>Ga0265316_10000681_pt1 | contig 37798 bp, 43 predicted proteins | sample 4522metaG_FD_202092 | JGI IMG/M metagenome (GOLD analysis project Ga0265316, IMG submission 202092) | Rhizosphere microbial communities from Carex aquatilis grown in University of Washington, Seatle, WA, United States - 4-5-22 metaG | ecosystem: Host-associated > Plants > Roots > Rhizosphere >...
GATCATGACGGCGGTGGCCATGAACATTGACCGGATCACCGCCTGGCTGGCGGGCAGGCCGTTGGCGGAAACGCGGACCTCGCGCTTTGCCGAGTTGGTGGCTTAAACCAATTCGCCAACAGTATCCCCTCGTTTTTAGACTGGCCGCGCCGCATTTTGCGTTGAGGCAGTTGGTTGATTGTGGTATAGACCGGTTGCAATAGTAGCAACCTTGGGGGATGAAGCCATGTCTATCACAATGGGCGTCAAGCTCGACGAAGAAATCCGCGACCGCCTCAAGTCCTTAGGCGAGTCGCGGCAGCGTTCCGCGCATTGGCTGATGCGGGAGGCCATCCGGGAATATCTCGAAAAGGAGGAGGCCATCGAGGCCCGCAACCGCGAAGCCGACGAGGCTTGGGCGGATTACCAGCGCAGCGGAAATTTTGTGAGCCACGAAGCCATGGCTTCATGGCTCGACACTTGGGGAAGCGATCAAGAAGGCCCGGCCCCGGAGCCTGAACACCGATGCTGAAATGGTCGGAAACCGCCTTGGCGGACGTGGTGAGACTGCGCCGCTTCATCGAAACCCAATACCCCGGAGCCGCCCGCCGCGCCGCCGAAGCGTTGAAGAAAGGCGCGGCGCTCCTGCTCGACCATCCCGGCCTTGGCCGACGGCTTGAAGGGCGGCAAGACCGCGAGCTAAACATCCCTTTCGGCAAGCGCGGCTATGTCATGCGTTACCGGCTGGACGGTGACAATATCGTGATTCTGAAGATTTGGCACGAGCTTGAAAGCAGGGATCAAGATTCCTGACAAGGCCAAAGCCGCGATTGTTAGACTACCGTACTGTCAACTATTGCCAATATTTGACAATGGTGCTAGTTTCAAGTCTTTATCTAACCCTAGAGGTCGCCATGACGATGAACGTCAATCTAAGCCCTCAGCTTGAGGACATGGTGCGGCAGAAAGTCGCTTCCGGCCTGTACACGTCGGCCAGCGAGGTTGTGCGCGAGGCGTTGCGGATGATGGAGGCGCAAGACCAGCTACGCGCCGCCAAGCTTGAACAGTTGCGGCAGGACATCCGCGAAGGGCTGGACAGTGGCGAACCCACGCCATGGGATGCCGAGGAGATCAAGCGCGAAGGCCGACAGAGACGCGCCGCCCGCGCCAGCAGCCAAGAGGCTTAAATGCGCGTCATCTTCAAACGCCCCCGAGCCAAAAGCGATCTTGTCGAAATATGGGATTACATCGCCGAAGACAGCGAAGTGCAGGCGGACGCCTTCCTTGACCGCATTGACCAGAAATTTCGCACACTGGCGCAACCTTTTATTCTCGGTCGGTCGCGTGATGAACTGGCGGCGGGCTTGCGGAGCTTTCCGGTTGGCCGGTACGTCATCTTTTTCCGCCCCCTGTTCAATGGCGTTGAGATCGTCCGCGTTTTGCATGGCGGGCGCGAGTTGAACGCCGATTTCTTTGACGAAGACGATTGAAACCCAAGCCCGCATAGAAGCGAAGACCTTGGGCGAATCCGGCTAGAGCCGGTCGGGCACTACTCGCCCCGCTGCGCGGAACTCCCCGAGCCTGCCAAGCGGCAGTCTCGGCCATCCGGTAACGCCCCCTTTCGCAAGGGCTAAGGGCTTCGCCCCCGCGCACTCCAAGCCCCTTCCGCCCAAAACGACAGTTTTTCTTTCGCCAAGCGGCGCAAGAAAAATGCGTTTCGGTTCCCCGCGAAGGGGCTTTCCGTTTGCTACCCTAGTGGGTCATTTGCTTTGTTCATAGCCATTGTCGGCCCCTCGCCAATGCCGAAGTGGCCGGTGGGCCAGCGCGCCCGAACCGCCCACGCGATGGCTCCGCGCACGGGCGCGTTGGCGGCGCACCGCGCGCTTGCCACCCCACGGGAAGGGCGTGGGGGCCGCATTCCAGGCCCGTGCGACGGCTTCCAGCCACGCCACGACCTGGCCGGGGCAGCGGGGATGCTGCCCGGAAAGGGCGCGCCGCACCAGGATGCGTTGCAGCGATTCGGCCATGTTCAACCAGCTGCAGCCGACGGGCGTGTAAAGCGGCATGACGCCGTGCGCCACCAGCCAGCACACCCACTCCGCGCTTTTGTGGCCGGCCAGGTTGTCCAGGACCAGCAGCATCCGCAGCGGCGGGAGCGCCTGAGGCAGCGTGAACCGGATCGTGAGGCCTTCCTGCCAGCGTCCCCAAGCCGCCTGCTGCTGCGCCGCATCCGCGCCGCGCGCGCGCCCGGCCGGCGGCGGCAGCGTCCCGAGAATGTCGGACAGTTCCGCCTCCAGCCAAGGGTGCAAGACCGCGTTCGTGCTGCGGGCGACGCCTTTTACGCGCACCCGCCCGCTGGCGGGGTGGAACAGGGTCAGCCGTTTGGCCGTGCCTGCGCGGACGTATTCATGCGGGTAACGGGCCGGCTGGCCCTGCGGCGCCCAGCTTTCACCCCCTTGCGGAATGGCCTGGTACGGCCCTGCCTCGTCCGCGCACCCTCCCGGTAGGCCGTTTCAACCAGCTTTTTTTTTCGCCTCGGTGTCCGGATCCGCGACGGCCACCACCACCGTCTGCCCGGCTTGTTTGCGTCGGCGCTGCGCCAGGCCGGTGTCACACCACGACCGATGCTTCTGCCATGTCAAGCCGGCTTCGTGCAGCACTTCCCAGATCGTCGCGGTGCTGACCGACGGCAAGCCGTTCCGCCGCAAGGCCCTCTGCAGCAGGCTCAGCGACCAGACCGCCGCCCCGTCCTGCTCGCGGTCTGGCGGGCGCCGCGCCTCGGCCAGGATCCGCTCCCGTTCCGCCGCGCCATAGCGGGGCGGGCATCCCCCGCCATGCCGTGGCCGCACGGCGGACGGCCCCTCTTCATTGAAGCGCGCCACCAGCGTGGCGGCGGCACCCCCGGAACAGCGGCCCGCCAAGCGCGCCGCCTGCGTGTAGCCGTGGCCGCCCGCGACCGCCAGCAAGACCTTGGCCGGCCCGGGCGGCCTCGGCCGCAGGTGCCGTGTGGGCGCACGCAAGATGTTCCAACTGCCGACGTTCAGCCTCGGTCAGCAAACGCAGTGGGTTCTTTTGGCGGCGAGACATGGCAATCCTCCTCTTTCACAACTCCATCTTTCAATTTAGCTCAACCGCGCTTTCTCGAAACCCGAAATCGGGCGGTTGGACAGGCTCAAAAACCGTAGCGATGCTTGCGTTCATGAAATTCCGGATAACAAAGCCGTTGCGTCCCGGCACTCGCCGAGCGTTTAATTATTCATAACTTTGTTCTCTTAACCGGCGGTTTAAATCTAAAACCCTATGGAAAGGAACGCGCACCGCGCAGAACCCAAACAGGTTAAGGCCGCATCGCCTCAATACGATGCCGTTTAATCTTTCTTATTATTTTATAGTCCGTTAATTTAAGACGCGATAATGGATAAAACAATGCGTCATATTGCCGCATCCTGGTCGGCGTCAAAGCTAAGTTTATCGGCGGACCGCCAGCCGGGCAACGCCAGCGGTTTTTGTGTCATATAACATAAACATTGCGCTATTTGGCTTAATTTTTACGCTATCTGACGTGTGCGACAATTCGCCGCATTACCACGCCATACAGCCTCTGCTATTTTTTCGCTACTTTTCTCGGGCCGTCCTTCTGACGGAGTGCCTGGCGCGCGAGTTACCTCTCTGCTTTGGGCGAGAGCTATCCCCCGTTTTTTCGATATTGCAATTTACTTCAGTGGCCCCTTGCCGGCTAGCGCCCGCCTGCCGAATGCCAAGTGGCTTAGTTGCCCGTCCAATACAGGAAATCCGCCATGTCCGTCGCGAATAAAAACCGCCCGCTTGCCTTCCCCGCCGCGCTTATCCTAGCCTGCTGCGCCGTTTCGCCCGCGTCGGCCAGACCCAGCATGTGGTGGGATCACTTCGAATCGGCGGCGGCAAGCCAAGCCGAATGCGTCAGCCGGGCCGGGACTATTCTCGCCGCGGAAAAGGCGGGGCAACTGGCCAGCGACGTGGATTCAGTCCGCGCCTGGAGCGAGAAAAGCGTGGCGGTAACCGAATGCATCCGATTCGGCGACAAGTTGATCGTCTCGGTGATGGTCAGCAGTGACGATGCCGTGGCCGGCAATACGCTATACAATGCCGTGAAAGGCGGCATGGCGAAGAAATAACCCCCGATGGCCGAAAGATGGCATATCGCTTAAAGTATAGGCGATATACCATAGGGATATTGCCAATGTTCCCGGTTGGCCGGATTGCCTTGAACCGGGCATGAAATACCTCAGCCGCACCCGAATTGCGATCCAAAAATAGTCCTAGCCACTGCAAGCTTTAGCAGATAAAACAGCCTCAACAATTACCTTTTATTCAGTTATTGATTGATATTTATTTTGGGCTATTGAAGCAGCCATTTCAAAGTGGATACGCCTTGTTCATAAGCAGTTTATATGTTGAGACATGTGGTTGTTTTTGGTCTTAAGGCGTCTTGCTAGCGGGCTTTTTCGGGCCGCGCGGGTGCTTTTTGCAGATCCCTTTGCTGGCGCACGGCCACGCGCGCCCCGTTCCCGGCCATGGCCTCCAGGAAACTCAGCGTGCAGAAGTTGCGGTCTTCGATCCAGACCTCGCTGGGCCGCCGCTGCGGCGGCGACCGCGCCGAGCAGGCGGCGTTCCTGGACGTGGCCGTCCTCGCACTGGAAAACGTCGAGGACGAGGTTTATTTCCTGGTCGAAAACCACCAGGGACTTCCCCGGCAGCGCCGCGCCCGCCACGCCCTTGTGCGCCGCCGGGCGCTTTTCGCTGGCCGCGAGGCAGTCGCCATGACGGAGTATCGTGGCAGCTTCTGGCCGGGTTTTCCGTTCAAGCTATCGAGTATGCCGGACAAGTCCGTCGCGGTTTCCCGCAGCAGCGCGCGGGAGACGCAAAACTCGACGCCCTTGAGTTTCTATTAGAGCGAGGAGACGGTGATGCCCAGGGGTTCAGGGCTGTTCTGGTAGGCGGCGTGGACCGAGGGATTGATTTTCAGCACCACGCCCAGCATCAAGTCGCACACGCTGGCGAACAGGGCCTCCCGCTCGTACTGGACTTGCGCGTGCTCGGCGAACAGCGCGTTCAGCCTCTGCGCGGAGAAACAGCGTTCCAAAAGGCCCATCGGCAAGCAGGGCGGCGGGGTTTTATGGCGGAATTTATCTAGCATTTAAAATACTGCAATATTGCATAAAATACAGGTATTTTTGCTGTTCTTTTAACATTTTGAAAGGGCTGGTTTAAAGGGCTACCCAAAAAGCCCTACCATCTTGCGGCGCAGCTTGGTAATTTTCGTGATAACAATCACGCACCCATTCCCACACATTCCGCTCATATCATAAAGGCCAAAATCATTAGCATGCTTGCCCCGGACCGGATGGGTTCCACAGCCCGAGTTATGCCGGTACCAAGCCACCATACTCACATCCTCCCCGCCGCAGTACTAAAGTACCCTGCCGGGCGCGGCAGGCGTATTCCCATTCGGCTTCGGTCGGCAAGCGAAAACCGCCTACCCCGGGCAATTGATTCAGCTTGGCGATGAAGGCTTGTACATCGTTCCAAAAAACATGTTCGGATTGGCCTGAACGGCGGCCCGGCTTGGCGCGACAAATACAGCCAAGCGCATTCCAGCGGCTTGGCATAAGCCGCGCCGGGGCGCAAGTTCAAGCGGTACGCCTCGCGGAAGAGCCGGGGTTGCGCCTCCTGCCCCCGTGCCGCGCTGGCCACCCGCTCGCGTTCCAGCGCCGCCAATGGCCGGTAAAAACTCTGCGCCCAGTCGGCGTGGGCGGCTTCCATGGCTGGCCGCAGCCCTTCCGCGCCTGCCTGGTTGGGTGCCACGTTGATTCTCGCCAGCCAGTCAGCCCGCCCGGCCTGTCCGACTGGCACCAGCCGCAGTGCCAGATCGCGGCGGTAGCGCTCATCCTCAACCACTTCCAAGCCATGGGCCAGCCAGGTAGCAGCCAACACCGTCAACAGCCACTCGCCGCCGTGCCCAGAACCTAACAGCCAAGCAAAGGTCTGGCCCGGCCTGCGCTCATCGACACCCCGAAAACCCGGCACACCTATCGACCGCATGGCAAAATCTCCTACGCTAGAACAGGGAAAAGCCGCAAAACCAAGCGTTTGCAGGCCACACCCTGAATCTTTCGGGATAAATTTTTGCCAAGGCGCTGGCGGCTTGCATACACTGCCGCCGGTTTTTAGCTGCAAGCTTGCCGCCGCGCAGCGCAGGCTACAGCGGATTTTTATCCCGAACCATTGGATGCCAGGACGCACCCGCCCTGGCCGCACATTTCACGAGGAGGAAAGCATGACTATCCTATTTCGCTTGCGCAAAGACTTGGCCGATTTGATGGAAGGCGAGTTGAGCCAGCCAGATCCTAATTTTGACCTGCTGATCCAGCATGTGCTGCTGTTACTCGGCTGGCGGCGCAGCACAACCATCACTGCGGCGTTGGTCAAGTTGATGAAGGGCGAGTTGAGCAAGCCAGCCCCTGACGTTGACCAGATTATCCGGCAGGTGCTGAAGTTGCTAGGTCGATCGCTTAATACGACCGCTGCCGTGGCATTGGCCGAGTTGTTTGAAGGTGAGTTGAGCAAGCCAGCCCCTGACGTTGATCTGCTTATCCGGCAGGTGCTGAAGTTGCTAGGCTTACGGCGCAATGCGGCCCCCGCTGCGGCGGATGCCGAGACTGCGGCAAATACTCCGCCACGCGCCAGAACCGCGCAGGCCCTAGACCAGCTTAAACAGGATTATCCGGTTTTCCACTATAAAAACCGATATATCGAAGAACTCTTATTCAAAGACTACTACGCTGATGAAAGCGACGTATGGCAAGATTACGGCCATGGCAAATATGGTAGATTACCCACTCACGCGGAAGCCAATACCTATCTTATCAGCGTTTTATGGTACCGCTGCCTAGGCTTGGCCACCACTAGCGCGGCGCAAGACAAGCCGACTAACACGCATCTATTGTTAGAGTGTCTATGCCAGCTCAGCGCGGCTCCTGGCGAATGGGACAAAACGCTGATCAGCAGCTTATCCGAAGGTGCCGCCAAAGGTGCCGATCTCACCTGGTTTCGCAAACTCTACAAAACCCTGTTTGAGCGGTTTGCGAGCCAGGTTAAATACTGGCTGACCGCAGGCGAAGACTGCGCCGCGCCGCTGGGTGAAAAGCTCTGTTTCGACGATGTTTGCAGATTCGCGCCAGCCCCTCTGCAAAGCGGATTTGCCAAGGACGAGAAATTTTCCAGGCTGCTGCTTAGGGTATTGGAGTCGCTCAATGAGCGCTACGGCTTGCTGCGCGGCTGCGGGTTGCCGCCCGAGCGTTGGCTGGAGCGCGACCAGCCTTCGATAACCAAATTGCATGACCTGGTGGCGTTGCGCGAGGCAGCCATAGCCTCTCCGCGCTGGGCCACTCATACTGAAGCGGCCTACCGGCAAGCGTTTGCCACCGTGCTGGCCAACAAGCGGCAAGGCGAAAAAGATGATTTCGCCAAGCGCCTGCATGAAATTTTGCAACGTCTTTCCACGCCGCCAAACCCGGCCCTCCCAAGCATAGGCTCTCCAGCCCAGCGGCTAGAAGCTGACGGGTCTAATGGAGATCCCCAAGAAGCGCTATGGCTAAAAACCTTCTTAGCCCTGCCGGCATCCCAGCGTTTAGGTTACTGGGCCAGTCGGCTAGGGTCAGATATGCCCACCCGGAACTCGCGCGAGGCTTTATTGCGGCAAATGTTTTTAACGCTGCTGGCAATGCGGGAGAAGTCCGGCTCAGACTTCAAAGCCATGCTCGCAAACGCCGTACAAGCCTTGCACGCAAACCTTGGCTTGCCGCCCAAATACCGCTTGGACAAACTGCTAAAGACTTTGCGCATTGGCCTCGAAGCCATTGATGCAGACAGCGCGTTTGAGTCTATTTTCGCCCCGTTGCTAAAAAACAAAGCGGCCAAGAAAAATCCCGATGAAGACGAAGACACTGGGACTCTGGCCGGATTTGCAAGCTTTGATGAATGGGCGCTGAGCAACGAGGGGCAAGAAATGCTGTATCGCGGCTTTAGCCCGTTGCCAGAAAATGAGGACGGCGAACTGGAGAGCATCGACGATCTCCGCGAAGCCCCGGACGCAAACCCCGAGGACTTGCTGAGTGAATTAGACCAATGGGACGTGCTGCGCCGAGACGCGGGCGAAGCCTTGGAACATGACGCTGTGCTGGGGCAGTTTTTTCAAGACACCATGCTGCCCAGCGGCCGCTATTTTGGCGATGCCCCGGCGCTGATTGAGGACGAAGATTTTTCCAGAACACTGGACGGCGATCCGCGCTATGCCGATTTGCCACCCAAAGTCCGCTTGAACCGGCTGGGCGCCGAGGTGCAGGCCCTGATTGGCGAAATGCTGCTGCAACATCCTAGCTTGCCGCATCTTCCAGCCGTCGATGCCGAATTTTGGCGCTGGACCAGGGTTTTGCAAAAGTCCGAAAAATCCCTGCTCAAAAAACCCAGTTTCCAAGCCCTGCTGGCCCAAGATCCGCGCTATGCCGGTCTCCCCGAAGACGAGCAGCTTAAACGGCTGCGCCGCAACGCCGCGCGCTTCGCGGAATGGCTGCTGTCTTAGCACGGCCACCACCATTGACATTAACCCTAGGACATCCACATGAACGCCGAATATTCAGAAGCACTCCGCAAGCACGCCCGCTGGCAAATCCTTTGGCACCGCCTGCAAGCCATGCGCGCTGAGCCGCCGCCGACGCGGGAGGAGGCCGAACAAATCTATGCCAGCCTGCCTAAGCGCAGGCCGGGGGAGAGTACGGTGGATTGGATTGGAAGAATTACTGCGCAATGGAAAGTCTTGGCCGAATTTGAACAATGGGCGGCCAAAGGCGAAGTGGAATTTACTAGGCCATTACCGGAAATACCGATTTCTTCACGCGATGGCTTGTTTAACCTGATTGTTGAGCAAGACGGGCCGGAACTGGTTTTGCGTGTGGAGGCATTGAATACAGCGGCCTCTGATTATGCCGGATGCCTGGTGGCGCTTGCCGATCAACCCGATGGCAGCGGCTGGTTGCAACCCTTGCAACTGGATCAGTACGGCGACGGCGAGATAAGAATTGAAGATGGCGAGGACATTAGGCTGATTTTGGAGCATCCCTGGATCCTAGTTAGCAACAAACAAAATGGCCAGTAAGTCCGTTTTCGTGCCCATTGCCACATTGGGCACATCAGGCCGGGTTGGGTTCTTAGAATTCAACGTTGAAGCAGCAAAGCCTGACGGCAAAGATCCATTGGCCGATCTTTGCTACCCTGGTTTGGTTAAGGCAACTGAGGCAGCCCGGCGGGCTTGGATGATGATTAGCCCGCCCTGCGCTTGCACTATCCAAGTAGTCGGCGCACCACCGCCTATCACCCATTCTGTTGGTGCAGGACTAGGCTTATCGCTATGCCCATTTTTTTGGCACGACTCCCCTTATGCTGTTGCCGTCGTTATGGGCGAGCTGATATTTTGTCCAGATGGAAATATAATGGTTGGCGCAGTCGCCAAGCTGGCTGACAAGCTAGTTTCTATACAACAGCTTGGCTATCGTCCAAAACCTATGCTGCTTATACTTCAAAATGAGAATTTGACCGCAGCGGAACAAGTACTATTACATAGTTTTGCAGATTATAATGTGGCCGTTCGCAAGGTGAGTACTTTAGCTCAAGCGATTCAGTCCTGTTCGGGTCGGCTAACTGATAAATAACGAGTGTGGCATGGCAAAACATCATATCTATATACCGATTGTGTCCACGGCCAGCGAGCAAGTTGAGCTATGGGAAGTCAATGCCCGGCTCGCAACGGCTGAGGATTCTGCCAAAGACAGCAAAGCCGAGGACAAAAAGCTGCTGCCTGCGGCTTTTCAGTTGCATACGTTTAACCGGCATGAGAGCGGCAAAAGAGCGTTTTGGGCGGTCAAGCGCTATTTGGAGGACATTGACAAAGAGGGTGCGCTAGGCTTGGTCGGAGAACTGGACAAGCGCAGGCTTGAATCACGGGTCGGAGAAGATTGGAAAATCAAAGATAATAGCTCTGATTTGGGCTTGGCGCTGGCGTTTCTATTAGAACTTGGCATTGCTGACACAAGCGTCGAGGTGTTTGCGGCAACCGGGGAATTGACGGACTCAATACTAGCCAATTCGCCTGGTGACATGCCGGTAAAAACCGTCGGCGATATTGAGCAAAAGCTAAAATGTATCCTGCATAATAAAAAACATGGCGGTAACGTTTTTAAAAAACTAGGCATGGTGTTTACGCCCTGGCATTACAAGGACAACAATGGCGAGCTTCACGCAGTTGGAGAGCTTGAGGTCGTCAAGGACTTGTATGCTGACGGGGTCAATGTTTCTGTATACCCGGTAAACTCTTTCTCCGAAGTCGCTCAACATTTAGGAATAAACTCTGCCACCGTTAAGCAACGTTATCAACAAGCCTTGGAGCAAGCTGAACAGGAGCGCCAACAAGCACAACGCCGCCGCAAGTACTGGCAGGCCGGAGCTTTAGGGTTGGCTGTCGGTAGTCTGGCCTTCCTGGCCAATATCGCCTGGTATTTGTGCCAGGACATCGAATTGACCTGGCGGCCAATGCCCGGCGCGGAGGGGCCTTATGTGCTATCCGCAGACAAAACCAACCGTTGCGCCTTGGCTAAAAGGCCCGGGGATTATAGCGAGTGGGCGGCTCCGGCGGGCTCGACCTTGTCTTGGCAGATGCAGATTGGCACCAACAAAGAGGCGGATAGCTGGGCTTATAAAGCCTTGCGCTGGTCTGGATTCGGTCATTATCATGTGGCGGTCGCGCTGGTCGGTAAGACCTCCGGGGTTCACGGCGAAGCGGTGATCATCCCCGGCGGATCCAAGCACGGCAATGATTCGTTTAGGCCGGTGCCGGGCCAAATTTTCTCCTATGAATGGCCGTTGTTGAGCCAGCAGGAGGACAATATCCTGGTGGTCATGGTCAACCGGTTGTGGCCGTTTAACACCGAAGACATTGTCAAGGGATTGCCGAACACGGTCAAACCCGACGCCCAGGGTATCGACCTGCCCGCCGTTAAAACCTATTTGCAGAGCCAATCCCATGCTTTTAAGCCGTTTTACTTCCAAACCCGCGCCGATGTCCAAACTTGCCCGCAAGAGCCTTAACGCGCTAGGCGCCACGCTGTTGGCGGGCTTGGCCTGGCATGTCGCCAAGCCTAGCCATCCGCCGCCGCTGGGGGAAGCCCAGGCTGCCTATGCGTGCAAGATGAGAGTCCTGGTTGAAAACGCCGACAACCAGAAAGGCATCAGCTTTGAGGGCCTGCCGCTGCCGGGCCACCATTTTTACGCCTTTGTGATGCCTGAGCGCGGGCTGGCGTTGGACGATGGCAAGCCGCTGGCCTTGGATCGCAGCGCCGTCGGCGCGGGGCGGTATTTGACCGATGTGGAGACAGGCTGGGTATATTTGCTGGAGTCACAAGAAGAATTGTCGGCGTTAAGCCGCTACGCCGTCATCATCCCGGAGCCGGGCGGCAGCAAAGGCGGCGGCTACAACCACGGGGTTGCCGCCGCCTGGCTGAACCCCGACGTTCTCCCCGGCCTGCCGGCCGGCGCGCAGCTTTGCTCAAATAAGTTTTAGCGGCTTGCCGCCGGTTCGCAACGTTTTTATCCCGAATAAGCGGATGCCCATTCCATCCACGTTTATTCGGAGACCACCATGTCATACCCATCCTTTGGACTTGCGTTCGCGTTGTTGCTGGCCGCCCCCTGGGCAATCGCTGATGAAGGCGGGCGGGTGATCCTCAACGACCTGACTGAGGACTGCACCTTGTTCGAGGCGCTGAACGGCAGCGAGGACGTGCCGGCTTATTGCAAGCAAGCCAGCGGCTTCCGTAGCACCAAATTCGAAAAACAACAGCCCGCAGGTCCCAGGCCGACGGTGTTGCAGCGCGTCACCTTTGAGTTTGATTCCGCCCGCCTGACCTTCGACGCCTTGACCGACTTGTCCCGCGTCGCCAAGACGATGAAAGACCCGGTCAGCGAGCGCCATGTCTACCACCTGGCCGGCTATACCGACGCCAGCGGCAACGCTGGCCACAATGTGTGGCTGTCCAAGCGCCGCGCCTATTCGGTGCGCCAGCATTTGATCGAGCTGGGCGTGCCTAGCGCCCGCCTGTCGGTGGAGGGGTTCGGGTCGCAAGGCTTGCTGTACCCCGACCGCCCGGAAGACCCGGACAACCGCCGGGTGGAGGTGATGCAGCCGAACGGCTAGGGTTTTGAGGTCAGGGTCTCAAGCGGGCGCAAGCCGTCGGCAGGGAAGCCGAACCCCGGCGCGCTCACTCGGCCTGGGCGCGCCGCCCTATTTTTTCGGCGCAGTTTCATCGCCGCCGGCCTGCGCTGCCCGATATAAGGCTTGAGCTTTTTCCGGGCTCCATTTCCCGCCTAGGCCCTGGGCGTACAGCATGCCCAGATTGGTTTGCGCCATCGGATAGTTTTGGCTGGCGGCTTGTTCGTACCAGTACCGGGCCTGGGCTGGGTCTTTTGCTTTTTCGTATAGTCGGCCCAAATTGAACTGCGCAGCGGCATAGCCTTGCTCGGCGGCTTGGCGGCACCATCGCGAGGCTTGATCTTGATACCCGTCGAAATAGGCGATGGCGCAGAGAACCGACTGCGCCGCCGGATCGTTTTGCCGCGCCAGGCTTTCGGCCTTGGCTTGCAGGCCATTGCGCAGGGCATCTTTTTTCAATTTATCGGCTGCGGTATCGTTATGTTCCACAGATTTGCTGTCCAGGTGCCACTTATACATCCGCCCTAAGTTATATTGCCCGAATGCATCCCCGGCTTCCCCGGATTGCCGGTATTGCTTGGCCGCTTCGCGCAAATCCACCGGCACCGCCAGCCCGTTTTCGTACAAGCTGCCCAGCCGGAACTGGGCGAAGCCGCTCCCCGTCTCGGCCAGCTTGCGGTAAATGGGCAGGGCTTGGGCGTAATTACGGGCAAGGTACAGCGCCTCCGCGCTTTCCAGGGTGTCGGCCGGGCGGGTGGATTTTGCGGTGGCGGGTTGTGCTTCCGGGCCGCCGCAGTCGGTGAAACAAAACGGCCCGGGCAACGAGCTGTGACTGATCCAGGGCACTTGGGTATTGCGGGTTTCCTTGGCCACCTCGTTTTGCGTTTTCTCAAAGACTTGCAAAGCGGTTATGCCGGAGTCTTCAAGGTGCGCCAACAGATGCTTGGTGAATGTGCCGTTGTCGCCTGAGCCATCCTCAGCAGTCTGCTTGAGGGCGGCGGCGTAGACAAAAATTGAGCCGACACCACCGCCCATCTCGCCCAGCCCATTGGCGGATCCTCGCACAGGCAGCGAACGGCAGGCATCCAGGATTATCAGGCTAAACCGCGCTTCAGCCTCCTCTAACTTTTCCAGGGCAATGTGGGCATCGTAGGCGCGGGCTTTCAACTCTGCGCGCGGAGTGGAGACCGGCAAACCAATGGGCACGAGATAGTTCGTTTCGTTGGCCGCCATGCCATGCCCCGAAAAGTAAAACAGCCCGACATCGCCTTTATGCAACTGGCTGGCAAATTCCGCCATGGCCGCATCCATGGCGGCAAGGTCGGCGTTTTCACGGTAGACCACCTTGAAATGCAAGCGCTCCAGCACGGCTTTAATGCCGCGGGCATCATTGACCGGATTTTTTAGTGGCTTGTCGGCGTAGGCTTGGTTGCCAATCACCAGCGCGACGCGCCGCTCGTGTGGCTGGGCCGGCTCGACGCCGCGCCCTTCGTCCGCGTCGCACGACGGCACGGCCAGCGCGTAGGCAAGCAGCAGATACGGCAATCGGTGTTTCATGGCACAAGGCTCCAGGAGATGGCGGTGCGGCAATGCTAGCACTGTGGCGCACTGCTTAGAAATGGGCCGCGCAACGTTAAAGCCGGCCCGGCGAGACGCCGGGCCGGCTGTTCGGATTGTGCCGATGGCGGCAGAAGATGCGAGTCAATGGGCCTGGCAGTGCAGGCAGACGACGATGTTGTCGTGGGTGACGATGTTTTGCTCCGGCACCGGCTGCCCCGGCAGCGTCGGCGCATGGCCGCCGTTGTTGATGCCCAGGGTGATGCCGCCATGGCCCTGCGTTTGCAGATTGTTGTAGACGACGACATTGTCCTTCGGCGGTTGGTGGGTGGCTTCGGCCTGGGCGATCACCCGGTTGACCTTGGCCTGCGCACCCGGGGGCGCATGGGTGCGCTCGTTGACGCCATCGGCCTGGGCGGCCAGCGAAGCCGCGCACAGCAGCGGAAAAATCAGCCTCTTCATGGTTTGTCCTCGCAAGTGGTGTTAGGCGCGGCAATCTCGACCTCCGCGCGGGCGTTTGGGCCTATCGCGATTTTGCTGACGCTGCCGGTTTGGATCTGGGTTTTCGCGCAGCCGGGCCGGGCTTTGCCCGGCACGCCGCCGATGTTCACCGAGGCGCCGGCCCCGCTGCCAACCGCCAGCGCGGTGGTATGGCCGGTGCGCACTTCGACCGCATAGTCTTGCGCGTTCGCGCAGGCCTGCGCCGCCGCAGTCGCCAGGCAGGCCGCGGCCAGCGGCAAGCAGAGATATTTGTTCATGGTAAATCTCCCGGTCTATTCGAGTATTTGAATCCCGCCGAGGTTGACCGGCCCGGTGCCGATAAACCCCAGCGAAACCGCCACCGCATCGCCGGTATGCACGCTGACACGGTAGTCGCGCCCGATATGCACATCGGCGTTTTTCGCCTCAATGCCGCCGATGTTCAAATTCGCGTTAGCACCGTTGCCGATCGCCACCGCAACCGCCGAGCCAGTGCTCGCGCTGACGTTGTAACGGCCGCCGACTTTGACGCTAAACCCGTCGCCGTCGGCCCAGGCCGCCGCCGTGCCCAATGCCAACGCCCAGGCGCAAAACGCTTGTTTGGTCGGATTAAACATACAAACCTCGCCGCCGAGTCCAGCCGCCGCCCTTGCGGACGGCGCTGGCACCGGCTCCAAGCGGTTAATGCTGGTGCGAATAAATGCCGCCGTTGTTGATATAAGCGGTGGAATCGCTGCCGATGGCGACGGCAATGTTGTCGCCGGTCTGATTATTGACCGTGTAGTCGCGGCCAATATCGACGCTGGTGCTTTGCAGGCTCATGCCGCCATTATTGATGCCCGCATGGGTTCTGTCGCCGATGGCGACGGCAATGTTGTCGCCGGTCTTATTGTCCACATGATAATCGCGGCCCACTTTTTCGGTAAAACCTTCGCCGGCGGCAAAGGCCGGCATGGACACCGCCAACGGCAGGGCCGCAAACAGGACTTTGCCAAAGGTCTTCAGGGTGCTTAGGGTCTTCATGGTGCGTGTCTCCAAAATTTGGGATTGATCGGCATGGTTCGGGGGCCATCCCCGGCAATCAAAAATTCGGGATAAAAATTTGGCCTAATTGAGCAAGCGAGGCTGCTCGATTCAATTTTTTGGCAGCGGTCGTAGGAGGCGCAGCCAAGCCATGCAAGCTCGGGCTGAAGAAAGAAGAGAGAGGGCGGGCTTAGCGCTTGAGTCGCAGCGGCATTGCGAAAGCCCGCCGAAGCGCGGGCTGCGCTTGGCTAATTCAAGGGGTTGGATTGCAGGGCGGGGCTGGGAGGGCTGATTGTCCCGGACTGCGGCTGCGGAGCAGGTTTTTTCTTCTGGGTCGCCTGCCGATGTTCTGGTTTGGCGGCGATGCTGTCGTTGACTTCAATCTTGCCTGTGACATCTCCATCAACAAAGACAGCGCGTCCATTGACTATTATATTTCCCCGTTTATCTGACGGCGCTTCAGCAACCTCGCTATCGGCTGGTTCATCGAAAATAAATTGAATTTCGTCGTTAAGACCTTTGTAATCTGGCTGCACAAAGTGTGGTGCTGGTTTTTTGTAGCCGGGTGACTCGGCGGCGAAGGTGTGCGACTTTGTGGGATTGATCAACACTTTCAAGCCACGGTCATAAGGGGATCTGGCTATGCCTACAGGAACGCCGTCAACAGAAAAGCTGACATTATCCGTAGCAGACCACAACCGGATCACATAATCGGCGTCCCCGGAAGCTTTCGGCAGGCTGGCCAGTTCGGCAGGCGTGGCAGGCCCGGCCTTGGCTGTGGCACTCGCCAAGGCTATCAACCACGCAAAGGCAAAAAAAGCCAGCAGGATACGCTTGGTCATTGTTTCGCCTTAGCTCTCAATTTCGCCTTTTCCGGTGTGGAGGATGATTAGTGCTGTTGTTTTGCTGGGAAGTGGTCTGTTGACATTCATGAACCATGAATTGGAACTCGTAGAAAGCATTGTTGTAAGGCGGCGACAGCTTTTCAATTTTCTTCGTGCATCCGGCTGGCCGTGCTTCAATGATATGCTCAATTTTATCGTTGATGCAGACTTTAAGAAGCTTGGCGGGGTTGCCAACGATCTTATTATCTACATAGAAACTCGTCGATTCTTCGCTAGATTTGAGCCGGATTAATTTATTTGCGTCACTGGAGGCCATGACAATGTCCGGCGAGGATTTGCATTCATCAAGCAAAGCTGTTTTTGTCCAAGTAGCAGTGTCCACGGCACCCTTAATGTCCAGTTTGCCGTCCGTGCAGCCGCTGAGTGTCCCCGTCACTAGACACGCGATAATCAGATAAAGTTTCTTGCCAACCATGCCACGCTACCCAGTCAAAAGTTTACTTATAAGCCGAACTCTTGAGGAGTTCCTTTTTGGGGACATCCATTTTCACTGCCGTCCCTTCCAAGCTCAAAGTCTGCACGGTGTAGAATGGAAACATAGTGTAAGTGGTGTCTATGCTGTAGTTAACAATCATGTCGGCACCGGGTTTTTGCGCCAGTGCGTCATCCAGCAAATTGAGAACGGTGTCTTTGGTCAGCGGTGGCGGGGACAAGAACTGGCCTTGCTTGGCGATGTAGTGCACATGCCCCAATGGAGTGACGACGGAGCTGGGATAAGTAAAATGGGTGGAGGTGACGAACGAACCCGAAGTGGTTGAACAGCCCAGCAGCAATGCCGAAATGGCGGCGATGAAAAATAGGCGCATGATAAATTTTCCCTCTGTCATTGTGTTAGCGTTAGCGCGGTTTGCCGACTTCCATTTTTGCCGCCGTCCCCTCAACCCGGTAGGTCAGGGTATAAATCGGCAGCACCATAAATTGTGTCATGTCTTTAAAGTGGAAGGTGTTCACCAACAAATCGGCGCCGCTGGCTTGTTGCAAGGCATTGTAAATGGCGTCGTGCTCCAGCGACGAAGTCACCATAGGCGGCTGGAAAAACGAAGTTTTCGTCGCCTGTCCTTTGACATGTGCGATAGGCGTCACATTGCTGTTGGGATAGGTGTAATGGGTTTGCGGATCAAACTTTTCAAAAAAAGTCTGTGTACACCCTGACAGTCCTAAGCCCAGCGTGGCTATCAAGATCAGTTTGTTATTCATTGTCGTCCTGTCCTAAGGTCTATGGTCTATGGTCTATGGTCTATGGTCTATGGTCTATGGTCTATGGTCTATGGTCTATGGTTTTTGCTATGCAGTCAGTATTAACGGACGCTTATTTTCGGTGCAAATTCAGCAAAAATACAGCATCATTGACTTGACATTAAAATTAATCTATAAAAATTTATTTGTCAAGCTCAACAATTAAAGTACTGATTAGCAAAATGCAAAATATACCCATCATTGTCGCCAATAAGAGACAGCACATTGTCTGATGGGGGATGCCACAGGGCAGTATTCAAGCGCTTGAGCCTGCACACGCCGCCGCAAACCTAGCCTTTTTTATCCCGAATAATCCGGTATGCCGCCCGCGCCCTAAGCCCGGGCCTGTTGAAGCCACCCGTCTAAATAAAGAAGGCCCCGCGATGGACAAGATCAAGCCCTTTTTCGCCAGCTTCGCGCTGGCGCTCGCCCTGCCCGGCTGCATGACCGCGCCGCACCAGGCCTACACCGCCAACCAGGCGCACACCGCGCCGGTGCGCAACCTGACCAGCATGGATTTAGCCTTGTCGTGCCTGGATCGGATGCTCGTGGACTACCGTGTGCAGCCGGTCTATGTGACGTCCACGGGCTTGCCCAACCGGGCCGGCGGAAAAGTGGATCTGTCCAGTGGGCTGGACATGCTGAAAACCAGTATAGGGCAGCTATCGGTGAGCAACGCTTTCCATTTCGTCGATCTGGCCTCGCTGTCGCAGGCCCAATACGGCGGCAATGTCAACGAAGTCGGCTCGCGCCCGCTGGATGCCAAGGCGATCAACGAATGGATAAAATTCCTCGACGACCACAGCGCCGCCACCGAGTTTCATTATCCCGGCTACATCATCTCCGGTTCGATTTCCCAGCTCGACGGCAATACCCTGTCCGAGCAGGAGGGCGGCAGTATTGGCAGCGAACAACTGGGCAGCCTTGGCGCCAACCATGACCGAATGACCTCCGAGGTCACGCTGGACATGCAGGTTCAGGACTCGAAAAACTTGCAAGTCCTCAACGGCCTGACCACGAAAAACACCCTCGCGCTGGTGAAAACCGGCAAGGGCATGGATTTGAGCTGGCGCATGAAAAGCGTCGGCGGCTATGTCAACGTGTCTTACGACCGCAGCGAAGGCTTGCACCAGGGAATCCGCGACTTGATCCAGCTCGGCACCATCGAACTGCTCGGACGGCTGGCAAAAGTGCCTTACCAGCAGTGCTTGCAAGCCGCGCCCGCCGCGCCGGGCGGCTTGCAGGCGGACGAGCAGCGCTTCGACGGCATGGACGAGGCGGCGCGGGTGCGTTTTGCGCAGCAGCGCCTCGCCGCGCTGCCCGACCCGGCGGCGTTCGACCATGCGGCCTATTACCAGGGCGCGGCCAGCGGGGTGATAGACGCGGCCACCCGCGACGCCGTCGCCCGCTACCGCAGGCAAGCCGGCCTGATCGCCAACGGCGAGGTTGACTTGGAGCTTTACCGCAGCCTCAACAGCCAGCCAGCCCAGCCGCAGGCCCAGGCCACGGCGCCGGAACTGGCTTTTTACAACCCCCAGGGACAGGCCGTCGGCAGCGAAGCCAGCTTTCCGTTGCACAGCCTGTTTCGCGTCGCTATCGGGGCGGACCGCCCGGCCCACGCGCAATGCTTCATCCGCCAGCAAAGCGGCCAGGTGTTCCGGGTGTTCCCGACCACCGACCGCCCGGAGGACGCGCTCAGCCCGGGCAACGCGAAAGTCGTCCCTAGCCCGTCGGCCGCGATGCAAATCCGCATCGACAGCCCCGGCGCGGAAGAACTCGGCTGCGTCGCCGCCGAACGCCCGCTGCGGGCCGGGGAGAAGCTGCCGCTGCAAGCCCTAGGCGAGGCGGCGCTGCCGGCAGTCGGCAGCTTGCAAGAAGTTTTCGAGCAGTACCGGCGCGAGCAGGGCGGCGAGCCGGTGAGCGTGAAAGTGCTGCGCTATGACGCCGCCCCATGATGGTTAACGGAGGTAAAACCGCGATGCTAAACCCTATTCTTGCCCTGGCAGCCGGGCTGCCGCTGCTGTTGGCCGCCCCCGCCGCGCTCGGCGGGGAGCGGGCGCTGGTAATCGGCATCATGGACTACCAAGACCCTAACATTCGCCCGCCGCTTTACGGCCCGGAGGGCGACGCCAAAGCCTTTGAAAAACTGTTGGTCGACAAACTCCACTTTGATCCGGAAAAGATCGAGCGGCTGACAAACAGTCAAGCCACCCGCCAAGGCATTTTGGACGCCTTGCAAAGACTGGTCGAGAAAACCGGCCAGGGCGACCGCGTGGTGCTGTATTACAGCGGCCATGGCGATTGGATCGACGACCAGCCGCCGGGCGACCCGCGCCACGACGAAAGCGACGGCAAGGACGAGGTGCTGGTGGCGTATGACGCCCAAGTTAACAATCCAAAAACCTATGTGCTGGACGACGAAGTGAACGCCGCGCTGCGCCAGCTTCAAGGCCGGAAAGTCCTGGCGGTGATTGACTCGTGCCATTCCGGCACGGTGACGCGGGGAGCCTCCGGCGACGACCTCGCAGGCGTGAAAACGCCGCATTTTGGCAACCCCGGCCTTAGCCGAGGGCCGGATGAATTGGACAAGCAAACCCAGGTCGAGGGCAACTTTATCCAGCGCAGCGGCGAGGCCGGCGAAGATTGGGTCGCGTTTTTCGCCGTCTCGCCCAATCAACTCGCCCTGGAAACGCCGGAGCGGGACAAAATCCACTATCACGGGGTGTTTACCAAAGCCTTTATCGACGGCGTCAATGGCGAGGCTGACGAAAATCGGGATAGGCGCGTCGCTTACCACGAACTGCTGAACTATACCCAAAAAGCCTCCGCAAAGTATTGCGCGGCCAACCCTAAAAAATGCGAAACCGGCGGCGGCTTGACCCCCGACCATGATTACCCCGACAGCAAAGCCGGCGAAGACATCCTCGGCTTCGGCGCCCCCCAGCAGGCCCAGCCGACGCCCGCCGAATGGGCGGCCAATACGCTAGTCCACACCGGCCAGGCGACCATCAAGCTCGCCATGCAGCCCGGCCCCGGCGTCGCGCCGAAAACGCTGTTGGGCTATACCGTGGAATCCGACCGCCCAGGCAAGCTGGTGCTGCTCGACATCGACCCGCAAGGCCAGCTCAGGCAACTCTACCCCAACCCCTACATGGCCGAGGACGGCCACCATTGGGAACGGATATACGCCAACCAACCGCTGACCTTGCCCGGCCATCTGAATTTCACACTCAAGGCCGGGCAGGCACCGGGCCAAGGCTTGCTGGTCGCGGTGCTGATCGAAGACGAGATCGACACCCGCGACTTGATCAAACTGCAAGGCCAGGGTTTGCGCTTGATTGGCAACCCCGCGCAATGGCTGGGCCAGTTAAGCGGAAAACTGGACGGCCTATTCCACCAGGCCGACGGCAGAAACCGCGCCATCGAATGGAGCATGGCAAGCCTGCCCTACACTGTCACCTCCCCTTGAAGGATTTGCCGCCATGTCATCCCCGCGCTTTTTACTACTGTCGACGCTGCTGCTTGCAGGCTGCGCCCAGGCCAACCCGCCCGCCGCCGCGCCGGACTGCGCCGCCCTGCCCACCGCGCTGCGCCATGCGCTGAAACAAAACGACTTCGACCAAGCCGCGACGGTGCTGGCGCAAGAGGCGAACGCCTGTCCGCAGCCCGTGGTGCAGCAAGACAAGCTGCTTTACAGCCGCGCCTTGGCGCAGCAGGCCAACGCCGCGCTCGACCAGGGCCGGGTAGACCAGGCCGAAGCCCTAATCAACCGCGCCGAGGCGCTGAGCTGGGCCGCCAACAGCGTGCGCGGCCATATCGCCGCCCGCCGCCAAGACTGGAAGGAAGCCGCCTTGCAATACCACCTGGCGCTAGACCTGCTCGACAGCCCCGGCCAACTGGACGCAGGCCAGGACGCCGCCAAAATTCGCACTTGGATGTACCAATTGGCCAGCGAGGCCCAGGCCATCAGCGGGGAAGTCAGCGTCATAACGACCCGCGACGGCGGGGAAAGCCTCCTGCTGGGGCGGCGGGTCGATGTCGAAGAATCCATCCCGGTGCAGTTCGACACCGACTCCGCCACGCTAAATGACAAAGGCCGCCAGTCCGCCGACCATCTTGCCGCTTATCTGCGCAAACAAGACGGCGCGGGCACCGTCACCGTGGTCGGCCACACCGACGAGCGCGGCAGCGAGGATTACAACTTGAAACTGTCGCGCCGCCGGGCGGAAACCATCGTCGCCTATCTCAAGGCCAACGGCGTCAAGCAAACCCTGATCCCCGACGGCAAAGGCGAATCCCAACCCAAGCCACCCACCGACTCCAAACGCCTCAACCAAGACCAAACCTGGGCGATCCAGCGCCGCGTCGAAATCATTGAAAACTAAACCCATGAGCCGACCCATGCCCCGCCTGCACTGCCTAAGCCTAGCCGCCCTGCTCGCCTGCGCCCTACCCGCCTGCGCCCAGCCCCCAAAGGAGCCCAAGCAATGGGGCATCGTCGTCGGCATCGACCATTACGGCCAAGCCGCCCATTTGACGGCGCTGCAAGGGGCGGTCAACGACGCCGAACTGCTCAAAACCACGCTGCGCGGCATCGGCGTGGAACTACCCGACAGCCGGGTCTTGCTGAACAGGCAAGCCACCCGGGCCAACTTCCTCGCCGCCTGGGCGGACACCTTGAAACAAGCCCGGCCGGGCGAGCGCATCATCATCAGCTTTGCCGGCCATGGCAGCCACGAGGCCGACCGCGAACCGTTCGACGAAGCCGACGGCCAGGACGAAACCCTGCTGTTTTACGACTACGACCGCGCCGTGGCGGGCAAGGGCCGGGTTTTCGACGACGAATTGTTTGCGCAATTCGAGCGGGCCGGGCAATACGCCATCCTGTTCGTTTCCGACAGTTGCCATGCCGGCGGCCTGACCCGCAGCGCCAGCCTAGACGACGACCTGCTGCCCACCCGCGACGGCGACAGCGCCTTTTACGCGGTCAACCTCGACGCGCCCAGCCCCAAGCCTGTCGGCGTGGCCGGCGACCAGCGCGTGTTGGCGCATGTCACCCATTTGCTGGCGATGGAAGACGAGGCGCAAACCATCCGCGAAATCCTCGCGCCCGGCCAAACCCAGGTGCATGGCGCGTTAAGCCTGGCCTTCGCCGAAGCGGTCGGGCAGCGCCGCGCCGACCAGAACCGCGACGGCGTCGTCAGCCGCGAGGAGCTGGCCGCCTACGTCGAAAACCGCGTCCCGCAACTCAGCAAACACCAGCAAACCCCGCTGCTCATGCCGCGCGGCGACAGCGGCCCGGCGCTGAGCCTGGACAACAACAGCCCGCCGCCGCCCGCCGCCTCGCCGCAGGCATTGCCGGTCAAGCTCGAAGGCGGCAGCCTGCCGCCCGGCGTCGGCCAGGTGCGGATTAGCGACAACGCCTACCGGCTGCGCCTCATCATCGGCGGCGGCAAAGCCAAAGCCTACAACCGGGGCGGCGACTTCGTCGGCGAAATCCCCGCCGCCGACGCCGGGGCCTGGAACAGCCTGTTCGACAAATACCGCTTCCTGGACGCCCTGGACGCCAACCCGCAATGGGTGTCCGGAACCGTGCAGATCCACTCCGCCGATGGCAGGGACGGCAAGCTCTACGCGCGCGGAACCCAAAACGTGGCATTTGATTTCACCGCCAACGCCTCACACTCCAATTTTGTATTGCTCGATTTGCAAGGAGACGGCAGCTTAAAATTCCTCTATCCACTCCAGGGTGACGAGAGCGCCGTTAAAACGCCTTACCCACGGAAATTCAACGTGGTTGACCCGCTGGGCGAGGATAATATGGTCGCGCTGTTCTGCGCACAGCCCAACGCCAAGCTCGTCGAACTATTGCGGCACTACGACGGCAAAAACGCCCCGCCCGCCGAAGTTTTCCTAAACACCGCAGGGCCAGCGTGCCAGATCGGCAAATACGCTTTCATGACCGTGCCGAAACTATGAAAAAACACTGTTTATTCTTTTTGCTAGCCAGCGTGGCACTCGCGCCTGTCGCCGCCGAGCGCGGCGTTGAGCCGGCTCAGGCCGAAGCACAGCGGGTGGCGCTGGTGATTGGCAACAGCGCTTACCAACACGCCGGGCATCTGTACAATCCCGGCAACGATGCCGCGCTGATAGCCAACACCTTGCAAGGCTTGGGTTTTCAGTTGGTGGGCGGGAAGGCGTGGCTGGATTTGGATAAAGCTGGTATGGATAAGGCGATACAAGCGTTTAAACAAAGCCTTGGCCCAAATAGCGTAGCTTTTTTTTACTACGCAGGACATGGCAGTGAAATCAAAGACAACAACTATCTCTGGCCGGTTGACGCAAAGCTGTCTGATTCTGAACTAGATACTTTGGTGAAAGCTCAAGAAATTCTAGACGACGTGAATTCGGCACACACCCGCTTGAATATTATTATTCTCGATGCTTGTCGCAACAATCCGTTAAGCGGAACAGGAGTTCCGCCTCAACAAGACGGCTTAAAGCCCATGAATGTGCCAGAGAACACGCTAATCATGTATGCCGCAGCGCCTGGTAAAAAAACCACCGATGGCCCGCAAGAGGGTAATAGCCCGTTCACTTCCGAGCTAGCCCAAGCTCTGCCGTTGCCGGGGCTAAAAGTGCGCGAGGTTTTTGACCTGATCATCGACAAAGTTAAATCACGCAATCCTTCGCCTTGGCTAGGCCCAACGAATTACTCGGGAAGATTTTGTTTTGCGCACTGCGAACAGAATCCTAATAATTCGCTAACACCAACTAATCAAACCGCATTTTCTGGGACTAATTTAGAGCATGCCGGATCGGAAAAAAACAGCGCATTGCTGGCACAAGCCGAGCAACTATATTTTTCCAGAGAATACGAAAAGGCTCGGTTAATTTATAAAGATCTTGCGGATATAGGAGATGGTTTTTCTCAATTCAAACTGGGCATTTTTTATGAAAATGGATTAAGTGTTGATGTTGATTTTCGCGAAGCAGCTTATTGGTACGATAGGTCTGCAAAATCGGGTAACACTTTTGGAAAGTATAGTCTAGGAATTATGCTGGAATGGGGGCTCGGCGTTGAATATATCGACAAACATAGAGGCGAGATTATGAGAGAGCAATCCAAAGCTGAAGGCTTGTTAAATCAAGCTCAAAAATTTGCTGATCAAGGCGATGCGGTAATGCAGCATATTGTCGGTCGGATTTATGAGGGTGAACATGAATACCATGAGGCTTCACTATGGTATGAAAAAGCCGCTAATCAAGGACTGGCATCCGCACAGACTTTCCTTGGATTGCTATATGAAAACGGCGAAGGGGTTGAAAAAAATATTTTGTCAGCAAATGCATGGTACACCAAAGCCTCGGCCCATGGCTATCCTTTAGCGCAAACAGGGTTGGCATTAAGCTATTATTCGAAACATGATTTGACAAGAGCCAGGGAGCTACTCTTACAAGCAGCTAATCAGGGCGAACCACAGGCTGAATTTTTGCTAGGAAAAATATCAGAAAAAGTCGATGAGTCTTTTGCCTGGTATTCAAAATCGGCTCACCATGGATATGCGCGAGCACAAAGGGAATTAGGAAATTTTTATGAGATTGGAAAAGGCGTTAGTCAAGACTTAACTCAGGCTGTAAACTGGTATAGTAAGGCGGCTAAAAATGGCGACCAAGATGCAATCAAGCAACTTGCCAAAATAAACTCTTATCTATAGCAGTCAATACCGAGCATATAACGGAGAGGGTGACATGAAAAAATCAGGCGAGACTGTATACAAAAAATTGCAAACCAAAGTTTTGAGGCTAGATGCAAATCCGCCGCTAGGCTTCAGTTGTTCCAGGCGTTTTTTTATATTTTCTTATGTTGTTTTTCTGAGCGGCTGTGGTGCCTTTGGCCCTAAAGACACAAGCCAATGCATGCGCTTAGCCACTGGTGAAGAGCAAATGGACTGCTTATACGGAAAAATGTTTCCTACTGAGGAGGTTATTAAAGGCGCTTTGCTGGGATTTGTAGCTGGCGCTGTGCTTGGTGGAGCGATAGGCTTCGCTATGGGCAACCCATTTTTAGGCGCAGTCACTGGCGGGATTGCGGGAGGTATCGCCGGGGGGGTAATTGCATATTATGAATATTCTCTCAAGCGGGCGGCTTATAATCCAATTAGGGCGCTCAGCGATGTTCATCAAGATTGTAGTGCTGACACAGCAAAGTGTAAACGTTTTGCGGATGCTTCGGGCAAAGGATTTGACGACAGGATGGCTTTGTTAGATAAGCCAAGCAGCTCATCATCAACCCAACAAGCCCAGCTAATGCAACAGATCTTAAAGGATCAAAACTTGCGCAAAGCCAGCATTAAAAACATGCATGATATGCGCGAAGTATACACCAAAATATCAGCAAAAATTGCTTCCCAAGCTGGATATGTTGGCGGTAAAGAATATTACCAGTCCGGGATAATGTTGGACATGTCCAACAAAATTGACGAACTCTCTAAACACATAGATGAGATCAAACAAGACTTTGATGATATGCAGGAGGCGCTATCCAAAAAAATTTGATTGCATAGATAAAATGTGGGGCAAGCACATCCTCAGAAATGCTGCCCCTTGTTTTTACGGATGCCTTTTTTGGTTTTTATACACATTCTTTTGATGCCTTTCTCGTCTCGAATTTTGGACTTTCGAATCCGGCTCAGCAACTGGATTGACACAGTCATAGGAAACAATTCTCTCCTCCTCTTTGACGGTTGTCATTTGACCATTTATTTTGACTGGAACTGTTATTTCTTTCCCGCATCTATAAGAAAATCCAACGTATTTAGCCGTGCGATTGTTACGGGACTTACAATAAGCTTGAGCAGCCTTTTCAGCATGCTGAGACTCGCTGGCGGCATCATCCCAGAACCAAAAATCTATGGACTTGTCATCGCGACTGATGACGCGTATTACAGGGTCACCCGATGCAGCGACAAAAGAAAAATATTGTGTCAATTCTTCGTTTTTTAATGTTTGATCAGGCTCTCCCGTTTTGTTTCTTAAGCCATCAAAAATAAACCCTAGTCCGCCTCTAAGCTTTTCATCAATTCCAAAACCTATATTCTCGTTACATAATGAAGTTCCTGGCTCCAATCGTTGTGGATTTAATGGCCCAAAACTGGTTCTAACCAAGCCCATCCCTCTTGGCTGCTTATCCTTATTAAATTTTGCGCATGCGTTCAAAGCAAGGCAAATCAAGATAGATAAAAATATTCTGCCCATTTCTAGCTCCTCTGTAAAATAGCAATGTGGCTTCAGTCGACTGGTACAGTATTTAGACAATGTGTTAATTCGCCCTCCAGCAGGGAGGGATCTATTTTTTGATCTAGTCCAAATCATGGCACAAGATACGGAACATTTACGCTTGCTGTGTGGATGCTTGTTGCTTAACGTCGATGTATTCGACGGACAAGCGCGAAGCTTTCTGGCCGCTAGCAAATTCAGTACCTTCGCAAACAAGTCGATGTTAGCCGTTTATCACCAAAGAGGTCAATGTGTGATCATGGAAATCCAAGCTTATTTTATTGCCTTGATGGTAGCGATGGTCTGTGTTTTTAACCAATAGATAGTGCTTGCCACAGCGGCTGATACTGATTTATCGCGTTGCCTTTGGGAAAAATCTATTCCGCCACTACCCGCCACTCCCTAACCACTCGCCCCTCGCCGCCGACCGCCAGCGTCTTGCCGTCCGCGCCGAAAGCCAGCGCGGCGGCGCTTTCGGGCAGGCGGGTCTGCGCCAGCAGGCAGCCGCTGGCGCTGTCGAACAGGCTGAGATGGCCGTCGAGGTCGGCGGCGGCGAAGCTGAGGCCGCCGGGGGCGAAAGCCAGGGCCGCAGGCGGGCCGGGCAGCGGCGGCAGGGCTGCGCCGACGGGCTGGCCGCTGCGGGCGTCCCAGCGGCGCAGCCGCCGGTCCCAGCCGCCGGAAACCAGCAGCGAGCCGTCCGGGCTGAAGGCCAGCGCGGTGGCGGCTTGGGCGTGGCCGCGCTGGGGGTCGCCGACGGATTCGCCGCTGGCGATGCCCCAGACGCCGACCTCGCCGTCGGCCTTGCCGGTGGCAAGGTGCCGCCCGCCGGGCGCGAAGGCGGCGGCGCTGACGGCGACGCCTTGCGCGGACTGGCCCAGCGCCGCGCCGGTCTGGGCGTCCCAGCGCCTGAGGCTGCCGTCGCTGCCGAAACTGTTGAGTTCGCGCCCGTCCGCCGTGAATGCGGCGGCGATGACTTTGTCGCCATGCCCGGCCAGGGTTGGGCCTAGCGCTTGCAGCGTCGGCAAGGCCCAGCGCCTGGCCGTCTTGTCGCTGCCGCCGGAGGCCAGCAACGAGCCGTCCGGGCTGAAGGCCAATGCTTTGACGCTGCCGGCATGGGCAGCGGCCAGGCGCGGCGCACTGCCCAGCCAGGCGGTTTGCCACAGCGCCAGGCGGCCATCGCGCAGGCCCGCCGCCAGGGTTTGGGCGTCGGGGCTGTAGGCCAGGGCGGACACCGGGCTTTCCAAGGCCGGCGAGACGCTGGACGCTTGCAATGTCCAGGGCGGCGGCCGGCAGGCAGAGGCCGTCGCGGCGATGCGCCCGGCCACCGGCGGCGCGGGCTGGGGCCACACGGTGGCGGCGACATAGCCCGCGCCGGCCAGCGCCAAAAGGCCGCAGCCGAGCAGCCAGCGGCACGGCAGGCGGCGGCTAGGCTCCGCCGGGATGACGACAGGTGGCTCGGGGTGATTTTCAACCAGCCCGGTTGAGGCCATGCCGGGCGAGGCCAGGGGCGTGGCCGGCGTGGCCGGGTAGCCCCGCACTTGGCAGGGCGCGAACGGCCTGGACAGCGTCCAATCCGCCGCGCCGCCGCTTTGCAGCAGCAATTCCACCTCCAGGCGGGCTAGGCAGTCGGCGTGGGGCGGTTCCCCGCTCGCCGGGGCCTCGGCATAGCGGGCCATCCACTCGGCGGCCAGTCCGTCCAGCAACACGGCCAGCGGGTCGATCAGATCCCGGTCCGCCAACAGCTTCCGCAGCATCGCCCCGAGCGCGTACAGGTCAACCCCATAATCCAACCGCGTCCAGGCGGTGGGGCGGGCTTGGCTGCGGTCTTCGCGCAGGATCTGGCGGAAATACGGCGAGAGGTAGTCGGCCGCGCCGGCTTTGGGATCGATGGGCAGCGGCAAGGCCAGCGCCCAGCCGTTGGCCCCGGGCCAGACTGAAAAGGCGAAATCGATGATGCGCAGGCTGCGGTAATCCAGCCTGATGCCCGCCGCGCCGAGCGGGTCGCCGAAATAGCCTAGGCACAAGTTGTCCGGCTTGAGGTCGCAATGGACGATGCCCAGCACGTGGATTTCTTGCAGGGCCAGCAGGCAGGCGCGCAACAGCAAAGCCAGGTCGAAGGCGTCGTCAAACAGGCCGCCACAAGGCCCGGCCTGGCCCGGCGGGCTGGCGATGAGGTTTTGCCAATCCTCCACCGACGGCCCGGCGTCCTGGGTGTCCACCCGCTCAATGCCGGCTTTGCCGTAGACCAGCGCGGCCGGCTGGACGACGCCGGGCGTCGCGGCGGCGCCGAAATGGCTGACGAAGCGCAGCTCGCGCCGCGTCCAATAGCCATAGTCTGCGCCATTCGGGCGCTTTAGGAAACGCTTGGAATAAATCGCCTCCCCGTCCGGCCCAAGCAGGCGCAGCACTTCGACATGCTCGGCGCGGCGTTCCGGCAGCGGATGCGCAGGCCCGCGAACCAGCCATTCGCGCTGGTCGTCGCGGAAGAAAAATTGCTTTAAAGCGGCAGCATCGATGTTCACCTTCAAACCTCCCCGGCTTGGTCATGGGCTTATCACGATACTTCGGGATAAATTTTTTCGCTTCTTCCTGTTGCCTAGACCAAATATTTCACCGGACCGGGCAATTCATACCTGGCGGGCTTCCCGCGCGATTTCTTTCTCAAATTCCGCAATGTTCAAGCGGCTCTGCCCCGCCCATTCCGGCAAAGCGGGAAATGGCATAAGGCTTTTGAGATAGGCAAGGAACGCCTGTTCCGCCATGTTCTTTTGTTTTTTCAAAAGAGGGGCCAGCGTTGCCATGAACGTTTCCCGGTGTTCCGCAAGCTCCTGTTCACTGAGCGTCGAGCGCCACACCTCAAACATGGCTTTTTTGGCTTCCGCATAAGCCGTTTTCAGCCGCTCCCACCGCTTCGCGTGTTCTTCCCGCGCCTTGGCGTCTTGCAAGACTTTTTCTTTTTCCGCCCGCTCCTCCGCCTGATTATCGCGGTATTCGTTTTTAATCGCCTCGACCACAAAGCCGGAAGGATTTTTCACCTTGCCCTCTTTTTGCTGGGCTTGCGTGTAGGTGACTGCGGCGTTAATCCGCTCTTCTGGATATTCTTTTACTAAGCTTTTAGCCGCTTTTTGACTGACGCCAAGCGCTACCAGCAAGCCGACTAACGTAGGATTTTGCTTGTCTGCCATTGGCAAATCAACAACGGTGTTGGTTGTGCCTTCTTCCTGTGCTTTATTGTTTGCCATGAGTCGATAATTTGGGTTTAATTTTTGCGGCCTTTTCTGTGGTATTATAATAAACTCAATTGCCACACATTTTTGATTTTTCCGTTCTTCGCGCCACTCAAAATCAATATCTGTTTTTTCCTTCAATTCTTTATTTGCAGGCTTCAAAATCCATCGCCTGAAATCACAAAATTGCTTATATTGATCCTCTTCCAACATCAGTAGCTCACGAAAAACCTCAATATCAAAAGTTCTCCTTCCAATTTTTTCATATTGCTTAAGCAATTCATATATTCTAATCGAATAAGTGTGTTTTAAATTGATTACATTGCCAAGCTCGTAAGCCGTAAAATGTTGCTTGAGCTGCAAAAGAAACGGTTTTAATTTAGGTGAAAACTCCAATTCAACAACCCCATCATTCGGAATATATTCAGCGGATGACAACCAAGCGACTTGTAATTCGCGCCCATCAAAACCTTTAAATGTCAGAACATTCGAGATTAGCTTTTTTGCTGAAACCTTCACCTTTCTATAAAAATCATTATCAGAAATATCGAGCAATTTTGATAAATCGGCAACAGCAATCCTATACGCCTTAAAATCTTCGTCATCCTTTTCTATCATCGAAATAAGCAATTTTATTAAGCGTTGCTCTCCGACAGAAAGCTTATATTTCGCCTCAATGATTTTATTATGCTGGACAACTAGGCTAGTGGCGGTCATGCCAATCACTCCATGAGTTTTGAAAATTGCATTGCATTGTAGCCGCCACGCCAGCCGAATCAAGAGATTTTTAATACCTCTCTGACCCTGACCCGCTTTTTCTCTGACCCTGACCCGCTTTTTCTCTGACCCTGACCCGCTTTTTCTCTGACCCTGACCCGCTTTTTCTCTGACCCTGACCCGCTTTTTCTCTGACCTAGCGCCCTGAAGCCCGCGCCATACAAGGCTTTGCGCCCTCCGAAAACGCTTTAAAACAAGATCTTTAAAACGAACAACAACAACAGGCGTCGGCCCGAAAATCGGCGGCGGTTGCGAACCCGCGCTGCTTTTGTTGTTGTTGTTTTTTTTGAAATCTTCTTTTCTGATGACAACAACCGCCTGAGAAGCCAGCAAGCAACGCAAACAGCACCGAGGAACCACACCCACCCACGTTCTAGCCTACATCGCTCAAGCCCAATCTAGCGCCGCCATAGGCGCTAAGAGCCTTCGACAAGCTGGGGCACACGGCGGCGATTCGGTAACTGTCCGTGTCATCGAGGCGGAAGCGCGGCGCAGTATTGAGGGCCAGTTGCGTCAAGCGCAAAACGCCAACCAATTCGGCAAACAAAGAATGCGATCTTATTCATGGGGAACCAAAAAGAAAGGCCGTCTTCGCCTAGGCGAAACGGCCTCTATCTCCCCCTGTGTCAGGATAGATGTCGCCTCCCGCAAGGAGGATGTGTGGGGGCAACCAAGAGGAAAACGATGGCAACCTACCCTGAAGAATTCTAAGGCCAAGATCATTGCCCAGATGCTGCCGCCGCATAACCGCCACATCCCCGAGTTGGCGCGGGAGTCCGGCATTCCCCAAGACACGCTTTACGCTTGGCGAGGCGGGCACCGCCCCAAGGCGGAGGGGGCCTAAGGTGAAGGCGGTTGCCGGGCCAGACCGCCGTCTCGCCAAGCCCATGTCCTCGCAGACCTGGCCCACGCTCAATCCCTGGTCTTTGACCATCTGCGCCACCCTCGGCCCGGCACAGGAGGCTCTGGTGGTGGAGTTGCGCCGCACCCTGCTGCGCTGGACGGCCTCGCCGCCGTCACCCGCGCCCATACCCCCCCGAAGCCTCGCGGGCCGCCGTCAGGCGGCTGCTGAAGCGCGAGGGCGTCTCCCGGCTGGCCGACTCATGCCCGCCGGGGAGCGGGGAGGGCGGGGCCAAGCCCAAAAAGACCTTCAAGGACTACGCCCCGGCTACCTGCACATCGGCCTCAAGGAGCTGCCGAGGATGCCGGACGAGGCGGACAAGCCCTGCCTCTGCGTCGCCGTCGACCACTGCACCCATAGGAGGGCAACGAAGGAGGCGTTTTATTCCGCTGCGCTATTGTGCGGCTCGGGCTTGGGAATGGCATCCGAACACGGGGCGGCAAGCTCCGCGGGTAAGCCGGTATCGCCGGGCGGGTGCGACACGGGTAGGCTGATAAGCCGTCCCCGACAGGCTCTTCGCTGTAATGACTCGCTGGGAGATTCGCCAAATAGCGCCCGGTAATACTGAGAAAACCGGCCTAGGTGGAAAAAGCCCCAGCGGGTGGCCACTTCGGTCACGCTCAGATCCATCGGCCCCGCCGAACATAGCGTTCGCCGCACCCCATGCAAGCGCGTCAGCGTGATATAGGCCTTGGGCGTGAGATCCAGGGTTTCCTTGAAGGCGGTTTCCAGCGCCCGGTCAGACACCCCGGTGACCAGGCAGAGTTGCCGTAGGCTGACCGGTTCGGTCGGATGCTCGCGGATATAGCCGACGGCGCGGCGTAGCGCCTGGTAACGGCGGGACAACGTTTCCTGGAACCGGGCCGGATCTGGGGTGGTGCTGCCTAGCAGGGCGTCGAGGCAGTCGTCCTCCAACAAACGGGCCACCACCGGGTCGGCCAAGTGGTGCGGATGGCGCACGCCAAACTCGACCACCCGGTTTAAAGCGCCAACACAGCGGGTGCGTTGAGAATGGTTCGGGAACAACAGCGACTCGACCGTCAGCCCCGGCAGCCAGTCCGCTCCCCACAAGATGGCGGCGTGTTGCTGGAAGGCGTCGGCTTTCAGGGCCACGAAAAACACTTGGAAAGCCGCCAAGCCGAAGCTCTCGTATTCGGTGCCCGCCACCCCCGCGATCACTCGGTCAGGGGAGAGTTCCAGGCCACAAATACGGGGATTGGAGGCGGAATGGATCGGAACCGCCAAGGTGATCATCCCCGGCGGGCCTTCGCCCCGGCTCATCAGCCCTGCGGAGCGGGTGTGCCTGCCGAGGTGCAGGCGGGCGGTCTGGACAAATTCCCGTTTCTGGAAAATATCGCCTGGCGTGGTCTTGATGTGTTCGACCGTCCAGCCGGGTGCCGCCGTGATCTCGTCGATATGGGTATCGTGGATGGTAAGCCCCAAGCCTGCCTGTAGCATCGGATTCGCCTTTTTTTGGGTGATGGCTTGTTTTATGGCCCAATTTCGATTTATGGATAGCCGATGCTGGGCCACTGATTCTACGATGGCCAGCCCGCAGGCGAAAGCTAAGGAAAGTCTGCCGTTTGAACGCAGAGCCCAAGCCCGCACCACTCGACCGAGGAACGTTTATGAAGATCCTATTTGCCATTTGCCTAGCCGCCGCGGTGATCTTACCGGCTTGTTCCGGTTCCAATCACAACGGCGGGCCGCTAGACCCCGACTGCACCGCCGAGAAGGCGGCGAAAGGTGCCGCGATGAAAGCCACGGTCGGCGTCGGAGGCCGTTGCAGCGCCGCGGAAACGGCCAAAGATACCGCAAAGCGGGCCGTGCAATAGTGGATCATGTTCGAGCCTGGATGGTGGCGATGGGCATCCCGGCCGCCTGCCGAACGGATCAATCCGTAAAGCACAATGAGCCGCATAGGGCCGGCTGAATGGCTGGCGCCGTTCAGCGGGCGCTACGGAAACCATTTATCCGACTCTGCCAGAAACTTTTTGGGACAACCCTAATGACAACAAAAACAATAAAATCACCCTGCTGTGCTTTCGCCATGGGCTTGGTTATGCTGGCCGTGGCCGCATCGCCTGCGGTCGCGGCGTCTTCCTCCGCGAAGAAAACCCACGCGGCCCCGCACAAAACGGCCCAACCGTCGCAAACTGCGACACCTTCGGCACAGCCCGCCTTGGCGGCGGCACCCTATGTCCCGTCTACCGTGCCGGTCGCGGCGCCTGCGCCGGTCGAGCATGACTACAGCATTGGCGAAGTCATCTCCGAATCGGTAACCGGCGATGTTTACGCCAATCCCGAACGCTGGCAAGCGCTGAGCTTCCGCAATTTGTTCAGCAAAGGCTGGGACAAGCCTTGGGTCAGCCCGCCGGCCGGCGGCGGGGGCGCGCCCCGGCAAGGCTGGATCAACGCCAATGACGGCGTGTTCTACCGGCTCAGCATTGCAGGCTTTAATTGGACCCATGGCCCTGGCAATTATGCCGACGGATACTCCGGCCAGTTGACCAGCTACACCCCGCTGAGCCAGCGCTTTGAGATCCGCACCGACCTGTTTGTGACGTCAACCCGTGGGCCGGGCGGCGTGGGCGACAGCCAGACCAACTTCGGCGATTTCATCATCACGCCCCGTATCCTGCTCTCTGAAAGCAAAGAAGCGACCCATACTCTAGACCTCGCCTTCCGCACGCCGACCGGCAACAGTTTTAACGGCAACGGCGTCGCCTCATTCAGCCCAACCTATAACTTTTGGACTAACCACTGGAAGGGCTTGGTCGTTCGCGGCGGCTTGGGCTTGACGATTCCCTATGGCGGTGAAATCTCCAGGGCGGGCGCGCGCTCGACCTTCAACGGCAATATGGCCATCGGTTATTACTTGACTTCGCACGACGCCGCGCCGTTTGGCGATTTTGTGGTGTATGTGGCGAACAATCTAACCCAGGCCATCGACAGTCGTGGGCCGAACGCCACGACGACCTTCACGATGGGGCCGGGTTTTCGTACCCACTTAGGCGACAACTGGTATTTGCTGGGCGCGGCCGATTTTGCCGTGACCCATCCGCAGCCTTATGACTACCAAGTATCGACTGGCATCATGAAGGTTTATTGATTCCAATCCCCAAACAAAAAAGGCCGCTAAAACGGCCTTTTTTTAAGGAGAAATACCGATGCATGGCAGAAATCTGTTACTCGCCGCCCTGTTGGGCGTTTTGCTCCACGCCGTCGGCTATGCCGCCCCGCCGCCCGGCGACGGCTCGGTGCTGCCCTTTCCGTCGGCCCCATCGGCCAGCGTGGCCGCGCCCAGGCTGCAAGATTCCAAACACCAACGCCGCGTCGAGCAAAGCCATCTGCCCAAAGACGCGCCGAATATCTTGATTATCTTGCTCGACGACGTGGGCTTCGGCCTGCCCGACACCTACGGCGGGCCGATCCACACGCCCACGCTGTCGCGCATCGCCGAGCAAGGCATCAGCTACAACGCCTTCCACACCACGGCGATTTGTTCGCCGACGCGGGCCGCGCTGCTGACCGGGCGCAACCATCAGCGCGTCGGTTCCGGCACCATCGCCGAGCGGGCTGTGGATTGGGACGGCTACACCGGCGTGATTCCGCGCACTTCGGCGTCTTTGCCGAAAGTGCTGGGCGCTTACGGCTACAAGACTGCCGCCTTCGGCAAATGGCACAACACCGCTCTGAGAAATCTATGATTATCTCTTCTTGCTTCACCGAGGTTGCCCAGAGGATGGCTTGGTTTTCGCCAGTAAGATTCCTCTTGCGCGAGGAGTCTTACGCGGTTTGCGCCGCAGCCGATAACTCCTCCAGGTCTCACGACCTCTCCACAAGCGTGACTTCCGGCAGAGCTTGCCGTAGTGGAAACAGTCTAGCAGCCTTCTGTTTTCCGTGCAAAAGAGCAGAAAAATAGGGATAAGCATAGATTATTGCCAACAGTTACAAGCCCCCGCCACGGAAACCACTGCGATGGGGCCGTTCACGCTGTGGCCGACCGGCGAAGGCATCGGCTTCGATTATTTCTATGGCTTTCTGGCCGGTGAGACTTCGCAATGGGAGCCGCGCCTAGTCGAGAATTTCAACGCCATCGAGCCGCCCCACGACGAGAAATACCATCTCAGCGAAGATCTGGCAGACAAAGCCATCGCTTGGATGCGCAAGCACCGCGCCTATGCGCCCGACAAACCCTTCTTCATGTATTGGGCGCCCGGCGCAGGCCACGGGCCGCACCATGTCGCCAAGGCATGGGCCGACAAATACCAAGGCCAGTTTGACAGTGGCTGGGATGCGTTGCGTGAGCGTACCTTCCAGCAGCAGAAAGCCCTAGGCTGGATCCCGGCGAATACCCAGCTGACGCCACGGGCCGAGACCATGGCCGCGTGGGACAGCATCCCCGAAGCGGAGCGGCCTTTCCAGCGGCGCTTGATGGAAGTGTTCGCCGGTTTCGTCGAGCATGTGGACACCCAGGCCGGCAAGGTCGTGGACGAATTGGAGCGGCTCGGCATCCGCGACAACACCCTCATCATTTACGTGTTCGGCGACAACGGTGCCAGCGCGGAAGGCCAGAACGGCAGCATCAGCGAGCTGTTGGCGCAAAACCAAATCCCCAACACGGTTCAACAACAGATCGAAGCCTTGAACAAGCTCGGCGGCCTGGACGCGCTGGGGGGGCCGAAGGTGGACAATATGTACCACGCCGGTTGGGCTTGGGCCGGCGGCGCGCCGTTCCACCACACCAAGCTGGTCGCCTCGCACTTCGGCGGCACGCGCAACCCGCTGGCGATTTCCTGGCCCGCGCATATCCAGCCCGACAAGACCCCGCGCCCGCAATTCCACCACGTCAACGACATCGCCCCGACGCTTTACGAGCTCCTGGACATCAAACCGCCGAAAGTCGTGGACGGTTTCAAGCAAGACCCCATCGACGGCGTCAGCATGGCCTACAGCTTCACCGACGCCAAAGCCCAAGGCCACAAGCACACCCAATATTTCGACAACAACGGCAGTCGCGGGCTGTACCAAGACGGCTGGTTCGCCAGCACCTTCGGCCCGCTGACACCGTGGCTGACGGTCAGTCCGGGGCTGGCGGACTGGGATTCGGCCAAGGATGTTTGGGCGCTATACCACATCACCACCGACTTCTCCCAAGCCGACAACTTGGCCGCGAAGGAGCCCCAGCGGCTGGAAGCCATGAAGGCGGCGTTCTTGAAAGAAGCCAAGGCCAACCAAGTGTTCCCCATCGGCGCGGGCATTTGGCTTCGCATCCACCCGGAAGACCGCGTCAAGACGCCTTACACCCGTTGGCAGTTCGACGCGACGACGACCCGGATGCCCGAATTCACCGCGCCCGGCCTGGGCCGCGAAAGCAACCACGTCAGCATCGACGCGGAACTGGGCGCGAACGCTTCGGGGGTTTTGTATGCGCTGGGCGGCGCGTCCGGCGGCTTGGCCCTGTACCTGGACAAAGGCGAGTTGGTCTACGAGTACAACATGATGATTATCGAGCGGACTATTGCCCGCTCTAAAACCAAACTCGGCGCGGGCAAACACAAGATCGAGGTGGACACGACCATCGCCAAGCCCGGCGCGCCCGCGGAAGTCGTGCTGACGGTGGACGGCACCGAAGCCGCCCGCACCACCGTCAAGCGCACCGTCCCCGCCGCCTTCACCGCCAGTGAAAGCTTCGACGTGGGGATAGACCTGGGCTCGCCGGTATCGCTGGACTACTTCGACCGCAGGCCGTTTAGGTTTGACGGGAAGATTGAGGGGGTTAGGGTGGAGTTGAATTGAGTGCGGTAGTTTGGGTTAGTAACCCCAACATTCTAAAACGTCTGGCATTGTGTTGCGGCTCTTTACGCCACCCAACGGCCTTATAGTTTTTGTTTTTTTCATTAACGAGGTTAGAGCGATATGAGCGTACAAAAATATACCCTTCTTAAGGGCCTGCTGGCTTCGCTGATCGCATTGGGATTGGCGACAGGCTGTACCACGTACAATCCAGCCCTTTCAAAATGTTATAAAGAGCAGCAATAATACCTATGTTTAATTCAATATTGCAGTGTTTGCCATGCTAGAGAAATTCCGCCAGAAAACCCCGCTGCCCTGCTTGCTGATGGGCCTTTTG
>Ga0265316_10000685_pt1 | contig 37613 bp, 30 predicted proteins | sample 4522metaG_FD_202092 | JGI IMG/M metagenome (GOLD analysis project Ga0265316, IMG submission 202092) | Rhizosphere microbial communities from Carex aquatilis grown in University of Washington, Seatle, WA, United States - 4-5-22 metaG | ecosystem: Host-associated > Plants > Roots > Rhizosphere >...
CCCCCATAGGCGGGGCCGCTGCCGACGTTGACGCCTTGCAGCGTGAGGTTCTGGTAGGTGCCGTTGCCGGTGAGCCAACTGGCGACGGGGCCGGAGGGGTTGTAGACGCCGGGGCCGTCGCCCTGGACCGTGCCACCGCCGCTGATTGTGCCGCTGTTGTAGATCGAGCCGGCGCCGTGGACGCTGATCGTGCCGTTGTTGGTGGAGGTTCCGCCAGTCAATGTCAATGCGCTGCCGTCAAGTAGATTCAACGCGTCGCCGTCGTCGATATTGACCGTGCCGACCGCCGCGCTGGCGTCCAGATTGACGCTCGAATGGGTCGGATTGCCGCCGTCGATGAACACATTGCCGGTGCCGTCATCCGGAAATCCCGGTTGATCCCAGTGGGAAGCGGTCCAGTTGCCGTTGCCGCCTTGCCAGGTATAGTCGGCGGCCCATGCGGCAGGGCTTGCGATTAGCAGCAGGGCGGGCAGGAAGGGCTTGATGCCCTGCCTGATGGTTTTGGTTAAAGCGGTTTCGGCAGGGCCGAACGATTGGGCGCGTTTAGTTGGCATATTCACACCATAAAATTAGGGGCACTGAACGGACGGATGCAGGGGCGGTCGCCGGGTTGATGGACTCCTTTGGGCTTGAGTGATCGTGCAGGCTTGAAATTCGGCAAGCAAATCCGCCGCCGGTCGGCCCTTTGTTCAGCCGTTGCGGCTTTGTGGGTGAAAATGCTGCTGGGTGGCTTGAAACAAACCCCTGCCGGTTTTGCGGTTTTACCGATTCAATCTTATGGGAAATGTCTGCCGGGCGCAATGAAACCATGGACTTAGCCGGGCAGCGCCGATGTTGCCTGTCACGGGCGGCGGTGCTGTCGCATCAAGCTTGGGCGCGGCCAAGCCCAAGCCTGGGCCGGGTCTGTTAAAATGCGCCCCTTGCCAAAGTTTTAGCGGAGAGCCCCCTTGCCAAATTTCGTTCCTGGACAGCGTTGGATCAGCGAAACCGAGCCCGAGCTGGGTTTGGGCACGATCATCGCCTATGAGCGCAACCGCGTCACCGTGCTGTTCATCGCCAGCAGCGAGCGGCGCACCTATGCCGCCGACAACGCCCCGTTGACCCGCGTCCGCTTCGTCAAAGGCGACCGGGTGGAGAGCGTCGACGGCGGGGTGTTGCTGGTGCGCGAAGTGGAGGAGAGCGACGGGTTGCTCGTCTATCTTGGCCAGGACGAGGACGGCGGGGTGGCGCGGCTGGAAGAGGTGGAGTTGAACCATTTCATGCAGTTCAACAAACCGCAGGACCGGCTGTTCACCGGGCAGATCGACTCGCTGGATCTCTTCAGGCTGCGCTGGCGCACCCAGTTGAAGCTGGGCGAGTTGGAGCGCTCGCCGGTGCGCGGCCTGTGCGGGGGGCGCACGAGCTTGATTCCGCACCAGCTTTACATCGCCCACGAGGTGGCCGGCCGCCATGGGCCGCGGGTGCTGTTGGCCGACGAGGTGGGGCTGGGCAAGACCATCGAGGCCGGGCTGATCATGCACCATCAATTGCTGACTGGCCGGGCCGAGCGCATCTTGATCTTGGTGCCCGAGCCGTTGCTGCACCAGTGGTTGGTGGAAATGCGCCGCCGCTTCAATTTGCGCTTCAGCCTGTTCGACGACGAGCGCTATTACCAGCAGGAGTCCGGCAATCCGTTCCAGGGCGAGCAACTGGTGCTGTGCGGGCTGGATTTGTTCCGCGAGGAGCCCAAGCGCCGCGAGCATGCGCTGGCGGCGGGCTGGGATTTGTGCGTGGTGGACGAGGCCCACCATTTGCAATGGGACGAGGACCGGCCCAGCGAGGATTATGCGTTCGTGGAGGCCTTGGGCCAGGCCGTGCCGGGCTTGTTGCTGCTGACCGCGACTCCGGAGCAGTTGGGCAAGCGCAGCCATTTCGCCCGTTTGCGGCTGTTGGACCCGGATCGGTTTTACAGTTTCGAGGAGTTCCTCGCCGAGGAACGCCAGTACGAGCCTTTGGCCCGGCTGATCGAGCATTTGGCCGAGGATGTCACGCTCGACCAGGACAGCTTGGCGCAATTGAAGGCGCTGCTGGCCAATGAGCGCGCCGAGGCCTTGGTGGGCCAATTGGACGATCCTTCGACGGCGGAGGCGGCGCGGGAAGCGCTGATACGGCTGTTGCTGGACCGCCACGGCACCGGGCGCATCTTGTTCCGCAACACCCGCGCGACGGTGAAAGGCTTTCCCGAGCGCCGAGTCCACGCCCACCCGTTGCCTTGCCCCCAACAATACGCGCAGGCTGATGCTGCGGAGGAATCGCTGGACGGCCTGCTGTTCCCGGAAACCCGCTACCGCTTGTCCGGGGAAGGCCGGGCGTGGTGGCGGATCGATCCGCGCGTGCGCTGGCTGGTGGACACGCTGAACCGGCTCAAGCCGGCCAAGGCGCTGGTCATTTGCGCGAAGGCGGCGACCGCCGTCGAGCTGGAGGAGGCTTTGCGGGTGTTGGGCGGCACCGGCGCGGCGGTGTTCCACGAAGGCTTGAGCATCGTCGCCCGCGACCGGGCGGCGGCCTGGTTCGCCGACGAGGAGGAGGGCGCGCAGGTGCTGGTCTGTTCGGAAATCGGCAGCGAAGGCCGCAATTTCCAGTTCGCCCATCATCTGGTTTTGTTCGATCTGCCCTTGAACCCCGACCAGTTGGAGCAGCGCATCGGCCGGCTGGACCGCATCGGCCAGCGGGAAACCATCCAAATCCATGTGCCTTGGCTGGAGGGCGGCGCCCAGGCCACGCTGTTCCACTGGTACCACCAGGGCTTGAACGCGTTCAATCAAACCAGCCCGGCGGCGGCGTCGGTTTTCGAGCGTTTGCGCGGGGAGCTGGACGCGCTGCTGCGGCAGGGCGACGAGGCGCGCCGAGACGGCCTGGTCGTCGCCGCCCAGGCGCTCAACGGCCAGATTCTGGAGGCTTTGCACCAAGGCCGCGACCGGCTGTTGGAGTTGAATTCCTGCCGCAAGCAGGAGGCCGAGGATTTGGCAGAGCTGATCCGCGAGGAGGAGCGGAAAGACGATTTGTGGCCGTGGCTGGACGAGGTGTTCGAGGCGTACGGGGTCAATGTCGAGGAGCATTCCGAGGAGTGCCACATTCTGCTGCCGGGCGACCATATGCGCGTGCCCAATTTCCCGGAGCTGCCGGAGGACGGGGCCACCGCGACCTTGAACCGGGCCATCGGCCTGGCGCGGGAGGACATGTTGTTTCTGAGCTGGGAGCATCCGATGGTGCGCGGGGCGATGGATTTGATCCTCAACAATGCCCACGGCAACGCCGCCTTCGGGCTGGTCGGCCACGAGGATCTGGAGGCCGGCCAATTGCTGCTGGAAGCCGTCTACCTGGTGGAATGCCCCGCGCCCAAGCGCCTGGGCGCGGGACGCTATCTGCCGCAGACCTTGATCCGCGTCCTGGTGGACGCCAATTTGGAGGATCTTGGCAATTTGTCTTCCGACAGCCTGGAGCAAATCCCAAGGCCCATCGACAAGGAGGAGGTCGCCACGCTGTTGCGCGGCCAGCGCAAAGTCATCGAGCGGATGCTGAAATCCGCCGAGAAGACCGCGCAAAAGCGCCTGCCCGAGATTGTCGCCAGCGCCACGCGGCAGATGTTGGATTACGCCACCTCGGAGTTGAAGCGGCTGTCCGCGTTGAAAAAAGTGAATCCCTATGTGCGCCAGGAGGAGTTGGACCAGGTCAAGGCCGACACATTGGAGCTGCACGGCCATTTGCAAGCCGCCCGCCTGCGGCTGGACGCGATCCGGGTGATGCTGGCGGCATGAGGTTGAACAAGTTCATCAGCGAGACCGGGATGTGTTCGCGCCGGATGGCGGACGAGTGGATCGCCCAAGGCCGGGTGACGGTCAACGGCGCGCGGGCGGAGCTGGGCAGCCAAGTCGGCGCGGGCGACGAGGTGCGGGTCGACCGGCAGTTGATCGGCGCGAAGCCGAAGCCGGTCTATATCGCGCTGAACAAGCCGGTGGGCGTCACCTGCACGACCGAGCGGCACATCAAAGGCAACATCATCGACTTTGTCGGCCATGCCGAGCGGATTTTTCCGGTCGGGCGGCTGGACAAGGACTCCGAAGGGCTGATTTTGCTGACCAACAACGGCGACATCATCAACGAGGTGTTGCGCGCGGAAAACCGGCATGAGAAGGAATACGTCGTGACTGTCGACAAGCCGCTGACCGAGGCTTTCCTGGCCGGCATGGCCTCCGGGGTGCGCATTCTCGGCACCACCACCCAGCCTTGCAAAATTGCCCGGATGGGCAAGTGCGAGTTCCGCATCGTCTTGACGCAAGGGCTGAACCGGCAAATCCGCCGCATGTGCGAGGCGTTCGGCTACGAGGTGGCCCGCTTGCGCCGCGTCCGCTTCGTGAATATCAAGCTCGGCGGCCTGAAGAGCGGACAATGGCGCAATTTGACCGAGGCGGAGTTGGGCGGGCTGCTGTCCGGGCGGAAGCCGGCTGCCCGGAGTGCCGCCGATAGGCTAAAGTAAACGGGAAAGGCGCAAAGAAAACGCCTCGCGCAACGGCGCGACGCCCGCCACGTTGATGCTCAACCGGCCCGACCCCATTCCACGTTCTGTTTCACCGGAGGAAGCCATGCAAACCGTTCGCCCCGCCGCCGTCGCCGGTACGTTTTACCCGGCGGACAAACATCCGCTTCAAGCCATGCTCCGAGGCTTGCTGGATCAAGCCGAGCCTGCGGGCCGGATGCCCAAGGCCGTCATCGCCCCGCATGCCGGCTATGTCTACTCCGGCCCGATTGCCGCCAGCGTCTACGCCCGGCTGCGGCAGGGGCGCGGGCGGATCAGCCGGGTGGTGCTGCTCGGGCCGGCCCACCGCGTCGGTTTCCGGGGGCTGGCGGTCAGCACCGCGGATGGGTTTGCCACGCCCTTGGGCGAAGTCCCGGTCGACCGCCAGGCTTGCTCGGCCCTCGTCGCCTTGCCTTTCGTGCATGAACTGGACCAGGCCCACGCCCAGGAACACAGCCTGGAAGTCCAACTGCCTTTCCTGCAAGAGGTGCTGGGGGCGTTCAGCCTGGTGCCTGTGGTCGTCGGCGACGCCGCGCCGGAGCAGGTCTCGGCGGCGCTGGATCTGCTTTGGGGCGGCGATGAAACCCTCATCGTCATCAGTTCCGACCTCAGCCATTACCACGACTATGCCACCGCGCGGCGGATGGACGCCGCCACGTCCCAGGCCATCGAGGATTTGCGCTTGGAAGGCATCGGCTTCGACGACGCCTGCGGGCGTCTGCCCATCAGCGGCTTGCTGATCGCCGCCAAGCGGCGGGGCTTGTCCGCGAAGACCATCGACTTGCGCAATTCCGGCGACACGGCGGGCGGCAAAGACCGCGTGGTCGGCTATGGGGCTTATGTCTTTGAATATCCCCCCAAAGCGGAAGGCGGGGGTGGGCTGGATGAAGCGGAAAAGCGCCAATTGCTGCGGCTGGCGGGCGAATCCATCCGCCATGGGCTGGCGCACGGGCGGCCTTTGCCCGTCGATCTGGCCACCCTGCCGGAGGCGCTTAAAGCCCGGCGCGCCAGCTTCGCCACGCTGGAAAAGCAGGGGGTGTTGCGCGGTTGCATCGGCAGTCTGGAGGCCCACCGGCCCTTGGCGGAAGATGTCGCCCACAACGCCTATGCCGCCGCGTTTCAAGACCCGCGCTTTCCGCCGCTGGCCGAAGCGGAACTGGGAGATCTGGCGATCCACCTGTCCCTGCTGACCCCGCCCGAGCCTGTGGCCTTCCAATCGGAGGCGGATTTGCTGGCCCAGTTGCGGCCGGGCGAGGATGGCTTGATCCTGGTTGAAGGCGGCCGCCGCGGGACGTTCCTGCCCTCGGTCTGGGCGCAATTGCCCGAGCCACGCCAGTTTTGGGAGCATTTGAAATTGAAGGCGGGCCTGCCGAAAGCGTATTGGTCGGATTCGATCAAGGTTTACCGGTATCGCGCGGACGTGGTGGAATAATGCCGGAGCGGACAATGCATAAAGTCACAGTGGACATCAGGCGCTTGGCCATGGTGATCGCCAACACGGTGGATTTGGTGGGGGTGGACGACACCGCGCACGGCAAGCGGGTGGCCGTCATGGCCCGCGAATGCGCCCGGGTAGTAGGCTACGGCGCCGCGGCGCAGGAAATCCTCTTCGTGGCGGGCTTGCTGCACGATTGCGGGGTGTCTTCGACCCGCGTGCATAAATGCCTGGTCAACGAATTGGATTGGAGCGGCTCCCAGGCCCATTGCGAGCGGGGCGCGCAGCTCTTGAGCCGGTTCCAGCCCTTGAGCCATTTGGCTCCCATCGTGCTTTACCACCATACCCATTGGAAGGATCTATTGGCCGGCGGTGTGCCGGCGGAAACCGCCCTGTACGCCAATTTGATCTATCTCGTCGACCGCGTCGACATGCTGGCCGCGCACGATTACGCCGGCTCCCCGCCGCTGTTCCATGCCAAAGAAATCTGCCAGCGCGTCGCCCGTTTGTCGGGCGACTTTTTCGCCCCGGAATGGGTCGAGGCGTTTCAGGCGGTTTCCGTCCAGGAGGCCTTCTGGCTGCGGCAGGAGCCGGCCAGCATCGTCCAGCAACTGGTGGAGTTTCCTGGGACGGACGGGGACGGCCCGCTGGATTTGCGGCAATTGCGCTCTTTCGCGCTGATCATCGCCGCCATCGTCGACGCCAAGTCGCCTTTCACCGCCGAGCATTCGCTGGGCGTGGCCAGGCTGTCGAAGTTGCTGGGCGAGCTGGCCGGATTGCCGCCCGAGAGCATTGACAAGCTCGAAATCGCGGGCCTGTTGCACGACATCGGCAAATTGCAGATCCCCGATGAAATCCTGGAAAAGCCGGCCAAGCTGGATGAATACGAGCGGACGGTGATGAAAAGCCATAGTTACATGACCTGGCAGATACTCAGTCCGATCACCGGCATCGAGGAAATCATCCAATGGGCGGCTTTCCACCACGAGTCGATCAACGGTGTCGGCTATCCCTTCCATATCCGGGGGGCGGCGCTTTCCACCGAAGCGCGCATCGTCCGTGTCGCCGACGTGTATCAGGCGATGGCGCAGCAGCGGCCCTACCGCGACACCACGCCGCCGGTGGAGATCCTCGCCCTGCTGCGTAAAATGGCGGCGGACGGTGATATCGACGACACCTTGGTCAATCTGGTCGAAGCCAATCTCGCCCGTTGCCACGCGGTCGCTTTGGGCGTGGGAAACCTTCTCCGGGCCGGGGCGGGCGAGGAATAAACACCGGGCTCAGGCTAGTGAAAACGCCCATGCCTCTAAGCCTATTGCTGGGCATCATCGCGATTGTGCTGTATGCCGGGCCGGTTTTGGCGCACAAGGCCAGCGACAGCTATTTGGCCTTGACGGCGCGGGACGGCCGCATCGAAGGCCAGTGGGATGTCGCGCTGCGCGATTTGGATTACGCCATTGGCCTGGACGCGGACGACGACGGCGCCATCACCTGGGGCGAGTTGAGCGGCAACCGCGAAAAGGTGGCGGGCTACGTGCTGCCGCGCTTGCGGCTGTCGGCGGGCGGCGCGCCGTGCCCGCTCAAGCCGACGGATTATCTGGTGGACAACCACACCGACGGGGCTTACGTGGTGCTGCGGTTCGCCGTGGAGTGTCCGGCCCCCGGCAACGCCATCGACTTGTCATACACCTTGTTTTTTGATGTCGATCCGCAGCACCGCGGCCTGCTGCGGGTGGACTACCAGGGCGCCACCCAGACGGCGGTGTTCAGCCCGGCGCAGACCAGCCAGCGGATCGAACTGGGCCAGACCCGCCAGGGCGCGGCTTTTCTGCAATATCTGCGGGAAGGGGTTTGGCATATCTGGACCGGGTATGACCACATCCTGTTTCTGTTGAGCCTGTTGCTGCCCGCCGTGCTGTATCGGCAGGGCGGGGCTTGGCAGCCGGTCGCAAGCTTCCGGCCGGCCTTCATGGAGGTGGTCAAAGTCGTGACCGCGTTCACCGTCGCCCACTCCATCACCTTGAGCCTGGCCACCTTGGGTGTCATCAGCCTGCCTTCGCGCTGGGTCGAGTCGGCCATCGCGGCCTCGGTGGTGCTGGCCGCGCTGAACAACCTCCGTCCGCTCATCGACAAACGGCGCTGGGCGGTCGCCTTCGGGTTTGGCCTGGTGCATGGGCTGGGCTTCGCCAATGTGCTGAACGACCTGGGGCTGCCCCGGGGCGCGTTGTTGCTGGCGCTGGTGGCGTTCAACCTGGGCGTTGAAATCGGCCAGCTCGCCATCGTCAGCGTCTTTCTGCCGTCCGCTTACGCGGTGCGCCGTTCAAGCGGGTATCGGCGGCTGTGCCTCAACCTGGGCTCGGGCCTCATCAGCCTGCTGGCCTTGGTGTGGTTGCTGGAGCGGGCTTTGGATCTGAAATTGATCAATGGATAGCGGAAGTCCATGACACGGGGCAGGGTCTCGCAAGCGCGAAGCAAACCGCGGTGGCGCTGGGTGCGGTTGCCCGGCCTGCTCGCCGTCTGGGCGTCGCTGGGCCTTGGCCCGGCGCTTCAGGCCGCGCCGTTTCTGCCCGGCAGCGACGGCCAAGTCCTCGAACGCCTACCTTATTCCGCCGACCCGTCCGCCCGGCAGTCGCGCGCCTTGCGCAAGGGTTTGCGCGCAGCCCCCGGCAACCTCGACCTGGCCGTCAAGCTGGCGCTCAATGACATCAAACTCGGCAAGGCCGAGGCCGACCCGCGTTTTTACGGCTATGCCCAAGGCGTGTTGAGCCCTTGGTGGGCCATGCCGGAACCGCCCCCGGCCATCTTGCTGCCGCGCGCGTTGATTTTGCAAAACCGCCATGATTTTGACGGCGCGCTGGCCGATCTGGACAAGTTGCTGCGGCTGGAGCCCGGCAACACCCAGGCCTGGCTGGCCCGGGCGGTGGTTTTGCAGGTGCGCGGACGCTACGAGGAGGCGCAACAAAGCTGCCTGCCGCTGACCGAGCTTGACGAGCTGCTGGTGCCCGTCACCTGCCTCAGCAGCGTGGTCAGCCTGACGGGGCAGGCGGCCAAAAGTTATGAACTGTTGCTCGACGCGTTGGAACACGCCACTGGCCTGTCCGCCGAGCAGCGCCTGTGGAGCTTTACCGTGCTGGCCGAGATCGCGGCCAGGATGGGCAAAGACGCGGAGGCCGAGCGGTTTTTCCGGCAGGCGCTGGAAGCCAACGGCAAGGACGCCTATCTGCTGGCCGCGTACGCGGATTTTCTGCTCGACCAGCGCCGCCCCGGCGAAGTCCTCGCATTGTTGAGCGACAAGACCCGCGTCGACAGCCTGTTGCTGCGCCTGGGGCTGGCCAAACGGCAACTGCAAGCGTCCGACCTGGCGGAGACCGTCGCCAGCCTGCAAGCCCGCTTCGACGCCGCCCGCATGCGCGGGGAGAATTTGCACCAGGGCGACGAGGCCCGCTTCGCCTTGTTTCTGCTCGACCAGCCGCGGGAGGCTTTGCGGCTGGCCCAGGCCAACTGGGCGGCGCAGCGCGAGCCCAAGGACGCCCGCATCCTGCTGGAAGCGGCCATCGCCGCGCGGGAGCCGCAGGCGGCGCAAGCGGTCGTGGACATGCTGGGCAAGACGGGGATGGAACATGTGCAACTGAGGCGGCTGGCGGGCCGGCTGGGGGAAAGATAACATCCCTTGAAGGGATGTTATCTTTGGGGGAGGTTCAGTTAAACCTAAAAACGGCAGTTGAGCGATTAAAAATCCCGTTCGCCCTGAGCCTGTCTAGGTTACAGGGCTTGCGGCCTGTTCAGGCAGCCGCCGCTTGTTGCTTCTTGTGGCGGCGCCACCAGAATATCAGCCCGCCGACGACCGCCAGCACGAACAGGCCGGGCTTGACCAGATACTCCCAGATATACGGCCAGCACGAACCCGGCGCGGGGGTCTCGCGCGCGGGCCAAGGCTCGGCCAGATAAGGGAAGGCGGGCAGCAAGGGCTTGTCGTTCACGGTCGCGCGCGGCCATTGTTTGGTGTCGATGAACGCGTTCTCTTGCAAGGGGCAGTCGCCCTGGGCGCAGGTCAGCAAGGCGACATCGTCGGGCAGACGCCTGCCGTTGGGGAAGCCGGCCGGCAGTTGGTTGGTGTAGACCATCACATCCGGGAAGTAGTCGTAATGCCGGATCAACAAGCCGCTGAGCTGGTTCAAATTGGCCAAGGGCGGCAGGCAGTCCTTCAGAAATTGCTGCAATTTGTCCCTGGATTTGGCCGCTTCCTTGAGCACCTCGACATGCTTGCTCGGCGGAACCGTGTTCAGAATGTCAAACCGGCCGAGTTGCGTGCGGTTGGAGCGGCCGACATGGTCGATTTGCTTGCCGGAGGCGATGTCCCGCGAGGTCGCCCACAGCAGCCAGTTCTTCTGCGTCTCGGGGAACGAGGATTTCGGGATGCTCACCATCATGGTGATGACGTTGACCTTGAAAAATTTGGGGAAGATGAACGGGTCGTCGCGGACGCCGGTATAAATGCGGATGTTTTCGGGGTTCTTCAAGCCCTTGAAGACTTTGCTTTTCAGCGAGGCGTCGTTGTTGAGCTGGAACGACAAGGTGATGTCAGGCTCGATGGTTTCGGGCTTGGGGATGCTGCCGCCGTAGCGGGCCAGATCCTCGGCGTTGTCAAACACCACATGGGTGTGCAAATCCATGTTGATGGTGTATTCGTACGGTTCGAGCTTGTAGGGCGGGTCGGTCGTCAAAGCCCTGCGGACATCGAGGATGGCGATCATCTGGTCGCCGTCGGGGAAGAAGAACAGCCCGGTGATATTGGCTTCAGCCTGGTCGGGCGAGAGCCAGGCCGGGTCGGCGTGGTCCGAGGCCCGGCCGGACAGGGGCAAGAATAACAAGGCAAAAGCAAAAAACAAGACTCGTTGCGTTTTCATAGACGGACTCCTTGTGCGATGAGGTTGTTTGCTGGGACGATAAGGGCAATTTTCTGACGGCGCCTCCGGGATTGCTGATGTGGAAATACTGAGCGTTTATGTCGAGTTTCGATCATATCCCGATTGCCGGGCAGGGTCAAATTCCTCCTGTGGCGCTAGGAAATTCCCCTGGCCGGAGGCGCTGCCCATGCCGAAACCGGCAGGATGCCTGGATGCCTTGAAACAAGCCGCCTGTGCCCATGCGGCCAACTCATGCGAGTCAGCCGATCTCCGGCAGCAATCCTTCCAAGGCCTGCTTGTCCAGCTTCTCCTTCTCCACTTTCAGATAAGCCACGCCGTCGTCGGCCAACACCACGGCTTCGACGACGCCCGGCACGTTGCGCAGTTTCGCCGACAAGCGCACCGCCTCTTCCACGCTCAGGTTGCCGAAATTGATGAGCAAAGAACTGAGGTGGCGGGGCGGGGCCATGTTCAAGGCGGCCAAGGCCCAGGCCAGGGCCATCAGGGCGCAGAAGCCGAAGACGTAGGGGATGCCGAAAGCGCCATAGATCGCGCCGCCGCTGACGCCGCCGACGAAGGCGCCGAGGAATTGCGCGGTGGAGTAGACGCCCATGGCCGTGCCTTTCAATTCGGGCGGCGCGACTTTGGAAATCATCGACGGCAAGGTCGCCTCCAGCAGGTTGAAGCCGGTGAAGAAGACATAAAGCAGAAAGCCGATGGCGTAGACATTGCCGCCGCTGAACAGCAGGCCCGCGTCGGCGAGGGCGACGACACCGATGAAGGAAACGAACACCGGTTTCATTTTGCGCTTGGTTTCCGCCAGGATGACGAAGGGCACCATGCTGAACATCGAGAACAAAAACACCGGCAGGTAGACCTTCCAGTGGCTGGCGGTCTCCAGTTGCACGGTGTCGCGCAGCACCAGCGGAACCACCACGAAGGTGGCGGTGAGGATGGCGTGCAGCGCGAAGATGCCGAAATCCAGGCGCAGCAGCTCGGCGTTGCCCAGCACTTTGCCGAACTGCGCCGGCTGGGCCTGGGTGTCGCGGTGGAAGCGGCTGACGACCGGCGTCGGCACGATCCAATACAGCACGGCGATGCCAGCCAGGGCCAGGCCGCAGATGATCCAGAAAATGCCCTTGACGCCGATCAGCCCTTCCAGCACCGGGCCTGCGACCATGGACACGGCGAAGGAGATGCCGATGCTGATGCCGATCAAGGCCATGGCCTTGGTGCGGTGCTCCTCGCGGGTCAGGTCGGCGGCCAGCGCCATGACCACGGCGGCCACCGCGCCCGCGCCCTGGACCGAGCGGCCCAAAATCACGCCGTAGATGGAGTCGGACAGGGCGGCGATCACGCTGCCCGCCGCGAAGATCAACAATCCGATGGCGATGACCTTCTTCCGGCCGGCGCGGTCGGACCACAGCCCGAACGGGATGCCGAGCAGGGCCTGGGTCAGGCCGTAGGCGCTGATGGCCAGGCCGGTCAGCGCCGGGGTGGCTCCTTCCAGGTGCCGGGCGTAGATGGAAAACACCGGCAGGATCATGAACAGCCCGAGCATTCTGAGCATGTAAATGCCGGCCAGGGAAAGGCTGGCGCGCATTTCCGCGCGCGTCATCGGGGTGTCGATTTCCAATGCCTGCTTCAAAACAGTTTCTCCGAAGGGTGTCAGTGTGCCGCCGCCTGCGCAGGCGCTGCCAGAAGCATCGCCGGGCTGGTCAGCCGGGGGCGGCGGGGAAAAGCACCTGCGCCGCTTGTTTCAAGCGGGACAGGAAGCTTTGCGGCGGTGGCGCGCCCAAGTTTAGCTGGTGGCGGTTTTTCCGGGCGGCCACCTCGGTATTGAGGCGGTCCAATTGCTGGGACAGGTTTTGGGACTGTCCGGCGATGGCGATCGCGCTTTCCTCGCAGGCGGTGAAAGCGGCGCGCAGCCGCTCCATTTGCGGGAGGCAGGCGCGGCCTGGCGTGTTCTGGGCCAGGCTTTCCTCCAATTGCTCCAATCGTCCCCGGCAGCTTTCCAGGTTTTTCGACAGGGTTTCGGTCTGCGGCGGCAAGCGGCGGCCCAAGGCGGCGAGTTCGCTGTCGACCCGCTCGATTTCCGCGATGAATTGTTCGGCGTTGCGCAGGATTTTGCGGATGGATGCGTTTTTGGCTTCCAGGTAGCTCTCGATGACGAAGTCGATGTCGAGAAACACCGCCTTGTGGACGGATTGGGCCATTTCGCCCAAGGCGGCGGCGTCATTGTGGTATTCCTTCGCGATCAGCTCGACGAAGCGGTTCAGCACGATGCAATACCCGCCCAGATAGGCGCTCAACCCCAGGCCGATGCGCTCGTGGGCGCGGCCGATCTGGATGGCCCGCGCGCAATGCGCCTCGCCCAGTTCGTCGCCGAACAGGGCTTGCAGCCAATGCGCCTTGTGCGCCTCGCGGGCCCGCGCCAGCACCTCGCGGTTGGGCAGCAGCTCCCGTGTCTCGGGACGGACCCGCATGAATTCGTAGAAGTCGTCAAGGAGCCCGTCAATAGCGGGGGCCAGCAAGGCTTGCAGCGCCTTGAGGTTGCTCCGGCAACGTTCGTCATAGCCGAGAAAGCTCAGTCTTTCCCGCAGGATTCGCGAACGGCTCATGTCATGCTATCCCAAGGCTAAAAAAACAATCCACCAAAGCCTGCGGCGGGCGGCGGCGCTTAACGGTTGGCCTTGTCGTAATCGGCGAAGAAGGCGTTCAGCTTCTCGTTGACGGCCTGGACGACCGGCTGCACCAAAGGATCCAGTCCGCCTGTCCCAGCCTTGATGACGGTGCTTTCCCACAGGATCGCGTCCACATGCTGGGGAACGAGGGTGGGGTGTTTCGGCTGGGTGGTGTCCTGCTGGGGCAGTTCGGTGGCCCGGTTCACCGCGTGGGCGTAATGGGCGAGGACGCTGACGCGGGCGGAAATCGCCGCGGGCTCGGTGCCCGGTTCGGTGGCGGTGACGTCGATGATGACTTTCGCCCGGCCGGTGATGTGCGGCAGCAAGGCGGCGTCGTTGGCGTTGCGGGCCTTGTGGAATTTGACGTTGTGCTGCACGGCCTGGGCCTCCAGGTTCTTGTAGCTGTCCAGGCAGACTTGCTTCAGCGCGGGCGTTTTCGACTCCTCGGTGGGGCAGTAGAAAATCATGCCCGGCCAGCCCTTGAGGCGGGTCAGGTTGACTTCCAGCATGTGTTCGATGATTTTTTGCTCGGCGGCGTCGGACACCATGGGAACTTCTTTGCGCTCCGCGGCGGCGGGGGCGGGTGTCGGCGGCGGGGTTTCCGCGAAGCTGGCCGGGGCGAAGCCCGCCAGCGCGGACAGGAGCAGGGCAGGGGGTAAAACGGTGAATTTCAACATGGCAACCTCTATTTATAGTGTATTTTGCGGTGGAAACTTAAAATCATGCCCCGCGGCAGGCTTTGCCGCGGGCGGGGTCAATCGTCCAAATCGTCAATGTCGACTTGCCCGCTCAGACGGCGGCTGATGTGCGACCAGGACATGCCCAAAGCCAGCACGACGCCGACCACCAGCTCCGTCAAATGGACGATGGTCTGGACGTTGCCCGGATTGAACAGGTTCATTTCGGCGAACAGCCAGATCACCCCGCCGCACAGCGCCAGAATCAAGGTGACGCCGAAAATCCCTAAAGAATTGCGGGTGGCGTTCGCGTAAACCACCCAGCCGGTCAGCAGCACGACACCCGCCAGGAATTTCAAGGCGTTGGAGCCGAGCAGGCCGGTTTCCGGCTGGTCCAGGCTGGCCCGTATCCAGTGGTAATAGGAGTAGCCTTCCGGATTGTAGCTGGCGTAAACCAGCACCAAGGCGAACGCCAGGCGGAGCAGGAAGCCTGGCCAGGTTAAAGATCCTTTATGCATACGCGGATTCTATATCGGGTTGGGAATGGTGGCATTTAATAAAACCGGCAAGGGGGGCGTCAAGCAAAAAAGCTTGGCCGGGGCGGCCTTAGGTTTTGAGTGGAAGCGCTCCCCGGCCCATTCTACCGCCATTTCCGGTGGCGGAGTGGACAAATCCGCCCGCCCATAAAGGCAAACGCCTTGCCGCCGCCGCGTTCCTGCCGCGCAAAGAGAAGGGGAGCCGAAGCTCCCCTTGCGCAGCCCCTGGCAGGCCAGGTTTTAGTTGATCTCAAGCTGGCCGGTCAGCACCGTGTTGGTCGCCTTGTCGCGGAGACCTTTCCACTGCGCTTTCATGCCGACTTTCACAAAGTTGTTGACTGTGTGGATTTCGCCGTCGGGCGTGTTCACGGTGATTTTCGTGCCGACATTCCAAATCAGGCGTTTGCCGCCCACCGTCAGATAACCGGTGCCCAGCGCGGTGATTTTGCCTTGGCTTTCGTCAGGCACGGTGTAGTTCCCCGCAGAGATGGCCAGAGACAGGTTTTTCGTGCTGGAAGCGCCTGCCGCGCCGGCGGCCCCAGCCGGGTCGGTCGCCGTCACCGCCACCGTGAAGGTTCCGAACGCCGTCGGCGTGCCGCTGATGGCTCCGTTGGCGGCCATGGCCAGGCCAGTCGGGAGTCCGCTGGCCGTGAAGCTCAACGTGCCAGTTCCGCCCGTGCCGGCGACCGTCGCGGCGTAGGCCAGGTTCACCAGGCCGCTGGGCAGCGCCGTCGTGGTGATGGCGACCGGCGGCGGGGCGATGGTCAAAGACAGGGTTTTGCTGTCGGCGACGCCGACCGCGCCGGCCGCGCCTGCCGGGTCGGTCGCCGTCACTGTCACTGTGAAGGTTCCGAACGACGTCGGCGTGCCGCTGACGGCTCCGTTGGCCGCCATGGACAGACCCGCCGGCAGCCCTGCCGCCGTGAAGTTCAAGCTGCCGGTTCCGCCCGTGCCGGCGACCGTCGCGGCGTAGGCTTGGTTCACCTGGCCGCCGGGCAGCGCCGTCGTGGTGATGGCGACCGGTGGCGGGGCGATGGTCAAGGACAGGGTTTTCGTGGTGGAAGCGCCCGCCGCGCCGGCCGCGCCCGCCGGGTCAGTCGCCGTCACCGCCACCATGAAGGTTCCGAACGCGGTCGGCGTGCCGCTGACGGTGCCGTTAGCCGCCATGGACAGGCCCGCCGGGAGTCCCGCCGCCGTGAAGTTCAATGCGCCGGTTCCGCCGCTGCCTGCGACCGCCGCGGCGTAGGCTTGGTTTGCCTGGCCGTTGGGCAGCGCGTTGGTGGTGATCGTGACCGGTTTGATTGCCGCGCCGACCGTGTAAGTCAAAGTCCGGGTGGCGGTTCCGCCCAGGCTGTCGGTGACGCTGACTTGAACCGAGTAAGCTCCGTTCGCGGCGGCTCTCAGCACCAGGTTGTTGCCACCTGTCAAGGAGGCCGACAGCCCCGGCGTCGCGGGGACGGCCGTCCATTTGAAGGGCGACTCGCCGCCGCTCGCGGTCAGCAAGACGGTCGTGCTGATGTTGGCGGCGCCGTTGGGGATCGCCACGCCATCCACTTGGACGGCATCGACGACGTTGATGGTGAAAGTGGCGGTCACTGGTTTTTGCGCGGGATCGACCAGATCCGTGCCGTTGACGGTGAATGTGGCTGTGCCCGTTCCGCTGGGCGTGCCGCCGTTCAAAACGCCGGTCAGCGAGTCCAGCGTGAAGTCTTGGCCGGGCAAGGGCTGCGGCAAGGAGCCTGACACAAAGCTGACGCTGTAAGGCCCGCCGCTGCCGCCGAAAATCAACGGCCGGTCGGGGTATTTGACCCCCACTTCGCCGTCCGGCAAGTTCGCGCCGTTGGCCGACAGCGGCAAGGCCACATCGGCGCCCGCCATTTGCGCGCCGATATAGGCGCCGACCACCACTGTCTGCGCGCAATCATAGCTCAGCGGCTGGCCGGCCCGGTTATAGGTGGAGACCACCCCGGCCGAGCCATGGACGCCGTCCGCGCCGACGCTGGGGCACAGGGCCTCGTTGGTGCCGGGCAGGGTGTCGGCGTCATACAAATCATAGGGGCCGACGTATTTGTAAAACTCATAACGCCGCGTCACATTCTCGTTCCCCGCGCCCAAAGGCTTGTCGATGGCCAGCTCATTGGCCGTCGGGTTTTGCGTGTCCGTCTGCAAAATTTGCCATTCAAATTCGGTCACGGTGTTGGGCGGCTGCACCGGGCCTTTGTTGCCCGGAACGCTGGGGTCGTCGGACACCAAATTGTCCAGCTTGCCCGGATTGGCGGATTCCGTCTCCATCACCTTCGCCCAGACCGCCACGCCAAACTCGGCATTGGGCTGGAAGGGCACAGGCACCAGCGCCGGCGGCGGCGGCGGGGGAACCGGAATGACCGCTTTGACATTCACCACGCCGCCGGCGCCCATGGCGACCGTCCACGCCGGCGCCGGGATGGAGATCGAGTTGCCCTGGGCGATCAACGAGCCTGGGCTGGCCGGATCCTCCTTCATCCAGCGATAAAAAGTGCTGGTGGGATTTCTTAAGGTTCCCACGCCGAAATGTTCGCAGCCGGCTTGCGCGTAAGGGACGCCATTGGGGTTCGCGCCGAGTAAACAAGCATGGCCGCCGGTGTCCTTGAACCCCGCCGCCGCCATCGGCGTGGTCGCGGTGAACACATGGTTGACCTGGTCGTATGGACTCATCCAACGGACGAACACTTTGTTCGGGTGCGCCGGGTCGGAATGATCCTCGACTATTTTGGGCGAGCCATAGCGTTGGTAATTAAAGGTAAAAGTGACATCCTTGGAGGTGATGTCATCCAATTCAATTTCAAAGCCGTTGCTCGGCGAGCCGGTGTCGTTGACCGCGTCGAAATTCGTCAACGCGCCGAAAGAGGTGGCCTGCGCCAGCATCGGAAACAGTATTGGCAGCATAGCGGCCATGGATTTAGTTAACTTCATTGTATGCCCCTTATTGGCAATGGTGTAGAGCGGATGGCCTCATCAAGACAGAAAGGGTTCAAGTTATGGATTTTTGGTGAATTCCGTTTCGATGAAATTCGTCTTCCCTATGTATGAAGTCGCGGGATAGGAAATGCTCGCCTTGCTCAGGTTTTTCAGTTGCGGATACGCCGACAACAGCACCGTGCTGACCACCCGCGCCGGGATCGTGAACGGGACTATGTCTGGGATCGGATTGCCGGGATGGTAGGCCAGCAAATTGTAGGTCAACGGCACCGTCGTCTTGGAACGCTGGGACAGGCCGAAAATCTTCAGCCGGTTCAAATTGAAGGTTTTTCCGGAGGGCAAGGACGGCACCGAAAAATCCACGCCGATTCCGTTCACGACGGTCAGCCGGTCGGTGGCGTTGGCCCACACGTCCCAACCGGTGGGGTAGCCGTAAACCGGATGGCCCACGGCGTCGGCTTGCAAGCCAGTAGGGTCGGTTGCGGTGCAACTGGGGCAGCCGGAAACCGGCACGGTCGAGTAAGTCGCCACGTCGGCCCAGGCGGCGGACGCGCCGGACAACATGACCGAGGCTATGGTCGCGTAAAGTTTTTTCATCGGGTTTCTCCGTCAGTGGAATGGGTGTTCAGCGGGGAATAAGCGCGCTTGATGCGCCTAAAAGCAACAAGCAAGCCAGTTCTTGGATTCGGGGGCTTATGGAGGGCTTTACGGACGGGCCGGCCGCTGGCCGGAAATCGTGCGGCCCTTGCGGGCTAAGGGACGGCGGTGCGATGAACCGAAATAGACGCGCGCGGGGCATGGCCCGCAGGGGGTGGAAGCGAAGGGGCTTGGCGCGGATAAAGCCTGCAAAAATTGCATGATTGCGCAGGGGTTGCCGACGTTTTTTGCAGCGGTGCCGGTTGGTCGCGGTCTAGGCCGGTGGCGCGCAAAAATAAAGCCGACCCGGTTTTGAAAACCGAGCCGGCTTGACCGGATATAAGCGCGGCGGACTATTCAGCCGCCTCCGCTTTGTCCTCCTTGGGCGGCTTGCGCAATTTGATGCCGAGTTCGCGCAATTGCAGGTCGGTCACGGGGGCCGGGGCGTCGAACAGCGGGCACCAGGCGGACTGGGTCTTGGGGAAGGCCATGACTTCGCGGATCGAGTGCGCCCCGGACATCAGCATGACCAGCCGGTCCATGCCGAAGGCCAGGCCGCCGTGCGGCGGCGCGCCGTATTTCAACGCGGTCAGCAGGAAGCCGAATTTCTGGTTGGCCTCTTCCTCGCCGATGCCGAGCAAGTCCAGCACGGCGCTTTGCAGCTCGGTGTTGTGGATGCGGATCGAGCCGCCGCCGAGTTCGGTGCCGTTCAAGACCATGTCGTAGGCGCGGGACAGCGCCAGCCCGGGATTGGCCTCCAGCGCCTCGCGGCTGCAATTCGGCGCGGTGAACGGGTGGTGGATGGCGAACCAGCGGCCCGACTTCTCGTCCCACTCGAACATCGGGAAATCCGTGACCCACAACGGCTTCCACGCGCCTTCCAGCAGCCCCCGGTCATGGCCGAGCTTGACGCGCAGCGCGCCCATGGCCTCGTTGACGATCCGGGCCTTGTCCGCGCCGAAGAACACCAGGTCGCCGGTCTGCGCGCCGGTGCGCGCCAGAATCGCCTCCACCGCCGCTTCGGGGATGAATTTGAGGATCGGCGACTGCAAGCCGTCCAAGCCCGCGGCGCGGTCGTTGACTTTGATGTAAGCCAGGCCTTTCGCGCCATAGATGCTGACGAACTTGGTCAGGTCGTCGATTTCCTTGCGCGACATCTCGCCGCCTTTGGGCAGGCGCAAGGCCGCGATGCGGCCGTCGGGGTCGTTGGCAGGGCCTGCGAAGACTTTGAAATCCACGTCCTTCAACAAGTCGGCCACGTCCACCAGTTCCAGCGGCACGCGCAGATCCGGCTTGTCGGAGGCGTAGCGGCGCATGGCTTCGGCATAGGTCAGGCGCGGGAACGGATTGGGCAGCTCCTCGCCGAGGATGGCCTTGAACAAGTCGCGGATCATCGCCTCCATTAGCGCCATGATCTGGTTCTCGTCCATGAACGAGGTCTCGATGTCGAGCTGGGTGAATTCCGGCTGGCGGTCGGCGCGCAAGTCCTCGTCGCGGAAGCAGCGCACGACCTGGTAATAGCGGTCCATTCCGGAAATCATCAGCAACTGCTTGTACAACTGCGGCGATTGCGGCAGCGCGAAGAAGCAGTTTTCATGGGTGCGGCTGGGCACCAGGTAGTCGCGCGCGCCTTCCGGGGTGGCCTTGGTCAAAAACGGCGTCTCAATCTCGTAAAAACCCTCGTTGTCGAGGAACAGCCGCAGGAAGCGGGTGATGTCGCGGCGCATGCGCATTTTTTCCTGCATGGCCGGGCGGCGCAGGTCGATGTAGCGGTAGCGCAGCCGGGTCTCCTCGTTGACCTCGATCTCGCTTTCGACCGGGAACGGCGGGGTTTCCGACTTGTTGAGGATGTCCAGCCGGGTGCCCAGCAACTCGATGGCGCCGGTGGGCATGTTGGGGTTCTCGGTGCCTGCCGGGCGGCGGCGCACCTTGCCGACGATGTTGAGGACGTATTCGCTGCGCACGCTTTCGGCCAGTTTGAAGGATTCCGGCAGGTCGGGGTCGAACACCACCTGGACCAGACCTTCGCGGTCGCGCAAGTCGATGAAAATGACGCCGCCATGGTCGCGGCGGCGGTGCACCCAGCCACACAGGTCTACGGTTTGATCCAGATGGGTTTCGTTGATTTCTCCACAATAGTGGCTGCGCATAGGTTGTTCCAAGGGTTGCGGATTGAAAAATCTGGAAATGGTACGGTTTGGGCGGGGTGCGCGCAAGTTCGCGGCGCTTATGAACCGGCGGTGGGTGTCTTCGGGGCGGCTGCGGGCGCGGACTTGGCGGCGTCGCCCGTGGACGCCTTGGCGCCGTCGCCCGAGGACGAGGGCTTTTGGTCGCCGGCCAGGTTTTTCTTCTTGTCGCCGCTTTTGAAGTCGGTCTCATACCAGCCGCCGCCCTTGAGCCTGAAGCCGGCCGCGGAGACCAGCTTGTTCAGCGCGGGCTCGCCGCATTCCGGGCAGAATTTCAACGGCTCCTCGCTGAGCTTCTGGATCGCTTCCAGCTCGTGCCCGCAGGCTTTGCATTGGTATTCGTAAATCGGCATGGTGTGGCTCCGTAGTCGTTCTTGGGGAAATAACAGACAGGATAAGGGCGGATGGCGATTTTTCAAGGGTTTTGCGCCGGCGCGGGCAAAAGTTGAGTCTGCCGCGCCGCCTGCGTACACTTTCCGCCCTTGTACTTTAAGAAAAACCTTAAGCTGGCTTAATGCGCTCCGTCCTTCTCCATCCCCTCATGTCCGCGCTATTGTTTTTGGCCCTCTGGCAAGGCTTGGCCGCGCTGCTGGCCTCGCCGGCCTTGCCGCCGCCGGTGGCGGTGTTCGGCGTGCTTTACGACGAGATCCGCTCCGGCCAATTGCCTTTCCATTTAGGCATGACCCTGGCCCGGCTGTTGGCGAGTTTCGTGCTGGCGATGGGCCTGGGCACCGCCATCGGCATTTTTTTAGGGCGGCATCCGGCGCTGGACCGCTTTTTCGACCAGTGGCTGGTGATTTTCCTCAACATCCCGGCGCTGGTGATGGTCATCCTGTGCTATGTCTGGTTCGGGCTCGGCGAGGTCGCCGCGATCACCGCCGTGGTGGCCAACAAGCTGCCCAATGTCGTGGTGACGCTGCGCGAAGGCGCGCGGGCGCTGGACCTCGATTTGCTGGAAATGGCCCAGGCCTACCGTTTTGGCCGCTGGAAAACTTTGCGCCATGTCATCTGGCCGCAACTGTTCCCGTTTTTGATCGCCGCCGCGCGCACCGGCATCGCCTTGATCTGGAAGATCATCCTCGTGGTCGAGTTGCTTGGGCGCGGCAACGGCATGGGCTACCAGTTGCATCTGTTTTTCCAATTGTTCAACGTCGCCGGCATCCTGGCCTACACCATCGCCTTTGTCGCGGTGATCCAGTTGATCGAGGCTTTGCTGTTGAAACCCTTGGACCGCCAGGCGGGAAGGTGGCGTCGATGAGCCGCGTCGAGATTGACATCCGCAAGAAAGCCTATCCGGCCCGGCACGGCCTGGGCGAGCATGTGGCGATCAAAAATTTGCGCCTTGAACTGGAGGCCGGGGAGTTCGTCTGCCTGGTCGGCCCGTCCGGCTGCGGCAAGACCACCTTGCTGCACATCGTCGCCGGGCTGGACCGGCATTTCGAGGGCGGCATCGGGACGGACGAGGGGAAGGGCGCGCCGCGCATCGGCTATGTGTTCCAGAATCCGCGCCTGCTGCCCTGGCGCACCGTGCGCGAAAACATCGACCTGGCCCTGCCGGCGGGCGAGGCGGGGGACGATGTGGACCATCTGCTGGAGGTGATGGACTTGGCCCAGTGGCAGGGCCACTACCCGCAGACATTGTCCGGAGGGATGGGCCGCCGGGCCGCGTTGGCGCGGGCGTTCGCGATCCGGCCCACGCTGCTGCTGATGGACGAGCCGTTCGTGTCGCTGGACCCGCCCACCGCGCGGCGCATCCGCCAGTTGCTGGTGGATGTCTGGCGCGAGCGGCCGCACACCGTGCTGTTCGTCACCCATGATTTGCGCGAGGCCATCGCGCTGGCCGACCGGCTGGTCTTCCTCTCCGCCCCGCCCGCCACGGTGCTGCACGAGGTCGCCGTGGACATTCCCCGCGCCGAGCGCGACGACGAGGCCGCCATTGAAGCCTTCCGCGGCCGCCTCACCGAAGACCACCCCGAAATACGCGAGTTGCTGTGAGCGCGCGGCGTATCGGCGCGGCCGGCTGCCTGGCTGCTTTAAAACGGGATGTCGTCGTCGAAGCCGTCGTCCGATCCGCGGCTGAAAGCCGGGTCGGGCTGTTGTGGGCGGCGGGCGGGCTCCGGCGACGGCGCGTAGCGATCCTGGTCGCCGCCGCGGGAGGCGGGGGCGGGCGAGGGGGCATAGCCGCCCGAGCGCGGGGCGGGCGCGGCGGACGAGGACGATTCGCCCGCCCGGTCGAGCATCTGCATCTCGTTGGCGATGATTTCCGTGGTGTAATGCTTGACGCCGTCCTTCTCCCATTGCCGGGTCTGGAGCCGTCCTTCGATGTACACCTTGGAGCCCTTTTTCAGATATTCACCGACGATCTCGGCCTGCCGCCGGTAGAACACCACCCGGTTCCATTCCGTGCGCTCCACTGGCTGGCCGGTGTTCTTGTCCTTCCAGCTTTCGGTGGTGGCGAGGCTGATGTTTGCCACCGCCTCGCCGTTGGGCATGTAACGAACCTCCGGATCTGCTCCGAGGTTGCCGATCAGTATGACTTTGTTGACTGTGCCGCGACTCATGGTGTGCCTGCTCTCCGATGCCGATGGTTGGGTGTGGGGTTGCGCGCATCCCGGCGGACGCGGCAAGGCGGACAAGTCCTAAGCGCATCGGCGTGCCGCCCGGATCTTTCCTTCAGGCTGCGGTGGGATCGACGCCTGCTCCCGCACGCCCGCTTTGCCGCCACATGATAGCGAAACCCCGGCGCAAAAGGGAGGGCGCAAACCCCGGCGGGGAAAAATCTCGCCGGGATGCTTGAAAAAAATCGCGGAAAGCGTTAAATTTAACGTCTGCCAAATGCGGGCTGTTTCACGCAGCCAGCGGCACCGGGGATGTAGCTCAGTTGGGAGAGCGTCGCGTTCGCAATGCGAAGGTCGAGAGTTCGATCCTCTTCATCTCCACCAAACACCAGTCCGGCACCATCCGGCGAAGTACAGAAAGCCCGCGTAACGCGGGCTTTTTTGTGCCTTTTGAGTCCGCTATAGTCCGCCTAAATCCGCTTGCAGCCGGGGGAACGAGGGGGCACAATCAGGGGCATGGGGCGATGCCCCGGCGTCGATGCCCCCAAACCCCGCAAACCCGCGCGAACACTGGACGGAGGAAGCAATGCTGACCGACACCGCTTGCAAGAACGCCAAGCCCAAGGAGAAGCCTTACCGGCTGGCGGACGAGAAAGGGCTTTACCTGGAAGTCATGCCCAACGGCTCCAAATACTTCCGCATGAAGTACCGCCACGGCGGCAAGGAAAAACGGCTGGCCTTTGGCGTCTACCCCGAAACCGGCCTGAAGGAAGCCCGCGACAAGCGCGACCAAGCCCGCAAGCTGCTTTCCCAAGGCATCGACCCCGGCGAAGTCCGCAAGGCCATGAAGGCGGCGCAGACGGCGGAAACCGACACCTTTGAAGTGGTCGCCCGCGAATGGTTCGCCAAGTACCAACCCACATGGGCCGCGACCCATGCCGACAAGATCCTTGCCCGCCTGGAAAAGGACGCCTTCCCCTGGCTGGGCAAGCGCCCGATCCGCGACATCAACGCCCCGGAAATCCTGGCCGTGCTACGCCGCGTCGAAGCACGGGGCGCACTCGACACCGCGCACCGCGTCCACCAGAATTGCGGGCAAGTCTTCCGCTATGCTGTGGCGACCGGACGCGCCGACCGCGACCCCTGTGGCGACCTGCGCGGCGCGTTGCCACCGGCCAAGCGGGAACATTTCGCCTCACTGACCGAACCCGCCGACGTGGCCGCGCTGCTGCGGGCGATTGACGGCTTCCGGGGCACTTTCGTAGTCCAGTGCGCCTTGCGGCTGGCCCCGCTGTTCTTCGTGCGCCCTGGCGAATTGCGGCAAGCGCAATGGGCGGATTTTGACCTGGACGCGGCGGAGTGGCGCTACACGGTGTCCAAGACCAAGACCGAACACCTTGTCCCCCTGCCGGTTCAAGCCGTGGCGATCCTGCGCGAACTTCACGCGCTGACCGGCGACGGCCAGCGTGTCTTTCCGGGCCGCGATCCGAAAAAACCCATGTCCGAGGCGGCGGTGAACGCGGCGCTTAGGCGCATGGGCTACGACACGAAAACCCAAATCACCGGCCACGGCTTCCGGGCGATGGCGCGGACGATCCTCCACCAAGACAAGGCGCTAGGCTTCGCGCCCGAAGTCATTGAACACCAGTTGGCGCACCGCGTGCCGGATGCCCTTGGCAGCGCCTACAACCGCACGAAGTTCATAGACGAACGGCGGCGCATGATGCAGGCATGGGCCGATTACTTGGACGGCTTGAAGGCCGGGGCGCAAGTGATACCGCTCAAACGGGGGCCAGATAGCCCGCCACGCCGGGCAAGCACCATAACCATAGGAAAGGGATTCTCCAACGGCGACAGCCGATTTTCACCGCCACTGACCACGGGGGAACGATGAGCGCGACAGCATACGACCGCGATTTTTACGCCTGGACGCAAGAACAATCCGCCAAGCTGCGGGCGGGCATTCTTGCCGACTTGGATATTGACCATATTGCGGAGGAGTTGGAAGGCATGGGCAGGGCGGAAAAGCGGCAACTGGGCAACCGCCTCGCATTGATTGTCATGCACCTTCTTAAAATGAGCCTGCAAAGCGAAAAGTTGCCGCATTACGGCAATAGCTGGCGGGCCACCATCCGCGAACAGCGGCGGCGGGTGCGCGGTTTGCTGCAAGACAACCCAAGCCTTAAATCCGTCCTTGAAGAAGTCTTTGCGGACGCCTACCCGGATGCCGTGGACGAAGCCATTAGGGAAACCAACTTGCCGGAATCCGCCTTTCCACGGGAAAACCCGTTCACCTTGGGGCAAACCTTGGATGATGGCTACTGGCCTGGATAATCCGGCTTGCTAGGATTCTTCAGCCTGGCAAAAGCGTATAATTCAAACGACCACGCCTAGCCTTTGGCCGGGCGAATAGCGGCAAACCCTTGGCCGCGTGGCGTGGTTCCTCTTCCCAAGGGCTGGCGTCAAAGGGGCGTCCACATGGAACCATCCACACCCGCCGCGCAATCGCGGCTGTCTGCGTTTATCCATCCCATCGAAACAATGAAGCGGGCCAAGCCCAGGCTTGGCACTAGTCGGCGCGGGCTTCGTGCCGGGGAGGCGTCTTGATGTTTATCCCACTCGCTGAAGCGGTTGAACGGGTTACACCGTTGATTGAAGGCGGATTATTTGAGCGCCTTGCTAAAAACAGCCTACTGAAAGAGCGTTTGGTTAAACCGGTTAATAGATGGTATCTCCAAAAACCTAGGAATTTTCTGGTGTGGCTGATGCACAATCATGTGCTAACAGTTCTGAGCGGGGAAGGGGACGAAATATCATTAGTCGTTGACAACACCGATTACAAAACTTATTTCCGGTTGCATGACAAAAAAACCGAGCATTATGTTGATGAGGATTGTTGTCACGATGAAGTGCGAGATAATGCGGTTTATTTTGATGCGGAAGATTTCAACGCCTTGGAAGGCTTTCTAAGCACTCCGCAAACATACTTTCTGGACTGGCAACTAGCCTATATGGGGGCGGGCAAGGTTCCGCCATTAGCCTATGAAGCACTCCTTTTGCAGCGAAAAGAACCCGATAGCTTGCCGGAAAAGGTCAAAGAACGCCTAGCCTACCTAAGGCAATCGCCAGCCCCGTTATTCTCGGATGGAGAGGCAGGGGAATTGAAGCTTTATGCTTGGGATACCTTCCGAGCCTTTGCTGGGCGGCAAGGTTGGCATCTTCCTGATTTGGGGGCTAAATGCAATGTCAACCGGATTTTTGCGAAATCCTCCCCGCCTGCCCCGAAACTGCGGCTGTCTGAGTTTATTGAAGTCCTTGAACAAGCAAGGAATAAAACTTTCTCTAAACCTTACTACCGGCTTCCGGCGCGGGAAGCGGTTTATCTCATGTTGACGGGCAAGGGCGATGAAAAATCGACAAAAAACCTGCAAAACAGTTTTTACCCTTTGAAGCTTTTTGATGATTTCGAGAAAGAATACCCCATGGATCGTGAATTGCCCCAGCTAAATAACACATTACTAACCGGCCTATGGGTGAAACTTGAAGAAATCGTTCTTGTTTATGAGGGGCATAAATGCGGCTGTTTTCCGTGGCTTGATACCGATGGACAATTTGACTTATACCCTGCTGGGGAATATGCAGATCAATATAAAAAGCCTGTGCATATTGCTTGTGAGGAGGCCATAAACATCTTGTGGAACAAGTTTCCAGGCGTCACAAATCTGGAAATTTCCTTGTGGCTGTCATTTGAAAAGACCCTCACGGTCAAAGATTCGCCTTATGCCAATGCCAAAGACATCAATTATCAAAATGAACTCACAGAATATGCGCAGAAACAGATAGAGCATGATTTGGATGATTTTTTGTATCGCTGGTACTTCTCTAAGACGGAAGTGGAAGCCTTTCGACCATCCCTGCGCTGGCATGAATATTCGGTTTTGATAGGGTTTGCACCACGCCACTACTTACCAAGCGAAGCAGCCCTTAGGCGTGTAATTCGGCGGGAAATAGATTTGAAATATATTAAGGATTGGAATCCTACCCCTTGGACAGATGACGGAAAGGTCGATACCATAATCAAAGCCGCGATGTATTCCGACGATGTGTTTCCACTGATTTTCAAAGGTTGGAGTGAGGGCGAAGAAAGTACGCAGGCCAGTGAATCCGAGGAAATCAACTTTTCCTGTGGCGATATTACCGCCTTTGCTGGATTTGACGCCAAACAGGAACAGAAAGCCATTGAACAGACAGACCCAAGGGCAAGGGGCGTGCTAGGCGCGGAGGAAAGCGCGGGAGGCGGGGCAACCGGGGCAGGGGGAAGCTTGGGCGTGGATGGGGAGCCAGCGGGGAAGGCAATACAAGCTAGGGAGGAGCCTTTTGCCGATGGCTCAAAGCCTGATAAGGCGCAAACAGGGACAATTCTGAGAGCAAAGGCCAAGAAAGAGTTGTTGCTAAAAGAAGCATGGCGAAAAATACATGACACTAGTCGGAATTTAGGGGAGCCTATTGAAATTTACGATATTCCGGGGACGCGGGAAGAGTTCTATGCTTTGGTGAAATGGCTTCAGCCTAAGCTTGAAAAAATCAAGACATACGCCACTTTCCGGGATGAATATCTAACGCCGGGTGAATATGCATTCCCCGGAAAGATGAAATCAGGGGAGCATTCGTGGAAAGAAATTTTTCCTGAATTTCCAGAGTGAAATAGCTAATAAAAACAACAAGGTGAGCGTTTTTCCCTATATATCCCTCTAGCCTCCCCTTATGTTCCACTTATTTTTTAACGTTTTTCCTTGAGATATAGTGAGTCCACTGCCTACCGGGATGATCCGCTGGCATCTACAGCAGGACTCACTATATGACCAATCTCAGTTCCCTACCCGCAGAAGGCTATTGCCGCCTTTCGCAAATCCTAGGCAACGCGCAAGCAAAGCCGCCTATCCCTCCCATCATTCCCGTTGCCCGTTCGACGTGGTACGACGGCATCAAGGCGGGCCGCTTTCCCAAGCCCGTGTATTTGGGCCGTTCCGCGTTGTGGAAAGTTGCCGACATTCGGCGGCTGTTGGCGGAAATCGAGAAGGGAGGGTTGCCCAAATGACCGTTGTCAATCGTGAAGGCAGGGTTGATGTAAAGATCAACTACTACCTTGGAAAACGTGCGGGCCTTGATTACCACACCGTCGAAAGCGCATTGATTGCGGCAGGATTCGATGGACACAAGGCTTCTAAATTAGCCTGCCGATTCGACCATGAGTCGGGTTTTGCCTTGATCGCATATCCTGGCGATAGTGGTGATAGGCTTTTGGTCATTGCTCAACAGGGGCTGTTTAGGTTGTACGAATTCGATGCGACTGGTTGTGCGGATAAGCGGCTGGCGGAGATGCTTGCCGCCATGATGCGCGCAAAGGTTTGCCCGCCCGCCGAACTGGTTATTATCGAAGCGGCCCTTTGCATCCACACGCACAAAGTCTACGACCTTGCCATCCTGCAAGAGGTGAATTGCACGGATGAACTCGGCCAAGGGGGGCTTGCTCATGCCTAGCAATATCATCGAATTGAACGCCATCAAGGGCGAGGCCCGTGTTGATTCTCGCCTGATTGCGCGGGACTTGGGCAATCAACATGATTCCGTTGTCAAGCTGGTTGAGGATTACCGAAGCGACTTTGAGGAGTTCGGGATTGTCTGCTTTCAAAGCCAGCCCAAGGCGGATGATTTTCCCGATTTCAAATCGGGAAATTCCCGAGCGAAGACCAGGCGCGGACGCCCTGAACGCTTCGCCCTGCTGAACGAAGATCAAGCTTACCTGCTGTTGACGTATAGCCGGAACACGCCGGAAGCGCGGCGGCTGAAAATCAGCTTGGTCAAGGCTTTTTCCCGTTTTCGGGAGGGCAAGCAGGTTGCGGCAGGTTATTTGCCGTTCTACCACGCGCTCCATGACGAGGTTGGCAATCTTGCCATGCGGGCGCGGCTGGCCGGGAGTACCACGCCGGAAGAACACTTCCACTCGAACATGAACCGCCTGCTTAATAAGGCTTTCGGGGTTGAGTTGGGCGCACGGGCCGGGCTGTCGCCCATGCGCAAGGTCTTGCTGTCGGGCGCTCAAGCCCTGGCAGCCGAGACCTTGGGCAACGCCCTGGCCGAGGGTTTGGGGCATCGGGAAGCCTATGCGCGGGTGAAGGCTGCGGTTGAACGCTACGCGGCGGGCGGCTTGGCTTCCTTGCCGCCGTCGGCTGTGCATTGAGGGCCGGGCGCTATGAAATATTCAACCTTACCCGAGAAGAAGCCTTATCCCTTTGGCTGGCCCGCTGGCAGGCCCGGACGGGAGGGCCGCAAGCCCAAACGCAAACCGGCGCGGCGCAAAGCCTTGACGGGCTGCGCCAGCGCGGCGCACAATGGCCGCACTACTACTTTCATCGGACACCGCACCCGTCAGAATTGCGGATTTTTTACGCCCGGAATCCGGCAGCGTGGGCCACTAACCCACTTGTCAGAAACCGGCGCACGCCAGTTTTCAAGAATTGGCGCAAGGTCTATACCGGGAACTAAGGCGGGCAACCGCGCGAATAACCGGAGCCGTATGAAAGCGGTAGTTGAACCCTTGCGCCTCCCTTCTTTGGGCGGCGCTTCAATCGAAATCCGATTAGGAGCAACTGCCATGCAACACCACAACACTCAAAACACCACCGCCGAACCCAGTTTTTCCGACGAGTACGACCGCCTGGTTTGCCAGTTGGAACAAGTCGCCGCAATCTTGCGCCTGTTGATTGACGGCACCCAAGACGGCACGGCGTTGCCCCCTCACATGTACGCCGCGCTTTGTGGGGCGGAATCCTTGTTCAGCCTGGCCGACGCGCAGTATTCGCGCCTTTGCGATGCGGGGGGGCGCGGCGCCGCCGATAGCCTGTTGCAAGCCGGTTGCCTGCTTGACCAATGCCGGGCGGTCGGGTGGCTGCTGAACACCTCGCTATTGTCGGATGAGCCCCCGGCGTGCAAGGTCTTCGAGGCATTGTGCGCCCTGGATTCGCTGCTGAAACTTGCCCGGTCGGGGCTTTCGCAGGCTTGGAGTGCGCTGCCCCAGGACAAGCGCGGCCAGCCGCAAGACGCCGACCCCGGCGCGGACGAGGAGTAAGCCGCCATGAGAAACCAAACCACTCAAAACATGCCCGCCCTGGCCCCCCAGGATCGCCAACGCGCCTTGGCATTGGCGCGGGAACTGCGGGACGCCTGCGACCGGCATAGCGCCCTGGCGGCGTCCATTGTGGGCCGATTGAAGCCGGAAAACCCCGGCGCGGACTCGCCCCAGCCGTCGGCTTGGCGGTTGGCCGAAATTCTGGACGATCTGTTGGGCGACGCCGGGCTAATCAACAGCCTGGTGGATGTGCTGGAAGCGTGCGCCCCGAGCGCAAGGGACGGTGCCCGATGACGCAGACGCGAAAAACCCCGCCAGCACGGCCAGGCGTGGGCGGGGTTTTTGAAAACAATCTTGAAATGCCGATGCATGATACCGCAACGCCTGGCGAGGGTGAAGCGGGAGAATCGGCGGGGCCGGAAGGCGACAGGGAGCGGCAGGATTCGGCCCCCCGCCTGGCCGTCAGCTTCACCGTTTTCCAATCGCCTGCGCCGCTGTCGAAGCGTTACACGCTGGACGACGGCGGCAACGTGGCGAAAACCCCCGCCGCGAACATGACCGAGGGCCGCGCCGTCCGGGTGTCTTTGGCGTTCGCGGAGTTTGGCACCGCATTGGCCCAAGCCACCGAACGGGTGGCTTTTGGCTACGGCTTGCATGACCCAACTCACGGCGAGGCGGTCAAACTCGCCATCGCCGCGAAGGCCGATCCGGCCAAGGGCATCCTTGCCAGAACCCGCGAGTATTTCGACTACCGGCCAGGGCCAGGCGTGTTAATGGTCGATCATGACCCCCACCCGGACGGCCCGGCAGTGACGGCGGAGGAACTGCGCGACATCCTGGCGGCGGTGTGCCCGGCGTTTGCCGACGCCGCGGCGTGGGTGCGCGGCTCGTTGTCGGCGGGCGTCCACCCCGAAGGCGAAGTACCGAAGCCGGGGCGCGGCTTCCATGTCTATCTGCCCGTGGCCGACGCGGCGGACATTCCGCGCTTCGGCAAAACGCTGGTCAAGTGCCTGTGGCTGGCCGGGCACGGCTTCATCGCCGTGTCCAGCGCTGGCAGCTTCCTGGTTCGGGCGCTAATTGATGGCGCGGTGTTCGACGGGGAGCGGCTGGATTTCGTCGGCAAGCCGATGGTTGGGCCTGGGCTGGCCTACACGCCACCGGAAGCGACTTACCACGCGGGCGGCTACCTGGACACCCACGCCCTGCCGGATTTGACGGAGGAGGAGGAGCGGCAGCTTGCCGCATTGATCGCCCAAGCCAAGCAGGCCCGCGAGGCCGACCGGCGGGCGCGGCGGGCGAAATGGGAAGAAAGCCACGTCCGCGCGATGGTGGGGCGCGGCGTGCCGGAGCCGGAAGCGCGGGCGCAAACCCGGCAGATTCCAGCGGACGGCAAGCCCGGCGACCTGTACCGCGACTGGCCGCTTGAGTTCGACAAGTTGGGCTTCGCCACCGTGGCCGACGTGCTGGCCGACCCTGGCCGCTACGATGGCGCGGCGCTGGCCGATCCGCTGGAAGGCGTGGGCTATGGCCGCAGCACGGCCAAGTTTTTCGCCAACGTCGGCGGCAAGCCTTGCATCCACAGCCACGCGCACGGCGGGGCGCGGTATTTTCTCAAGGCAAGCGCCGGGCCGGAGCCGCGACCGCCAGAACCGCCCTTCGATCCGGCCTATCATGAGGCGCAATTTGCCGGGATGCGAGAGGAGGGCGACGCCGGGGCGTGGGCAGGCTTGCCGCCTTCTGCTGAATCACCGCCAATGCCTAGGGACGGGGCCGCGCCGATTAGCGAGGGCGGACGCAAGCGGCACTTGGCAAGCCTGGCCGGTGACATGCGGCGGCGCGGCAAGCCGGTGACGGCCATTCTCGCGGCGCTGTGCGAGGAAAACCGCGTCAACTGTTCGCCACCCTTGGCCGACAAGGAATTGAAGGCCATTGCCAGCAGCGCCGGGCGCTATGCGCCAACAGGGGATGGCTGGCAAGCCGCGCCGTTCCAGCCCCTGGAATGGCCCGACCCGATCATTCCGGGGCAGACCGTCACGCCGGAGATTCCCGCCGACCTGTTGCCGGGCTGGGTGGGAGACATGGCGGCGGCGGTCGCGCTGCATACAAAGACACCCACGGCCATGGCGGTCTTGACGGAATTGTCGGTGTTGGCGACGGTGTTGCAACGCCGGTTTGAGGTTGCGCCCTATGGCGCGGGCTTCGGCTACACTGAGCCTTTGGCGTTGTGGACGCTGACCGCCCTGCCGCCCGGCGCGAACAAAACCGCCGTCCTCTCCGCGCTGGCCCACCCCCTAAACCGCTGGGAGAAGCTGGCCCGCGACCGGATGCGCCGGGACGTGGCGCGGAATGCGTCGGAGCGCGACGTGGCTATGAAACGGATCGAAGCGCTGAAAATCCAAGCGGGGAAGGCGAAGGCGGCTGACGACCGCGAGCGGTTGCGGGCGGAAATCCAGCAAGAAATGGAAGACATGCCCGCCGAGCTTATCTCGCCGCAACTGATTACCACCAGCATCACAGCGGAGCATCTGGAACAATTGCTGGTTGACCAGCACGAGCGCATGGCGATCCTGAGCGACGAGGGCGGCATTTTCCAGACGATGAGCGGGCAGTATTCGGGCGGCGTCGCCAATATCGACGTGTACCTGAAAGGCCATTCCGGTTCTTCGATGCGGACAGACCGGGCCAAGCGCAAGGCCCACATCGACAAGCCCGCGCTGTCGTTTGGCCTGGCGATCCAGCCCGGCATCCTGGCCGAGTCGGCCAAGACCAAACGCTTCCGCGATTCGGGCTTGCTGGGGCGGTTCCTCTACGCGATCCCGAAAAGCAACGTCGGCACCCGCGACGTGCGCGAGCGCCACGCGATACCGGAGGCGGTCAAGGCGGCATGGGAGGCGAATATTCATGCCTTGCTGGACAAGATGGATTTGCCGATTGGCGCGCCTGTGGTGCTGGCGTTCGACGACGATGCGCGGGAACACTGGCTGGACTTCGCGCAGAAGGTGGAGAACGGCCAGGGCGACGGCGGGCAGTTTGAGCATATCAGCGACTGGACAAGCAAGCTGCCCGGCGCGGTGGCGCGGATCGCCGGATTGCTCCATCTGGCTGTCCATGGCGTCGATGCCAGAACGGTGGACTTGGACAGCGTACGCCGAGCGGTGCAGTTGGGCCGCTTGCTGACGCCCCACGCGGTCGCGGCCTTCGCGCTGATGGGGGCCAGCAAGGCCGAAGCGGACGCCTTGCATGTGTACCGCTGGATCAAGGCGCGGGGCGTGGGCGAGTTCACCCGGCGAGAGGTTCAAGCCGCGTTGCGCGGTCGCATCGGCACCGTGGAGCCGCTCATTGCGGCGTTGAAGCAATTGGCCGAGCAGTTCGTGATTAGCCCGGAACTGCGGACGGAGACGGGCGAACTTGGCGGACGGCCCAGCGCCTACTACCAAGTCAATCCTAAGCTGCTGTAGCAGGCCGGGGCAACAGGCCGTCCCCGTACACAAAACCCCTTGGGCGCATGACGATGTGAAAAGGAGCGGAGGGGGTTTTGTGTATGTGCTGAAGAACTCGACATACACAAAACCCCCCTTCCATGCGCTGGACAGTGGGGGTTTTGTGTGTTCTGCGGAGGCTGTATAAAAGGGGTTTTAAAGCTTATTTATTATTATGAATCAATAGCCTACAAAACGCCTGCCGCCTATGAACCCCTACCGCCCGAAGCGCATACACAAAACCCACAAAACCCAAAAACGGCAAAAAAGGGGTTTTGTGGGTTTTGTGTATGGTGTTTGGGGTGTGAGGGTTGCAATCGAGTCTAGGGGCTTCATCGGGGCTTGCGGATGGCGCTTGCCTTGGAGCGTGGCGGCGGGTTGGCGGCAACGGGCAGGGAGGCGGCGGGCGCTGCGGACGTGGGTGGAAAACCCAAAATATCCGTGAAATTCAAGGGGGCTGTTCGACCTAGAGGCATTGGACTTGCCTGGAATTTGCGGCAGGATGCGAAGTTCACGAAAAAAAACCGACAGGGCGGCGGGCGCTTGGTTGCGCCTGGCTGTTCGACATGATGGCGGCGGACTTCGGTGGAATTTGCGGAAGAATGCGAAGATCGACCAGGGGGGCGGCGCTGGCGACGTTGGATTATTCGAGAGAACCAGGGGGGCGCGGACATTTGGGAGAGGGCTTCCCATGATTGGCGGAAGTACGGCGGACGCGGGTGGAATCCGTAGAAAAACAGCCGAATCCTAGAGGGGGGGGTACTCAAAATTGAGGAGACCCCCTATCACTTTTCCGCGTACGCGGGAAACGGGCAAACAGTCGAAAAATAGGAGGGGGGGGGGATATGGCACTTCCCCACGTGCGCGGGAAACGGTTGCGCAAACAGGGCAAAATTCCTAGGGGGGGGTCGCTTCCCCGCGTGCGCGGGAAACGGCAAACAGTGGAAAAATGGAAGGGGGGGTAGCTTTCCCGCGTGCGCGGGAAACGGGGCGAGGAACTAAGTAGCTTAAAGCGACGCAGTGTCACTTCCCCGCGTGCGCGGAGGGCTGTTTTCAACATACCCGATAACATCGGGTATGTTCCCCATTTCCCCGTGTGCGTGGAAGGCTGATTTTAAAAGTGAGGATTTTTCACTTCTAACACGGCGCGGGCCTGGCGTTGAAGCCTCGCCAGTCCTTACCATCGGCGCGAATATTCAACAGGGGGACGGACAATGGTCTAGGGGTGCCTTGGGCCTGCCAGCTTGGCCGGGGCGCGGCGGTCGCGCTGGACGGCAGCACGGCGACCACGGGCACCAGGGCGCGGGCCGGGCGCTGAAGCCTCGCCGCCCGTCGCCATGGGCCTTGCCGGATGCCTTGGGCCTGCCAGCCTGGCCGGGGCGCGGCGGTCGGGCTGGACGGGCAGCGCGGCGACCACGGCGCGGGCCGGGCGCTGAAGCCTCGCCGCCCGTCGCCATGGGCCTTGCCGGATGCCTTGGGCCTGCCAGCCTGGCCGGGCGCGGCGGTCGGGCTGGACGGCCAGCGCGGCGACCACGGGCACCAGGGCGCGGGCCGGGCGCTGAAGCCTCGCCGTCCCTCGCCATGGGCCTTGCCGGATGCCTTGGGCCTGCCAGCCTGGCCGGGCGCGGCGGTCGGGCTGGACGGCCAGCGCGGCGACCACGGGCACCAGGGCGCGGGCCGGGCGCTGAAGCCTCGCCGTCCCTCGCCATGGGCCTTGCCGGATGCCTTGGGCCTGCCAGCCTGGCCGGGCGCGGCGGTCGGGCTGGACGGCCAGCGCGGCGACCACGGGCACCAGGGCGCGGGCCGGGCGCTGAAGCCTCGCCGTCCCTCGCCATCGGCCTTGCCGGATGCCTTGGGCCTGCCAGCCTGGCCGGGCGCGGCGGTCGGGCTGGACGGCCAGCGCGGCGACCACGGGCACTAGGGTGCGGGCCGGGCGCTGAAGCCTCGCCGTCCCTCGCCATCGGCCTTGCCGGGTGCCTTGGGCCTGCTGGCCTGGCCGGGCCGGGGTGTGGCCAGGCCAGCACTTCACCATGGCGACGGCAAAGTCTGGACTATACTCCTCGCTGGTTTAGGCAAGATGCCTGTCTGGTTTGCACAATGTGCGCCGCATACATCCATCGCCCTAAAGTATTAAACGAATGACTTTAAATAGGAGATATTCAATGAAGTTCTTCAACACACTGGCCGTTACAACATTATTCCTGTTCTCGGCATCGTCTTTTGCCGGAGTCTACAAATGCATGGTGAACGGCAAGCTTGTTTTCTCAGATACGGCGTGCGTTACCAATGCTGAGAGCGTGCATATTGATCCAGTTCCAAGGGATTCACTGGATAATCCAGAAACAGCCGAACGCTATCGACAACAGCAAGAAATCAAGCGCCAACAACAAGAAATTGAGGAACATAACCGTGCCATTCAAGTTGAGCAAGAACGCCAAGAATTCAATAGACAGGCATCCGAGGCGCAAAGACAATCACATGAGAAAGCCGTAGAGGGTAAGCTGGATTCCATCAAAGAGGAGTTAGTCAAGACTCGGAAGCAAGCCGCGAGGCCCAAGGTCTGCACATCGAATCAATACAGTTATGGCTCTTATTCAAATGGCACCACAATCTGTCGCTGATTAGATGCTGAATGAACTGAACGAGCAGAATGGTCGGAAACTTCTGGACGGCGACTAGGGCGCGGGTCAAGGGCGCTGAAGCCTCGCCGCCCGTCGCCATGGGCCTTGCCGGGAGCCTTGGGCCTGCTGGCCTGGCCGGGCGCGGCGGTCGCGCTGGACGGCCAGCGCGGCGACCACGGGCACCAGGGCGCGGGCCGGACGCTGAAGCCTTGCCGTCCGTTGCCATCGGCCTTGCCGGGAGCCTTGGGTTGCTGGCCTGGCGCGGCGGTCGGGCTGGACGGCCAGCACGGCGACCACGGCGCGGCGGTCGGGCTGGACGGCCAGCGCGGCGACCACGGCGCGGGCCGGGCGCTGAAGCCTTGCCGCCCGTTGCCATCGGCCTTGCCGGGAGCCTTGGGCCTGCTGGCCTGCCTGGTGCGGCGGTCGGGCTGGACGGGCACCGGGGCCACCACGGCCACCACGGCGCGGGCCGGACGCTGAAGCCTTGCCGTCCGTTGCCATCGGCCTTGCCGGGAGCCTTGGGCCTGCTGGCCTGCCTGGTGCGGCGGTCGGGCTGGACGGGCACCGGGGCGCGAGCCGTCCGCCCCGCCTTCAATCCTTGCCAGGCTTTGCCCCTTCCCCCCTGTTAGAAAACGAACGTTTTCTAACAGTCTGAAAACGGGTGTTTTTGACCGTTAGAAAAATAGATTTTTCAGTTTCTAACAGCGCAAAGTAAATAACACCGTTTTCTAACACCATAATCATGCGGCACGGTGGGCATTGTCCCTGATCTGGACGGCCACCAGCCCGGCCCAAGGCTTCGGGCTGGACGGCCAGCACGGCGGCGGGAACCGGCGCGGGGCCAGGGCTTCGGGCTCTGGACGGCCAGCACGGCGGCGGGAACCGGCGCGGGGCCAGGGCTTCGGGCTGGACGGCCAGCACGGCGGCGGGAACCGGCGCGGGGCCAGGGCTTCGGGCTCTGGACGGCCAGCACGGCGGCGGGAATTGACCGGGGAGCGGCTAGGCGCTGAAGCCCCGCCATCCTACCCGCGTCCAGCTAGAATCCTTAGGCTTGCCAATCCAGCCGGTTAGGGGGAAAAGCTGAAGCCATGAGCGGCCCAACCATCCCCAAAACCTAAAAAAGAGGGGCAGCATTGCTCTAGCGGGGGCATATTTGGGGGCATATAAAAATGTCAAATTCACAAAAGCCCCGCAAATAAAGGCTTTTGTAGGTTTGTTCGGTAGACTTCATCCCACCAAACACCAGTCCGGC
>Ga0265316_10000686_pt1 | contig 37609 bp, 36 predicted proteins | sample 4522metaG_FD_202092 | JGI IMG/M metagenome (GOLD analysis project Ga0265316, IMG submission 202092) | Rhizosphere microbial communities from Carex aquatilis grown in University of Washington, Seatle, WA, United States - 4-5-22 metaG | ecosystem: Host-associated > Plants > Roots > Rhizosphere >...
GGCCGCGCGCGACTGCGGCGGCGTCTTCGCCTTCGATGCATCCGCGGGCAACGACGTGCAGGGGCTCGCGCGGCGCCTACGCGACCTTGAACGAGCGGGGCTCGTGGCCGCCGAGGACCCAGCGCGCTGGAAGGTGCCGCCGGATCTCCTCGACCGGCTCGCCGAGCGGGCACGCGACGCGCCTCCTCGCTACCGGCTCGTCGTTCGCAAGGAGCCCTTGTCGCTCAAGGAGCAGGTCGTCCACCGGGGACCGGTCTGGCTCGATCGCCTCGAGACGGAGACGTTGGCCCGCTGGGGGCTGGGGGCCGACGTGCGGCACGCCGTTGCGGAGCGCCACGAAGTGCTGCGTCGTCTCGGAATCGGGCCGGACGGTCCGGACCGGGTAGCGAAGCTGCGTGAACTCGAGCGGCGCGAGCTCGGAGCCGAGATCGCCTCACGCTCGGGACTGACGTTCCTCGCGCGCGTACCGGAAGATTTCCGGGGGCGCATCCAGCCAGCCGAACGCGCCGGCCCACCGAGCGCCTACGCCGTCGTGTCGGACGGGGAGCGCTTCGTCGTCTTGCGATCGACCCCCGCGCTGCGCGCACTGCAGGGTCAGTCCGTTGTGGTCGCGCGTGACACCAAGGGACGGCTCGTCGTACGTCCCGATCCCGACAAAGACATCGGTCGCTGAGCGTGGGACCTGTGCGTCGCCTTGAACCCCGCCGCCAAGCGCGCGTGCAACGATGAGCGGGGCCGATGCTGGGACGTGCTCGTGCGCCGTGAAGGGAGGAAGAGACCGATGACCTAAGAGAAGTCATCCCCGTCCGGATCGGGCCGGACGAGGAAGGGGGCCGCGAACGTCGCCGAGATTGAAACGGCGGCCTGCAACAGCCGAGCGGCGTGAAACGGCTGCAAGCGCCACCGCGGGTTCTGGCAGTCCACCGCAGATGCAATGGCGAATCAGAGGCGCAATCCTCACCGATGAAGATGACGCTTGAACCCCCTGTAAGCACCCAGACCCCGTCCTCGACGGGCCCGCGGTCAGAGCCCGGTTGGCTGAAATACAACAACTTGGTGTACCCGCTTCGGGTACGCCACCCCCATACTCCGAGTCCAGAGGTGGTCCGCGCCGTCAGGGGCAAAGTCGTCCGCCTAAAGCATCAAGGGTCAACACCTTCAACACGGGAACTGCGATCCGAGCGCCGGCAAACGAAAACCGGCAAGCTGCCAAGTCCAGCGATGCCTCGGACGAGGGACGGAGTCCTCGTAGTAGTCGGAACGCGGGAAAGCCGCGTACATGGCGAAGGGGGACAGTAGATGGGTACGGCATCGAAGCCGCGGGAGAAAGCCATGTATGTGGCGCCTCAGCCCGAAGGGACTGGCTCCTGAACGTGCAACGAACGCTGTACCGGCGAAGCATGGAGAACCCCGACTACCTATTCTCTAAGCTTTGGGGGTTCATCACGGACCCTCGGACGCTTCGAAGGCTCTCGAGCGCGTCTCCCGCAACCGCGGGGGGCGCACTGGCGACGCCGGCTCGGCGAAACCGAGCCTACGACCTTCCAGGAGCTGATTGTTCGTCCGGCTGCGGGGAGAGCGGTAGGTGGCGCGGCCGGCGACAGGGATTATCAGCGGTGAGGGGCATGGACCCCAGCCGGTTAGCAAGCGACGACGAGCCGCGCGCGGGCGCGCTTTCGCGTTGACCGTGGCGCCCCCGACGTGGGAGGCGAAACTCGCCAAGAACACTGCCCCGCCTCGCGATACGCTCTCCGCATGATCCTGCGCGACGACCGAGACATCCTGCGCGCTACGCTCCTTGTCCAGACCCCGCAGACGACGAACCAGATCGCAGCCCACGCCGGTGCAGCCTACGGATGGGGGGCGGGCACCTGGGGCAAGCTCAAAGAGTTCGAGACCGCCAAGGTCACGCAGAAGGTCGGAAATCCCAAAAAGCCGTTCAACGACACGGGCGTGATCGCGTGGGAGCTCACGCCGCACGGGCGCACTCTGCTCCAACAGCCCGAGCCGGTGGCCTCGACGACGCACTTCCTCCGCTTCGGTGCGTGGTGCGCGTGCGAGTGCTCGTGCAACAGCGACACGAAGGTTCTCGAAGCCGGCGTGTCCGTTTACGAGGGCTACCAGGACGGAGCGCACTGGCGGTACATCGACTCGCGCGCGAGCGCGAAGAACGAAAGGTCACTCGAGTGGACGCCTTGGGTCCTCGTCACAGGGACCGTCCTGCTGACTCGTGGAGGCGACGGCGAACCCCTGCTGAAGGACGTAACCGTCGTCAATGATCTGCATTGGGAGCCGGCAGACAGGCGTTTCGCGGTGCTCGCCCCGAGTGGGCTCCCGAATAACCACCACCCGGGCCATGGCGAACCGGCGGGCTGCTCCTGCACGTAGCCGCAGCGCGCCCCCGCTTGGCGGGGCGACACTCGTCTCCATGCGATCTCTCGCTTGGCCGATGGATTGACCCTCGTCGTCGCAGGATGGATGCTCCGGGCATGTCGTCCACCCTCGATCGGGTGCTCCACCCGACTGCGCTCGCCGAGCTCGCCGAGCGGTTCGCCGTTCGCGAGCGGGCTCGCGCGCTCCGCATTCGCGTGCTCGAGGAGCTCCAGTCCACGGTGCAGAGCGAGCGCAACGCCGCCCGCGTGGCCTGCGCAGCGCGCCTGCGCGAGGCGCGGGCAATCCTCGAGGAGGTCGGGCGGTCGCGCGTCCAGCTCTCCGCGGAACGACAGCTCCAGCGCGATCTCCGCGCCGCGGAGCAGGCTGATAGGGAGCGCCGCCGCCACGCTCCGCCGACGACCTGCGGCGGCTGCCGCGTCGAGAGCGACGACGATGTGCTCACGAATATCTCGTCGGATCTCGCCGCGCTCTACGACCGCGTCAAAACGCACGCTCAAGCCCGCGCACCGTACCTCGCGCACGGAGGCTTTCCTTTAAAGTGGGCGGAGGCGCACCCGAGCGACGTGCTCGAAGCGACCGCCCACCCCGCTGACGCCGAAGCTCGCGAGCTCGACGCCGTGGCGCCGCCGCAGCTCGTCGCCGTTGCGAACGCCAAGGTCGCGTTCGTAGTCGGTTCGGCGTCGCTGTCAGCAGCCTGACGCGCATGCAGCGTGAACGTGAAGGATCAACGGGACCGAGCGCATCGTCTTCAGGGCTCGTGTCCGAGAAGATAAGTTTCTCGGACCCGACCCCCGGCCCCCTGAGGACCCCATACCCTCGACCCTCGCCCGACGATCCCCAACCGATGTTGAGTCCATCGAGCGGCTTGTTGAGAGCGCCCGGCGCTACGTCTCGCAGGGCAAGGCCAAGAGCACGCGACGCGCGTACCGGGCTAGCTTTGCCGGCTTCGAGGAGTGGTGCACGTCGCGAGGCCTTGTGCACGTGGCCCGCCGCCGGCGACGGTCGCCGTTTATCTCGCGACGCTCGCCGACGCCGGCGCGTCGGGGAGCTACCCAGGTAGCGACCGGTCTGTCCGAGCGCGCCGGAAATACTGTCCCGTGCCAGAACGAAGCCTCGCGGACGCCGCATCCTATTCGTCGTCGACGCCGGGCGGAGCGTTGGCAAACTCCGTCACGACAAGCTTGATTTCTCGCCACTGCTCTGAGACGGGCCGATCGTCACGCTCGAAGGCAGCCCGCTGATCTTCGCGGCCATTCCTCCCACCGATTGACGCTGCACGCTCGAGGACTTTGCCCACGTCCGCGACGACCTGTGCGTTCACGATGTCGAGGATGTCGTCCGCCATGAGACGGACGGCGTAAGCGCCGTCCGTGAGGACGGCCGCGTCGTCCTGGAGTTCGTCTCGCTCGGCGCTCCACCGGCGCCAAGCGCGCAGGGCTTCTTGCAGCACGTAGAGGGCCACGTCGCGAGCGGCGGCTTCGCTCCCGAGGTTGGCACGAAGGCTGGGCGCTCCGACGTGCACGGCGAGCTCGCGCTCGAGCGCGTCGATCTTCTCGAGCGCGGCGAGCCCCGCGATCTGGGACGGGAGAAGACGCACGGTCAGGTTTCCGCGCGTCAAGAAGCCCTCGCGATCGATCGTCCAGTCGCCCATCCTGCGATGGTATCGAAGTCCGCGCGCGCGTGAAGGTCGCGACGGCGTCCGACGTCACCTCACCCGCTGGTGCTCGCGCGCTCCTGTGCCACCGTTCGAGATACGCTCCGCACGTGGAACCGCCCGCAGCAGATGGCTCGAACGGGTCGCTCCGCGCTGCTCGGGCGCGCTTTGGGCTCGGCGACGAGACGGAGGACGTCATTGGCCCGCGGGGGACCCTCCGGTCGCGCCTGGTGGATGTGACCGATGCAAAGTCTGGCTTGGACTGCACGCTCCGCGTCTGGCGCAAGACACGAACCGCGGCGGACGCAGACCTCCACGCGCTCTGGCGCCATGAGGTTCGTCACGTCCAGCGGGTGATGTCCTACGCCGATGCGCGAGAGGTCATCGTCGAAGCTCTCGAGTTCATCGAGGACGACGAGTACTTCGGGATCGTTCTCTCGCGCGCGGGGCTGCCGGTCGCCAGCCTCATCGAGTCGGCATCCCCTCGCTACTGGATGCGACGCCTCGCCGAGCCCGGCGCCCGCGTGCTGCTCTGGAAGAACGTCCGGCGGCTCGCCGTCGCTATCGGGGTTCTGCATGCCCAAGGGCTCATACACGGCAACGTCGGACCGGAGGTCGTGATGACGCACGGCTTCGATGAGCCGGACTTCCGCCTGACAGGGTTCGAGTGGAGCGTGTGGCTCGGAACGGACAGCCCTCGCGCCGGCGACGAAAGAGGGCGGCCGAGCGCCTATTCGTTCGAGAGCGACTGGAGAGCGCTCGGACACTTCGTCGCCTGGGCGCTCAAGCTGACGCTTACGTCGGCCGGCAACGTGGCGGAATCCAGTGCGGAGGGCCGCAGCACCGTCGTCAGTCGCGAAGAAGCGCAGCTCCTTCGCCGTCTTATCGCACCGACGCCGACAGAGCTGCTCGATTCGCAGGCGGTCGTTCGCGTCGTCGACGACATCGTTGCGAGCGCGGCGCGTTCCGCGACGACTGGCGCTGCAGCGCTTCTCATCTTGACTTTCGCGAGCTGGGAGAGGGTCGGCGCGGCCGTCTACGAGGCGACGGACGGAGAGATCGCCACGGACGACACGGCCGCGCAGATGTCATGGATCGAGGGCGACCTCGATTCGGGCGCGACTCTGCTCGTTCCGCGCGACTTCGACGGCGAACGGTCGCGGATGCGGCTCGTGACGAGGACCATGTCCTACGAGCTCGCGCCCTTCGTCGACCAACGTACGGCCGTCGCGAGCTGGGAGATCGCGGTCTGCAGGGGCGTTCGCGTCCGAACGAGCGCGCTGTCCGTCTCGAACGAGGAGGAGCACGCGCTCGCGCAGCCCGTCACGGTCGTGCGGCGCTTTCCGGACGCGACGGAGTTGCGCGCTCGGCGCGCAGCTGACGTCGTGGACTGGAGCGGGTTCGCTACGCGCCCCGCCGAGGCGGCTCCGAGCAAGGCGACGGACGTGCGGCGCGCCCTGCTGCTGTCGCAGACTGTCGAGGCGCTCCTTCGGAGCCTGGACAACCTTCCGGTCGAAGTGGTGAAGAAGACTGGCGCAGGGAACGTCGTCGTCCGAGCGCAAGACGAAAACGAGCGCGATGGGCTCGCGAGCCGCATTGGTCTGCCGACGACCGCGGACGCGCTTCGGCGACTCTTCGACGAGGACCAGCGCGACGCCGGGGTCGGCTGGCGCCTGAGCAGGTCCGCCAGCCTCGGCGCCGCCTCCCCACGCGACGTCGCGGTGCACTTCTTGGCCGCATCCGCCGACGGAGCATTCGAGTTCAACGCCGAGCGGGATGTGACGCTCGGCGACAGCTACTTCCTTCGCGCCGACCGCGAGCTCGGTACTGAGCAGGTTATCCGCCGAAGGCTCCGCAACATCGCGGCGCTGGAGAGCCAGGCCGACCTGGGACGCGCCCTCTATGACCCATGGCTCGAACGCCGCGAAAGCCCCCCGCCGCTCGACCCATCGGCCACCCCGGACGCGGACCTCGACGCTCCAAAGCGCGCTGCGTTCGAGGCCACGTTTCGCACGCTTCCCAACTTCTTGGTCGTCGGCCCGCCTGGTGTCGGAAAGACGAAACTCGCCACCGAGATCGTCCGCAAGCGCTTCGCAGCGGAGCCGTCTGCGCGCATTCTCGTGAGCGCGCAGGGCCACGACGCGCTCAACCACCTCCAGGCAGAGCTGAAAAAGGCGTTCGCGGGCTTGCCTCCGAACGACGTTGTGATGGTGCGCTCGCGGCCGTCGGAGCGGCGGCGACCGACGGAGGACGACGTGAACGCCGTCTCCTTGAGGACACTCCAGGGCCTCGCGTCGAGCGACATAGTCACTGGGGCCCCGCCCGAGCTCCGCGATCGCGTGGCGGCGCAGCTCGCTCGAGCACGCGGCGAGGACAACGGCGCGCCGCGAGAACGTACCGCGGACGCGGAGGACTACGCGCTCGCGAGCCTCGTAGGCGACGCCACACACATCTTCCTGTCGACCACGAACTCGTACGACGTCGAGCGACTTGTCGAAGCGCGGGAGCAGTTCGACTGGGTGATCATCGAGGAGGCCGCGAAGGCGACGGGGCCGGAGTTGGTCGGGGCGCTACTCCTCTCCGGGCGCCGGCTCCTCATCGGCGATCACCATCAGCTCGCGCCGATGGAGGCGGAGAAGGTCGCCGCGGTCCTGCAGGAGCCCTCGTTTGTTCGAGAAGCGCTGGAGCTCGCCCAGCGCTACGTCGCGCCCATCTTCGGCGACGGTCCCGACCTCGAAGAGCTCGCGAACGAGCTCGCGGACCCCGCCGTCCTGAGAGAGACCTCCGCGCGCGCCCTGCGATTGCTTGAGCCGTTCCGCTCCTTCGTCGAGGACGACGAGGCTCGCGCGGTCTCGCAGCGCACCCCCAGGCGGATCAGCGCGACCCTCACCGAGCAGCGGAGGATGGATCCGGCGATCGCGCGACTCGTCTCCGAGGCATTCTACGGCGGGCGGCTCACGACCGAGTCCGGTCGCGCAGCGAGAGCGTCCGCTGAGCCCCTCCCATACGAGGTGAGAGGCGGGATGGTTCGCTCGCCAATCGTAGTCGTCGACCATCCGCACGTGAGCTCCACCGGGCGAGCGGAGCCAGCGGAGAGCGACCGCCCGCGATGGTACAACCCCGCGGAGGTAGAGAGCGTGATCGACGTGCTGTGTCGTGTCCGCGCCCGGACCGAAGGACGTCGCCCGACGCTCGCCGTCCTCTCGCCCTACAGCGCGCAGGTCGAGAGGCTCGGCGCTCGCATTCAACGACTCATGCGAGGGCCACTCGCGCATCTTCGGGGGTTCTCGCCCGTGCGGTCCGGGGGAGAGTTCGTGGGCACTGTCGACTCCTTTCAGGGGAGCGAAGCCGACCTCGTCGTTCTCTCCCTCGTGCGCAACAACGCCCGCGCGGGCCCCGGGGCTGTCGGCTTCCTTCGCGACCGGCGCCGGATGAACGTCGCGCTGAGCCGCGCCAAGAGCCAGCTCGTCATCGTCGGGAGCCTCAGCTTCCTCGAAGAGGCGGTCCGCGGGACCAACCCTCGCGGCGGTCTACATCCGCTGTCTTTCCTGACGACCATCGTCGGTACGCTCCGCGCGATGGCCGTCGAGCAGCGAGCAACCGTTCCGCTCGCGAGCATCCTTCCCCCCGATGCTCTCAAGAGGAAGCAGTGAGGCGGCTGATCGCCATCCCCGTCTACCACCTCGCGTGCAGGGTGGGCATCGACAAGGGCCGCACGTGGAGCGTCGTCGACGAGCTGCTCCTGTGCGCCATCGCGCAGTCGCCGCGGACGATCGACGAGCTCGCCCTCGCGGCGCGGTTGCCCCGCTCAATGGTGGTCGCTTCGCTCTCGCGCATGATGCGATTTCGGCTCGTGGAGATTTCGCTCATGGCGGGGAGGGCGGCGTTCGCTCCGAGCAGGATCGGCGGGGCGTTCGTCGGCCGCACGCTCCCTCATTTCCCGAAGCGGGTCGCGCGGCGCGTGGCCTTCGTCGTGGAGCGAGCCACGGGCGCGCTATTCCGGCGGCGGGATGTGCGGCTCGTCCACACTTCCACGCTCGACCGTGAGCGCCAGCTGGGAGTCGACGTGCGGCTCGTTGGCGTGGAGGGGGGCGAACCGGAGATGGACCCCGAGACCAACTTCCGGCGCCTCGCAACCCTGTCCGTTCGTGCATATGACGAGCAACTCGTGACCATCGACGACCGAACCGCATCGCGGCGGGACGACGAGGTGCTCGCAGTCGATGTCGTGGACGGTGTGGTGACGGGGCTTCCGCGCGACGCTGAGCCGCGGTTTCGCGCGCTGGTCCAGCGTCTCGCGCACGAGCCCCGGAAAGGAGACGTTCAGGTCCGGTACGTCGGCCCGGTCGCGAACGTCGAGTGTCGCGGTACCGTCGTGACGTGCGACGTCCGACCCGAGCACGTCATCGTCGGCGGCGAGGCCCACATGACCGCCTTCCTACAGAGCGTCACCCGCGCGGAGCATCAGGTCATCGTCCACTCGACCTTCCTCGCTTTCGACAAGTTCGAGGCGTTCCGCGACGCGCTGCGTGCCGCGTGCGCGAGAGGCGTGCGAATCGACGTTCTCTGGGGCGCGGAGGGAGACGAAGAAACGGTGTCTCGAAACACCGCGGCGGCGTCGCAAATCATGGCGGCGGTTCGCGGTGACCCGGACCTGGCGGGGCGTCTGCGTGTGCACATGCGGTCGACGGGTTCGCACGCAAAGATGATCTTGAGCGACGCGGCCGACGACAGCTGGACGGCGATCGTCGGCTCGTGCAACTGGTTGCTGTCGCCGTTCCGCTCGGTCGAGCTGTCGGCCGTTCTCCGCGACCCGCATGCCGTCGCTCAGGCGGCCCGTGCTCTCAGTCGGCTCGTGGCGCGGCGGGCGGCGGCCTTCGACGAGCTAGGGAGTGAGCTCGGTCTACTCGCGCGAGCGCTTGAGCAGTGGCCCGCCGCAAGCGCGCCGACCGGGTCGGTCGCGATCCTCGAGGGTGAGGCGCACGAGCGAGTCGCGCGCGAAGCGAGCGGCCGGGCGAAGCAGAGGCTTGTCTTCGGCAGCCATCGCCTCGGCGCGACGGCCAGACCAGGGGCGCTTCTCCAGTGCGCGGCCGCCGCCTCGCGGGCGGGTGTGGAGGCGACGCTGCTGTACACGCGCGCGTCGGGTCCCATGAAAAGCAGCGATGCATCGGCGCTCGAGGACGAGATGACGGCCCTGGGCGTAAGGCTTGTCCGCACGTCGCCTCCCCGACTGCACGGAAAGTTCCTTGCGTGGGACGACGACGATGTCGTCGTCACGAGCTTCAATTGGGCGTCGGCCACCGTCGATGCGTGCTTCGCGCAGGCCGAGCTTGGGGTTCACATCCGAGGCCCCGGCGTCGCCGCCGACGTGCTCCGGCGCGTAGAAGAGGCGCTGCCCGAGGCAGCCGCGGTTACAACGCGCAGCACGACGTGATCGGAGTCCTGACGGAACGCTGCACACATTCCCTGTCGACCCCGACGAACGTATTCTCGGAGGGTGGTAGGGACACCGTCGACAGGACAACCAGGGGTGCACACGATCGACGCGCCGGCGTCTTCGCCTGCCGTCGCACCGCCAGCCGACGCTGCGTTTGTGCTCCTGCACATGAGCCTGGCGGCGGAGCCGCGCCTCTACGTACTCGGTTCGTACGAGAGCCGCGTCACCATCTACTCGCGTAGATCCGCGCATTCAACCTCGCATACGCGCTTGGATCCGTGGGTCAGCTCGGAGCGAACTGCGTCCAAGGTTGAGCTGTCGGCTGGAATAGGGATCGCACCAGGCGACCGGGTAGGCCGCGCACCCGCGCTGCGCGCCGAATGCGCTTGCCGCGGAAACAAATCTACGAAGACGTCTGCAGCGGAGCCGATCAACGACACCGGAGAAACGCGCTATCGAAAGGGGGACCGGCGCCGATGTCACAAAGGAAGAAGAAACAGCACTACGTCTGGCAGCACTACCTCAAAGGGTGGACGCAGAAGAGCAAGATCTGGTGCCGTTTCGAGGGGCGCACCTTCCCCGTCGCGACGTTCAACGTCGCGCACGAGAATGACTTCTACCGACTGAAGGAGCTTGAAGCGCCAGACCTCGCGCTGGTGAATGAGCTAATCAATCGGATGGAACCGGGCCTTCAGGAGGGGGCGCGCGGTTGGGTCCGCATCTTCCACGAGCCATTCGCTCTGCGCCGCGCGGCTCGCCTGCGCGGCATCACCACAGCGGCGTTCGAGGCCGCTGTGGACGTCGAGATCAACAATATCGAGGAGAACATCCACGCGCAGATAGAGACGGAGGCCGTGTCACTGCTCGACGAGCTTCGGAAGGGCACCCTCGACTTTCTCGCCGACGACGAACGCGCCGTGCACTTCATGAGGTTCATCAGCGCGCAGTACATGCGGACGCCAGGTGTCCAGCATCGAACCGTCACCGAAGTCGGCGCGCTACTGGGCGCCAATCCTGAGCGCTACTGGGGACTCCTTCGGACGATATTGGCCACTAATCTTGGGTTCGTCCTGTACACGCTGCGAAACAGCGTGGCCTTTACCTTTCTCGACGCCCCCGCGGAGGCGGAGTTCATCACAGGAGATCAGCCGACGATCAACGTCGTTGCGTCCGATGAAATCCAGGTTCCACCCGAAAAGCTCGTACTCTATTACCCCCTCGCTCCTCGGCTCGCCGTGCTCGTCCGCCCTGACCGCAAGCTGGGCGCTCGGACGATGGAACGCCTCGCTCTCACGACTGAAGAGGTGCTGGCGTACAACAGGCGGATCGTCGGCGCGTCTTACCGGCAGATCTATGCGACGTCCCTCGTTGCGCTCAGTTCGCTGTAGGTAGCTTCGGCCCGACACGGGACACTCCGCGGCCGCCCCGCCGGAGGAAAAGCCCGATCGCGGACGAAAGCGTCGTCTTGCCGACGAGCAGCAGGATGCTGACGGACCGCGATGCGGCGTCCGTATGGGCCATCGACGATCCCGGGCCCGGGGTCGCCGTAACTCGTGGAGCCCGGGCGCTCTCGATCAGCTCCCGAGGCCCCTCCGGTGACGGAGGGTCTTTCGTGTTTCTGGGACGGGCTCGACCTGCCCGGCAGCTACCTTGGTAGCGGGCGGCGCGTCCGAGCGCGCCGGAAATGCCTCGTCGTGGCACGACGTGCCATGAGGTCTCCTTTGCGCCGGTCACGACCCCGACCTCCGCTCACCGTCGCGAGATCGCGATGCGATGCACGATCCACGCGAGCCCAGCCGCGACGACCGCGGGCCCCGCTAGGGCGACGGCGACGCCACCGAGCATGCTGCCGCCGAGAGCAGTGAGACCGGTAGAGATCCCGACGGCGCTAAAGGCCCGGTACGCCGGCGGCGGAGACCGCGGCAATCGTGCCGAAGGTCCCGGCGACCGCTCCGACAGCACCGGCTTGGCGAGCCGCGTGGCGCGCAGCGCGTTGCTCCACGGGAAGAGCGGGGTCATCACGAAATACGTGGCGCGTGGCCGCCACCGCAACCGCGGCTGGCGCGGCCGCGAGCACACCGACGCCCGCCGCCGCGCCGCCGCCGATCACGGCTCCGGCCGAAGCCAGTCCCGACATGATGCCCGCCCCACTCGTACCGGCGACGAGCCCCCCGGTGGATACAAGACCCAGCGCGGCTGCCGTCGCAATCGCGCCCCCGCGCACGCCGCCGCCGACCGCCTTTGCGACCTCGACCTGCGCGCTCAAGAACTCGCCTGTCTTGCACCAACGCGCGAACTGTTCGCAGTTGTTTCGGAACGCGTCGTATCCGCTCCGGCCGAGCTGACTCTGGGCGCGCGCGACGACCTCGTCGGGGGCCAGGCACTGGCCGTACTCCACGACGACGATCGTCTCGACACCGGCGCTCCCGCGAACTTCGCGAGCGTACCGATACGAATGGTTGCCGCATCCTTGCCGCGCGCGATCCCCGTGAAGTGGATAACGATGCCGCCCCCCACATGAATCCCGTGGTGCTCGATGGCCCCGAAACGCACCTTGATGTGATCGCCTTGCCTAATCATCTGCTGCCTCCTCGATATCGAGCTCTCCACGTCGCACCGCCCGCTACCCGCAGCTGCAGTCGTCGAGCTTGCCGCCCCACGTGCCGATGTTCGTCGCCCCCACGCGCCTGCTCTGCACCGTGCCGTGACAGTGCGTGCAGAGGATCTTCGCGGCCCTCGAACGAAACGACTCGACGACTTCGGCGTCGGGATGACCGTGGGAATTCTCGCCGAACGAGAACGCACCTCGCACGCTCTGTGCGCCGGCAATCCAAGCCGCGACAAGGGCGTCGTCGCAGCAATGCCAGCTCCCGTGGTGCGGCACCTTCACGTAGTCGAAGGACTCCTTCGCCACGCGCTCTAGAGTCTTCAGGCAGGCGTCGCCGGTGAAGAGCGCGCGGTCGTAGCGCTCCTCGATGTCGTAAATCGCGGCGCAAACAACGCTCGCATCGTTCTCCGCGGTGCACGCGCGGCGGGCATCTGGCGCTCGTTCGCTTAGCTTCTGCCGGTTGCGCTTGTTGAACTTGGAGACGAGCTCGGGAAATGCGTCGCGGTCTGGGCTCAGGAAGTCGATGGTGAGGGCAGCCGAGAGCGTCAGACTCTCCCCCGCGAATGCCGTCCGCCTCTTGATGCCAAGCCGATCGATCTCCTTGATGATGTCGTCGGAGGTCGTGATGCTCGCGTTGATCTGCACGGCCTGCTCGCTCAGCAGGACGGCGCCTTTTTTCACGAAACGCTCAAGGGCGTCGCGTGGATCGTTGACGAAGACAGTCTCCGGGCGGATACCTGCGGCGAGCACGTCCCGGAACCCGCCGATGTGGTCGTCGTCAACGTGGCTGAGGACCGCGTACGTGAGCTTGCTGTCGTAGTGCTTCTGCAGGTGACGGACGACCGTGCTGCCGGCGCTCTTGCGCCCTGCATCGATGAGGCAGTTCTTGATCCCACCCTTCGTCCGCGTGGCGACAACGAAAGCGTCCCCCTGCCCGACGTCGATCATATCGATGACATATCCCGCTGCCATGGTCCCTCTACGACGAGCTCCGCCGACGAGCGCGAGGAGCGTGCGCTGCGGCGCGAAGTTGCTGGGAACCTGTGACCGGCGCGACGGCGGACGGAAGGAGCGCCGAGAGCGCCTTCGCCGACTCGAGCGCGGTCTTGCTCGTCGCAGGGGGACGATCGGCCTCCGTGACCGCCACGGTCGCGAGCCCGGAGACGCCGACGAGCAACGCCCCGGTGAGGGCGCCGTCCTTATTGCCTCCGAAGGCAAGCCCGAGCAGCGCGCCGAGCGCTGTCAGCCCAGCAACCGTCTCGGCCGCCGTGACTCGCGCCGCAGGCGGCACAGCCGGAGAGGGATCCTCAAGGTGTGCTTCGTAGACGGCTCCAAAGTCCTCGATGCAGAGCGTCCTGCCGTCGGTGAGCAGCGCCCGGTAGCTCGCACGCTGGCCGTACGGCGCCCCGAGCGTGTGTGCGATGCCCGCGTCGCGTGGATGCTGCATGTGATGAGCAGCCACGCGCGCGATGCTCTTCGGTCCGGATTGCAAAAGGCTCGCGATGACCTGATCCCACGTGTGCACGGTCATTCTCCTGCCAGGGCCCCGGAAGGCAGCTGCTGCGCCTCGCGAAGAAGGTCGATGAGCGAAAGGTCCTTTCGCCTGACGATGTGCGGTACTCCGTCGTTGCGAAGCCGCGAGAGTCGCGTGTCCATCGCGCCGCGTTTGACGTCACCAAAGGCAGCAGGATGGCGCTCTCGAACGAGATCGAGGGAGAGAGGCTGAACGTCGAACTCCTCGGCAAACGCGTTCCTGATCAGGATCGCGTCGCGCGCATCGAGCTCGAAGAGCCGCGCCTCGAAGCGTGCGCGACGTTCGAGCATCTCTCGTAGCTCGCGGCCGGCGGTTCGCATCGTCTCGCGCAGCAGGGACAGATGGCGTTCGAGGCTGATCAGACCCGCGTCGCGATCGAGTCGAGTGACTCGAGCTCTCCGATCCAAGGAAGGGAGTCGTCCATCCAGATCAGCGTCTCTCGCTCGGCGATCGTGTCGACATCGTCGTCGATCATCCCAACGCCGTAGCTGTCGTCCGTCGAGAGATTGGCGCGCAGGAGCAGGCCGAAGCGGACGCCCTCGAAGACGAGAAGTCTGCAAAGCGCGCGACGAATAGGGCTCGGGTCTCGCCGCGCGTGCCTCACGAGAGTGCGGAGCATCGCCTCGAACGCCGGGGGCACGCCGCTCACGAGGAGCCGCCTGGCCCACGCACACAGCTCTTTCGGGAGACCCAGCGTGAGCATGTCCTCGAGGCCCGTGTGGAGCTGTGGCTAGCGCCGGACAGCGCTCGTGATCTCGTACAGCGTTCCGGAGCGGGATGCCCTGAACCTCCGCGCGGTACGCGGTGGCGCCAATCACGAGAAGCTCCGCTTCCATCTCCTGAAGGGCGGCGGGAATCGCGTCAAGACCGAACAGCTCGTCCAACTCGAGCACCTCGACCATCGCCCGTAGAGCCGAGCCGAGCGAGGTCTGCGTGGGAGCCGGAGCGAGGGGTTCTGTGCTGGACATGGGTCACCTTGTCACGCTCCCTCCGACTTTCTTACGGGCGGAGCACGCTTTTCTTAGCTATTCTGAAACTGCTCACCCGAGCAGGCAAGCTTGACTTTTATGTTAAGCTTAGCATACTCGTTTCGTGCTGCCCCTCCCGCCATTCAGCGCCGACGGCATGCTCCCGCCTGGTGACTACGAGCTCACGCTCGACGAGCTGCGTGCATGCTCGCTCGTGACGGGAAACGGCGTCGGCTCCTCGACGTGGAACTCGGCCTGGCGCGCTTCGCTTGTCGAGAACTTCGCCGTCCTCGTCGAACAGCTTCGGCGCGTTGGCGTGCGCGACATCTTCGCAGACGGATCCTTCGTCGAAGACAAGGACCATCCCAACGATATCGACGGGTACTTCGTCTGCGACCTCAAAAGGCTCGCGAGCGGCGATCTTCAGCGCGAGTTGAACCTGCTCGATCCGCACAAGGTCTGGACGTGGGATCCGAGCGAGCGCCGTCCGTTCCGCGGCTACCCAAAGAAACAACTCCCAATGTGGCACCAGTACCGCGTGGAGCTCTACCCCCACTACGGGCAGCCGGCCGGCATCCGCGACGGCTTCGGAAACGAGCTCGAGTTCCCGTCCGCGTTTCGACTCTCGCGCCGGGATGGCAAGCCGAGGGGGATCATCAAGATCGGAGAACAGTCATGATCCGCAATGAGGTCGAATACCAGGAGGCCGTCAAACGCCTGAAGGAAGAACGGGGCCGATACGACGAGCACGAACGCGATCTCGTACGCATGGGCCTCAAGCCCGATGAAGTGAAGAGAGCGATGGACCCGCTGCGGTCGTTCAACCTCCAGCTGGAGGAGGAGGTCGCCACCTACGAGCGATTGAAGCGGGGCGACCTCGGGGAGCTCGACAATCTTCACGGCCTCGGTCGAACGCTCGTCGCGCTTCGGATTGCACTGGGACTCACTCAGCGGCAGCTCGCGGAGCGGCTCGATGTCAACGAGTCCCAGGTCTCGCGCGACGAGCGCAACGAATACCAGGGCATCACCGTGGACCGAGCGAGCCGCATTCTCGACGCGCTCGGCGTCACGTTGAAGAGCGCATTCCAGACGCCTGTTCGAAGCGGTAATTCAGAAGCACACGGGTGAGTCTCGTGAGCTGCAAGTGGTTGGCAGGATGCTCTGACGATCGAGGACGCATGCACAAAGTCATCTTCTACCCAGTCGGCAACGGCGACACGAGCCAGATCATCCTCGAGAACGGCAAACGCATCCTTCTCGACTACCGCCACATGACGAAGTCCGAGGACGATCAAGGGCCTGAAATCAATCTCAAAGCGCAGCTACAGAAGGACTTGCGCGACGCCAACAAGAAGTCGTTCGACGTCGTCGCCTTCACGCACGGCGACGCGGATCACATTTCCGGCAGCACAGACTTCTTCGAGCTACGGCATGCAGCGAAGTACCAGGGAGGCGACCGCGTTCCGGTCCCCGAGCTCTGGGTTCCCGCAGCGATGGTTCTCGAGCAGGGAACTCACGACGACCGCACGGATGAGTTCATCGTCTGGCGCCAGGAGGCGCGCTATCGTCTTCGGGAGGGGAAGGGCATTCGAGTGTTCTCGAAGCCGGAGAAGCTGAAGTCATGGTTCGACGAGAATGACATCTCGTTCGAGTCGAGGCGGCATCTCATCACCGACGCCGGACAAATTGTCCCGGGGTTCCAGCTCGACGTCGATGGCGTCGAGTTCTTCTGCCACTCCCCGTTCATCAAGCACGTGGACGGTGCGGGCGACGACATGCGCAATTCATGCGCGCTGATTTTCAATGTCAGGTTCAAGGCGGGTAACAACACCTTCGATTACCTCGCGGTCGGCGACTCGGAATGGGAAGTGCTCGAGGACATCGTTGAGACAACCAAGTTCCACGGGAACGACGACCGGCTTGAGTGGGACCTCTACAACATCCCACACCACTGCAGCTACCTCGCCCTAAGCGACGAGAAGGGTGCGCGCGAGACGACGCCCAAGCCGCTCGTGCAGGATTTGCTCCGCGCCGGGCGACAGGGTGCTTACCTCGTCAGCTCGAGCAATCCGATCGAGGACACCGATGCAGGCCGCGAGAGTGCCCAACCTCCGCACCTGCAAGCGCGCAAGTGCTACGAGCGCTACCTGACCGAGGTCGCAGGCGCGCAATTCTTGGTCACGATGGAGGAGCCGAGCATCAGCAAGCCCGAACCGATGGTGTTCGTCATCGGCCCGAGTGGGATCACAAGGGAGAGGAAGATCCAATCCGCGCCGGCCATCCTCATCTCCTCACCGGCTCCGCGGGCGGGCTGAGTGAACGAATACGTCCCGTTCGGCGCCGTCCTGTCCGACGAGAACGCGCGCGCTGAATCTTCGGAGGCCGTGGCTGCACTTCGCGCTGCTTGCGCTGCGAATCGCGCGTTCACGGTCGTCGAGAGGCGATCGTGGGAATCGCCAGATACCGGGGCTTGCGACGTCCTGGTCGCCGACTGCGTGAACGACCAAGTGCCGACGAGAAACGCCGCGCGCGTGATGGTTCGCGAGCGCTTGGCGCTCGTGCTGCCGCGCGACCCCTCGAAGGCGCCGCAGGTTCGGGCCCTCCGAACGTCGTTCCCGCCGTTGATGCACATGAACAACGTTCAACGCGGAGAGCCCGCGTCGTTCTGCCTGTATTTCGAGCCGTGGCCGAACGCCAGAAGAACGTGGACGGCCGAGCGCTTCCTGCAGCGGATCTTGTTCTGGCTAACCGAAACGTCGAACGGAACGCTGCATCGCCCCGGGCAGCCGGTCGAGGCGATGTACTTCGAGTCGCCCATCGATGTCGTGCTGCAGCCGGAATGGGCGGAGCACCTCGGCGACCCGGCGAACGTCCTCGTACTCGTCCCCGTCCAGCGAGACGACAAGCGCTGCACGTTCCGAGCAGTCGTCGCGTCGCGAGCCGAGGCGCAGAGGCATGGCGTGCCTCAGACAGTCGCGATTCGCGTGTCGGTGGGCGCGGTCGTTCATGGAGGAATTGAGGTCTTCCCAGCCACGCTTGGGGAGCTCTCGGACAGTCTTGCGGCCCGTGGCTCGGTTCTCCTCGAGCCACTGCGAGCCGAGGTTGCAGCACTTGTCGGAAGTTCCGGAGCATCGGCGGCGCCCAACCAGGCGTGTTTGCTTCTCCTGTCCGTTCCAACGAAGCGCTCGACGGACGGTGAGGTCGAGCGGGTGGACGTGCGCGGCTTCCAAATTCCCTGCGACCTGCGGAGTCTCGGCGTCGATCTCGGCGCCCTTTCCGAGGTCCCTTCGGCTGGAAGGCACTACCCGGTCACCATCCTCGGTGGAGGCGGCGCTGGCATTCCCGGCGCGCAGTGCTGGCGAGAGACCCAAGCGATCCCGGTCACCGTCAGGGAACCGGTCACGACGGAGTTTGCCCGAAGAGCTTCGGGTGTCCCTGAGGCGGGTGCGGACGACAAGTGCATTCTCGCGGGCGTGGGAGCGCTGGGAAGCAGTCTGGCCGACCTGTGGTCGCGCGAGACATGGGGACAGTGGACGCTCGTCGATCCGGATTTCCTTCAGCCGCACAACATCGTTCGACACCTTGCGAGGGACTGTCACATCGGTCACTACAAGGTCGATGTCGTCAAGGACGTCCTCGGTTCGAGCTACCCCCTGGGGGCCAAACCAGCGATCGCATTTCGAGGCGACATCCTCACGACGACGAACCCCAAGTTCGCCGACGACCTGGGTAAGGCGACCCTGCTCGTCGACGCGACGACCACGCTCGAAGTGCCTCGCGAGCTGTCGCGGCGTGAGGACGTTCCGCGATGCGTCTCGGTGTTCCTGACTCCATCCGGCAACGCCAGCGTCTTGCTCTTGGAGGAAGCAAAACGCCTGGTGCGACTCGACGAGCTCGAAGCCCAGTACTACGGCGCAATCCTTTCAAGCGCCTGGGGTAGCGACCACCTCGCAGGTCACAACGGGGAACTCTGGGTGGGCGCTGGGTGCCGCGACATTTCGCTCATTCTCTCGAACGAGGTCGTGCAGCTTCACGGGGCAATCCTGGCACGACAGGTCCGCTTGCTTTCCGTCGCCGGTCCGGCCCGTATTCGTATGTGGCTAACCGACGAACAGACCTCCGAGGTCCGAATCGCCGACATTCCTGTGCAGACGCCGATCCGCCAGGCGTGCGGAGCCTGGACTGTTGTGTCTCACGAGGGCGTTTCGGAGAAGCTGAAGCGCCTCCGCGCCGCGCGCCTTCCAACAGAGACCGGAGGCGTGATCGTCGGCTACGTCGACCATCCGCTGAAGATCGTCTTTATGGTCGACGTTCTCCCGGCGCCCGTCGACAGTGAGGAAACCGAGACCGGTTTCGTTCGCGGAGTCGAAGGCCTCGCCGAGTCGCTCCAAGAAGTTCGCGACAAGACCGCAGGGATCGTCGGCTACATCGGCGAGTGGCATTCGCATCCGCCTTTCAACAGACCGAGCCCGAGCGGCGACGACATTGGGCTTCTTGCGCACTGCACGCGAACACTCTCGCTGGACGGCGTGCCGGCGCTCATGGTCATCGTCGGCACGGCAGGCGAGATCTCGTATTCCCTGGGCGGTCAAAGCGGGAGCATGGCCGCCCGCGCACCGAGCTAAACCGAATCGATGGGCAATGAGGTCGCGCGCCCGTCGGACTCAACCTCGTAGACGTACGCCTCGAATCTGTCCTTACGCGCTCCTCGACGAACGACGAGGAGTCGTCGCCCGTCAGTCCTGACGTGAATGATGCCGTAGGCCGTACGCTCCCTCGCATAGAAGACGCCCTGCGCGACGTCCGGTTTCCAAGACTCCCCGTCCTTGATGGCGCGAAACGCTTCCCCAGCCCACTCGTCGAAGGCTGCAAGGTTTGTCACGAACACCACGGGCTCTGCCCCGCGCCGCGACTGCCCCAGCATGGCGAGGAGATTCGCGCGGGGGTGAAGATAATCACGCCTCGCGTCTTCGTCGCCTGCGGAGATCACCGAAATGAGCGGCTCGACCTGCTCGATGAACTGACGGCTCACGTCGTCCGAACCGTGGTGCGGGACCTTGAGGACGTCGGCGCGGAGAGGAACCTTTCGTGCGATCAGAGACGCCTCCATGTTCGCGTGGAGATCTCCCGTCAGCAGCGTGACGACGTTGCCGTAGGTGATGCGGAGGACAACCGAATGGCCGTTGATTGTCCGACCGGCGGAGACGCCGCTGCCGTTCTCGTCTCCGAGCAGCGGGAGCCCGGGCCTGCCGTCGGGCAGCGGCTCGACGCGAGGCCCGAGCACGGAGATCTTCACTTCGCCGAGGAAGTCGAACGCGCCTGACGTCGTGTCGTCGAGTCGTGAGACAGCAACCGGGGCACGTGCGGCGAGGGCATCGAGCGCCGCCTGCCACCGCTTGAAGACGCGGTTCGCATCCTTTACGTCCCGAGGATCGTCGACCACCGGAACGAGCAACTGACCGCTCACGTCGACGGGATCGCCGAGTCGCTCCTTTTCGGGCACCGATGAGCCTCGCTTCACCAGCCCGTTGTGGAAGACACGGACCGCGGTGATGCGGATCCGCTTTCGGTCGCGTTTCTCTTCAGCGGCGTCCAGGACCAGGACGCTCAGACCGTCAAAGTGGTCGGCGTCACCGTGGGTCACCACGATAGCGTCGAAGTTGACGTCCTTGCCGGCCACCGTCTCGTCCCAGTAGCGGGCCGCGATGTAGCGAGCGGCGAGCTTGACCTCGCCACCGTCGATGAGAGCGCGTTTGCGGTCGGGAGTCGTGAGGAGGCACGCATCGCCCTGCCCGACGTCGATGAACGCAAGCTCGAGCAAACCCTTCGCTGTGGTCCGGAGCTTCCCGCGGACCCATCCCTCGCGGGTGCCGAGCCGAATCTTCGCCGACGTGCTGTCGCGCGAGAGCACGTCGACGCCGTCGCCGCGGTACAGCACGACGATCAACTCGTCGAGGGCTCGGCCGCCGGTGGGCGACTTCCAAACGTGTACCAGGTCGTGATCGACGAATTCCACCGCTTCATCGTCCGTGGGGAGCGTGTCGATCACAAGCCCTCTTGCGCTGCCGGGCGGCTACTTGGCCCGCTGCGCGCGTCCGCGCCGACGCCGCGCCCGCTCCAGGGTCGCCTGGCTACCGGGTAGGCCGAGCTTCCCGACCAGGAGCGTCCGTTCCTGGTCTTGCCATGTCGGGGTGACCGGCGCCGCGCGCCGCCCGCGAGGTGCATTCGCGCGCGCATGCGCGACATCGTCGATCGCCGCGATCGCCTCGCGGATCGCCGAGTAGTTGGCCCGCTCGCCCCGTGACCAAGCGTGCAGCTCGAACTCGATCTGCGCGACCAGCGCGACGTACTCCGGGGGGGGCCGGGGCGTTTGGGCCTCGAGCTGCTTCACTCGTTGCCGCAGATCGCACCGCAGGGATCGGATGTCGGCCTTTTGCACCGCGCGAATAACCGCTGCGATCACCATCAGTTGAGCATCCTCATCGGCAGGTCGGCGGATCCTCGTCGACTGCGAGCGAAAGCGCCTCTTCCTCTGAGCCGTCCGGTTGCGGGGGACGGCCGCGCTTGGGCTTCTTGGCCTCCACGAACCGCATTTTATGACGGCTCATTTGGGGCCACCGGCTTGCCTGTTCGGAGGAGGCAAATCATGGCCGGAATGAGCGAGATCGAGTTGACAACCTGGACCTAGAACCCGACAAGCGGATGTACGCGCATCTTCCCGGGCTGTGCCCACTGCTATGCGGAGCGACAGGCGGCGAGTAGCCGGTCCTTGAGCAGTTCGCCCGCCAAGACGCATCGCCGGCCCTCTCGCCGTAACGGCTCGCACGAAGTGGTACAAGCCGCGGCCGAGGGCGAGGTGCGCAGGCGCCTCATCGTCCCCGACGTCGTCGGTCGGATCGCGTGCGCGGGCGAGGGGCGGGGCTCGGTCGGCAGCCCCAAGTGCGCGAGGATGGGTTGTACGGGCTCGCGCTCGGTGATGACGGCGAGCACGCGCAGCCGGCCGTGACACTTCGGACATTCGAGAACTTCCACGGAGAGACCGCGGCGGAGCAACATCGCCCAGTCCACGCGCGGCTGCACCGCGTAGAGCAGGCCACCCATGAGCCGATCCCAGTGCTTGACCGAGATGATGTTCGGCGCGAGCTGGATCACGTCGCCGGGCCCCGGCGTGCGCGGGACGGAGGCGACCATCGCGAGGTCGCTTGCCGGCGTGGCGGGCCGCGCGCTCGCGCTCCGGTCCCTTGCGGCGTGGCCCCCCTTCGGAGAGGAGAGGAGGGCCGCGTATCCGGCGCGCTCGTTCCGTGGCGCCATTGGAACTCGCCTTGCGCTTGTCCGCCCTGTCTGCGGCTGGCGCGGGCTTCTCGGCGCGCGACGCAGCGCACGCATTGCGTCGCTCGCGCGGCTTGGGTACGACGTCGCGGCGCCAGGCGCTGCGCGGTGCCAGCACCCCCGCGAACCTGGTCAAAGGTTACCGTGGGCGGCACGTGATCGCCGCCAGGCTTGCGAGAAACTCGACGCCTGTCATCACGCGGTACTTGCCGCGCCGTCCGCGGGCGACGTACCTCAGCCGGTAAGCGACGCACCCGCCGGGCAGCCGCCGCGCGAACACGCCGTCGAGAGCGACCAGATGATAGTGGACGTGCAGGTTGACGCTCGAACCGCAGCGCTGGCGCCGCACTTCGGAGCCTCGACGCCGTTGCGCTTGGCGCGTGCGCGGTTGCTAGCGAACACGCTCTCGACGAAGATGCGAGCGACCGCGGTCAGTACGTCGGCCTTGAACGCGACGAGCTTGCGAAGCTCGTAGGGCAGCGTCAGCACGTACTGTCTCACCGGAACGTCCGGGACGACTCGATCGACCAGGAACGCGGCGGTGTTCGCCATGCGCCTGCCCGTGCAGCTCGGGCAGATGCTGCGGCTGCCGCAGGAGAAGGCGACGAGCAGATCGTGTCCAAACGCTTCACACGAGAGGCGAGTGAATCCCCGACTGAAGTCCCTCTACACCAGATAGCCGCGCAGCTCATGCTCGACGTACACCCTCACGCAGCAAAAACCGAACGAAGCCTACCTTGGCCGTCCGCTAACTTGCCCCGTAGCGCTCGAACCGTTGCTAGTTGCCATGGCTTTGAGCTCGGCATCGTCGGCAACCGCCTCGCGAGGCAAGTCGTCGAGGAAGCGGCGGCCGCCTGTGAACTCCTGGGCGACGTAGTCCATGAACTGGCGGTAGCGGCTCTCGGCATCCTCGCGCGCGGCTGGCCTCGCCTCTTCGCGGAGGCTCGGCGTGTGCGCGAACCAGATTCGAACGAAGACCGCAAGCGTCGCTGAGAGGAGCTCGACATCGCGATGCACCCGGTCCGCGGCTCGGCCGAGCCGATCGAGCCGGCGAAGTACGAGCGTCATATCGCTCGCGCCGCTGATGTACTGCTCGAGCGCCGCTTCGAAGACGGCGCGTTCGGTGACTTTGCTCGCCGCGCAATGGCTCGATAGGCGATCTCGAAGAGTGGCCGACAATTGCGTCCACACACGTGCGCTTCTGATCTTCGTTTTGGGGTTCATCGAATATCGCTCCTTGTCTCTCGTTCACGCTCACGATTGCCGTGGCGAGTCATACGGGGAGGTCCTTGCGTCCGAGCTGTGCTGCCGTCTTTGGCTCGGGGGCTTCGGGCGGCGAGCCCTCCGCCGGCTCGTCGGGGAAGTAGCCCGCCCACACGTCATGATCCGCCGTGGACTCGGCGTCCTGAGGCACCGAGGTCTCACGCTCGTCTAACGCAACGTGCGGCTCGGGCTCGGTGGGTGTTGCTATTGGGTCAGGGGCCGTGGGAGGAGGACGTGGCGCCGCTTCGCTGGCGATGCGTTCGCAATCCAGCCACTCGCTCGGTGCCCGGGGCAGTAGCTCGCGTGCTTGCTCGTCGGGTCGGTCGGGAGGAGGAAGGCCACCCCGTCCCATGAAGCGCGGGTCGAGGAAGTAGCGGACCTTGCGCGCGCGGTATGGCAAGCGGCCGCCGACGAGCAGGATGCCGTCATCCTGCGGGAGCTGGGTTACCTCCGCGGGGGTGAGTAGAGGCCTGCCGTACTCGTGTTCGCTCTCGCTCCGGTGGGTGAGAAAGAGGCCCGAGCCCGAATAGCTCTTCTGGAGTCGCTTTTCCGTCGCCAGGCCGAGCAGATCCGAGATGCGTCTTGCCGTCCTATCGTCGTTGGCCGCGTACGCCAGGCGGATGTGGCAATTGTCGAGGATGGAGTTGTGCGGGCCATAGGCTTTCTCGAGCTGGTTGAGCGACTGGGCGATGAGGACGGCCTTGAGGCCATAGCCGGCGATGAACGCGAGCGCCGTTTCGAAGAACTCGAGGCGGCCGAGCGATGGGAATTCGTCGAGCAAGAGCAGCAGGCGATGCCGGTAGGCAGCGTTTGCACCGACCTGCATCGACTCGGTGAGGCGGCGGCCGATCTGGTTCAGTATCAGGCGAAGGATCGGCCGCGTGCGCGCCAGATCGCTCGGCGGCACTACCAGGTAAAGGCTGACGGGCGCGTCGGCGTTCATGAGATCCGCGATGCGAAAATCGCTTTCCGCCGTGTTGCGCGCGATGACCGGGTCGCGGTAGAGGCCTAGGCACGCCATCGCGGTGGAGACCACCCCCGAGAGCTCGTTGTCGCTCTTGTTGAGCATCTCGCGCGCTGCCTGGGCGACGACTGGATGAGGGCCAGTCGGAAGATGGCTGGTCACCAGCATTCGCTGGAGCGTGTGCCGCTGCGTGCACGCGGGATCCGAGAGGACGGCGGCGACGCCGGCGAGCGTCTTATCGCCTTCCGCGTAGAGCACGTGGAGGATCGCGCCGCAGAGCAGGGCATGGGCGGCCGTCTGCCAGTGGTCGCGCGTCTCTCTCTCGCCGGTCGGGTCGACGAGGATGTCGGCGACGTTCTGGGTGTCGCGGACCTCCGAGAGGCCTTTGCGGATTTCGAGCAGCGGATTGAAGCGCACCGAATCGATCGACGTCGGCTCGAACCGCCACGTCCGGCTGAACTGGCGCCGCCAGCCGGCCGTCAGCGCCCAGTTCTCCTTCTTAATGTCGTAGACGAGGACCGAGTGGGGCCATGAGAGGAGCGTGGGGATGACCAGGCCCACGCCCTTGCCGCTTCGCGTGGGGGCGAAGCAGAAGACGTGCTCGGGGCCATCGTGGCGCACGAGGGCGCCGAGGCGCCTTAGAGTCACCCGCGTTCTGCCGGCCGAATCGAGCGTGGTGCGAAACTCGGCGTCGCCCGTTTGGCAGAGGACCACGCCCGCGCCTTGCAAGAGACCTGCACGCTTCACCTCCGCGGTCGTCGCCCAGCGCGAGCTACCGTGAGCGCGGCTACTGGCTGAAGGCTTGCGGCGCAGCGCCGCCATCGCGGCCACGCCCGCACCGGCGAGGGCGGCGAGCGATGTCATGGCACCGGCGTTGCGAAACACGATCGGAGCACGCGGCGCGTAGAGCCGGCCCCAGACGATCCACTGCCAGGGAGCGTAGAGGCGCTCGTCGCCGAGCGTCGCCCACGGGGTACCGAGCGCGGGCGCGTACGCGAGCGCCGACGCGACGTACTGGGTGGCGAACCAGCATCCGCCAACCGAGAGCACCAGCAGGGCAACGACTGCCAAAAACCGCATCCGCTCCTCCACGCGCGGGGCGGTCGGGGTGCCCGGGCCAGTCGAGGTCCGAGCCGATCACCCAAGTCGCCGCGCTTCCGGTTAATCGAGCGGGGAAACGATTCTGTCCTCGCTCGAGCGCGTGGTAGGCCCCGGCAACCTGCCGGAAGCTTCGGCAAGAACTCGGCAAATCGCGCAAACCAGCGTGTGAATCGCGGGGACGAGCGGCGGCGACGCGGGCGTAGCCGGCGGGGGCCTCACCCCTCGCGAATCCACCTCGGACGGCGAGGTCGACTTGTTGCGTTAAAAATGAGCCGGCTCTGTCGATTTCTTGGGCGGGGTCGGTTCGGTCAGGCCAACCCTGCGAAATCCCGTTCGTTCCGTGCGACCATCGCCTCCGGAGTCGTCTCAAAAACCTCTCGACGAACGAAACCAGGCAACACTCGGCTTTCTCCAACCGAGGCGTGGGCTCGGGGCGATGGCCCCCAATTTCACCCACCGAGTTTGGATTCCCGGACGGCGCTCGCCAGCGCTCGGCGTCCGAGTCCGAAGCTTCATCGACCCAACGCGAGCACTCTCTCCTTAAGTACTCGCGGAAATCCGGACGTCTCGCGCGCGCCATTGCGCAGCCGGATGTCGATTTTGCGAAGCACTTTGGGCGCATTGATCGATGAACGGAGGTGCCGTCGCAACCGAAGTCCGAGATGTCCGAGAGCCGAGCGAGGCGCGCCAGCGCGCTCGAGAGCGCGCTCGGCCCGGTCGCCGATTTGCTCGACGACCCGCGCGTCGTCGAAGTGATGCTCAACGCCGACGGCGTCGTGTGGGTGGAGAGGGTCGGCGAGGGGGTTGTCCGGACGCGCATCACCGTGTCTCCCGCGGACGCCGAGCGGATGCTGCGCCTGGTCGCCTCCGAAGTGCTGGTCGAGCTCAACGCCCAGAGCCCGTCGCTCTCGGCCAAGCTGCCGCCGCCGTGGGGCGCGCGCCTTCAGGCCGCGATTCCGCCGGTCGTCGATGCGCCGGTCTTTGCGCTCCGAAAGCCCGCCCGCATCGTCTTCTCGCTCGATGACTACGTGAGCCGGGGGATTCTCTCGGCCCGCCAGCGCTGCGCGCTCGCGGACGCCGTGCGCGCCAACGACAACATCCTCATCGGCGGCGGGACGGGCTCGGGCAAGACCACGTTCGCCAACGCGCTCGTCCGCGTGATCGCGGAAGAGACGACCGACCGGGTGCACATCGTCGAGGACACGCCGGAGCTTCAGTGTGCGGCGGAAAACCGCCTGCAGGTACTCGTGCAGCCGGGAGTGCACTCGTGGCGCGACGCCATCATGGCCGCGATGCGGTTTCGTCCCGACCGCATCTTGGTCGGCGAGGTGCGAGACGGCTCGGCCCTCGAGCTCTTGAAGGCCTGGAACACGGGCCATCCGGGCGGCATCGCCACCATCCACGCCAACGACACGCGCGCCATGCTCGATCGGCTCTGCCAGCTCATCGAGGAGGTTGTGCACCCCGCCCCGCGCGCGCTCGTGGCGCAGAGCATCCAGCTCTGCGTGCACATCCAGCGCGACAAGGCGCACCCCGCCGGGCGGCGCGTGTCCGGCGTGGACCGCGTCCGGCCGCTCGGACCCGGCGGCGAATGGACTCTCGAACGCATCGCGTAACCAGCCCACGAAAGGACCCGCATCCCATGCTCCGACTCGTTTCTCTTCCCGGCTCGCTCTTCACGACGCGTTTGCGCACCCGCGCGGCGCAGCTTCTGCTCTTGGCGTTCTTTCTCGCGCTCCCTGTCGCAACGGCGCAATCGGGGACGTTCGGAATGGGCGGTCTCGGGGGAGGGATGCCGTGGGAGGGGCCGCTTCAGCAGCTCCTTACCTCGCTGACCGGACCCGTCTCGCAGGTTGTCGGCGCCGTGGCGATCATTGGTCTCGGCATCGGCATCGCGTTCTCGGAAGGCGGCTCGATGATGAGGAAGGCCCTTTGGGTCGTCATGGGCCTGGCCATTGCGTTCAACGCGGTGAGCTGGGGCCTTGGGTTTCTCGGGTACTCCGGGGGCCTTCTCGTTTGACCGAGCGACCCGACGGCCTCGAAGTGCCGCTGCACCGCTCGCTCGTCGAGCCGATGCTGCTGGCGGGCCTCCCGCGCACCGTGGCGCTCGTCTTGTGGACGAGCGTCGGAGCGCTCGCGTTCGGCCTGCACCAGATCTGGACGCTGCCCGTGGGCATCGTTCTCCACCTCGCCGCTGCCGCAGCGACGCGTTCGGACCCGCACGTGCTCGACATCGTCCTTGTCGCTCTCAAGACCCAGCGTCGTCTCGACCCATGACCGGAAAGAAGCGCCATGTTCTCCCTACGTGAATACCGCGAACCTTCCAGCCGCTTGCCCGACCGCCTGCCGTGGGCGTGCATCGTGGCGCCCGGCGTCGTTCTTCAGAAGGACGCCATCTTTCAGCGCACGATCGCGTTCCGGGGCCCCGACCTCGCGAGCTCGCTCGACTCGGAGCTCATCGCTGCGAGCGCGCGCCTCAATAACGCCCTGCGGCGCCTCGGATCGGGCTGGGGCCTCTTCGTCGAGGCCCAGCGCTTTCTCTCGAGCGCGTACCCGGCGGCTAGCTGGCCCGACCCGGCTGCGGCGGCGGTCGATCGCGAACGCCGGCGCGCGTTCGAAGAGGCCGGGGCCCACTACGAGTCGAGCTACTACCTGACCTTCACCTGGGGACTGCCGCCCGATCGGGCGGGCCGGGCGGCGGACCTCTTCTACGAGGACGGCGGCAGCGGGGAAAGGGCGCAGGATGGCGAGCGACGCTCGCTCGAACGCGACCTCCACCACTTTGACAAGACGGTCTCCGAGGTGACCGACATCCTGCGATCGGTCCTCCCCGACGTGGGTTTGCTCGATGACGATCAGACGCTCACGTACCTGCACAGCACCGTCTCGACCCACAGGCACCCGGTGCGCCGTCCCGAGACGCCCACCTGCCTCGACGCGCTTTTGCCCGACATGCCCTTCACGCCGGGCGACGTGCCGATGCTCGGCGACCACTTTCTTTGCACCTGCACGCTGTCGGGCTTTCCGGCTTCCACCCTGCCGGGCCTGCTCGACGCGCTCAACCATCTCAACGCCGAGTACCGCTGGGTGACGCGGTTCTTGTGCCTTGGCAAGGCGGAGGCCAAGGCGCTTCTCGAGAAGTACCGAAAGCAGTGGTGGTCCAAGCGAAAGGGCCTCTGGACCCTCATCAAGGAGGAAGCCTCCAAGCAGGAGGCGGCGCTCATCGACAACGCCGCGGCCACAAAGGCCGCCGACGCGGACGCCGCGCTGCAGGAGCTCGGCGACGACCTCGTCTCGTACGGCTACCTGACGACGACCGTCACAGTCTGGGACAAGGACCTCGAAGAGGCGCGCAAAAAGAGCCAGCGGGTCAAGGAGGTCATTCAGTCGCGCGGCTTCACCGTGCGCGACGAGACGCTCAACTCGACGCAAGCGTGGCTCGGGAGCCTGCCGGGCCACGTCTACGCCAACGTCCGGCGGCCGATCGTCAACTCGATGAACCTCACGCACCTCATGCCGCTCTCGAGCGTGTGGGCCGGCGACGCGGTCAACCGGCACCTCGAGAGCGTGTGCGGCGTGGGCACGCCGCACCTTTATTGCAGTACGACGGGCTCGACTCCTTTTCGCCTGCACCTCGCCGTCGGCGACGTCGGCCACACGCTCATCATTGGACCGACCGGAAGCGGAAAATCGACCTTGCTTGGCATGCTGGCGCTCGGCTGGCTCAAGTACCCGCGCGCCCAGGTCGTCATCTTCGACAAGGACCGGAGCGCCCGCGCGGCGACGCTGGCCGTGGGCGGAACCTGCTTCGAGCCCGGGAAGCAGGCGGCGCGTACCGCCTTTCAGCCGCTCGCCGACATCGACAAGCCGCAAGAGCGCATCTGGGCGGCGCAGCTCGTGGCGACGCTCTTGGCGGCCCAGGGCGTCCACGTGGATCACCGGACGCAGACCGGCATCGACGAGACGCTCGCGAGCCTCGCTGCCGCCCCGCGCCGGCAGCGAACGCTGACGCTCTTGGCGACCGAGCTCGGATCGCGACAGCGGACCCTTCGCGACGCGCTCCGGCCATACACGCTCGAGGGCAACTTCGGCCAGATCTTCGACGCCGACAAGGACGACGTCCCGACGGGCGCCGCGTGGACGATGATCGAGATGGGCCACCTCATGGCCATGGGGCCCGCGGTCGTCCTTCCGGCGCTCGAGTACCTCTTTCACAGGGTCGAAGCCAAGTTCGACGGGCGCCCGACGCTTCTCATCCTGGACGAAGCCTGGCTCTTTCTCGGCCACGCGGTCTTCGCGTCCCGCCTGCAGGGGTGGCTGAAGACGCTGCGGAAGAAAAACGTGTACGTCGTCTTCGCGACGCAGGAAGTGGCCGACGCGACGAGTAAGCCCGAGCTTCTCTCGACCATCCTCTCGGCGTGCCACACCAAGATCTTTCTTCCGGACGACGAAGCCCTGACGCCCGCGATGGCGGAGGCCTACAAGACCGTGGGCCTGACAACGGCCGAGATCCAGATCCTCGCCAAGGCCCAGAAAAAGCGCGACTACTACTATCGCTCGGTCAAGGGCCGGCGCCTCTTCGAGCTCGGCCTGGGACCGGCAGCTCTCGCACTCGTCGGGGCATCGAGCGAAAAGGACCAGGCCTTTCTCGACGAGCTGGTCGCGACGCGAGACCCGCGCGACTACGCGCGCGCTCTCTTCGAGCGGCGCGGCGTCCCGTGGACCGGGGCGGGCGACGCGCCCCCGATCCCGATGGCGATGAGCCCCAACGACTTGGTCGACGTTGAGGAACGTGGTCGCGACCCGGACACGGGCGACGCGCAGACGGTGCCCCTCAGCGCCGGCGTTCTCGCGGAGCTCCTCTCGTCGGACGTGTTCGACAGCGGTGCCGTGACGACGGTGCCATGCCCGCCGCCAAACCATGCACCCAACCCGAGTCCGCGATGGCGCAAGAGGGCCCCATGAACGCGCTCACGCGGCGCAAGATCCTGTCCGGGGCGCTCGCCTGCGGCGTCTTCGCGGAGCTCGAAGCGCGCACCGTACCCGCCGCGGCCGATTTTTTCGGCGGCGACCTGCCGCTCCTCGTGGGCATCCTCACCCAGTCGATCTCGAGCGCTCTCAGCCTCGCGAACCTCGTGATCCAGACGGCCAACCAGGTCCGGATGATGACGACGATGCTTCAGCAGGTGAGCCAGGGATCGTTTCCGGCCCTCATCGCCTTCATCAATACCGCCCGCTCGACGTATAGCTCGCTCACCTGGGGGGTGCGCTCGATGAGCTACCAGCTCGCGCGCATCGATTCGGAATACAATTCCCTCTTTCCCGCGGGCGCTCCGCCGAGCGGGGCCACGGTGCTCCAGCACCGGGCGCAGTACCAGGCGTGGAACCAGGAGGTCGTGGGCGCTTCGCAGGTGGCGGCGCGCCAGCAAACCTCGCTCGCAACGCTCGACGACCAGGCCACCCAGACGCAGGCCGTGCTCAAGCAGTCCCAGGCCGCGCAGGGCGAGGTCGAGGCGCTGCAGCTCATCGCCCAGATGATCGGCATTACGAACTCGGAGATCTTGGTCCTTGGCCAGACGCTCGCGACAACCGGCCGCGTGCTCACGGACATGGCCGCCGCGCATGCCTCGAGAGAGCAGCTCTCGCTCGGCAAGAGCGACGACGCGCGCCAGGGATACACGGACAAGGGCCTCTCCAACGCAGTCCCGAGCACTTTGCCCTGAAAGGGAGAGCCCCATGCAATTCAACACGCTCACGCTGACCCTTCAGAACTTCATCACGGTCCTCTCGGGCGCCTACGGCCGCATTCAGGACTCGGCGACCGCGCTGCTCGGCCTCCTCGTCGGCATCGAGGTCGTGCTTCTCGGGCTCTGGACCGCGCTCGGCGGCGGCGACAACGTCGTGGGTGTCTTCAAGAGAATCTTGCATATCGGGGCGTGGGTCTGGATCGTCCAGTCGTACCCGACGCTCTGCAAGGACCTCGTCGGGTCGCTCGTCAAAGCGGGGCTTCTGGCGGGTGGGGGAAGTGGAGACGTCAGCCTCTTAATGGATCCGTCGCGCCTGGCCGGCTACGGCCTCGACGCGACCGCGCCGCTCACGCAGAAGCTCGCCGATCTGGGCATGACGGACATCTCGGACCTCATCGTCTTCGGGTTCGGGTACCTGGCCATCCTCGCGTGCTTTCTCATCATGGCCATCAACGTCTTTTTGGCCGTGCTCGAGTACTACGTGTTCGCCGCACTGGCGGGGATCTTTCTCCCCTTCGGCCTTCTCGCGCCGACGAAGTTTCTCGCCGAAAAGGCCATCGGCGCCGTCGTCTCCGCTTCGGTCAAGCTCATGGTGTTGGGCCTGGTGACCGCGATCATCGACCCGGTCTTATCGAGCATCCATTTCGCGGGACCCGAGATCACATTCAACGAGCTCTGGTCGGTTTTTCTCACCGTCTGCGCGCTCATGTTTCTCTGCTGGAAGGCGCCGAGCTTGGCCGGGAGCCTGCTCGGCGGCTCGCCGCATCTCGGCGCCGACCACCTCCTTCAGGCAGCCTCTGCCCCGATTGCGACGGGCATCGCCGCGGGCGCCGTCGCAGGCCGCGTCGCTTCGAGTGTGTCCGCGACCCGCGCGGCGGCGGCATTGCCCCGCAGCGGGCCGTCCGCCGGAGCGCAGAGCGCCTCGGTCGGTTCGACGTTCGGGAGCAGCCCGGGCGCCGGCGACCGCGCATCGAGCGGATCGGGCGGCGCGGCCGGACCCGGAGACAAGACGCCGGCAGGGGCGGACGCATCGCTCGTCCTCTCCTCGGTGGGCAAACCGGCGCCGGGACCCGCATCCGCCGCGCAGCCAATCGCCGGGGTCTGACCCGGCTCACCGCCAGAGCAGAAGACGAGAAGAGGAGACCGCATCGCATGACCACCCAATGGATTCCCAATGGACCGCTCGACACGCCCTACCGGCGCGCACGCCAGGAGTGGGACGCCCGCATGGGCAGCGCCCTGGTGCACGCCAAGAACTGGCGCTTGGCAACCTTCGCATCGATGGGGGCTGTGCTCGTGATGGCCGGCGGCATGATCTACCTCGGCGCTCTCCCCAAGGCCGTCCCGCACATCATCGAGGTCGATCGGCTGGGCGCGGCGAGCTACCACGGGCCCGCGGGTCAAGCCGACTACGTACCGACCGAAGCGGTCGTCACCTATCACCTCCGGCGCTTCATCGAAGACACGCGCGCCATCTCGTCGGACCTCGCGGTCCTCAAGCAGAACTGGCTCAATGCGTACCGGCTCGTGACGCCGCGCGGTGGCCGCATGCTCTCGGCCTTCGTCGAGAAGCCCGAGAACGATCCGTTCCGGCGCGCGCAAGACGAGCGCGTCACGGTCGAGATTCTCTCTGCCGTGCGCGCGGCGGGCGACACCTGGCAGGTCGACTGGCGCGAGACCGCCTGGGACAAGAACGGCAGCCCCATGGGCGCGCCCGTCGTCTGGCGCGCGATGCTGCGCACGGTCGTTGTGACGCCGAAGACCGCCGAGGCGATGAAGGCGAACCCCATCGGCCTCTACATCGACGAACTGCACTGGGACAAGGTCGGAGGGTAAGCAGCCATGAACCGAGCGATTCGATCCATCAGCCTGACCGCCATCGGCGCGCTTGCGACCGCCTGCGCCGCAGCCCCGCCGCCGACGGGCGCGCGCTACGTCCGCGCGCAAGCCGCGCCCGACCCGCCGCCCCAGCCCGCGCCCACCATCGTGCGCTCGACCGAGCCTGCCTTGCTCGATCCGGCCTCGGCGCAGATGAAGCCCTTGCCTGGTCGCGGGCCGGCGGCGAGCCACGCCGCCGCGAAGCCGAAAGGGCCCCCATTGCAAGTCGCCGTCGATGCCAACCACAAAGCGGCGCAGGCGCCCGGGGAAAGCGATTACTTCAACGCGATCGTCCAGTACGCGTACGAGCCGGGGACGCTCTACCAAGTCTACGCCGAGCCGATGCGCATCACGGACATCGCGCTCGAACCGGGCGAGAAGATCCTCGGCGAGCCCGCCTCGGGCGACGTCGTGCGGTGGATTCTCGCACTCGGTAAATCGATGCAGAGCGGCGTCGAGCAGTGGCACGTGTACCTCAAGCCCACGCGGCCCGATCTCGCCACCAATCTCGCCATCAACACCGACCGGCGAAGCTATTTCCTCGAGCTTCACAGCTACGCCGACACGTTCATGGCGGCCATCGTCTGGCACTACCCCGAGGAGGAGCTCGCGCGGCTCCAAGCGCAGGCCGCTGAGCTCGCGGGCCAGGACAAGACCGCGAGCCCCGTCGTCGGCGTCGACGCGCTCAACTTCGACTACGCAATTCAGGTCGTCAAGGGGACGCCGGCATGGACGCCGGTGCAGGTCTTCGACGACGGCCGGCGCACGTTCGTCCGCTTTCCTTCGGCTATGGTGCTGCGCGAAGCGCCGGCGCTTTTCGTGCTCCGCGACTCCGAGACGCAGCTCGTCAACTACCGCGTTAAGAACGACACGTACGTCATCGACCGGCTCATCGACGCCGCGGAGCTCCGCGTCGGGCAGAAGGAGCAGGAGATCGTGCGGATTGCGCGGACGCTTGGGGAGGCGCCGCGCCCTACGCGGCCGGTCCACACGGGCAAGGGCTCATGACGATGAACGCGTCGCAGACAGCGCCGAGCGAGGCCGCGCTCGACCCGCACGCGCCCAAGCTCGCGCCGGACGACCCGCGCCTCGGCGTTGGGCGCCCCCGCGGCCGCACCCTACGCGCGGGTCCCATCGCGGCCCTGCTTGCGTCGCTTCTCGGCGCCGGCGTCCTCGCGATCACGCTGGCCTTCCACCCGCCCCAGGCCAAGACCCAGGCGGGCGCGGAACCGACCGGGGCGCCGCCGCCGCCCGCCATTCCCGACACAATCAAGAACGCGCAGCCGAGGCGTGCCCCCGTGCTCGCGCCGCCGGACGCAGGCCTTGGCGTTCGTGCGACGGCTGGCGTGCCCGCCGAGGACCCCGAAGAGCGCGCCGAACATGAGGCGCTTCGAAGGGCGCGCGGCGCGGGCGTCTTCTTCCAATCGGCGCCCGCGTCCCCGGAGGAGCGGTCCAGGCCGGAGCCATCCGCGCGCAGCACCTCCGACTCGCTTCCCTCGTCCGGTACGCAGTCGACGCCGATGGGATCTGCCGATCCGAACCTTCAGGAGCACAAGAGCGCGTTTCTCGGTGGAAAGTGGGGCGTCCCCACGGCCGATTATCTGCAACGGGCGCTCGATCCTCCGCGCAGTCCCTACGAGATCAAGGCGGGCAGCGTTCTTCCCGCCGTACTCATCACCGCCATCAATAGCGATCTTCCTGGGCCCGTCATCGCGCAGGTGCGAGAGCACGTCTACGACACGGTCACGGGCAATCACCTGCTCGTTCCGCAGGGCAGTCGCCTTCTCGCCCAATACGACGCGATGGTCGCCTGGGGCCAGGAGCGGGTCCTTCTCTGCTGGAACCGTCTCATCCTGCCGAACGGCGACTCGATAGATCTACAGTGCATGCCGGCGGCCGATTTGCAGGGCGCGGCGGGCCTCGCGGACGAGGTCAACGAACACTGGTGGCGCATCCTGAAGGGCGCCACCGTCGCCACGCTCCTGTCGATGGGTACGGCGTTCGCGGCGGGAGACACCACCTCGTACAACCCGTCGGTCGGCCAGGTCATGGCGCGCAGCGCCTCGGGCGAAATCGGCCAAGTCGGCCAGCAGATCACACGCAGTAGCCTCAGCATCCAGCCGACGATCACCGTCCGCCCGGGCTTCTCGGTCAACGTCATCGTTACCAAGGACATGGATCTGCGGCCCTATCCCGACCCGCCTAGGGCTCTCGGGCTTCGGCCATGAGTGAGCTCGTTGCCAGCCCCGCCCGTCGCATGACCGTCCGCGAGCTCGAGGGGCTCCTCGCGGGCGCAGGGCTCGCCGCGGCGTGCGCTTCGGCGCTCGCATGTCTCGTGGGATCGCACCTGCTCTGGAACTGGACGCCCAGCCTGCCGCTTGGCCTCTACTGGGTCTCGCCGCGCGGCGAGGCCAAGGTCGGAGCGCTGGTCGCGTTTCCCGTCCCGGACAGCGTCCGTGCGCTCGTCCGCGAGCGGCAGTACCTGCCGCCCGGGGCGCTGCTCGTGAAACCCATCGTGGCCGCACCGGCCGATGACGTGTGCACCGAGGGTGGAACGCTCACGGTCGACGGCGCGCCGCTCGGCGCGATCGCGACCGAGGACACCCGGGGCCGACCCTTGCCCCACGATACGCGGTGCGGCCCGCTCCCCGGGGGCGTCGTGTTCGTGGCGTCGCACATGCGGGAAAGCTTCGACTCGCGCACGTTCGGCCCCGTGCCCATCTCCGAGGTCCGAGGAACGGTGACACCCCTATGGACCTACTAGCCACGATCCTGACGTGCAGCCTCTACGCGTCCGACGATGCCGTCGTGCGCGCGATCGCCGAGGGCCCGAGCAACAAGAATCCCTACTTCGTCGTCAACACCGCGGCGCCCGCAGACGATGCCGCCGCCCCTCCGCCCAAGAGCGAGAAGGAGGCCGTTCTGCGCAGTCGCGAGCTCATCGCGGAGGGCGGCAGGCTCGTGCTCGGCCTTCTCGAGGTTCCTCCGTCGTGGGTCGACGCCTTCGGTCGACCGCTCGCGAGCGCGTTCGACCCGTGCGTCAATATCGCCATCGGTACGGCCATGCTCTCCGAGTTCGACTCGCAGTGCGCGGACAAGGTGCCACCGCGCACCCCGCGCGCCCGGATGCTCGAGCGCACCAACCGCCGCGTCTGCGTGCTGCGCAAATACGAAGCGGCGATCGGCGCCGCGGATTTTGCCGACGCGATTTTGCTCGAACTCTCGGTACAGAAGCCCGCGAGCGCCCCGCTAGAGGACGCACCCATCTTCGCGCCCCCAAGCGCTCGCACGTGGGGCCCTGACCGGCTGCTCGTGCACTTGCCCATTGCCCTTTCGCCTCCCGCGCCGAGGTCCGCCGCCCTGCCTTAGCGCGCTCCCTCTCTCCCAGTCTCCGCTCGATTCCCCACTACCTCGGCCGCCCTCAAGGGCGCGCCGCGAAGGGACCGGTTTGCCCGCGATGCGCCTTTCATCGCCGGAAGGCCGATCCCGCTCGGTACTGCTCGTCCCGCAAGTCAAACGCCTCAGACGCCCGCACCCCCAACCCCGGAAGACAACGAACACCATGAACACCCTATCTCGATCAATGGCTCCCACCGAGGAGCCCCTCGCTCCTCGCTCGCTCGGCACCCTCGCGGCTACTCTCGCGACGTGCGCGCACCCCGAGAGTAGCCACGTCCACGCGGCCCTGGACCATACTCCCGGCGCGGACCCCACCGTCTGGTGCGCGTCGTGCGGTGCCCTGCAAACGCAGAACGGCCACGCCGCGGCGTGGCTGGCGCCCACGCTGACATCGGCCTTCACCCGCAAGGCCTTCGAGGACCTCGTGCTCCTCCTTCACGCCGTCGTCCAGCTCGCGCAGTTCGCCCGCGCCCAGGCTTCGACGGGAGCAGCGAGCTCGCCGGCGCAGACCTTCCTTCGCAGCGTGCGCGCCTCGCTCAACGAACTCTCGCGCCTGCCCGTCGTGCGCGACGTCGATCGGCTCGAGGAAGCCATCCTCGCGATACCGAAATCCCCTGTCCCGATATCCAGATAAGGAGCCCACCAATGCCCCCGAACGAAGTCCCTTGTTCTCCATTCCGTGAAGCTCTCGATGCGGTGGCGCCGATCGCCGAAGCGCACAAGATTTTCGTGCTCCAGAGAGATCTGCATCAAGCGCTCGAACGCGTAGCGCGCCTCGAACGCCGCGGCTGCGTCGTGGAGCGCGAGCTCGTGAAGGCGCGCCGCCATCTCGCCCGCAGCAAAGCCAAGGGCCGAAGGCGCCTGCGCGCCATGCGACTCGAAGTCCTCGCAGTGGAGGCCCAGTGCCAGGCGCTCGACGAAGTCTGCCGCTCTCTCTTGCTCACGATCGAAGAGGCCGCCGGCCGCGAGCTCGTGGAGCCGCCGCCTGCGGTCGGAGTCTGGCCATGACCCCACCCATCGCGAAGGGCGCTTGGAGCCACGCGTGCGGGCCGGCCACGACCGAGTCACGCCGGAGAGGCCGAGCCGTTCCAGCGCCGCCCACTCGACCCGTGGCTCCCCGGCCTTCCTGGATCGTCCGCGTTCCTCACGCGCAGCGCGCCGTGCGCGCACCCGCATTCCGTCGTCCACGACTTGCCCTTTTGCTGGCAGCTCTCCCGAGCAGGCGCTCGTTTCGCGCGGGCCCCCCTTGGTCGCGCCTTCGAGACGGCGGGCGCCGCCCTTCGGGGGCTCGCCCTTCTGCTTTCACGGTCTCCCCGGCAGCCGGGGACTGCCC
>Ga0265316_10000687_pt1 | contig 37565 bp, 27 predicted proteins | sample 4522metaG_FD_202092 | JGI IMG/M metagenome (GOLD analysis project Ga0265316, IMG submission 202092) | Rhizosphere microbial communities from Carex aquatilis grown in University of Washington, Seatle, WA, United States - 4-5-22 metaG | ecosystem: Host-associated > Plants > Roots > Rhizosphere >...
CACATTGGCTACGGCCTGCAGCACGCCCTTTCCGAGGTAGTGGCTCTTATCGCCGTCCCGCAGCTCCACGGCTTCATGTTCTCCGGTTGAAGCGCCTGAAGGCACAATCGCGCGGCCCATCTCGCCGCTTTCCAGAATGACGTCAGCCTCCACGGTCGGGTTTCCGCGCGAGTCCAGGACCTCGCGGGCACGAATGGCAACAATCTCAGTCATATTGCTCCTCAAAATGCGGTGCTGTAGCCGGTCATTCAGTTGGGGACGGCGATCCACGGCCAGGGCTTCTCCGGCGGCACTGTGAATGGTGTCCAAAAGCCCTTGTGCGTGCAAAAAGTTTCTCTCCGTCCAGCGAAGAATTGCATGTGGAAAAATTGCTTCGATCCCTTCGAGTTTAGCAAACGGGGTGTGGAGTGCCCTTGTGGCGGTGGTCACACGTCGAAGAGTCAGCGGTTTGGGGTCGGAGCGATGACTATCTTGATTCTTGCCGTCCGCGGCACGCGCCGGTTTTCCACCAATGCGCCATTGCTCAATGTCGCGCTACGCTTAGATTGGCTGGTTTTACGCCTACGGGTGGCTCACAAGGCTCCGGGCGCGGAACTTTCCCGTCCCCGCAGGGTCTAACCGAGGTAAGGGGATCTTTGCTCGGGGAGAGGAGATCGGGATGAAACGGACCGTTGTTGTCTACGTTGTTTTGGCCGCGACCGCAGCTCTATTGGGGGCACAGCAGGCAAGCCAGCCTTCGCCCTACTCGGGAACTTCCAATCCGCCGCCCGATGACACCATTTCCACTCCGGCGCCAGAGCCCACACCCGAAGCCAAGCCCTCGCCCAACCATTACGCTGCTCCGCAGCCGTCAGCACAGGCACAGCCTGCGCAGCGCTCCCTCGACGGCTCGCTCTACACGGTTCCCGCTGATACTGCTTCCGCCAACGCTGGTCTGGCCAACAACATGCCAGCCAAACCAACTCCTTACAATCAGGTCGACGGCACCGACGACGGCATCGTGCAGGTAGCGCCGGATGCATCCGTTGCGCCTGCGTTGAATCAGCGCACGGTCACGAACGATCCCGATGGCGACATCGTGCACCCGGCTCCGCTGCCGCCTGGAACCCTGGGCGAGGGCGCCGTCATTCGAGTTCGTTTGTTGGACCGCCTTTCGACTGCGATGAACGAGAACGGCGACACATTCCGCACGCGCGTTGTGTCCGATGTGATTCAGGACGGTCAGGTTCTTATTCCCGCGGGAGCCGAAATCGACGGCAAGGTCGATTCCATTTCGACCGGACATTTTGCGGGCCACGGTTCCATGCGCCTGCAGCCGGAATATGTCATTCTCGCCGACGGTTCGCGCTTCCATATGTACGCCCAAACCACGGGCGCGCCCGGCTCTAACGATAAGGTGGGCGGCGAAGGCGCCATCACACCCGGCTCGCGCCTGAAGAAAGTCGGCATCGAATACGGCGCTGGGGCTGGCGCAGGTGTTGTAACGGGTGCCATCATCGCCGGGCCCGGCGGAGCGCTGGCGGGCGGAATTATCGGCGCAAGCGTCATCACGGTCCATCTGCTCGTCGATCATCCGCAGGCAACACTTGATGACGGCGCGGTCCTGCTGTTCACGCTTAATGAGCCGCTGCATCTGGTCCCCGCGGCTCAAACCGGCAATTAGGTTCTGTGAAGGCACCCGGGAGCGCGGCGAAAGCCAGCTTTCCCGGACCCAGGAGGTAGGCAATGAATTGCAGTCAACTGTTGGAACGGCGCTCGGCAACGAATTGGGAAAGGCCGGCGCAACCTGATCGCAACTTCAGCGAGAGTTCCGAGCCGCAGTCCACGGATACTTATCGGTGGAGTGCGGTGAGATACTCCTCGGTCGGGCAAACGCTCGCGTCCCGCTTCACGCCCGCATTCAAAGGGTCGCACTAGGAGCGTCCGGCGTCCGAACCGTCGGCTTTGTAAGATGAGCGCGCCCGCAAACACGCTTGAGCGCGCTCAGCACCCGCTCATTCCATGCGCAATGCGTTTACCGGATTAATCGAGGCCGCACGCTGCGCCGGAATGATGGCTGCAATGGCAGCTGCAATCACCAGCACTCCTACGGCGATGGCCATCACTGTGGCGTTCACGCCGGTGATCTCATAGAGCTGCGATTTGACGTAACGGACGCAGAAGATGGCGACCGGTATGCCAATGGCGAGTCCGATGACCGCCTGCAGCATGGCCCCGCGCATCACCGATCCGATCACGCGGCTCCGCGCCGCTCCAAGGGCCATGCGGATGCCAATCTCCGCTGTGCGGCGCACGACCGTGTAGGCGGTGACTCCGTAAAGGCCGAGGGCGGCGAGCAGTAGCCCCAGTAACCCGAACAGTGAAGTGAGACGAGCGATCAGCCGCTCCTGGATGAACCGGTCGTCAATCTGCTGCTGAAACGTCTGGAACTTCACAACTGCAAGATTCGGATTGATGCTCGCAAGGGTGTCGCCGACGATCTTTTCAAAGCCGGGAACTGGGCGGCTGGTCTCAATCACGATGGCTCCCGCATACATGGATTGGTCTTTCTCGATCGGATGATCCGGTCCGGGAACACCGGCAGGCTGCGTCAGGGAAAGAAAGTACATGGCATGGTTCTTCCAATAGACGCTGGTGTATGTGGTGTCTTCCACGACGCCCACGATCTGATGTGCACCGTCATCTCCAGGTTGAAGGGGATTATCGAAGCCAAAGCGATGACCGATGGGGTTGCGATTGCCAAAGAACTGCTTTGCGAATTCCTGGTTCACAACCGCGACGGGCGGCGCGTTCATCGTGTCCTGCGACGTGATACCGCGTCCTATCCGGATGTGGGTACCCACCGCATCGAAGTATTCCGGCGTGACTTTTATCCAGGATGCGGATTTGTTCAGGTCCGGATCGCCTTGAACTCTTACGCCGGAATCCCAATTGTTGTTTTCCATCGGCGTGTAAGTAGCCAGGCCGACATTGAGAACGCCGGGGATGTTGTGGAACCGATCGATGATGGTCCGGTAGAGAGGCTCAACATCGTTTGGCTTGTAACCGGCCGACTGCGGGTTGAAGTGCGCGATGTAGCGATTGGTCGCTTCGAGCTTCATGTCGACGTTCTCTGCCTTGTTGAGGCTTTGTGCAAAGAGGCCTGCGGCGATCAGCAGGACCAGAGAGAGCGCGGCCTGCAGCACAACCAATCCGCGCTGCAGGAACGACGCGCCAGCAGCGGTTGTGCGCGAATTCGAGCGGAGAGCGTCAATAGGCTGCGTGCGCGCGGCGATGAGCGCCGGCGCAATTCCAAAAAGAATTCCCGTCAGAAGAGAAAGCCCAAAAGCAAAGCCGATGACGGGCAGTGAGGGCGATGCGGTGACGGGCATGTTCTGCTCGTGGGGAAATGCCAGCGCCAACAGCGCGTAGGCTCCAAGATAGGAGACGGCCAGGCCAAGAAGACCTCCCAACCCCGCGAGAAGAACGCTCTCCGTGAGTAGTTGGCGCACAATGCGGCGTCGTCGGGCTCCGAGCGCTGAGCGGATCGAAAGCTCGGCGCGGCGGCTCATGCCGCGCACCAGCAACAGGTTGGCTATGTTGGCGCAGGCCAGCAGAAGAACCAGCGCAGCAATCCACTCCAGCAGTTTCAGGTGGTCCTTATAACCATCCTGCATGTTCTGGATACCTTCGCCGCCGGGAGTAAGCACCACATGCGTGCGCGGAAGAACCTTCTGTGCTCGCGGATCGGCGAAACGCTTGAGTGTCGCAAACTGCTGTTTCAACAGCGCGCTGGTCTTCGCCTGAAGGGCCGGCAATGAAGTTCCAGGCTTAACCCGTCCGATGATGTAGCACCACCGGGAATCGGGATCGTTGAAGTACGGTGCGCCAATAACCGTGTCCATCGAACTCATGGGAAGAAAGTATTTGGGGGGATTGGTATCGATACGGTCACCGTAAAATCCCTTCGGCGCAACGCCAATAATCGTCGCCGGTTTGGTGTTGATGTAGAACGTGCTCCCCACCACGCTTGGATCACCGGCATAATCCTGCTGCCACACGTCGTAGCTCATCACGGCGGTGATGGGTGCGCCCTTTTGATCGTCGCCATCCTGAAATAGCCGGCCCGCTGCGGGCGAAAGACCAAAGACGCTGAAGTAGTTGCCTGAGACAAAGGTCCCAATGTCCGATTTCGCCTGCGTCTGGGGGCCCGACCGCCGCACGGTTATCGGCCGGAAGGCATAGCCCGACTCCATCGCGGCCAGTTCTTCAAACTCCGGCAGGTTCTTCTTGAACGTGTAATAGGTGTCGGTGGCGAACAGAGAGTAGTCGCCGTTGTCGTGCCAGCCGTCGCTAACACAGCACTGGTCGTCGTCGCCGACGCGGATCAAGGTGGCCGGATCTGTCACCGGCAGGTTATGAAGCAGGATGGCGTTGACCAGCGTAAAGATGGCCGAGTTTGCGCCGATGCCGAGCGCCAGCGTGAGGAGTACGGTGACGGTGAACCCTGGCATCTTGCGCAGTTGGCGGAATGCGTACCCCAAATCCTGGAATAGAACTCTCATGAACCGACCTCCGGCACAGATAGCCTTGCACCGAGATAAAGCAATTCATGATCCATAGTGGTTTCTCTTTATCCACTCGAAATGAACCACTTAGCTGGTTCCTGGTCGTGGATCGGCGTTCATAATTGATCATGTGTGTTCGATATCGGACGGCTTACGGCATGCCTCTGCGCTGCTGGCTGTCCGCCTATCAGCTGCCTGTCTCCTTGCGTCAGAAGAGACGCCTTGCAGTTAACCCTCCATTGATCTCCCACATTGACATGTTTACGCCGGTGGCTCGAAGCTGAAAGCTGCAAACGATCGCAAATCAGGTTCACATTCATCCAGGCCCGCACATCTATGGATAAGTTCGTCATTCGCGGCGGCAATCCGCTCGTCGGCACCATTCGCATCTCGGGCGCCAAGAACTCGGCGCTGCCTTGCATGGCCGCGGCCATCCTCACCGAAGATGAAGTCACGCTTGAGAACATTCCCCAGGTGCGCGACATTGAGACCGAGCGGCGGCTGCTGGCGTCAATGGGCGCCGAAGTTGAACTGCGCGAAGGCGAGCTGAAAGACCGCACCACGATCAGTTGCCGCACGCTCTCCGATCCGGTGGCCCGCTACGAAATTGTCAAAACCATGCGGGCCAGCTCGCTGGTGCTGGGTCCGCTTATCGCCCGCGCCGGTGTTGCCCGCGTGGCCATGCCAGGCGGCTGCGCCATCGGCGGTCGTCCCATCGACCTGCACATCAAAGGCTTGGAGAAGATGGGCGCGGCGATTACGCAGGAGCATGGCTATCTCGAGGCCCGTGCAGAACGCCTGCGCGGCGCACATCTCGTCTTTGACAAAATCACCGTCACCGGTACCGAAGACCTGCTGATGGCCGCCGTGCTTGCCGAGGGCGACACGCTGATGGAAAACTGCGCCCGCGAGCCGGAAGTCGTTGACCTGGCTGCGCTGCTCACAGCCATGGGCGCGCAGATTGAGGGCGCGGGCACGGCCACGATCCGCGTGCATGGAGTTACCAGCCTCCACGGCGCGAGCTACCGCATCAACCCCGACCGCATCGAGGCAGGAACCTTTTTGATCGCCGGCGCGATCACAGGCGGCGACCTCATTGTCGCCAACTGCAACACTTCCCACCTTGGCGCGGTGATGGCCAAGCTACAGGAGGCCGGCGCGCGCATTGAAGTGCTCGGCCCCGATTCGGTTCGCGTCCGCGCCTCCGAACTGCGCGCCGCCGACATCTCCACCGAGGAGTATCCCGGCTTTCCCACCGATATGCAGGCGCAGTACATGGCGCTGGCCACGCAGGCTGAGGGCGTCAGCCAGGTGCGCGAGAATATCTTCGAAAACCGCTTCATGCACGTGCAGGAACTCGTTCGCATGGGCGCCAACATCAAAGTGGATGGAAGCACTGCAACAGTGCGCGGCCCGGCCCGGCTCACTTCAGCCGCCGTCATGTGCTCTGACCTGCGCGCCTCTGCCTCGCTGGTGCTGGCGGCGTTGGTGGCTGAGGGAGAGACCATTGTCGACCGCGTTTATCACGTGGACCGCGGCTACGAGCGCTTCGAGGAGAAGCTGATCGGCGTGGGAGCGCAAATCCAGCGCCTGGGCAATGTGTTTGCGCCCAGGGAGCCGGTTGCCATTGCCGGCTGACTGCGCGCCGCTTCCCCCACATGTTGATGAGTGGGCGGGGTCAGGCTTTTTCAACAATCGCAACGAATTTCGTGCCCCTGGGTTGTTATGATTAATCGCCAGGAATAAGGTCCCCGATTCCGGCAGATCTAAACCACGGAGGTTTAAGATTCCTGTGAAGAAGACATTTTGGGCAGGGTTGTTAGCTTTGTGTCTCACTCCTGCGGTTATGATGGCGCAAGTCGTCGTCCGCATTGCGCCGCCTCCGCCGCTCGCCGAGCATCATGACCATCCACCGCATGACGGATGGATATGGGTCGAGGGCCATCACCGCTGGGACGGACACCGCTACATCTGGGTTCATGGTTTCTGGGTCCACCCCCCGCATCCAGGCGCCATATGGGTTCACCATCACTGGGAACGGCGTGGTGATGGCTGGGTGTTGGTGGAAGGCCACTGGGAGTAAAGGGGTCCAACAATAAGAAAGCGGGGCGCAAGCCCCGCTTTTGTTGCTTTGCCTGAATGTGACCGCTGCTGCCGGCTTAGTTGCCTGCGGTACCGGGCAAGGGAACTGTCAGCAGCGTGTTCGAATCGGGCATTGTGAGATAAGCAACATTGAGGTTGGTATCAACGGCGATTGCCGCAATGGGCGACGGCGTTGTTTCGGAAACCAACACAACATGCCCCGAAGCATCGGTAATCGAGAAGCCTGTCGGGGTCGCCGTAACAACAGCCCATCCATCCTGTACCACAAGCGGGGGAGCGCCGACCTGAGCCGTATTAATCGGAATTGTGCTTGAGGTCAGGGTGCTGGTAAAGCCGAAAGACTGTGCCTGAATTCGGGGGTTGTAATAGGTCCCGAGCGTGGAGACGGAATGTGATGCGACAGCTGCGTATGTGCTGCCGGTCTGAACGCTGCTCGGGTTGATCTCGTCGATGCTGACGTTGCCGGTGCCCACTGTCGATGTCGCGATCAGTTCGTTTTCCGCATCGCTGAATCCCAGCCCGGCGATCGTCCTGCCGGATGTTGACTCTGTAGCGGTTACGCTCATGTTTGACGTGTTGATCTCCGTCAGGAAGCCGGCTCCGCCCATCCAGAGAACGCCTGCCGCCGTCAGCGCAACAGAAGTCGGTTGCCCTCCGACTGCAATCGTCGTGATCGGGGTGTCCGCGGTGAGATTGACCTGTGTGACGGTGCTGTCTGCGTAATTAGCAACGTAACCCATGGTTCCATCCGTTGAAACCACCAGCGCCACTGGCTGGTTGCCTACGGTGATGTTGGTGAGTAGAACATCATTCACAAGATCGAGGACGCTGACGGTGTTGCTTCCCGAATTGGTCACAACGGCTCTGTTGGCGCCGGTAACAGTCGTGTATATTGTCTCGTTCCCAACCGTGCGCGGCGGCTCGATCACCTGCCCGCCGGCATAAGCAGCCACGGCGGTGGGGTTTGCTCCAACGCTCACGGCTGTACTCCCGATGAGGACTTGCGCCTGGGAATAAAGGGACACAACAGGGAGCGCGGTATAGCTCGATGCCGCATGACAGGATTGATGCGGATGTCCGCCGATGATGATGGTGGTGCACGTCGAGGTGTTGATAGCCAGGCCGCCGGCCGCAACGCCGAAGGGGTTGCCCGCGATCGTCTGGCTGCCCGCGATGGTTAGGATTCTATATGCATTCGTAGTAAAGGTGCTGTCGGCGTTCTTATTTGAGGTAACTAGCGAGTACGCACCCTGCGGCATTGAAGGAAGGGCAAACGTGGCGGCATCGCCGCTGGGGTCGACCGAAGAAGCGGCGAGCGTGGAATAGTGGCTTGGCGTTCCATTGGCCCCAGTATAGATTTCGAGTTCCGGAGGTCCGTACGTGCTGATGAACGGATTCGATTGGGTTATGACGGGAACGGTGGCGGACGACGGTACGGCGCCTACGATTGCGAACTGGGGAGAATAGGACTGCCCGCTGGGCGGGACCAGATTGGTGCCGCACATCCATGGGAAGTAGCTCCCATTTTCCATTACGTTAAGATCGGATTCCCAATCGGTGTTTCCGGCCTGGGTGCCGAGGGAGTATGCGTTCAAAGCGACATTCTGACAATACATGGGGAGCCATGCATTATGGTCCCAATAGGATGGCACAATCGGGTCTTGCACAACATAGAGCCCCGCGACGGGGTTCGTACTGGTTAGGGAAGTGTTTCCACTATAGAAGCCGTTACTCCCGGTCGGGGACCCACCGAAACCTGGGGCCTGGTTGCCATAAACTGACGCATTCATTGGAAACGTATAGGTCCCGCAAGAATTTGGTCCGTTGGGGCTTGGGCAGTTCGCAGGCGTGTAATATCCCGTGGCTTCTATCGTGAAACTGTTGGACCCGCCGCCTCCAAATAATCCGCATCCGGTTAGCGCGAGGACGAACGTGAGGGAAGCAAGCACAACGAGTGATCGGCAGGTCAGCACACAGGGCAGCTCCTCTCAAATTCCGAAGATCTTGGCTACGTGGTCAAACAGCTCTGCGTTGCGGGAAGGAGAGTGCGACTGGGTATAACGTGAAATAAGAACTGCGGCGTTAAACTTTTCGACGCAGCGGTGCCCCGGCGGGATTGAAGGCGAGCATGGATCCTCCAGTGATCCGTTGTGCTCCACGAGCTGGGCCATGAGGTCAACCGCTTCGCTTGGAAGGCACTCAGAGCTGTTCGAATTCACGGTGCCAAGGGCTGGTGACAACGCGTAGAGCGTATTTCGCAGCGCATGCACAACATTCGTGTCAGTCCGCAGCGGCGAATGGACCTCGCTCATTAGTTTGTTGAATGCATGGGCAACTGCGCTCTCGGAAATAAATTGCCCTTCCCCGCGCCGTGCGAGCATGTCCGCCTTAAATAGCCGGCCGGTAAATGCATCAATGTACAAGTTCCCTGCCCGCGGAGAGATGAGCATCTCCGCCAACTGTTGTGCGTACGCCTTTGAGCCATCGGGTGTGTCGGCGGCTTCCGCGTTCGCGATCAGGTGTCTGAGATCCCACTGTGGCGGAACCTGGATTGGAGCAGGCCCCGGGGGCGTTTGCGGCCTGATGGACTGCACGCCGAAAACGGCCCATGCAACGGATGCGGCTAGGAGAATACTCCGAACTGCGTGCCTACCTACCCTAAGTCCTGCGCAGTGCAACGCGCATTTGCAGCTCGTCTGCGGCGTGAATCGATTCCTCATGAAACCTCCTTCTTTCACTCACACGTTGCGAGTGTATCTTGGAGGACGGACACGACACGCGATTGGAATCAGAGTCGAGAAAATTGACCGGATAAAGGCCATAGCACGCCACTTCGCCATGTCACGCGACGCTTCTCAAGCAGATTGGGAATAAAGTGAGCAGGTTGAAGCTGGGATTCAGGGACCCTTAATGCCATCGAACATTGCGCTTCATAGGAGCCCGCGATGTGACGGCGGGCACGTCCGCGCGTGACAACGTAGTAGGCCGGTGCAAATATCTAATTCACAGTTGCGCAGCGAGCAGCCGCAGGCTCCCTCTGCGTGGACCGAAGCGATGAGTGCCCGCTCACTTGATCTCGATCACATCCGACGCCGCTGCCGCCGCCTTTTCGGCCAGCTCCATCACCTTTTCCGCGATGGTGTAAAACGCTGCCGCCTGCGGGCTCTTCGGCCCGGCAAGCGCTACCGGCAGTCCCCGGTCGCCCCCCTCGCGAATGGCCGGAATCAGTTCGATCGCGCCCAGAAACGGCACGTTGAATTGCTTGGCCGTGCGCTCCGCGCCACCGCGCGAGAAGATGTCGATCTCGTTGTGGCAGTGCGGGCAGGTAAAGTGACTCATGTTCTCCACGATCCCCAGCACTTCCACGTTCACCTGCGCAAACATCTCGAGTGCCTTGCGCGCATCCTCCAGGCTCACGTCGCTGGGTGTCGATACGACGATCGCGCCGGTCAGCGGCACGGTTTGCACCAGCGAGATGGCCACGTCGCCCGTCCCCGGCGGCAGATCGACGATCAGATAATCGAGCTCGCCCCAGTTCACCTGCTGCAAAAACTGGCGGATGATCTGGTGCAGCATCGGCCCGCGCATCACAAGCGGCTTGTCGCCGGGCGAGATATATCCGATCGAGATCGTCTTCAGGCCGTGCGTCAGGTTGGGCTCGATCATGTTGCCTTCGCCGATCTTCGGCGCCTGCGAGCTGCCCATCATCAGCGGCACATTGGGCCCGTACACATCCGCGTCCATCAGCCCCACGCGCTGGCCCAGCTTGCTCAGCGCAATCGCCAGGTTCACGGCCACCGTGGTTTTACCCACGCCGCCTTTTCCTGAACCGACCGCGACAATCTTCGAAACGCCGGGCAAAGCCACCGGCGAAGGGATGGTAGGTGAATGAGCCATCGTTTTTTGTTGCTCCTGATTCGATTGTTTCAGATCGGACGTCCCGCCGATCAGAGTTTCCCTTCAGCATCGGCCAGCGCCCTCACAGCCAGCTTGCCCTCGCTGCGCCGCACGCTCTCGCGCTCGCGATGTTCGCGGCGGCGTAGCGCATCGTCATAACGACGTACTTCGTCCGGCGTCTCCGGTTTCAACTGCGGAACCTTGGCCACGCGCCCTTGTTCGTCAACTGCAACAAACACGAGATACGCGCTCGCTACGTGCGCCACTTCTCCCGTTCGCGTGTTTTCAGCCCACACTTTCACACCCACTTCCATCGAGCTCGTGAACGCGCGGTTTACGCTCGACTTCAGCGTGACCAGGTCGCCCAGGTGTACGGGCCGTATGAAGTCGATGTGGTCCATGGACGCCGTCACCACGTTGGTGCGGGCGTGCCGGTAAGCGGCCATGGCGCCGGTCAGGTCAATGAAGTGCATGAGCCGCCCGCCCAGCAGGTGGCCCAGCATATTGGTGTCGTTGGGCAGCACAATCTCGGTCTTCTCTGATTGCGTGCTGGCCACCGTGCGCACCTTGGGGTGCAGCTCCTGGCTATTCATGCCTGCTCCATTTCCACTGTTTCTTCTCGCCTTCTTTATCGCACGCCAGTTAAAATAAAACCTGCGGCTGATTTGGCCCGGAACTCCTGTCCACTCTTCTATCTTCCAGTGTGGGACAATCCCTGGCAAAACCGCAAATCCTAACGGTCCGATCAAGCGGATTCGGCCCGACACAGGCAAAATGGATAAAGTCGCAGGATTGAGAGAGATTCTCGCGCTCGACCCAAAGAACAGCTTTGCCCGTTACGGAATCGCCATGGAATTGGCGAACCGTGGCGAAATCACTGCTGCGATTTCAGAATTTGATACACTCTTAGCCAACGATCCTGATTACACCGCCGGCTACTTCATGTCCGCCCAAACTTTGGCTGGCGTGGGCAAAAAGCCAGAGGCGATCGGACGGCTCAGAGCTGGCATTGCTTGTGCCGCGCGAAGCGGCAACACACATGCCCTTAATGAGATGCAGTCGATGCTTGGCGAGATGGAGATGCGGGAGTAGCCCACCGGCCTCAGCGCAAATTGACTCTTCATTCCGCATCTTAAGGCGCGGATCCGCATCCATTTGATTCTAGGGGATTGCCCCAGACATCCCTCGAGCATCTACGGCGTCAAAAGGAGAATCATGGCGAAATACTCGATTGTCGTTCCCTTTCACAACGAAGAAGAGAACGTGACCATCCTGTATGCCCGGCTCAAGCAAGTCATGGAACAGGTGGACGAATCGTTTGAATTGATTCTCGTCGACGACGGATCAAGCGACCGGACGTTCAAACTTCTTGAGGAGGTGGCCGCCGTCGATAGCCGCGTCCTCATCGTCAAGCTTCGCCGCAACTTCGGCCAGACTTCCGCTCTGGCGGCCGGCTTCGATCATGCCTCGGGCGAATTCGTTCTGGCCATGGATGGGGATCTGCAACACGATCCGAATGACATTCCTGCATTTATTGAAAAACTGGATGAGGGCTATGACGTCGTCTCCGGCTGGCGCAAAGTGCGCATCGACAACTTCATCTTTCGCCGCATTCCCTCCGCCTGCGCCAACTGGATTATGGCGCGACTCTCCGGTGTGCCCATCCACGACTTCGGCACCACGTTCAAGGCCTATCGCCGTGAGGTCATCCAGAATATTCCGCTTTATGGCGAGATGCATCGCTTCATTCCCGCCCTCGCAAGTTTGTACGGTGCATCTATTTGTGAGATTCCGATTCGCAACCTGAATCGTGTCCGCGGCAAAAGCCATTACGGACTGGGCCGGACGTTCCAGGTCATCTTTGACCTGATGACCATCCGTTTCCTGATTAAGCACATGAGCCGTCCTCTGCATTTCTTCGGCGGTTGCGGCGTTTTTGCAATGTTTGCGGGCAGCGTCATGGCCGCATTCCTGCTGGGAATGAAATTGCTCAATCCCCATCTGGATCTGATGGAGTTGCACGGCCCCATGTTTGTCATCGCTTCCGTTCTCATCGTCTCTGGCATCCAGTTGCTCGCTCTCGGCCTTCTGGGTGAGCTTCAGGTCCGCCACTACTACAGCAGCCAGCGACCCACGTCCTACACCATCGACCGCCTGGTGCGGCTCGAATCCTCCGATGAACGGACCTTGCTCTCGGAGAGCAAGGACGAGAACCTCTAAGGTCTGTTAGCAGACCCTGGCCGGCAAATCGGGTTCTTCTATTTCCTTGCGGTAGCCTGCCCTCAAGGTTCATTCTTGACGAAGTCATGAAAGCTATCCAGATCCAGTCCATTGGCGGGCCTGAAGTCTTGCAGCTTGTCGACCTGCCCATCCCTCAACCAGGTCCGGGCCAGATTCTCATCCGCATTGAGGCCACCGGCGTCAATTTCATCGAAGTCTACTTCCGCAAGGGTGTTTACAAAGCTTCGTTCCCCATGATTCCGGGCAGCGAAGCGGCGGGCACGGTGGAAGAGCTCGGTCCCGGCGTCAACGGATTCAAGGCGGGCGACCAGGTCGCTTCGGTCGCCGTCATCGGCAGCTACGCGGAATATGCTCTCGTCCCCGCCGCGCAACTGGTCAAGATTCCCGACGGCTTGAGCCTGGAGCACGCAGCCGCCGCCATGTTGCAGGGCATGACTGCGCATTACCTTGCCTTCTCCACCTATCCGCTCAAGAAAGGCGACACGGCGCTGGTGCACGCGGGAGCCGGCGGTGTCGGCCTGCTCCTTACGCAAATCGCCGCCCGGATCGGCGCACGCGTCATCACCACTGTTTCGACAAAGGAAAAAGCCGAGCTCTCGCGCGAAGCCGGCGCCTCCGACGTGATTCTCTACACCGAGCAGGACTTTGTGGCCGAGGTCAAACGCCTCACTGACGGCAAGGCAGTTGACGTTGTTTACGACGGGGTAGGGAAGACCACATTCGATGGAAGCCTCAACTGCCTTCGCCCGCGCGGCATGATGGCGCTGTTCGGTGCGTCGAGCGGGCCCGTTCCGCCGTTCGATCTCATTCAGCTCAACCAGAAGGGATCGCTCTACATCACGCGCCCCACGCTCTGGCACTACATTGCCACGCGCGCTGAGCTTGAGTGGCGCGCTGGAGATGTCCTTGGCTGGGCTGCCAAAGGCGAGCTCAAACTTCGCACCGAGCACACCTATCCTCTCGCCAACGCCGCCCAGGCGCAGATCGATCTGGAAGAGCGCAAGACCAGCGGCAAAATTTTGCTGGTGCCCTGACCACTGATTCACTCGTTCGTTCATTCATTCACCTCCTCGCTCTCCTGCTCGCCACGAATCACGCTTCACGACCATGACCATTCCCATTAAGCCCTCCGATCGCCTCTTCGTCCTCACCGGCGCGGGCATCAGCGCCGAGAGCGGATTGCCTACCTTTCGCGCATCCGACGGGCTCTGGGCGGGACATCGCGTCGAGGACATTTGCACCCCTGAGGCGCTCAAACGCGACCCTTGGCTGGTGTGGGATTTCTATTCCAGGCGCCGCGCCGATAACGCGAACGCTCAACCCAATCCCGCGCACGTTGCGCTCGCCGAATTGGAAGCGCAACTCCCCGGCCGCTACTTTCTCTGCACGCAGAATGTCGACGACCTGCACGAGCGCGCCGGATCGCGAAATCTTATCCATATGCACGGAGAACTGGCCAAAGCGCGCTGTGAGCTCGAGTGCGGCCGCCCGCCCATCGACGACCGCATCGTCTACGCGAACCTCGACGAAGTCGGCCGCTGCTCCTGCGGTGGACGCCTGCGCCCGCATATCGTCTTCTTCGGCGAGGTTCCTCTTGAAATGCCGCGCATCGAACGCGAGATCGCCGAATCCACGCTGATGATCGTCATCGGCACCTCCGGCAACGTCTATCCCGCGGCAGGCTTCGTTCATTGGGCGCGGCAAAGCGGCGCGCAAACGGTTTACGTTGGCCCCGAGCCGCCGCTCAACGCTTCGGCCTTCACCCGCATCGTGGAAGGCAAAGCCGGCGAAGTGCTGCCCGGCCTCTTCGAAGTCCAATCGTGATCTGTTGGTTCGCTGGTATGTCGGGTACCCCACCCTCGCGGCGCCTTTGTCTTTGCCGCTAGGGTGGGAGGGCCACCGACCCGCCAACTTGCTAACTCGCCAACGCCCGCGAAGCGGGCGCCAACTCGCTAGAACTTAAATTTGTACCGCGCTTCCACCGCAATCATCCGCGGATCGTTCCAATGAAATCCTCCAATCGTGATCGAATTGTCCAGCAGCACGCGATGATTCGTCACGTTGATCACTGAGGCCGACAACTTCCATCGCTCGCCGATTGAATGTCCGATCGATGAATCGAAGGTCGTATGCACGGGGAGGTAGTTGCCCTGATATGGCCCCGCGCCCGAGCCTGCCAGGCCATTTGTAAATCCCGATCCGTAATAGACATTCGTTGCGAACCACGTATGCCCCGGCAGATTCGCTTTGAACCCGGTGTTCAGCGTGTCGCGCTGGTCGTGGTCGACAGGAGAGTAGTCAAAGTTGCCCGGCGAACATGCAGGATCGCCATGGATTGAGCAAGTGAAGCCGCCGACAATGTCACCGCGTTGCTCGGCAATCTGGTTGGAGTAGGTCACGTAGAACTGTCCGTAACGCCACAGCGACGGCGAGTGCAGCGTCATCTCCCACGCGCGCACCAGAGCGCCATCCACGGCAATGGGAATACAGGCGTTCGATTCTCCAATGCACGAATGGTCGAGGAAATTGTTCGCGCGACTCTTGAAGGTGTCCACATCCAGCATCCATCCCCGGTAGGGAATCTCAACGCCGAATTGGTGCTCCTCGTCGCGTTCCGATGGCAACGGCGTGAAGGTGTTCTCGCCGCCTCCTGAACTGCTCGCGTAGTTCAGCACCGAGCTTGAAACGGTCACGATCGGCGCAGGCTGGAAGAAGTGCCCGTAAAATCCGCGCAGCACCCAATTCAGTTTCGGAATCCGCACCGTTGCTCCGATGCGCGGATACGTAGCGCTCTCGTTCAACTCGGCGCGGTAAATAGAGAATCGCTCGCCGCCCAGCAGCGTCACGTACTTGCCCAGCCGCAAATGATCGCCAACAGAGAACTCCACGAGTCCTGCATTCTCGTTCGCGGCGCAAATGGCAGGCGCGCAATTCGGTCCAGTGATGCTGAACAGGTCGTCTTCTTTTTGATAGAACGAGTACATCCCGCCGGAAAAGCTGTTCAAAAATGCATTGGGGCCTGCCTCGACGCGCGCATCGGCCTGCGCGCCAACGTAGTTCGATTGCTGATGCCACGTCGTCGCCACCGGCTGGTCCGCTGTGGGTGAATCGTAGTTCGCCTGGTTGAAATGATAAAACGGCGCCACAGAAATCAGCGCCTTGGGCGAAATCGTGTGCACCCAGTTCGCAATTACAAACGAATCGCGCTCCGACTGCGCATCTCTCAACCCCGTGCTGCAGTAATAATCCGAGTTGCATTCGTAGTCGTTCGGGTTCGGATCGTACGGAATCTGAAAGGTATCCTGCCGGTATTGTCCATCCGCGCGCAGTTGATCGTTCGCCGTCTGGTTTCGAATCAGCGATACGAACCCGCTCTCAGAGTTCGTCGCATCGTGGTAAACGGCGGGCACTGGCGTGGCCAGGCCGTAGTTCGACCGCGATCCTGTCGCGCTCGCGTACCACGCACTCTTCTCGGAGTGATCGCCCAGCGCAACCTGCACTTCGCCGGTGTAGAGATCGCCCGCATAGAGCATCATCTCTGCTTCGCGGTTAAACTCAAATCCGTTGCGCGGCAGCACGTTGAACATTCCGTACGTTCGGTCGCCAAGGTCCGCGTCATAGCTTCCGCGTTCGGTTTCCATGGAATCGATATCTTTGGGATCGATCTGCGGTCCCACGTTCGACGCGATTTTCGTATTCGGAATCGCCACGCCGTCAATCAGCCAGGTCGTTTGATGACCGCCGCGCATGTGCAGCATGTCGTGCGTCATGTATGCGCCGGGCACGTAATCGGTAATCATCTCTGTGCCCGTGGTGCGGCCCGCACCGGGGGTCTCGTCGATCGTCGCGCGCGTGATCAGTGTCGTCGGCGTCACCGTATCGGCCGAGCTCGCGTCACCGCTCACAATCACCGACTGCGAGGTGCCAGCCAGGTCCAGTGGAATGTGCAGCACCGGATTCGTGCCCGAGGCGACCGTTAAAGTCTCGGTCGCGTCGGCGAATCCAGTCGCCGTAACCGTTAGTCGATACACACCAATCGGTGCCTCCGGCAATTCGAATTCTCCGTCAATGTTGGTTGTGGCGTGCAGAGCAAAATCGGAATCCGCGGCGCGCAAAGTCACGGCCGCACCGGGTATTGGCCGGTGCTGCGGGTCGTGAACCACTCCGTGCACCGTGGCGAACACCGTCGCAGACACGGGAAGGGAAGCGGCCAGCAGCAGCGATGCCGCCAGAGTATGAAGAGGATTTCGCATAAAGAAATGGCCTCGCACTTGTTGTCGTTCGGACACACAGGCAGCAGTCTCGCGCAGTTTTCAATGCTGAACAATCGCCGGCAACATTTGGGGAAGCGCCGAAGAAGTCTCTAGCTCAGGAAGCGGCGATTCAGGTCAAGGTGAGTGCGCTTAAGTCGCGCATCCCGCTGCTTTGTATCAGGGCATGACTTCAGTCGTGCCGACACGCGAGCAACAAGAGGTGAGGGCTTTAGCCCCTGAGGGTTCACACAAGCGAATTGCCGCATGGCACACCCCGTTCGCACCTTCGCCTTCATCGCAATTGTTAGCTTGGATTCAAGGCCGGAGGGCCTCGCCCGGCATGAGCGCGGCTCGGAGTTGAAAATGCCGCGATGCGCTCAAATGCCGGTGCCCGAGTGCGCGTGAACTCTGCCCGCAACTCTACTGCCGCCGCGGTAATCGCATGCGTCGGCATCAGCATGGAGAACGCAGGACCGTGATAAAGCGGACAAGTTGGCGGTGCGGAAATTCCCGGTGTCGAATCGATGCCGACGCTGGCCCTCATGGCCATGATCTGGGCGTATAGGGCGCAGTGATGCTCCCCATGCCGCCGGCAACAGGCCGGCAAGCCTGCGTCCTGGCTGCTGTCAACGAAGGCCGACAGAGGTCCCAGCCCGAAGAACAGAATCAGAAAAATGGAAAAGCCGCGCCGCATCTGAAGCTCATGCTACCAGACGGTAAGCATTGGATCGCGGCCAGCGACAAAAGAGTGACAATCCTGAATTGCCGCGCAAGGACGAGAAGAGAAGCCGCTCATTTACCGCCGTTTACTGTCCACTGTGCGCGGACGGCTATCCACTGCTCCACTCGGGTATCATCAATTTATTGCTCGGTTTCGCTTCTCCGGCATTCAGCAAAGGAAGATTTTGGTGCCTCAAGCGCACAGTTCAGCTCCGCCGTCCGACGCCCCTGCCGCGCAAGCGCGCAAGTCCGGCCCTACCCACCATCTCCGTATCGCCATCTTCGGCTTCGGCACGGTGGGCAGCTCGGTGGCGCGCATCATCGTTGAGTCCAAGCCGCACGGCCTCGAGTTGACGCACATCTACAACCGCGGTGTCGCGCGCAAACGCGCCGGTTGGGTGCCGACGAGCGTCGTCTGGAGCGAAGATGCCGACGCTGTACTAGCCTCCGATGTGGACGTGATCGTCGAGCTGGCCGGTGGCCTCGATCCAGCCGGAAGCTGGGTGCGCCGCGCGCTCGATGCCGGCAAGAGCGTCGTAACCGCCAACAAAAAACTCATCGCCTATCACGGCATCGATCTCGAACGCCTCGCAGCGGCCAAAGGCGGTCATCTCAAATATGGTGCCGCCGTCGCCGGCGGCATTCCCGTCATCCCCGGCCTTGAGCAGGGCATGGCAGGCGACCGCATCGAACGCATGGAAGGCATTCTCAATGGCACCTGCAACTTCATCCTAAGCAAAATGGAAGAAGGCGCGGACTACGCCGCGGTCCTGGCCGAGGCGCAGGCCAAAGGCTATGCCGAAGCCGACCCAACTGAAGATGTAGGCGGATTCGACGCGCGCGCCAAGCTCGCCATCCTCATGCGCCTCGCCCTCCGCGTACAGGTTGATCCCGAGGAGATCGTTCCGCGCTCCATCACCACCATCACGCCCGTCGATTTCAGTTATGCGCGCGACCTCGGCTGCACCATTCGCCAGGTGTCGCGTGCGCAGCAGGTTGAGGGCCGGATTGCCGCCACCGTCGGTCCCATGCTCGTCGCTCTGCGCTCGCCTCTTGCCTGGTCGCAAGGAACCGAGAACATGGTCATCGCCAGCGGTCACTACGGCGGCGACGTTGTCTTTTCCGGCCACGGCGCAGGCGGCCATCCCACTGCGGTCGCTGTCGTCAGCGATCTGCTTGCCCTCGCGCACGGCTCGCAGCGCGTCGAGATTCCTTCGGCTCCAGCGCGCCTCGATGACGAGTTCGAGGTCCCCCACTACATCCGCTTCCTGGTAATGGATCGCCCAGGCATAGTGGCCTCCATCACTACCGCGCTCGCCGAGGAGAAGATCAACATACGCGCCATCGTGCAAAAGGCCGGCTATCCGGCTCACGCGCTACCCTTCGTAGTCACCGTGGAGCCTTGCAAATCCTCCGCGCTGAAGCGTGCTCTAACTTCAATTCGCTCGATGGATTGCATGCTCGTCGAACCGCTCGATCTGCAGATGCTCGAGTAGAATTACTCGAGGACCACCAAAGGTCTAACTCGGTCTTTTGTTCCCTCGGTCCCTGTCTCTGTGAGGTCACCCGTGATCGGCACCAACTATCGATGTGAAATCTGCGGCGAGGAGAGCGAAAACCCGCAGCACTGGATCGTTGTCCAATGCAACGACGCTCAATTGACGGTTTTCAAATGGACGAAAGCAACTGCCGACGCGCCGGGAGCGCGCCACTATTGCGGAGAAGCTCATGCGCAGGTATACATCGGCCGATGGCTTGCGGCAGCCTGCAGTTGAATCCTCGCCTCAACGTCCGTTTTTTGCCGGCCCGGTCGACTCGCGAATAATCAGCTCGGATTCCATGAAGATGTCGGTTGCAAACGCCTTCTTCTTGTCCGCAATCCGCTCCAATAGAACCTTGGCGCCGCGCCGGCCCATCTCCGCCAGCGGCTGCCGCACTGTGGTGAGCGAAGGCGTGGCATACGCCGCCGATAAAATGTCGTCAAATCCCACCACTGAAACATCACCCGGCACACTCAGCCCCGCGTCTTTCAGCGCACGGATGGCGCCGATGGCCGAAATGTCATTGAAACAGAAAACTGCGGTAAACGCGCGTGTCTTCTCCAGCAGGGCCTGCATGGGCTTGTAACCGATTTCCGGCGCCATGGGGTGCTGCCCGCCCTTCGTCGACCACCCAGCTGTGTCGATGCGGATCGCCAGTTCCGGATCCAGCTTGAGATCCATCTCCCGGGCCACTTGTTGAATGCTCTCCCAGCGGAACTCGGAGTCGGGAATGGCGCGCGGACCGCGCATGAAGGCGATCCGACGGTGGCCCAACTCATACAAGTGCGAAAGAGCCCGCTGCACCGCCTGGTGGTGGTCGAGCAGAATATTCGTGACCCTATCCGCGGAACAGTGCGCCGAGATCGCTACCACCGGTACCGGAATCGTGAGCTCTTCCACGGACGTATTCAACAGTAGAAAACCATCGACCGCCCGCTCCACCAGCATCCGGGGATACTTCTCGATCAATTCCGGTTTCCAATCGTGACAGGCCGTGAAGTAAAAGTAATGCGCCGCGGTCAATTCCTCGACCACTCCACCCATCACCCTGGTGAAGTAGCCTTCGCTGAGATCGGGCGCCAACACGCCCACGCTCATTGAGCGGCTCTGCCGCAACGACCGGGCAAAATAATTGGGCCGATAGTCCAGCCGGTGCGCGGCCTCCACCACGCGGTTGCGGGTCTCCTGCGGGATGGACTTGGCGCTGGGTGAATTATTAAGGACCAGGGAGACTGTCGTCTGAGACAGGCCCAGGTGCTCGGCCAGCATGCGCAGGTTCACATGGCCGGATGCTGGCGCCGTCTTTCCCTTTGTCATGTTGGAGTTGTACCACGCTCGACCGCTGCGCGAAAAGACGGCCGCTCGGTCAGTACATCGATTTTCCAATCACAATATGACCTTTGCGGGCCGGAAACCACAATTCCAGCATCGGTTTGGTCCCCTTGCCCGGCTGCCTGGGCCATGAGTTCAGCGTCTTTCGCCGGCAATTCACGATTTCCACCCGTATGCGCTTGATTTTGCTTCCTTGTAACCTCGCGTTCATAATTCCCCGGTAGCCTGACCCTTGTGGACGCCACTGTGCCCGAAATTCGCATTTCCCAGCCCCAGACTCAATCGGAAGCCGACTCGATTCCGCCGCAAACGCCCGCTGGCGCGTTGGCGCAGGAGCAATCGGCAATTCGCCGCCACCTGCTTGGCCGAGGCAACTCTGCGGTTGCCGACGGGATTTTCAAGGCGCTCATGGTGCTGTGCGCCCTCAGCATCTTCGCCATCGTGGCCCTCATCGCCACGGAACTCGTTCAACGATCGCAACTTTCATGGCATGCTTTTGGATTTAAATTCTTCTATAAAACTTATATCGACCCGACGACCGGCCTTCCTTCCTATTGGGATCCGGTAAACAACTACTTCAGCGCCCTGCCGTTCGTCTACGGCACGCTGGTTTCGTCGTTTCTCTCGCTGCTCTTCGCGGTTCCGCTGGCCATCGGCGTGGCCGTCTTCCTCACCGAAATGTGTCCGGGATTTCTGCGCGGGCCGCTGGCCTTTTTGACGGAATTGCTGGCCGCCATTCCCAGCATCATTTACGGTTTGTGGGCCGTATTCGTTCTCGTGCCGCTGCTTCGTGTATACGTGAACCCGGCACTGGTGAAGGCATTCGGCTGGAGCGGATTATTCAAAGACGACAATCCCACCGGGCTCGGCTATTTCGCCTCGGGCGTGATTCTCGCGGTCATGATTCTGCCCATCATCTCATCGCTTACGCGCGAAGTAATGACGGCCGTGCCTCATTCGCAACGCGAAGCCGTGCTCGCCCTGGGGGCCACGCGCTGGGAGATGATCCGGATGGGCGTGCTGCGTAATGCGCGCATCGGAATCGTCGGCGCCGTCATTCTCGGCCTCGGCCGCGCGCTCGGCGAAACCATGGCCGTCACCATGGTCATCGGCAACACCCCGCAGATCAGCCGGTCCTTGCTCGCGACCGGGAGCTCAATGGCCTCCGTCATCGCCAACGAGTTTACCGAGGCCGTTAGCGACATGCACCTGAGCGCGCTCATGGAAATCGGTCTGGCGCTGTTCATCGTCACCATCATCGTGAACGCAACGGCGCGCCTCCTCGTCTGGGCCGTCACCCGCGGAGCACCGGCAACGCAACGTTGAGAATCAGAAAGGCGATCGGGAGCCACTGAAGAAGGGGATCGGAGAGAAAGTGCCGCAGGAATTCCAATTGAGGACACGCCTCCGCTGGCTGGTCGACAAAACTGCAACTTCGCTTGCGGTGCTGTCGACTCTCCTGGTCATTGTGCCGTTGGCGGCAATCTTCGTCTATCTCATCATTAAGGGCGCCAGTTCGCTGAACATGGACTTCTTTACCAAGATTCCCAAGCCCGTTGGTGAGACAGGCGGCGGAATGGCCAATGCCATCGTCGGTTCGGTAACCCTTCTGGGGCTTGCCAGCCTTATTGGCGTTCCCATCGGCATTGGCGGCGGTGTTTTCCTGGCCGAGTTCGGCCGTGGCACCAAACTGGCCAATGCCGTCCGTTTCACCGCCGACGTCCTCAACGGGGTTCCGTCCATCGTCATGGGCCTCGCCGCCTACGCGCTGATCGTCGTCCCGCAGCATCATTTCTCGGCATTCGCCGGAGGCGTGGCGCTTGGCATCATGATGATTCCCACCATCTGCCGCACCACCGAAGAAATGCTGCTTATGGTTCCGCATTCGGTTCGCGAAGCCGCGCTCGGCCTGGGCGTTCCCAACTGGCGCTCTGTCCTCTCCATTACCGTAAAGACCGCTTCGCCCGGCATCATCACCGGCTGCATGCTGGCCTTCGCGCGCGTCGCCGGAGAAACCGCGCCGCTCATCTTCACCGCGCTGGGCAACGACTTCTGGAGCACCAGCATGAATGAGCCCATCGCCGCTCTGCCGTTGCAGATTTGGATTTATGCTCAATCTCCCTACGACGATTGGCACCGGCTGGCGTGGGCGGGATCGCTGGTTTTGATTATCCTCATTGTGCTCGCCGTGTCGCTGGTGCGTTTTGTCACCAGCCGCGGGGTTTTGAAAGGAACGAGCTAAACCAGTTCGTAGTTCACAGCCTCAGATGGACTCGAAGAACCGGGAATTGCGAACTAAGGACTACGGACTAAGAACTGCGAACTTTTGCAAGGAGAAATGCGCAAGTGGGTGTCGGCATCGAGGTAACGAATCTGAACGCGTGGTACGGCGCCAATCACACGCTGCAGGATATCAATCTGAATATTCCCGCCAACCACGCCACGGCGTTGATTGGGCCCTCCGGCTGCGGCAAGAGCACATTTGTGCGCTGCCTCAACCGGATGCATGAAACCAACCCCATCGCGCGCGTTACTGGCAGCGTTCGCATGGGCGACCTCGACATCTATCACGATGCGTCGCCCGTCGAAGTCCGCCGCCGCGTCGGCATGGTCTTCCAGCGCCCCAATCCCTTTCCCACCATGTCCATTTACGACAACGTCTCGGCCGGTCTCAAGCTCAATGGCTACTCCAATCGCCACTCGCTCGACGAAGTCGTCGAAAAATCCCTGAAGAACTCCGCGCTCTGGGACGAAGTGAAGGACGACCTGAAGAAGAAATCTGGCGCCAGCCTTTCCGGCGGCCAGCAGCAGCGTCTCTGCATTGCCCGCGCTCTCGCCGTTGATCCCGAAGTCCTCCTGATGGACGAGCCGGCTTCGGCTCTCGATCCCGTTTCCACATCCAAGATCGAAGACCTCATTTTCCAACTAAAGTCGCAGTACACCATCGTCATTGTGACGCATAATATGCAACAGGCAGCCCGCGTGGCAGAGAAAACCGGTTTCTTCCTCAACGGCCGCATGGTCGAGTTCGATTCGACCCACAAAATCTTCACCAATCCTTCTGACAAGCGCACGGAGGATTACATCACGGGCAGGTTCGGATGACACGCATACGCTTTCAACAGAGCCTGGAAGACCTGAAGGAGAACCTTCTGGTCATGGCTGGGCTTGCCGAGCAGGCGATTCAGCGCGCCATTGAAGCTTACCGGGTTCGCGACCTTTCCATTTGCGACCTGGTCAGCCGCAGCGAGATCGCCATCAATCGCATGGAGCGCGACATCGATCAGGCCGCGCTTGATCTGCTCGCCATGGAGCAGCCGATGGCCATCGACCTGCGCTTCATTCTCAGCGTGATCAAGATTAATGCCGACCTGGAGCGCGTGGGTGACGCCGCCAAGAGCATCAGTGACCGCGTTCGTATTATGGATCGCATGGCTGCAGTGGATCTTCCCGTCGACGTTCCCCGCATGGCCTCCATGGCCGCCGACATGGTGCGCAAAAGCCTGCAAGCCTTTATCGAGGGCGACGCCGAGCTGGCCCGCGGCGTGCTCACCATGGACGATGCCGTAGACCAGATGAACCGCGCCGCCTTTCGCGCCCTCACAAAAGTCATGGAAGAGCAGAGCCATCTTGCACCGCAGGCTCTGAACGCCCTCATGATCTGCCGAAGCCTCGAGCGGGTCGGCGATCACGCAACCAATATCGCAGAGGACGTCATCTTCTGGGTGCAGGGCGCCGATGTCCGCCACTACAAGAGCGTCGCGAAAGCGGCCGCCATTGCCGGCGCAGCCGCGTCCCAATCTGCTTCGCCCGCCCCACCTGTCGCCAGCGCTGACGGGACAGTGCCGATCGACACCGCACCTGCGAAAAGCTGAACGCGAATTCGCGTAACGACGCCGTTGCCCCATCCTTCCGGCGTTCTTTGCCGGAAGGGGTGGGAGAGCGCGCACTCCCTAATTCCCAACAAAAGAGCCCCGCTCGTCGCGGGGCACTTCAATGAATGAGCCTTGGCTTTCTTGCCGCTTCAATCATCGGCCTGCCGAGAAAAAGCTAGCAGCTAGAAGCTGGTAGCTGCTTCTCTACTTCACTCCCATCGCTGTCAGCTTGCTGCGCGCCGCACGCGCCTCCGGAGTCTGGGGATGCCGCTGGATGAGCGAACGCAACTCGTGGATGCCGTCTTCGCGCTTATCGATTGCAATCAGCGCGAATCCCTTGTGCAATTGCGCCGCCGAAGCCTTGGCGTTGCCGCTGAATCCTTCCACCACCGCGTTGTACTCTTTGATCGCAGCGGGATAGTCCTTTTGCTGGTAAGCAATCTCCCCGAGATAGAACTGGGCCGTGCCGGCCGCGTCGTCCAGTGGATAGTAGTGCGCGACGTCCTGAAATTCACCCTGGGCCACCTGGTACCGCCCCGCGGTGTAGTCACGCACCCCGGCCTGCAGTGTCTCTTGCAGCGGCGGCGCCTGTTGTCCGCCTGTCGCGCCCGATCCAGCTCCGCTCGGCAATCCCGGTCCCTGATCAGGTCCGCCTGGCGTCGTCGAACCGCCCGGCCCAGTTGCACCCGGTTGCTGCTGCGCCTGCGCCGCCTGCATCGCCTGAAGTTGTGTCTGGAGGTCCTGCATCGATTTGTCCAGCTTGGCTATGCGTGCCTTCAGCTCGTCCACTGAATCATTGAGCGACTGCACCTGGCCGGAGACGCTGTCTACTTTTCCGCTGACCGCATCGTTCTGCGCGTTGATCTTCTGCTGCAGCGCGGTCACCGCCGTGCTCACCTGATTCGACTGCTCGGCAGTTTGCTGCGCAAGGTGCTCCAGTACGCCCAGCCGCGCATCCATTGTGGACTGCAGCCGCTGCACCGCATCAAGCAACTGCTGTACCTGGGTTTGCAGCTCGACCATTTCCTTTGAAACCGCGTGCGCCGGCTCGGCCGCGGGACCAAACAGAAGAACCAGTGCTGCAATTGCCAGCAGACCTTGGCGAAGATGATTTGATTTATGCATGATTTGCCTTCCTGAATTACCTTCCTCGATCAAAGAATCCCTGAATACAACATACGGCAGCCGGGCTCTGGGAGCGAGGCTGCCGCATCAAATGAAATCCGTTTCTCCGCGGCAAGCCGGTAGCGAACCCTCATCCCCGCTGGCTCTGCTTACCCAGCCCCACTGCTGGGTGCCCCATCCTTGGCGCGCTTTTGTTTTTGCGCCAAGGGTGGGATAGCACGAACCCAAACCTCGCCGGTGTTGCATGACCACTGAAAAGGCTAGGGGCTGGAAGCTAGCAGCTGTCTTACTTGTCAATCGTGAACCCGTCCCTGCGGTTCAGTTGCCAGCACTCCTCGGTTGAATCGGAGCAGAACGGCTTCTCTTTGCCGTAGCTGATCACGCGGATGCGATCCGCTGCGATGCCCGCGGTAACCAGCGCAGTTTTCGCTGCCTGCGCCCGGTTCTGGCCCAGCACCAGGTTGTATTCGTCCGATCCGCGTTCGTCACAGTAGCCGCCAATCACGACCTTGATGGTGGGGTGCGCGTTCAGGTAATCGGCGTTCTTCGCCAAAATCGCCTGCGCATCGCCCTGTATATCGTAGTTGTCATAGGCGAAGAAAATCGGCTGCACGTGCGCGTCGAAGTCCTGTTGCTCGTTCATGCTTGTGCTCGGCACGCTGATTGCCGGCGGCGCATTCACGGTCACGAATGCCGAGGCGTCGGCCGAGCCCCCGTCTCCGTGCGCCACCAGGTGATACGTAGTCGATTCCGTCGGGGTCACGGTCTTCACGCCCACGGTCGGAACATCCCCGATGCCGTCAATCGAGACCGTGCTCGCGTTGGTAGTCTTCCAGCTCAACTGCACCTGGTCTCCCGCCGAGATCACCGTCGGAGTCGCACTCAGTTGCGCCGTCGGAGGGGGCACGGATGTCGCCGGCGCCTGTTCCGATGGCGGTAAAGGCGCTATCTTCTTTTTGCAGCCCGATACGGCGGTCAAGGCAACCAGCAAAAGAGCAATCGACAAAACAGCTTTCTGTGTCTTCACGGGAATTCTCCTTCTCAAAAAAGCTAGTGGTTACCTGCTGGGCAACCGGTCCTTTTTCCGCCGCGGCGTGCCGCCCCTGTGCAGCCTTTCTAACGTCAGCGAAACCAAAATGATAGTTCATCCACTCCGCGGCGGACCTGGCATCGCACAATCCTCAACCGGCCAAACTCCGCTGCCTTTGCGATCACTTCCAACTCCAATTGGGCATCATGTTGTCGCCGGAAGACGTCAGTTGCTGCTGATGGGTGCCGTCGGCCAGCATCGTCCAGATCTGCGTACGGTGCCCGACTTGACGCTGGAACACGACGTGGCGTCCATCTGGCGACCACGACGGGAAATCGTTCACGCCCGCTTCGTGGGTCGCCTGCAGCCAATTCTTGCTGGCAATATCCATGAGGTAGATGTCATACCCGCCAGGATCGCCGGCACCGTATTTGCGGTTCCACGCGAACGCCAGCATGCTTCCGTTGGGTGACCAAGACGGAGAAATGGCATATCCGCCGTCGGTCATTCGCTGCACGTTGGCGCCATCTTTATCCATGATGTAAATCTGTGGCTCGCCTGTCCGGCCGCTCACGAACGCGAGTTGGTTACTGGTGCGCGGGTTCCAAACTGGAGAAACGTCCGATCCGAACGAAGTCGCGGCGTGTGCGTTTCCGCCGCTGGTGTCGGAAATCCAGATGTCCGGATGGCCCGCTCGCGCCGAAGAGAAGGCGAGCTTCGATCCGTCAGCCGACCACGCCGGTGACTGGTTGCTTCCTCCCGCCGACCCCGCTGTGAAACCCACCAGCCGTCCCAGGTCCAGCGAATACATCCGAATCGCCCATCCTTCATTTCCCAGCGAAGCGAATACGATTCGTGAGTTATCCGGTGAGATGCGCGGAGAAAGCGAAATGCTGCCCAAATGCGTAACAGCATGTTGATTCTGCCCGTCGTAATCCATCACCCAGATCTCTTTTGATCCGGTCCGATTGCTCACAAAATAGATTTTGGTCTCAGCGATCCCGTTAATGGCTCCGCCCAGCCGGTAGATGATTTCGTCGGCAAATCGGTGAGCGATGGTGCGCGCCATCTCCTGACTGACCGCCTCGTTGTACTGGCTGGCCAGCACCGGCGCGCTCCCCGCCGTGCGCGCGTCAGTGAGCCACCCGTACACCACCAGTCGGCCGTTCGCGGCCGAGAGCGCCCCGAATGCCACCATGGCTGCGCTGGCCGGCGCCACGGACCACTGATTCGCTTGAAACTCCTGCGGAGATCCCGGCATCGCCTGAGGCGCCAGGCTCTTCGAAACCATGTCGAAGATTCCCGCGTTCGACAAATCGTTATAAAGTGTGGAGTCAAAGATCGCCTTCAGTGGCACAGTTTCGGGATCGCTGCCCACTGGCTTGAAATCGGCTGCCGCCAGGCGGATGCGCTCGTTGCCAAGGTTGGTTCCGGTGTGCACCCAGTCCTGGGCCGAGACTCGAGGCGCTAAAAAATACGCCAGGCAAAGCAAGTACAAGGGAAAGACCCGAATTATTGCCTTCATGCGGTCTGCAATCCTTCCTGTTGGGGTAACAGAGGTTTGTGCGCACGTTCCATCAATCTTCGTCGTTCACCGCAGCCGCTTGTTCTACCACTTAAGAAGCTAATGGCTAACGGCTACTAGCTGCTCTTCAGTACTCGCAGTAATACGATACCTTCAACGTGCTTTGATTATAATTCGCCGGAAGCTGACCAAACGTGTCTACGCGCTGCGCAGCGATCAGGCAGGATCGATCCAGCGTTGGGCTCCCGCTCGAAGTATCGACCTGCGGTCCGCTGTGGCTGCCATCCCGGTAAATAGTAAAGGCCAGAAAGACGCGCGCTCCCTTTGGCGTCCGCGAATCCACTTGTCCCTTGTCCCACGTCTGCGACATCTTCCGGTTGATCTGGTCCACATACCACGGAAACAGGCTCGCAAAATTGTTGTCGCCGACGGTCGTAGGCCCGGCCGATCCGGGCTGCATCTGGTGCGGCATCACTGACCCCGACTGTTCGCCGTACTGCGCAACATTCTTTTGGGGCGCCGGCTGGTGCGGCTGCGTCTTGGGAATGTTCTTCACCGTCGGCTTCGTCGGCTTGCCGAGAATCGGAATCGCCGTCTCATCTATGTGCTTTTGTTCCTTCGGGCTCGGCGCGGCAGGCGCTTTGCTCGGCGTCTCCGTGGCGAGCACATTCTGGTTAACCTGTTCGGTCGGCAGCGGCAGCGCGTTCGTTAATGTCACCTGCATCGAACCACCCGCGCCGGCGGTCCCCCAGAAGTTGTGATGAAACAGCCCCATCGCCCATGCGTAGGCTAAAAGCATTCCGACGATCGAAAGATGCAGCACAACCGAGCCCGCCGCCGGTCCCGCAAAAGGCTCCCGCGCCAGTTCCCGCTCCAGGTGCTCGCTGCCCTCAAGTACGCTTTCCATAAAATTAGGCTGTCATCCTGAGCGAGGTCGCCGCGGCGACCGAGTCGAAAGCCTGCCCTGAGCGTAGATCGCCGGAGCGATCGGAGTCGAATGGGGACCTGCATTTCAAGCAGGCGAGTTTCCGCTCGAAATTCGGCGCAGTCATTGGCTTCCTCCGCCCGATCCCTTCAGATCCAATGGCTGCGTCACGATCGACACATTCGTGATGCCCGATTGCTTCACAGCATCCATCACGCTGGCGAACGCCCCGAAAGGCACCCGCTCATCGCTGCGCAAATAAATCGCCTGGTGCGCGGGGTCTGCACTGCCTTGCAGCAGCCGCGCCGGCAGATCGTGCACATTCACCGGCTGATCATTCAAGAACACATTCTGTTCACGGTCGATCGTCACCACCATCCGCTGCTCGGTAATCTGTTTCACCGTCCGCGTCTTCGGCACATTTACTTCAATTCCCGATTGCAGCACCGGCTCGGTGATCATGAAGATCACCAGCAGCACCAGCACCACGTCCACCAGCGGCGTAATGTTGATCTCCGCCAGCGACGATCTTGTCTGTCCGTTGAATGTCGAGAATGCCACGTTCAACCTTTCCAGCGACCTTAAGTGGTTGCCCCATCCTTCGCCTTTTTTCTGGCGAAGGGTGGGATGCCGCGGAACCATCCCGCCCGAGAACCAAGTGGGTGCCCCAGGTCTCGATTCTGAGACCTGGGATAGCACTATCTCCCCGCTCCGCCGACTTCGCTACTTGTATAGACTGCGCTCGGCCTCGCGAGGTATCTCAGCCGGAACCCGCGGCGCCGCCTGCGCCTGTGTCCGCTGCGGCATCTCTTCCAGGGAATTCAACAACTCGCGGCAAAAATCGTCCGTCGCCGATGCGAATAACCTGATCCGCGCTGAAAACTGGTTGTACGCGACCACCGCGGGCACGGCCACAAACAAGCCCGCAGCCGTTGTAATCAGCGCCTCGCTAATGCCCGGCGCCACGGCCCGCAGTGTCGCTGCTCCTGCCGTGCCCAGTCCGCTGAATGCATCCACCACGCCCATCACTGTTCCGAACAGGCCCACAAACGGGCTTGTCGCGCCGATTGTCGCCAGCCACGTCATGCGCCGCTCCAGCGCGGTTATCGCCGTGCTCGCAGCCGTCTGTGCCGTGCGCTCCAGCGGCGTCAGGTTGCGCGGTGGTCCCGTTCCGCCCGTCTGCCGCTTGTACGTCTCGTACACATCTTCAAAGACCTGCGCCAGTGGGCTCGCGCTGTAGTCGCTCGTCAACGCCGCAATCTCGTTCAGCCGGGTTGCTTTGCGGAACGCGCGAATGAACTTCCTGCTTTGCGTTGTCGCTTTGCTGAACGCGGAAATCTTGCCCAGGATCACCATCCATGAATACAGGCTGGCTAAGAGGAGCAACACAAGCACAAAAATAGCTACCGGCCCGATGTGGGTCATCATGCCGGCAAGTTCGCCGAATCCCTGTGAGGTCGGCGCGCCCGTTCCCGAGCCGCCGTCAGCCTGCAAAATAAACGCTAATGCTGCGGTAAAAATCGCCATTCACCTCATTCTCCACGGTAGCAGACTGTGTTCTTCGCCCCAAGTGACCCTTTGGGTGCGTCTACACTCGCTTCGCCATTGTTTGTCTCGACCCTTCCGAGCTGCGAAAGTCGCGTCTGCATCCCTTTTGACGCCCCGTTCATGCTATGCTGCGCTCGGATTCTCATTGAGCTCTCCGTCTTTGTCGTTTTGATTACGCAGGACCGAGGGTGCCCCAGGTCTCGTTTTTAGACCTGGGAAACCTCAACAATTAACCGGCCACCTACGGACCCGGACCATGCTCGTCGAACTGCGCGCTGAAAACTATGCCGTCATCGATCACGCCATTGCCTCTTTCGGGCCCGGCCTCAACCTCCTCACCGGCGAAACCGGCGCCGGCAAGTCCATCCTCGTCGACGCGCTCGCCCTCCTATTAGGTGGTAAAGGCTCGGGAGAGCTGGTTCGCCACGGCGCCGATAAGGCCGCCCTCTCCTGCGTCTTCGAATCCACCCCCAGCGCCGAATCGATCCTTGAAGCCAACGGCATTGACGCCGAAGGCACCGAAATCATCCTCCGCCGCGAAATCCTCTCCAACGGCAAGGGTCGCGTTTTCGTCAACAACCAACCCGCCACGGTCCAGGTGCTCAAGCTTCTCGCGCCCGAGCTCGCACTCGTCCACGCGCAGACCGAAAGCCTCTCCAGCTTCGACCAGTCGCAGCAGCGCCTGCTTCTCGACCGTTTCGCCGGTATTTCCTTGGATGCAGTCTCCGAGGCTCACGCGCTTTGGCATGCTGCCGCAGATAAACTGAACGACCTCCTGCAGGGGGAGCAGGATCGCCTCCGCATGGTCGATCTCTGGAGCTATCAGAGCAAGGAGATCGAGCAGGCTCACCTCGAGCCGGGCGAGGATGAAGCCCTCGAGACCGAAAAGCGTGTCCTGGCCAACGCCGAGAAGCTTTACGCGGCCGCCATGAGCGCCTTTGACGGGCTCTACGAAGGCAGCGCCAGCGCGGAAGCGGCTCTTCGCGACGCCGTCCGGAATGTCGAAGAGCTCGCCCGCTACGACGGCCGTTTCGCCGAGCCCGCCCAGCAGCTCGCCTCGGCCCGTGCCACCATCTCCGATATCGCCTCAGCTCTCCGCGATTACGCCGAAGGCATCAACGCCTCGCCCGAGCGCCTCGCCGAAATCGAAGATCGCCTCGCCCTCATCGATCGTCTCAAGCGCAAATACGGCAAGACGGTAACGGAGATAATCGCATTTGGAGAAGACGTCGCCGGCAAGCTCGCCGAGGTGGAAGACCGCGACGAAATCCTCAAGACCCTCCGCGCCGAGCTCGAAAACGCGGCTAAAGAATATCGGAAAGCCGCCGCCGCCCTCACCGCCGAGCGCCAAGCCGCCGCGGTTAAACTCGCCAAGCTGGCCGAAGCCCAAATCAACTCGCTCGCCATGAAGGTCAAGTTCCAGGTCGCCGTCACGTCAGGCGATCACGAATCCGCGTGGTCCTCTTCAGGCTGGGACTCGGTCGAATACCGCATCTCCACCAACCCCGGCGAGCCCCTTAAGCCGCTCGTTGAAATCGCCTCAGGCGGCGAGCTCTCCCGCGTCCTCCTCGCGCTCAAGGTCGCCGTCGAAGAGGGCTCCCATTCCAAATCAGACTCGACCAAATCCAAAAAGAAGACCGCGCCCCGCACTCTTGTCTTTGACGAAATCGACATCGGCATCGGAGGCCGCGCCGCTGAAGCCGTCGGCCAAAAGCTCAAAGCTCTTGCCCGCGGCCAGCAGGTCCTCTGCGTCACCCACCTCCCGCAGATCGCCGCCTTCGCCGATCAGCATCTTGCCGTCGAAAAGCGCGAGAAGGACGGCCGCACGCAAACCCGCATTCGCGTCCTCGACGACCGCTCCCGCACCCACGAAGTTGCCCGCATGCTCTCCGGCGCCAAGGTTACCGACACCAGCCTCCAGCACGCCGCCCAGATGATCGCAGGCAGCCGCTAGCTGGCACGGCAGGCCGCTCTTCTGGTCGGGCCCCTGCCGCATAGCATTCTTGCAGAGGGCCTTAGAGTTCATCTTGTCCCGCCCACCGGGCCTGGCGACCCTCCGAGATTACATTACTTCAGTCACTTTTCGTCGCATTTTAGTTTGCATCCATGTGGTGACTTCGATAACCTCAGTGACGAATCAACTGTAACCGTCTTCCCCTCTGCCACCTTGCTGTCGTTCTGCATTTGCCTGCCTTGGAGTCCCCTGCTTTAGGAGCATCTATGCGAGTGCCGTGTCTCCGCAAATCACTGCCCCGACGCAGTTTCTTTTCGAACGTGTCCCTTCGAACGTCGTTGCTCTTTCTCACGTCGCTGATACCGGTTGCCCCCTTGATGACGGGTTGCGGCGGCGGATCGCTGGCCGTGAACATGAACACCATCGCCGCCATTGCCGCTCCGGCCACCTACGTCCGCGTGAGCCAGACCCTGCAGCTCAGCTCAAGCTATCTCGCCTCCGGACTTCCGATGACTTTCTACGTCAATGGAATCCCCGGCGGCAACGCACAAATTGGGACCGTCTCAAGCACTGGCGTCTACACCGCCCCATCAGTTGTCCCCAATCCTTATACGGTGACGATCACCAGTTCAATCGCCAAGTATCCAACCGCTGTTCCCGGCTCCGTTTCCATCCAGGTATGGAACCCAATTCCAGTTCTCGGCGCAGTCACTCCCAACGGCTTCTCCGAAGGTACGACGACCGTGACGGTCAACGGCTCGCAATTTGTCTATGGAGCGCAGATCAGTTGGAACGGCGCCTTCGTTAACACCACCTATGTTTCCAGCACGCAACTGGTAGCACAAATCGCCGCACCCAATCCGGGCACTTTCCCACTCACTGTCACCAACCCCAATCCCGGGTCGGCCAGCGCCCTTCCGCTATCCATGAAGGTGGGTCCCGGCCTTGTTGTGCTCAAGCTTGAGCCGAACTCCGGCACCGACGTCCGCGTCTCGAACACTCTGAATCTCGGCTTGATGGTGAATGGAACCGACAATCCCGCCGTCACGCTGCAGGTCAACGGCATCGCCGGCGGTAACGGAGTGGTCGGCACCGCCATCTTCAATGCCAATGGATCCATTACCTACACCGCGCCGCCCGTTGTTCCCACGCCGAGCAATATCGTTCAGCTCACCATCACCAGCGTCGACAATCCTGCAGTCTCTATCACGCAGAACATCTCGGTAATGAATCCCATCCCAATTCTTACCTCGGCCACGCCGATGGCCTTCGATCCCGGGCCCGCAACCATCGTGCTCACGGGCCAGAAATTCATTACCGGCGCGCAGGTCCTCGTCAACGGATCTCCGGTATCCACCACCTTCAACAGTGGCACGCAACTGACGGCGAATGTTGATCAGGCGCAGCCGGGCAATCTCGATCTTCAGGTTCTAAACCCCAACCCCGGTCCCGCCATGTCGAACGATCTCATCGCGACGGTCAGCGGCACGATCCCCACTCCGATCGTCCCCCCGAACGATGCCGCGCGCTTTCTAACGCAAGCCACATTCGGCCCCACAGACGCTGATATCCGCACTCTCTCACTCGAGGGCTACCAGGCGTGGCTCAACCAGCAATTCGCCATCCAGCCCACTCCCACCGAGCCCGCTGTCGAGCAGGCCGTCATTGTGAACAACCCGCCCTGCGCCACCAGCGATGTCAAATGCAATTCCGCGCTCTTCCTCCAGAACAACCAGAATGACGGCCTGGTGCAGGACACCTTCTGGCAGCAATCCATGACCGCGCCCGATGAGCTCCGCCAGCGCGTCAAATACGCCTTCTCCCAGATGTTCGTTATCTCCGGCAACAACACTTCGTCGATTCAAAACATGCCGCGCGGCGAAGCCAGCTATTACGACCTGCTCGGCGCTGACGCCTTCGGCAACTTCCGCCAGCTCCTTCAGGACGTCACCCTCAACCCCATGATGGGCCAATTCCTCTCCATGCAGGGCAACGACAAGGGCAACGCAACCACCGACCCCGACGAAAACTACGCGCGCGAAGTCATGCAGCTCTTCACCATCGGGCTGTGGAAGCTGAATGATGACGGCTCGCAGCAGCTTGACGGCACTGGAAATCCAATTCCCACCTATTCCAATACCGACGTCAAGGGCCTGGCTGCCACCTTTACCGGTTGGAGCTGGAACATCCCCGGAGACTCCTCGGATAACGCGTGGTCCAACTGCTGCGTCTACGTCGGGCCCGGCTACGGCGAGGAACTGCTGCAGATGCAGAGCTTCCCCAGCCACCACTCAACAATCGAAAAGGATTTCCTCGGCGTCACCATTCCCGCTTCAGGCAGTCCCGACCCGGCTGGCGATCTCAAAACCGCTCTCGACACGCTCTTCAATCATCCCAATCTGCCCGCGTTCTTCTCCAAGCAGATGATTCAGCACCTGGTGACGAGCAATCCAAGCCCGGCCTATATCAGCCGCGTCGCGCAGGTCTTCAAGGACGACGGCACCGGGGTGCGGGGCAACTTGCAGGCCATCATCACCGCCATCCTCATGGACCCCGAAGCCCGCGACACCGCCACCGACACCACCAACCCGCAATTCGGCAAGGTCCGCGAATCGCTGCTGCGCTACACCGAGTGGGCGCGCGCATTCACTGCGCAATCACGCACCGGTTCCTTCAACATCGGCAGCACCGAGGATCCCATCTACGGTCTCGGTGAAATGTGGCTCCGCTCTCCCACGGTCTTCAACTGGTTTGCCCCAGGCTACACGCCGCCCAATACCTCCATAGCCGCCGCTGGCCTCCTCGCGCCCGAGATGCAGATGACCAATGTCTCCACAGTCGTTGGCTACATCAACTACATGCAGGACGCGATCGGCGCCAACGCCAAGGGCGGTCCAGACGTCTTCTCCTACTACTCCACCGAGATGTCGCTGGCCGCAACCCCCGATCAGCTCATGGATCGCATCAACCTGCTGCTGATGTACGGCCAGATGTCCTCGACTCTCTACAACCAGATTCTCGCCGCGATCACCGCCATCCCCATTCCCAGCGGCGATCAAAACGCAATCAATGCCGCGCTTCTCGCGCGCGTTCAAACTGCTATCTATCTCACAGTGGCGTCGCCCGACTACGCCGCGCAGCAATAGGAGCCAGCCATGAGCTGCAACTGCAAACATACCCGCCGGCAATTCCTCAGAACGGCCTCGATGGCGTCCATGGCCGGCATCTATGCCAGCCCGTTTCTCCTCGAGCTCAACTCGGTCGCCGCTATGGCGCAGGCCGCCACCGGCTCTGACTACCGCGCCCTTGTCTGCGTCTACTTGCAGGGCGGCAACGACGGTCACGGCACCGTGATCGCCACCGATCCTGGATCCTTCGCCGCCTTCACCTCCGCTCGCTCCGGCGCGCCGGGCCTCGCCTATCCCATGAACGAGCTGCTGCCCATCACGCTCAAGACTCCGCAATCCGGCCGCACCTTCGCCCTCAATCCCTCTCTCGGTGGTGTGCAATCGCTCTTCAACTCCGGTCGCGCCGCCATCGTTGCCAACACGGGAACTCTCGTGGCCCCCGCCACCAAAACGCAGATCAACTCAAACTCCGTTCCCCTGCCCGATTCGCTCTTCTCGCATTTCGATCAAACCGCCGCATGGCAGGCCATCGCCTCCAACCTCGGCAGCAGTGAGCGCATTGGTTGGGGTGGCGCCGTGGCCGACGCCATTGAAGCCATGAACATGAATTCGAATTCCATGTTTACCTGCATCTCCACCGCCGGGAACGCGCTCTTTCTCGCCGGCCAATCTTCGTTTCAGCTCAATGTCACGTCCGCCGGCCCCATTCCGATCTACGGTCTCCAGAACCCACCATTCGGTCTGCCTTCCGCGGTTAACCCGCTCAACTCCATCCTCACCACCGACGAGTCCAACCTCTTCGCGAAAGAGTACGAAGTCGTCATCAACCGTTCCATGCAAGCCCAGGCCACGCTGGTCACCGCCATGGCTCCGGCGGGCGTCGGCGGCGTCGCAAACCCCCCGCAGTATCTCGATCCCATGACCAACATGCTTGCCGACAACCCGTTGGCCGCTTCCATGCAGACCGTCGCGCGCATCATCGCCGGCCGCGCCCAGCTCGGTGTCACCCGCCAAATCTTCTACGTCCAGCTCGGCAGCTTTGACACGCACGACGGCCAGGCCACACAGCACGCGCGCCTTCTCACTCAGCTCGGCTCTGCCTTCCAGTATTTCGATGCCCAGATGGTCAACATGGGCCTCGGCAACAACGTCACGGCTTTCACCATCTCCGACTTCGGCCGCACCCTCACCTGCAATACCGATGGCACGGATCACGGCTGGGGCAGCCACCACTTCGTCGTCGGCGGCGCAGTGAACGGACAAGACATGTACGGCCAATACCCCGTCGTCGGAACCGACCAGGCGAACGATCTTGGCGCCGGCCGACTCATCCCCACCACCGCTGTCGAGCAGTACGCAGGCACGCTGGCCAGTTGGTTCGGCCTCTCTGACTCGCAGATCCGCACAGTCTTTCCCAACTTCGGCAACTTCGGTTCCAACCCCTACCTCGGTTTCCTGAGCTAGGCGACGAGCCGGTCACTGTCAGCGGGTCATTGAGAACTGAGAACTGCTTTTGACGTCTCTGCCACGGAAGGGGCAGGACACTATACATAGATAAAGCAATCGAACTTAACCAGGGGGACCCCGCCCATCGTGCCGCTCGATCGCACGATGGGCGGGAAGCCTCGCCGGCTCGCGGCTCCGCCCAGGCTTTTCCGATTCCTGCTGCCAACTCCCCTTCACTAACCACTTACAACTGCTTTTTTATGCAACCCTGCACCCGCCGCGCCACTCAAATCTCCAGGAGGAATCATGTTCAAACTCAAACACTTTGCAGTCGCAACACTCGCGATTGGCCTGTTTTGCTGTGCGCGTCCCGCG
>Ga0265316_10000689_pt1 | contig 37558 bp, 39 predicted proteins | sample 4522metaG_FD_202092 | JGI IMG/M metagenome (GOLD analysis project Ga0265316, IMG submission 202092) | Rhizosphere microbial communities from Carex aquatilis grown in University of Washington, Seatle, WA, United States - 4-5-22 metaG | ecosystem: Host-associated > Plants > Roots > Rhizosphere >...
AATTCCCTCGTAGTAGCAAACGGCAAAATGGAGGAACGGAACGTCGACGTTCGGCCCTGCGCCCCAGTATCGACCGTAGAGGCGGGTCTTCGACATCACATTGAACGCGCCGCCCAGAATTTCACCCGCCTGGCTGCGGGCGACCACCCACGCCAGCCGATACTGGAAGCGCTCCACGATCCGCTCGAAGAAACGGCGATTCAAGTAGAGGCGCCCCCAGACCCCGTGACGATCGATCGTTCGTTCGTAGAGCCCATGCATGGATTGGGCGAGATCCCGCCCGTAACCCTCGGGGGCGACGGTCTCGATGGCGATCCCGTGATCGTCCATGGCGCGGACCTCGCGCTTGATCTGGTTTCGCTGTTTGGACGAGAAGCGCTCGAGATAGTCGGCCCAGCTCCCGGCGCCGTCTCTGAACCAGTGGTACTGAAACCCGTCGCGCCGCAGGTATCCAGCCGCTTCCCAGTGCCCAGCCTCCTCGTCGCGGGGAAAGTTGACGTGAACGCCCGAGGCGCCCAAGCGCCCGCACCACTGACGCGCGCCGTCGGCAACGATGCGCGTCACCTCGGAGCGGTCGGCGCCGGGCGCGACGAGGACGCGGTCGCCCGTCGCCGGCGTGAATGGGACCGCCACGAGAACCTTGGGATAATAGCGAATGCCGAGCCGCTCGGCGAACTCGGCCCAACCCCAGTCGAAGACGAACTCTCCCTCGCTGTTTCCTTTGATGTACGAAGGGGCGACCGCGACCAGCGCTTCCCCCCGCCAGAGCGACAGGTGCGCGGGCATCCACCCGGTTCCCTCGCCGACGCAGCCCGTTTCCTCGAGCGTGTCGAGCCACGTCCACTCGACGAACGGAGAGCTCTCCTCTCGAACGAGTGCGTCCCACGTCGCTTGGGGGACGTCGCCCACGCGCTCGAGCACGCGCAGCTCGTAGCCCTGCTCGGTCACGCGACGCCGGTCTCCTCGCGGACGAGCACGAACCAATTGTCCGTCCAGCGCCCCCCCTTCTTCGCCCGACCGATGGTGACGTGAGGGGAAATGCCGCGCATGACGTCGACCATGCCCGCATAGACGAACCGCCCCAGCCGCGCGGAATTGGGCGCGATCGCCGGCCACGCGTCGGGCCTTTGGTTCGGGACGGCCGTGTAGTCGATGTCGACTTCGCCCTCGTCGCTCGCCGGCCGTACGACGAAGTACCCGGGCCCGGTGAATGCCGAGAGCGACTGATGGTTGTAACCGAAGAGCACGCCGCTATCGGCCGGGTCTCGCGGCCGGCAAAAACGCTTCTCGAAGTGCGTATGCGCCGGAAGCGTGTTTTTCCCGACGTGAATCACCTGAGCGAGCGGCGCAACCGTGGCCGGGACGAAGTCGTCCAGGGTCACCTTGCGAAAGCCTTTCGCCGCTTCGAAGAGCGCCGTCATGTCCGCTCGCGTCCATTGACGCGTCGACCAAATTCGCGCCAAGTGCCCGACCTCGCTCAGGTCTTTCGAAAGGCGCGGAAGATCGAGGTGGGTCTCGATGAGGTTTCGGAGATCCATCCTTGGACCGCGAATATAGATGCGCCGCGTGAACGGGACGAGGATTTGAGCCTGGAGCGACTGGCACTATAGCGGTCCCGTGCAGATTTTCGTCCTCGGGAGCGGTTCGAGCGGCAATTGCCTGGTCGTCGAAGCCGAAGGCGAACGACTCCTCGTCGACGCGGGCATGGGACCCACCCGGGCGGCCAAGCGGATGCGAGGGCTCGGCGCAGACCTCGTCACGTCTCGCCCGCCCCTTGGGATCGTGGTGACCCACGAGCATGGGGACCACGCGGCGCACGCCTTGCCGCTGGCGCGAGCCCTGCGCGCGCCCATCGTGGCGCACGGCGGAATTGCGCTCGGGCGCCCCCGGGCGCCGATCGAAGTGCGCCCCTACGCGCCGGGCCGGGCGCTCGCCCTCGGCCCCTTCGTGGTCGAGGCGTTCGTCGTCCCGCACGACGCACCCCAGGTCGCTTTGCGCATCTCGGCGGGCGGACGCCGCTTCGCCATCGCCACCGACCTCGGCGATCCCTCCCGTGGTCTCGGGGCCTTTCTACGGTGCTCCGATCTCGTCTTTCTCGAGTCGAACTACTGCCCCAGCCTGCTCGAAAGCGGACCGTATCCGCCTCGCCTCAAGCGCCGCGTGGGGGGCCCGCTCGGACACCTGGCCAACGAGCAAACGGCCCAATTGGCGGCCTCTCTCGAGGACTCGCGCGTCTCGCGCTTGGTTCTGGTCCACCTTTCGCGAACGAACAACACCCCCGAGCGCGCCCGCGAAGTGGTCGCGTCGCGCGTCCAGCGCCTCCCGGTGGACGTTCTGCCCAACGGCGAGCCCCGCCGCTTCGACGTCCACCGAAGCGCGCGCGACACGCCGGGCGAACAGCTCGCGTTCGGCTTTTGAATTCCCTTGCAAAGGCGCAGCCTCGGCTGGCGTTCCCGCTCGCTTCCGGCTAAGAGCCGCGACGCCATGTCGGAGCGAATTGTCCATTGCCGGCTGCTCAAAAAGGACCTTCCCGGCCTCGAGCGACCGCCCTTCAAGGGCGAGCTCGGGCAACGCCTCTTCGCTGAAGTGTCGAAAGAGGGCTGGCAGCAGTGGCTCAAAGACTCGGTGAAATTCATCAACACGTACCGGGTCGATCTCGCATCCTCCGAAGGCCAAAAATTCATGCTCAAACAGTGCGCCATCTACTTCAGTTACGAAGAGGGCGATCTGGCGCAGACGGCCTGGACCCCGACGGCGCACGGCGAGGACAAGGAAGACAAGGCGGACAAGAAGGGGTGATCCCAGCGCTCAGCCCGCCTCGGTGCTAAGGCTTCCCGCGTGTCCATGACCGATTCGACCGCCATTCCGGGAGCCAACCCCGGCCGCGCTGCGTTCGCTCCATCCGGAGGCTGGATGACCACCGCGAGGCCGGATGCCTCGATCGCGCTCGGCATCGAAGGCTTCACCTACGCGGACCTCTACGACCCGCGCAAACTGGCCGAACTCTACGACCGGTTCGATCGATGGTTCGCAGGCGAGCCCGTGGCGTATGCGCGCTTTGCCGAGTACCGCGCCTGCAAAGGCGCGGGCATGACGCCGCTGGCGCAGAGCGAAGCGCTGCTCGCCGCCGCGCCGTTCGTCGGGCAATTCGTGGGTAAGCTCTTCGGCGTCGAAACGCAGCTCCAGGCCTTTCGCGAGGCGGTTCGGAGCGAAGACCCTCTCTGGCGGTTTCGCAAAGACTTCGCGAAAAAGCGCGTCCTTCGCCCCGACGCGGGCAAGAGCTGGACGCGCGGACGCTCCGCCGCCGAAGCCGTAGCCCGCGCGGCGCTGCAGGCGATGACGCCCGCACCCCTCGGCGGCACGACGGACGAAGAGCTGACGGTCGCCACGGCCGCGCTTCCGCTCCTCGAGGTCGACGTAGTGGCCCGTAGGGCGGCCAAGGCGGGGGGGGCGCAATGGACCGAGGAGCTGCGTGAGCGCGCGCGCGCCGCACGCGCGGCCATCGCCGCGATCGCGCCCGACGCGAGCGTCGGAGACGACGACGCGTCGCTCGGGGGCGCCGTCGCTTTCGCGCTCGACGCGGTGGAGGCGTGGCTCGCCGCGCGCCACGCCGACGAGCACGACAGCGTCCGGCGCTGGCCGAGCATGCGCGTGCCCAAGACGCTCGACTATGCGCATCTGGTCGAGGAGGTTCGCCCGGATCCGGCGATCCCCGAGCTCTTCGTCGGGCCTCTGCACGAACGCCGGCAGCGGCTTGGCTTCTCGCTCACCGATCGCCGCATGGGATCGCGCGATGTCGAGGCCGAGATCGACTACTGCATGCTCTGCCACGATCGCGAAAAGGACTCGTGCAGCAAAGGCATGGTCGACGCGAAGACCGGTGCCTACAAGAAAAACCCCCTGGGCGTTCCCCTGGCCGGTTGCCCGCTCGGCGAGAAGATCAGCGAAATGCACGCGATGCGGCAAGCCGGCGAGCTGCTCGCCGCGATGGCGCTCATCGTCGTCGACAATCCGATGTGTCCAGGCACGGGCCACCGCATCTGCAACGACTGCATGAAGGCTTGTATTTTCCAAAAGCAAGAGCCGGTGAACATTCCCCAGGTCGAAACGCGGGTTCTCACCGAGACGCTCGACCTTCCCTGGGGCCTCGAGATCTACCAGCTCTTGACGCGCTGGAATCCGCTCAACGTGGAGCGGCCGACCATGCGACCGCACAACGGAAAAAACGTCCTCGTCGTCGGGTTGGGCCCGGCCGGATACACGCTGGCGCACCATCTGGCCTGCGAAGGCTTTGGCGTCGTGGCCGTCGACGGCTTGAAGCTCGAGCCGCTGGATCCGGAGCTCGTCGGAACGAGCGACGCGGCTCCTCGACCCGTCGAGCGGACCTCTTCGCTCTTCAGCGAGCTCGATGAGCGCAGACTCCTCGGGTTCGGCGGCGTGAGCGAATACGGCATCACGATTCGCTGGGACAAGAACTTCCTTACGGTCGTCTACCTCACGCTCGCGCGAAACCCCCACATTCGCATGTACGGCGGGGTTCGCTTCGGGGGAACGATCACGCTCGAAGACGCGTGGGACTTGGGCTTCGATCACGTCGCGATCTCGGCGGGCGCGGGGCGGCCGACGATCATCGACATGAAGAACAATCTGTCGAGGGGCATCCGCAAAGCGAGCGACTTCTTGATGGCGCTCCAGTTGACGGGCGCCTACAAGCACACGAGCATCGCCAACCTCCAAGTCAGCCTTCCGGCGGTCGTCATCGGCGGCGGGCTCACGGCCATCGATACCGCGACCGAGCTCCTCGCGTACTACCAGGTCGAAGTCGAGAAAGAGCTCGAGCGATACGAACTCCTACTCCGGTCCGGCCGCTCCGCGGCCGACGTGCGGTCGCTCTTCGACGACGAGGAATGGGAGACGCTCGAGCAGCATTTGGCGCACGGGCGCGCTCTCCGCGAGGAGAAGACGCGTGCGGTCCGAGAAGGGCGCGAGCCGCAGGTTCAGAAGCTGCTCGATTCTTGGGGTGGGGTCACGCTCGTCTATCGAAAGGCGCTGGCCGATTCGCCGGCGTATCGGCTGAACCACGAAGAGGTCATCAAGAGCCTCGAAGAGGGGGTTCGCTACGTCGAGCACATGTCGCCGCTCGAGGCCTTGCTCGACGAAAAGGCGCGGGTCAAAGCCGTGCGCTTCAAGCGGGAAGACGGGAGCACGCTCGACCTGCCGGCGCGAACGGTATGCGTCGCGGCCGGGACCAGCCCGAACGTCATCTACGAGAAAGAATATCCGGGGACATTCGAGCTCGACGATGCGCAGCGGTACTTTCGGCCGTACGTCGCCCGCGTGGACGGGCACGGGCAGGTCGCGCTCGAGCGGGCGAAGCGACCGGGCGAGGGGTTTTTCACGAGCTATCTGCGCGACGGGCGAACCGTCTCGTTCTACGGGGACAACCATCCGCACTACGCGGGGAGCGTCGTCAAAGCGATGGCCAGCGCCAAAGACGGTTACCGCCACGTCGTGGACCTCTTTCCCGGCGCGCGGCAAGAAGACGCGGCCTCTCAACCGGATCGAGATGCAAAGCTTCGCGCGCTCTTCGAGAAGCTCGAAGACAACCTCGTCGCCACCGTCCACGAGGTCAACCGCCTGACCAACACGATCGTCGAAATCGTGGTCCGTGCCCCGACGGCGGCTCGCAAGTTTCAGCCCGGACAGTTCTATCGTTTGCAGAACTTCGAAACGTTCGCGCCGATGGTGTCGATCGACCGCAAGGGCGATGGCAACGGAACGCCCGATCTGCACACCCAGGGAAAGCTCGCGATGGAGGGCCTCGCGCTCACCGGGGCCTGGGTCGACGTCGAGGCGGGATTGCTCGGAACCATCGTCCTCGAAATGGGAGGAAGTTCGAGGCTGTGCGCGGCGCTCCGCCCGGGCGAGCCAATCGTTCTGATGGGACCCACCGGGCAAGCGACCGAAATCGTCAAACGCGAGACCGTACTTCTCTGCGGAGGAGGTCTCGGCAACGCCGTGCTCTTCTCGATCGCCCGAGCCTTCAAGGCGATGGGCGGACGAGTCCTCTATTTCGCGGGCTACCGCCGTGGCGAGGATCTCTTCAAACGCGAAGACATCGAGCGCTGGACCGATCTCGTAATTTGGTGCACGGACACCGGCGCGCCGGTCGAACCGCACCGACCCCAGGACAAGCATTTCCGGGGCAACATCGTGCAAGCCATGAACGCCTACGCGAGTGGTCAAATGGGCGGACCGCCGGCCATTCCGCTGCGCGACGTGGCGCGCATCATCGCCATTGGGAGCGACGGTATGATGAACGCTGTCCGCGAAGCGCGGCACGGCGTACTGGCGCCGCTCCTCGACCGGCGTCACATAGCCATCGGCAGCATCAATTCGCCGATGCAGTGCATGATGAAGGAAGTCTGCGCCCAGTGCCTGCAGAGACTGCACGATCCGGTGACCGGCAAAGAGCGCGTCGTCTTCACGTGCTTCAACCAAGACCAGGAGCTCGACGCCGTCGACTTCCGCAACCTGCGCGAGAGGCTGCGGGCAAACTCGATGCAAGAGAAGCTTTCCAACGCCTGGCTCGACGAGCTCTTGAAAGCCGCTCCGGAGATCATCCGGGTCTGACCGCTCATGCCCAGGGAAAGGGCTCTATCGCTCGACGGCCCGATCTGGCGCGGCCTCGCGCGCCGTGGATCGCAAGGCCCCGAATGGTTCGTGCGGCTGAGCGCTCCGCTGGTCGGAATCGCCGCGTGCGCGGTTTCCGGGGACCGCAGACGGCACGTCCTCGACGCGCTGCGCAGGGCGCGTGGCCGGCGCGGCGCGCTGCGCGACACGATGGACGTCGCCCGGGTCTTCGCGACATACGCGTCCTGCCTCGCGGAGACGCTCGGCGCCGGTCCGGGCCGCGACCGCGCCCCACGCGCCGTCATTTGGGGCGAGCCGCACCTCCACGACGCGCTCGGCGACCGTCGAGGCGTAATCCTGGTGACGGCTCATACGGCCGGCTGGGAAACCGTCGGACCGCTCTTGTCGCGCGACAAATCCTTGCGCGTCATGCTCGCGGTGAGTGCCGAGCGCGACACCGGCGCGCGCGCCATCCAGGACGGAGCGAGGGGCGCGCACGGTCTTCTCGTGACGCACGTGGGAGACGACCCGCTTTCGGCCTTACCGCTGGCCAGACACTTGCGTGAGGGGGGGGCCGTCGCACTCCAAATCGATCGCGCGCCGTCCGGCTTGCGCTCGCGTGCGGTTACCTTGTTCGGGGTGCCATCGCGCGTACCCGAAGGGCCGCTGCGGCTGGCGATGCTCACGGGGGCTCCGATTGTCCCCGTCTTTGCGGCGCGGACGGGGCACCGCAGCTATCGGATCGAGGTCCACGCTCCGCTCCGGCTCGGCCGGTCGGTCGGGGCCGCCGAGCTGGACGCGGCGGCGCAAGCGCTGGCTGATGACATGCAAGGCTTCCTACGCACCCATCCGACGCAGTGGTTTCACTTCCGTGCATAGCGCTTGCTTCCCCGGAGCGGACCGCCTGAACGAAGCCCCTGGCGAAACGCCGGCAGCCGTGCAACATGGGGCGCGCTTCGCATGATCCCCCGCTGGCACATAGGCGCGAAAGAGCTGCGCGGCACGATCGCGGCGTACGCAAAGCGCTTCGACCTTCTCGAAGTGCGGATTGCCATCGACGCACCCGCGGGGACCGATGCGCCGGCCGTCCCCTCTCAGGCCACCCTTCGTCGCTGGCGCAAGTCGGTCCCACCACACTTCGACTTCGCCGTCGTTGCGGGGCCGCACCTGTCTCGCGTCAAGACGAGCGAGGCGGGTGAGCGCGAGTTCGAAGCGGCGCGCGCCGCGATCGATACATTGCAAGCCCGCTGCTTCATCTTGCGAACACCGTTCGACGTCACGCCGAGCGCCCTATGGCGCGATCGCATCGCCAAGTTGATCGAGCGGTTCCCGCGCGACGTGACCCACGTCGTCTGGGAGCCGAGCGGCGTATGGGAACAGACCGACGCAGCGGCACAAGCGCGGGCGTGGGGGGCGGTATTGGCGGTCGATCCGGTGCGCGACCCCGTCCCGACAGGGTCCGTCGCCTATTTGCGCATGCGCGCCCTCGGCGAGACCCGATCGTTCGGACCCGTCGCCCTCGAGAAAGTGGTCCGCGCCGTCGGAGCCCGCCGCGAGGTCTTCGTCATCGTAGAAACGGACACGGCGCTCGTCGAAGCAAAACGCCTGCGTCATGCCGCCAAAAGTGCCCGGATCGGCGCGCGCGTGGGCGGCGGAGCGCGCCTCGTGCGACCCCGCGGAGGCATCGTCGTCGGTGACGACGAGCAGGAATAGCCCGTGGCTGCTCGGAGCGATGCGGTCGCATCGGAGTCGCACGTTGCGCACGCCGCGCGTGAGGGTCTTTCGTTCGGAAATGCCGTCGATGCGGTCGTGGCCGGCGTCCTGGTCGCGGCGGCCGAGTCGCCGAGCGTGTTTCTGGGACCCTTCCAAATGTTGGTTGCAGGGGCGGGGGCCGGCGTCCGCGCGATCGACGGTCGCGTGCGCCAACCTGGGCTGGGCATGCCCCGGCCGCGCGGCTTGCTAGCGGGAGATCGCGTGCCGCCCCAAGCGCGCGTAGGGGTGCCCGCGCTGCCTGCGGCAATCGCGTGGGCTCTCGGATCGCTCGGCAGCGCGACGCAGCGCCGCGTCGGGAGCGCCGCAATCGAACGCGCGCGAGCACGTTCCGTGGAGCGCGCGCACGTGCTTGAACTGTTCGCCCGGCGGGGAGCGGCCATGCTGATCGAAGACGCAATGGCGGGCGAGCTGACCGCGGTCGCGGGCCGCTCCGCGGGCGGCATGCTGACCCGCGACGATCTCTCGTCCGTGCGTCCGGTGATCGTTTCGTACGATGACCGCGCACTCGACCCGTCCGGAGTATTGATTGTCCCCTGGCGGGGCGACGCGGGGCACGATGCGTCTTTCACCCAGGTCGTTGCCGCCGCCGATGCGCGGGGCCTCGTGGCAATCGCCTGCTACGAGGCGCCCATGGACGGGCTTGCCGTCCCCGCGCTCGGGCTCGTCGCGCCTGCTTTCGCAGTCCCCGTCATGCGCCGCGAGCCCCGATCCCGGCCGGCGGACCCGTGCCAGGCCGCGGCGCCGATTGCACTTCGAGCGCAACACGGCATGGCCGACCTCGCTCTCGGGATCGCTCAAGCCGCCGACGCGGAAGCGTCCCTCGACGCGCTGGTCGGCAGCCTGCTCACCGCGATCACGATCTCGGCAGCACTCGCCGAGACGCGGAGCGGCCGGCCGGCGGCCCTCGTCCGAACCGGAGACAGCGTAAAAGCCCTCTCCTCCGCCTAGAAGCCCGGCGCTTTTCGCCGATAGCTTCGCGATCCCGGAGGCGAGCGTGCTCGCCTACAGAAGTAGGCTCCGCGCGCTCGCCTCCGGCCTCGCTCGCTCTCGACTAAAATCGCCGGGCTTCTAGAGCACCGACCGATCTTCCGGACCGAGGATTGCCGCGAGTTTCGAGCAGTGCCAGGCGCGTCGACGAGACCTACTGCGGTACTTTGAGGAGGCGCAAGGTCGGCCGCGGCTCAGATCCGCGCGAGATCGACGCCGTAACGGCGCGCGTATTCGCTGATCCCGAGCTTGTCGATGCTGCGGATATCGCGGGTCGTCAGGTGGAGCGTTATGAAGCGCTTGAGCTCGGGCACCCACATACGACGGCGCTGCACGTTGACATGCTGCCAGCGATTCGTCTTGATGTTCGAGTGCGAGACGTTGTGCGCTTTCAGCCTGCGCTTGCCGGTGATGTCGCTCTTGGCCATGCTGGAAGGTGCGCAACTTGGCGGACGGCGGGCTTTCTGTCAAGCGATCAGCGCCACGCCGCCCAGCCGAGCCACGAGCTCACGGCACCAGGAGCGCGTCGACTCGAAGTTCCCGCTCGGTCGCAGGGCAGCCTCGTCGAGATAGAGGCGGCGAGCGAGTTCCACTTGGACGACATGGACGCCGCCCGCAGGGTGACCGTAATGCTGCGTCGTGAAGCCGCCAGCGTAGGGGTCGTCATGCCGAACGGTCCAGCCTCGGGATTCTGCGTGTTTCTCGACCACATCGATGAAGCGTGCGTCGGCGCTTCGTCGACCGCGGGTCCCGGGTACGACGTCGGCGCGGGCGCGCGTTTCCCCCTGACGCTTGGAGCCATCGTCCAGGTGAGAACCCAAGCCGCCGCGGACGGGCGCTCGCGCTCCCTGACGGCCCCGACCCCCGATTCGTTCGACGCTCGGCATCGAATGCGCAGCTAGCACCACGGCCACGCCAAACCGCGCCCGCTTGCGCGCGATGATCGAAGCCAGAAGATTGTGATAGGGCCGCCAGACGAGTTCAAGTCGCTCCTCGAGCTCGTCCGGTCGGAGCCTGCGGGCGAGGGCTGCTTCGCCGTCGCTGGTCGTTCGCCAAACCAGACCGTGCTGCATCTGCACGTCCGACCGACCTCCTTCCACGGCCTCTCCGTCGACGTCCGACTCCGCGCGGTTCAAGTCGATCACATAGCGAGACGTTCTTGCAACGATGAGGCTCGCGCCCTCGGCCGGGGCGTCCTCGTACAGGTCATCTACGTGAAGGTCCGCGTCGCGTCCCAACGCTCGCGCCGGCGCCGCAAGCGGTTCTAGAAACCGAGCAGGAAGGTCAAGCCCCGCGTGTGGCACCTCGACGATGACCGGCGTCTCCGGCCCGGTCGGCTCCCGGAGCTCGAACGGCACGCGCATGGAGGCGGGATAGCACACGCCGGTTCCCGTCACGCGCGTGGGTGCGACTTGTCGTATGCCGCGCGGATATGATCCGGTGCAACGTGCGTATAGATCTCCGTCGTTCCGAGGTCGGCGTGCCCGAGCATCGCCTGAACCGCACGCAGATCTGCGCCGCCGCGGAGCAAGTGGGTCGCGAACGAGTGCCTGAGCTTATGCGGGGAAGGTAGAGGGACAATCCCGGCCGCCACGGCGCACCGCCGCACGATTCGCCAGAAGGCCTGTCGCGTGAAGGGCCCCCCCCGCGGCGAGGGGAACAGGGCGGTTTCACCTGGCCGCGCGGACCGCCCGCGCCCGTCGCGCAGGTATCGAGTCGCGTGATCGAGCGCAACTTCGCCGACCGGGACGAGCCTCTGCTTATTGCCTTTGCCCTTTGCAATGACGAGTCCGCGTTGCAAGTCCAGATCGGAAACCCGAAGGTTACATAGCTCGGAGACGCGCAACCCCGTTGCGTACATCAGGTGCAGCATTGCGGCGTGGAGCCTACCTCGCGCGGTCGACGTGTCTGGAGCGGCGAGCAAACGCTCGACTTCGTCGAACGAAAGCACCCGGGGCAGCTTCTGTGCGAGCTTGGGACGATCGAGGAGGAGGGTTGGGTCTTCTTTTACAGCGCGTTCGCGCACGAGGAACCGAAAGAACCCGCGCAATGCCGACAGCTGGCGCGAGCTCGACCGCGCTCCGAATCCGCGCTCCACGTTGTTGGCCATCAAGCCCGCGATCACGTCCGCCCCGATTTCCTCCGGTTGCGCCTCGCCGCCGGCGAGCGCGGCGAGGCCGTTCAAATCGCGCGCGTACGCCTCGAGCGTATTTCGCGCGAGCCCTCGCTCCACGCGAAGATGATCGATGTAGAGGTCGATCCAACCCTGAAGGTCCACGCTGCCGTCGAGCGTAGATGTTGGACCATGCCGAGGACAGTTTTCGGCTAACCCGCCGCCTGGACCATCGCGCGCAACCGAGGTCGCGGATCGTCCTCGCGCATCAATGCCTCGCCGACCAAGGCAGCATCGGCCCTCCCGCGCGCAACTTCGGCAACGTCGCCGGCTACCCGCAATCCAGAGAGGTGTACGGCCACGACATCCGGAGGAATGGCCGCGCATACGCGCGCCGCGCGAGACGCATCCATCGCGAGGGTGTCGAGGTCGCGCGCGTTGACCCCGATGACACGGGCCTCCGCCGAAAGCGCCCACTCGAGCTCCCGTTCGTCGACGATCTCGATCAACGGTTCCATTCCGCTTGCGCGGGCGAAGCGTGCCAGACGCTTGAGTTCATGGGCTTCCACGATCCGAGCGATGAGTAGAATTGCATCGGCGCCCCGCATGCATGCCTCGGCGATCTGACGCTCGTCCACGACGAAATCTTTTGCCAGCACCGGCACGCGGTACCCCGCTTCGTCGAGCTTCAGTCGCGCTTCCCCGACGTGTTCCCACGAGCCGTCGAAAAATGCGCTGTCGCTCAGGACGCTGACCATGCTGGCCCCGGCCTCCGCGTAGGCGACAGCGCGGTCGCCGGGCCGGAGCGCACGAGACAGATTTCCCGCGCTCGGGCTGCGTAGCTTGACCTCGGCGATCAGCCGAAGGGGCGCCGCATTGCCGCGCCGCAGGGCACCCGCGACGTTCATCGGGACGCGGGTCGGCCCGATCGCAGCCACGGCCCGAAGTTCGGCCACCTCTCGCCGCTTGGTCGCGAGGATCTGGGCGAGCTGGCTCACGCGGCCCTTACCCTAGTGGCCACTCGCTTCCACTTTTCGAACGTCGCCCGGGCCGCGCCACTATCAATCGCGCTTCTTGCGCGGTCGGCACAAGCGCGCAAGTCGTCGCCGGTAGCAACTGCGAGTGCCGCGGCCGCGTTCAACAAGACTGCAACGCGCGCTGGATGGTCCTGTCCGTCGATAATGCTGGAAAGAGCAAGCGCGTTGGTCGTCACGTCCCCGCCCGCGATCGTCGACAAAGGCTGGCGGGGCAGTCCAAAATCTTCGGGCGTGACGAGGCGCTCGAGGATCTCACCGTCTTCCGTGAGCTCACTGACCCGAGTAGGCGCGCTCGGGCTGATCTCGTCGAGACCATCCACGCTTCGCACGACCCACGCGCGACGGCCGCCCAGCTGTCGCAGGGCCTGCGCGGCCACGGCTCGGAGTGACTCGTCATAGACGCCGACGAGCTGGTGCGTGGCGCGCGCCGGGTTGGCCAGCGGGCCCAGGGCGTTGAATATCGTACGGGCGCCCAGCTCCCTGCGCGCCTGCGCCGCGTGCCTCAATGCGGGATGGTGGGCAGGCGCGAAGAGGAAGGTGATACCAGCTTCACGCAGCACCTCCGCCTGCCGCGCGGGTGCCACGTCGAGGGGAATCCCGAGGGTTTCGAAAACGTCGGCGCTTCCGCAGCGGCTGGAAGCGGAACGGTTCCCGTGTTTTGCGACGACGAGACCGGTTGCTGCGATCACCAGAGCCGCCGCACTCGACAAGTTCAGACTGTGCGCCCCGTCGCCTCCGGTTCCGCACGTGTCGACCACGACGGGCAAATCGTGATCCACGGCAATCATCGCCTCCCGCATCGCGAGCGCGGCGCCAATGATTTCCTCGGCTGTTTCACCGCGCATTCGGAGGGCCACAGCAAACGCCCCGACCTGCACCGGCGTCCACGTTCCGGCCAAAATCGCGCCGAAGGCGGAACGCACGTCCTCCACGCCCACCGGCTCGCGAGTGAGCAGGCGAGCGAGCAACTGCGCGAAGTCCGCGCTCATGTCCTCCCCCGATCCGGTCGGGCAACGCGCCGGAGCCAATTGCTCACGAGATGTTTGCCTTGCGTGGTCAGCACGCTCTCCGGATGGAACTGCACTCCCTCGACGTCGAGCTCTCGGTGGCGCAGCCCCATGATTTCTCCCTCTTCGGTCCAGGCGCTGATCTCGAGGCAGTCGGGAAGAGACGAACGCTCGACCAGGAGCGAATGATACCGTGTCGCCTGAAAGGGGCAGGAAAGGCCTTCGAATATTCCCCGCGAGTCGTGGACGATCGGGGACGTCCTACCATGCATGAGCCGTCCTGCCCGCACCACCCGGCCGCCAAATGCTTGTCCAATCGCCTGGTGACCCAGGCAAACGCCGAGGATCGGCAGCGTGCTCGCGAGGGCATGGATGAGCGCGAGTGACACCCCCGCTTCATTGGGGGTGCAGGGGCCGGGGGAAATGAGAACCGCGTCGGGATCTTGCTTCGCGATGCCCTCGACATCAATGGCGTCGTTCTTGAAAACATCGACATGCGCCCCGAGCTCGCCAAGATATTGGACCAGGTTGAACGTGAATGAATCGTAGTTGTCTATGACGAGGACGCGCATCGATTCGTATCCACTTTGGGTAGCATGAGGTTGGTGCCCGGGGCAGTGGCTCGCGGGGCGATCTCGGTGGTGCGGCTGGCGTTGGTGGCTTCTACGTCGGAACGACGGGGCTCGACGCCGCGAACGTCGCTGGAAGCACCCTCGCTCAAAGGCGGAAATGGTCGCACCTTCGCGCTGACGCTCGGGCTCCCGGCTCGGCGTTACAGATCTACTCGCTTCGCCCCATTCCGGGAGCGGGAACTCGCCGTTGAATGTCGAGAAGAAACACCCGGCAGCTACGAGCTTTTTTGGTACCCGCAGCACCCCAACGAGGTTTTCGGCTGCCGGGCCGCCCGCACCCGCTGCGGTCCCGTCGTCGCCGACCCGCCCTATGCCCCAAGTACCCTCAGGTGTCCTGCTAACCATGCAGGCTCTGTTTTTTCCCGAGGGATTGATGAGGCGCGAGCCGGCGCTGTTCGCCGCCCTCTCGTCCCAATGGCGAACCCTTCATCCCAAGTCTTCGTCGTTTCCGGTCATCCTTTCCGTCGCCCCAAACGGAAGACGGGCCACCACGACGCTGTGAGCTCCCAGCGCATAGACCGCCCTTCTTTCTTCGTCGGGGAACTTTCAGAACACGCCTCATTTAGGAGGCGACACCAGCTCATCAAGAATGGGGCCATCGGGCGACCCAAGCGGTCTTGCGGAGTTCGGGACCGCGTCCCTGTCCCGGACACGCGCTGCGCTGTCGCGGCCGTTCCGATTCGCGCCGAGGTTTTGGCGGGTCGGACGGCTCGAGAGTGCAGCCTGCCTTCCTGCCAAAGGCCCGCCGACAAGAGCCTCGATCGGTCGGGCGTCCGGCCGTCCATGCCAAGTTGCGGCGACGGAACCCCACACGCGATTGACACGCAAGCGCCGGCACACGTAAGGTCGCACCGCGTACGATGGCGGAACAACAAAAACCGAAGATTGACCTGAAGTCACGCCTGCAGAGGATGGGGCCGCCGCCCGGCTCTGGCGCTCCCCCCCCGGGCCCCGGAAGCATCCCGGCGCCGGGTGTGCAGCCGCCAGTGGCGCGCAGCATGCCGCCGATGGCACCAACTTCCGGAGCGTCGGTCCCGCCGCCGTCGTCGGCGCCGACCGCTGGCCGGCCGGTACACGCAGCCGCGCTGGATCCAAGGAATCCTCTTTCGGCCGTGGCGCAGGGAGCTTTCAAACACGCGGCTCCTTCGCCGGCATTGGCGCAGCCGCAGCGAATCGAAGTCGACGAGGGTGCGGTGCAGCAAGCCCGCAGCGGCGCCCGCAAGCAAGGCGTCATCATCGGGCTTGTACTCGCGGTCGGAGCCGGAGCGGTCTGCTGGGTTGGCGGAAGTGCGTCGCAACAGGGCGCGGCCCGTTCGCAGGGGGTCCACGACGCGCACGACCTCGCCTCCGACCTTGTCAAGACAAAGGGGGCTCTCGACCAGCTCGATCAGAAACTCCTGGAAGGCGCGAAAGCCATCGTTTCGGAGCGAAAATTCCCGAAGGATCTGGCGCAACAGCTTTCCGGAATGAACATCGATTTCGCCGGGGACAAGTTGTTCGGTCGGCGCTTCAGCGGCGTCCCCGCCGACACGACGCGAAACTTGTTCGACTTCATTACGCGCGTGACATCGCTCAACGAAAAGAAGGGGCTGATTGTTTCGCTGCTCAACAAGCTCGAGAAGCCGATTACCGAGGAGTTGAAGCGTCCGCCTGGGCAGCTCCCGCTCCAATACGTCATTGTGGTCGACAAGGAAACGCCCAATATCGGCGGTTTTCTAGCGCCCCTGGCAGCGCCTTTGGGACCGGAGACCGGTGTGCCGAACGAACTGACATTCCTGAATCCGCGTGGTTCGGGCAATGTGAAGCTTCCGCGGCTGACGAGCGAAAAAATCCCCAAAGAGGGTGCGGCCATCACGATCGTGCCGAATACGTTCGAAAAAGTCTGTCCCAGCGCACAGCACGGACAGATCGCACAACTGGTATCGAGCATGAACTCGCTCATTGGCGACATCGAGGGCCAGAAGGCGGTCGAGGGCGGGGACGTCATTACGGAGACGAAGGCGGGTTTGGGCGATGTGGCGCTCAAACTGGCCGACGCGCTCAACAAGGTGAATTGACGCCCCACGCCAAATCGTAGCCGCTGGCGTCGTCGATGCCTGCGGCTACGCACTCGTAGCCCCTCGCTACCAGCGCCGTGCACCGGGCAGCACGGGATACCTTGGTCGTGCGTTCGATCCACCCCATGACCCCGCGGCGACGTGCTGCGCTTCCCAAGATGTAGACGCGCGCGGCGGCGGGCATCACGATGGCGGGTGGGATTTGGGCAGCGACCGCACCGGGATCGCTCGGTGCGAACCCTGCCGCATCGACGAGAACGGCAATCGAACTGGCGTCCGAGCTCCACGAACCCAAGTCAAAGGGGGGCGCCGGGGCCCGCGGGTCTCGCGCGCAAGTGACCAAGCGGAGCGCCCTCGGCGGTTCGAGTATCATTGGGCGGGCTGCCGCGCTCTTTCGGGAACTATCTCGACTTTGACGACGCGCGTCTCGTCGGCTTCGCGCACGATGAGCTTCAGTCCATCGACTTGAAGCGTCGCTCCAACTTGAGGCACGCGGCCGGCGCGGCTCACGATGAGCCCTCCGAGCGACTCGAATTCCCCGTCGTCGGGTAGCGGCTTGCCCAAGGCTCGAGCCAAGTCGGCGAGGGGCACGGACGCATCCGCGACGACTCGGCCGTCGCCCATGGTCTGAATGGGAGGTTCGATGTCGTGCTCGTCGCGGATGTCGCCGACGATCTCCTCAATGATGTCCTCCAGTGTGATGAGCCCGGCGGTTCCACCGAATTCGTCGCTGACGACGGCCATGTGCAGTCGTCGAGAACGCATGTCTTGAAGTATTTTTGCGGCAGGCTGGTTTTCGCTTACGAACATGACAGGCGTCCGTGCGATCTCCGAGAGCTTTGTGGTGGCCAGGTGGTCGTCGCCCACCAGGGCGAATAGGTCCTTTGCATTCAGCAGGCCGACGACGGTGTCGATGTTCTCGCGGTAGACGGGGTAGCGAGAATGCTTTTCGACGGCGACGAGGGCGATGACCTCGCGGAGGGGAGTCGATAGTTCGATTCCGAGGATGTGCCGGCGCGGAACCATGACTTCGCGGGCCGTCAAATCCTTGAAGTCGAGCACTTTGCGAATCATTTCCGCTGGTCCGTTCGCGATTGCCCCAGCCCGCTCGCCTTCGCTGACGACCCATTCCACTTCTGTCTCCGTAATGCGCGCGTCGACCGGGTGCGATTTGGGTACGCGCCGACCGACGGCCCGCCCGACGATCGCAAGCGGGTCGGCGAGAGGCACGAGCATCCACTCCAGGGGTCGGAGAAATACGAGTGCGAGGGCGCCCACTCGCTCCGGGCGGCGGCGTGCCAGGGTGCTGGCAATCTCGGTAAATGTGCCGTAGGTCATCACGGCGCCGAGGACGGCGAGCGGAAGTGCAATACGGTCGAGTCCGGCCCCGCGGGCTACTTCGTTCAAGAGTACCGTGGCCGCGCTCAACGCGACGACTCTTCCGACCAGCCACCGTGAAAGAACGCGCAGGGGGTCTTCGGTGAAACGGCGGAAGGCCGCTCCCGAGGAGCTTGCGGTCAATGCCTGCATCCTCCCGTCGGGGATCTCGCTGAGGGCGGCATCACCCGCCGCAAAGAGCGAGCCGACGACCGTGGCTGCTGCCGCCGCTAGGAGTTGTACGACAAACCCTCCTGGACCGGCGTTCACGAAGGCCAACCTTCTCGCATGGGTCTCGCGCCCCCGGCGCGCCCCGGCCTTGTGGAGGTTAACGCAGTGGGCGCGGGGGTCAAGCGGTAGGATAACGCGATGCGACAAGCGGGGACCGAAGCGCTCTCATGGGTCCGCCAGTACGCGCATCACGTTTCCGCGAAGAATCTTGCCGATGGTCCGCTCGTGGACGCCGGCGCGGAGGAGCGCGTCGGTCAGAAGGGGCAGTCCCCGAGGGTCGCGGAGCTCGCGAGTCGGGATGATCATTCCGTCCCAATCGCTCCCCAGCGCCGGCGCATCTTCGCCGGCGACGTTCAAGATATGAACGAGGTGCTGGACCACCGGTTCGAGGCCGTCGCCGCCCAGGTATCGCGGGAAAAAGATGACGCCAATCACGCCTCCCTTCTTGGCGACGGCGCGGAGCTGATCGTCGTCGATGTTGCGCCAGTGCCGGTGTGCACCGAGCACGCCGGTGTGACTGACGATTGGCGGCTTCGTTGCAGTCGCGCACGCGTCGAGGAAGCCTCGACGGTTGATGTGGGACAGATCGACGAGAACACCGGCGGCCTCGCAACGGTGGACGAGCTCGAAACCGAATGGGGTGAGGCCCTCGCCGTCCTGTCTCCCTTGTCCGTATGCGGGGTATCCCGCGTCATTCGCCGTGAAATGCAGGAAGCCGAGGTAACGTACGCCGCGTCGAGCAAAGGATTCCACGTGGTCGAGGTCGCCCTCGAGCGCGTGAGCACCCTCGATGCCAAGGAGAGCGCCGATCACTCCGTCGCGACGACAGGCTTCGATCTGGGCTGCGCTCCGCACCAGCCGGAGCTGGTCCGGGCTGCGTTCGGCGGCTTGTTCGAGGAGGTCGATTTGCTCATGCACCGCGTTGGAGAGCCCGCGCATTCGCTTTGTGACGGGCAGAGACACCAGTCCGAAGAACTGCGCTCCCATGCCGGCGTCGCGCAGGCGGGGCAGGTCGACGTGACCCGCGAAGGCAGCGCGCCATAGTGGCGGTTCGTGGCGGACGTGGACGTCGTAGCCCAGCCAGCGCGACCAAAGGAGTGTGTCGGCATGAAGGTCGATCGGCGGGTACGCCGCGTGGAGAGCGTGCGCGTCGTTCGATCCCAGCATGCGGCGCAATGTAGCTCGGGCGAGTGGGCGGGTCGCTGGTTGACAGGCCTCGTGTCCCCATTATCGTTCGAGCAGGGCTGGTCGAGTCGAAGTAGAGGACAGATGCTGCGGCTCGTCGAAAACGTGCTGGATCTCGTGGGCGATACGCCCCTCGTCTCGATTCGAGCCCTCGCCAAGGAGAGGCGCGCGGCGGTATGGGCCAAAATGGAGCAAGCCAACCCGGGCGGCTCCGTGAAGGATCGGATTTGCCGCGCCATGATCGAGGACGCGGAGCGCAGCGGTCGCCTCAAGCCGAATGGCGTGGTCGTCGAGCCGACGAGCGGCAACACGGGCATCGGGCTCGCTCTCGTGTGCGCGGTGCGGGGCTACCGGTGCATTCTGGCCATGCCCGAGAGTATGAGTTTGGAGCGGCGACAGCTCCTCGAGGCGTTTGGCGCCGAGGTGGTGCTAACCCCTGCGGATCAGCAGATGGAGGGGGCCGTCGCGAAAGCGCGCGAGATCGCCGAACGTACGCCGGGCGCGTTTATGCCCCAACAGTTCGACAATCCCGCCAATCCTCGAGTGCACGCGGAGACTACGGCCCGCGAAATCATCGAGGCGATGCGACCGTTGCGGATCGACGCCTTCGTGGTGGGCGTCGGGACGGGCGGGACCATCAGCGGTGTGGGTGAGGTGCTGCGTCGGGAGTTCTCGCCCGCGCCTCGCATCATCGGGGTGGAGCCCGAGTCGTGCGCGACGATTTCCCGGGGCGAGCGCGGCCCGACCAAGATCCAGGGACTCGCTGCCGGCTTCGTTCCCAAGAACTACCATCCGTCCGTGGTTGACGAGATGCGAACGGTGGCAGACGCCGACGCTTGGCGAACGAAGGGACTGCTCGCGCGCCGCGAAGGGCTCCTGGTGGGCATAAGCGCCGGTGCGGCCGTGCATGTGGCGCTCGAAGTGGCTCGCGAACTTGGCGCCGGGAGAAACGTGGTGACCGTTCTTCCGGACACCGGCGAGCGCTACTTTAGTCTCGAGGAGTATTTCCCCGAGGTCGTTACGTGAGTCGGGCGAGATCTCGAGTGCTCGTGGTCGGGGTCGGCGGGATCGGTTGTCCAGCGGCGCTGGCGCTGGCGCGTGCGGGCATCGGGACGATTGGGCTTTGCGACGACGACGAGGTGGAGCGAGTCAATCTCCACCGCCAGATCTTGTTCACCGATCGCGACGCGGACGCACGAAGGCCGAAGATCGAGGCCGCTGCAGACGCGCTGTGCGCCGTCGCTCCCGGTCTCGAGGTGCGTCAGCATGCCTCTCGGCTTCTTCCGAGCAACGCGTTGGACTTGGTGCGCGGGTACGACGTTGTCCTCGAGGGCGCGGACAACTACGCGACGAAGTTTTTGGCGGCCGATGCGTGTGCTCTGGCCGGTGTTCGGGTGGTCCATGCGTCGGCCGTGCGCTGGGTGGCGACGGCCTTTGCGGTCGGTGCCCGCGCGCGACCCTGCTATCGTTGCCTTTTCGAAGACGTGCCGGCAAACGGTGGCTTGGGCTGCGCGCAAGCCGGGGTGATGGGGCCTGTGGTGGGTGTCATCGCGGCCGCTCAGGTGGATCTGGCGCTCGCCATGGTCGACGGTATCGACGTGGAAGCGCAGCTCGTGACGTACGACGGCCAGACCAACGTGCTCCGGCGCCGCGCGATTGGCTCGCGTCCAGATTGTGCGCTCTGCGGGAGCCAAGCACGCATTCGTCGGATCGAGCCGCAAGCGTATTTGGCGCACGGATAGAGTGCAAAAAGAGGAGAGAAGGGTTCATGGAAACAATCGTCCGAATTCCGACGCCGCTTCGAACGCTGACCGGAGGTGCCGACGAGGTCACTGCCTCCGGCAAGACGGTAGGCGATGTAATCGAGGACCTCGAGCGCAAGCATCCTGGTATTCGCGAACGCTTGCTCGACGAAAAGGGTGTCCGTCGCTTCGTGAACATCTACGTGGGCGAGGAAGACGTACGCTTCCTCGACGGCCTACGCACGGCGCTGAATGCCGGAGATCAGATCAGCATCGTTCCGGCGATCGCCGGCGGCTGAGGCGCGAATGGACCGATACGTGCGCCAAGCGAAGCTTTTGGAGGTCGGCGTCGCCGGGCAAGAGCGCATTTCCCGCACGTTCGCCGATGTCGGCCTCGATGGTTTTGCGGCCGACGTAGCAGCTCGGTATCTCGGGGGTGCAGGCGTCGCCGGGTTGCGCGTGCGCGACCGGTCGATTGCGAATGCGGCTCGGGCGACGGCGCCGGGACTGGTTGTCGACGTCGACCCGACGCTCGCCGTCGACGGGGAGGGCGACACGTTCAACCTGCGCGATCCAGCGTGCCGCGAGCTCGCGCGAGGTGCCAGCGCTGCCCTGCGGGTCTTGCGGGCCGCGATCGGGATCGGGCCGTCCCCCGCTGCTCCTGTCGGGCGTTCGTGAGTCGCTTGGCCGCGCGCCGCCTCGACTCGGTGATCGACGCCGTGGGCAATACCCCCACCGTGCGTTTGAATCGAGTCGCGCAAGACATGCCCGACGTCGAAGTGTGGGCGAAGCTCGAGTTCGCCAACCCGGGCGGCAGCGTGAAAGACAGGCCTGCGCTGCGCATGATCCAAGATGCGCTCGCCGACGGGCGCATGTCCCGGGACAAGATCCTCATTGACTCGACGAGCGGGAATACGGGCGTGGCCTACTCGCTCTTCGGGGCTGCGCTCGGCCTGCGCATTCGACTGGTCATGCCTTCGAACGTGAGCAAGGCGCGAAAGGACATCGCTCGGAGCTTCGGCACCGAGATCATTTACAGCGATCCCATGGAGGGGTCCGACGGGGCCATCCGGCTCGCGCGCGAACTCGTCGCGAAGGAGCCAGAAACGTACTTTTATCCCGACCAATACTCGAACCCGTCGAATTGGCGCGCACACTACGACGGTACCGGGCGCGAGATTCTGGAAGATCTCGGGCCGCGCCTCACCCATTTCGTCGCGGGGCTGGGAACTACCGGGACGATGATGGGTTGCACGCGGCGCATCAAGCACGACGCGCCTCACGTTCAATGCGTCGCCGTCGAGCCGGCGGACGCCCTCCACGGCCTCGAGGGCCTCAAGCATATGGCGAGCAGCCTCGTTCCGCCGATCTACGACCCGCACGTCCCCGATCGCATCCTTCCCGTGAAAACGGAGGACGGATGGGACATGGCGGATCGGCTCGCGCGCGAAGAAGGGCTGCACGTCGGTCATTCGTCGGGCGCGAACGTCTTCGCCGCGATCCAAATCGCGGGCGAAGTGCAGAAGAGCGGCCGGAGCGGTTGTATCGTCGCGATCGTGTGCGACCGCGGAGACCGCTATTTTGCTCCGATGAAATGGGAGCGCCGCTACGTGTGGTAAGTCTGAGTGACGATGTGAGGTGAGCATGCGCGACGTAGATCGGCACCCGTGGGTTCGAGGTAACTTGGTGATCGATCGAGGGGTGCTCGAAGAGGTGGACGAGGAGGCGCGTCGCGCGTATGCGCGAGACGAGGAGAGCTGTGGCTTTCTCGTGGGGCCGGCGTCCGACCCGAGCGGCATCGATGGGCTCGTCCCGATGGTCAACCGGGCCAATGCGCTGCATCGCCTGGATCCCGAGAGCTATCCTCGCACCGGGCGGATGTACTTCGACATCGATTCGATGAAGTTCGAGGCCGCGATCCGCCGCGGGGAGACGCAGGGACGGCCGGTCAAGGTGCTCTACCACTCGCATCTGGACGCCGGCGCGTACTTCTCGCCGACCGACGCCGACGTGGCGAAGATGGGACAGGGCGAACCGCCCTGGGATCTCGCTTATCTGGTGACGAGTGTGGTCGGTGGCCGGGTCGACGACCGCAAGCTCTTCGTTTGGGATCCTGCAGTCGGTGACTTCGTCGCAAGCGGCTTGACTGTCCGGGAACGCGATCGGGGCATCTGACGATGCCAGGGCCGGCCGGACGCGCGCGTGGGGCGGCGGCGTGTGCGATCGCGGGGGCCATGGTTGGGGGTCCGCGGGCGGCACGGGCCGAGCTTCACGAGGCGGTGGAACGGGTGGCCGAGGCTTGGCGCTCGGTCGGCGCTGCCGTAGCGATCGACAAAACGCGCTTTCTGACCGATGACAGCGACGATCAACGCCCCATCGTCGTGACGCTCCCCGACGTGCCCGAAGGAGCGTGCACGACGGTCGTCTTGCTTGGCGCGCGCGGCCTTGGGTTTCACGCGCGGTTGCCGGATGGGGCGGGAGAGAATGCGGAGGGGAAGCGACTGCCGAGCATGGCGGGCGTCATTTCCATCGAGCGTTGCGGCGACGCTCCGCCTCGTCGTGTCATGGTGGCCAGCGACTCGGGCCGGGGAGCGCTGGAGGTCGTCGTGGCGCGCTCTTCGAAGCCTCTTCCGCCCCTGCGTTCGGTGCTGCCCGAGCGGTCGGGCGGTGCTCTCATACCGCTTTCGGAGCCGGGGGCTCTTCCCGCGCTGCCCCCGCCCGAGAAGCGGGCAGAAATTGCCGAGGCGCGGGCCACCCGCGACGGCGCGACGATTGCTACGCGTGCGACGTGGCAAGCCGGAGTCGACGGAACCGGTGCGGGGCAAGAGATTCTCGATCCTGGCTGCCATACGCTTCAACTCTTCGCCTTGGACCCGCGCGCGTCGATGCCGTCGCGACGCGGCAAGCTCGATCTGGACGCGGAGATGCGAGACGAGGCGGATGACCGAATCCTGGCTCGCGATCACAGCGATGCCCCCGACGCTCAACTCGAAGCCTGCGTCGGCGACGCCACGCACGTCGAAGTCGCATTCGCAGGTTCGCCGCCGAGCGCACCGGTTCTCGTCGCCCACTTTGCATGGCAGCTTCCGGATCATCTTCCAACGCTGTGGGGAGGGGAGGGCAGGGGGCGGATGGCGCACGTTCTTCTCGCCCGGCACGTCGCGTCGCTCCCCCGGGCGCCCGTGATGCTCGCTCAGGGGGGGTCGGGCGTCACGCCCATTCCGCTCTCGATCGAGCCTGGCGGCTGCTATCTCGGCCTGACCACTCGCACGAAAGAGGCCGCACGAGCGATCGGCCTCCGCATTCACGTGGGTTCGAACGATGCGTTCGACGATCGGGGGATCGACGGGGATGGCGCCGCGGTTGCGTTTTGCGCCGGCGGCCGTTCGCACGCGCTCGCGGAGGTCGAAGCGCGCGGCACCCAGATGCTCGGGTGGGGCTTCGCGCTCTTTCGCCTCCAGTCGGGTGTATGGGAGGTTCCGCAGTGAAGAGCGCGATCGCCTTTGCGCTCGTTCTGGTTTCCTGCGCGTCGCACGCGGTGCCCGTCGTCACGAGCGGTCCGCCCCCCGTTCCTGCGCCGCGGGTAACGGCCGGAAATCTCGATCCCCGAACACTCTTGGGTGAGGTGCCGGCGAGGGCGACGAGGCTCGGCGCCGGGGCGCCCGCCCTCGTTTCTTCTTCGGAAGCCGTCGAGAACGACTGGATTGGCGGCTTCGTCGACGTGCCTCAGGACGATTGCCTGCTGGGCTACGCGCGCGGCTCTCCTTCGATTGAAGACATCGACGTCGCGATCTACTCGGAGGAGGGTACGCAGCTGGCCGCCGACGAAGGGAGGGACGTGCATCCGACCGTGCTTTTGTGCGTTCCCCATCCGGATCGTGTCTACGTCGCGGCGCACGTCGTGGGGGGCGAGGGGCTCGTGGCGGTGGGGGCGCAACTCGTTCCCAAAGAGCGAGCCCTCATCGTGGCTCGCGCGCTCGGCGCGCGTGGTGCAATCGCCGAAGGTCCGCGGCCGGCGGACGCATGGCCGGGGCTCGACGATGCGGTCCGTGCGCACAGGCTGGCGCTCGGCGGCACCTGGGAGGAGTTCAAACGGGTGGCGCTTTCGGTGGACGCGAGGCTTCCAACCTTCGTGTCCTTGCCCATCGAAGCCGATCAATGCGTCGACGCGATGATCGTACCCGACGCAGACGTTGCGCTGCTGGACATCGAGGCGTTCGATGGGGACGGGCGCGTCATGGCGCGGGCTCGCGAGGGGATGGGGGTGCGCACGCTGACCGTGTGCTCGCCGATGTCGATGCCCGGGTCGTTGTCGGTGCGCCCGCATATCGGGCGGGGACTTGCTGCGGTGGTGCTTTCGCGCGCCCGCAGTGACGTTGCGCGGGATCTCTCCGCGCGGCCCGACGTGGCGTGGACGGCCGGCAGCCAGCCGCTCGAAGTGGCCCGAGTCGAGCGCGATGCGCTCTTGGCGAAGGGAGGCTACGGGGTCCCGCTCGCGGCGGCAAACGGCATGCTCGTCCTCGGCCGGCGGGTGAGCGTTCCGCTGGACGCCAAAGGTCTCGGGAGCGCCTGCGCGCGCATCGACGTGGTGGCCGGCGCGCCTCTTGCTTTAATCGACGCGCACGTCTGGGACGATGCCGGAGCGCTCTTGGCCTCGGCCGAGGCTTCGGCAACGCTGACGCTGTTTGCCTGTGCGCACGGCACGGTCCGACTGGAGCTCGAAACACGTGGCAGGCCTGGGCCATTCGCCGTTGCCATGCGACCGGAGCGATGGAGAGACTCTGCGTTTTCCGCGCATCCGCTGGCCGCTTCCCGCATGTTGGCGAGGGCGGCCGCCGGCCCGGACATGCTGCTCGACGGAAAGGAGGCACCGGTGCGCGAACTCTTGCTCGAGCCGACTCGCGTGGTCGGCTGGACCGAGAATATTCCAGGAGGACGCTGCGTCCGGGTGACAGTCGGGGTTCAGGGAGAGGGCGCCGGGATCGAATTGCGTGCGCTCGACCCCGCGGATGGCACCGATTTCGATCGTTCGGAGGCTCTCAACGCGGCGTCCGTTCGCGCGTGTGCGCCTTCGGGTATCGCACGGGACGCGCGATTCGAAGCACGCGCTTCGGCCGGTCACCTCGATGCCATCGTGGGTGAGCGGACCACTGGAAACTAATACCCTGCATTCCGCTGTTACTGATCTTGTCCATTCAGAGACGGTGTAGAGACGGCGAGGAGGCAAACTCTACGTGTAGGGTGCGCACCCTGAGGTGGACATACATGGGCTCTAAGAACATCAGCCGCGCAATCTTCGTCGTAACTTTGGGCACTGCGCTTGCAGCTGCCGCATGCAGCTCGGACGACACGACCAACCCCCCCGCTTCCACGACGGATTCGGGTCCCGATAGCACCACCGGTGGCGGTTCGGACGCGGGCGACGCCGGCGACGCTGGCAGCACTCCCGAGGCCGGAGGTAGCGACGGCGGTTCGGACGCCGGGGACGCCGGGGACGCCGGGGACGCCGGGCTGACCGAGGGCGGCCATGAAGGGGGAGGAGGCGGAGGACGCGACGCCGAGGCCGGAAGCAACGCAGGCGACGGGGGCAAGGAAGCGGGCGACGGCGGTGGCAAGGACGCTGGCGAAGGTGGCGGCGGTGACGCGAGCGATGGCGGCAACGACGCGAGCGATGGCGGCAACGACGCGAGCGACGGTGGCAACGACGCGAGCGACGGTGGCAACGACGCGGGCGACGACGGCAACGACGCGGGCGACGACGGCGGCGATGCCAGCGACGACGGCTCCAGCGAAGCGGGCTGATTCCGATCCAGGACTACGGCATGCCCGCCTCTGCAGGCGCAGAGGCGGGCATGCAAGACCGCAAGCAACTTCTGGGCGCTCTTCGGCCGCCCGGCCTCGAATCCGAAACTAAGAGCCCGCGAGCCGCGCCAGGATGGCGTCGGCGCGTCCGGTGTCGACGTCGCCGATACAGAGCTTCGCCCCATCACGAGGGACGAAGAGCATCCGGCAACGTCCGCGAGCGGTGGGCCAGATGCTCGAGAGAGCGAAATCCAGCGCGACCCCAACACCGACGAAGACGATGCCGGAGGCAAGCAGGGTGGGGGACGCCGCGCGGACGCCGTCGACGAACGTCGAAACGCCGAGGTAGCTCCCGACCGCGAGCGAGAGAAGGCCCGCGTAGAGCGCGATGCGAGGGTATCTCACTTCCCTCGATGCCCGAACGAGTGCCGAGCGCGGCAGCACGACGTCGCGATCGCGCATCGTGCGCCCCAAGAGCTCGACGCGCCAGCGAACCCGGAGGCTTCCGCTTTCGCCCTGGTCCACGACGACCACCTCGGCCGGGCGCTTGTAAGCGAGCGCGATCTTGGCGAAGAGGCGGGCGGCATGCACGACCAGCATGAGCCCGGTGATTGCCAGTAACGTCGTAGTGACCGGCCCGCGGGGCGCCGGCGACATTTCTCCCCGGACAGGCTCGACTGCTCCCGCAGCCGCCGAGCGGCCGGCCAGTATCCGCGCAAGTTTGCCGTCGCGGACGTCCCCAGCCAGCGTAGACGCCTGTTTGGCCGCGGATCGAGAACTCGATGCTGCGAGCGCGACGCCGCCAAGGAGCGCTTCGCCACGCGCGAAGGCCGGTAGCGACCCCTGATCGATGCGTCGAACCCGATCCGCGATTGCATCCCAGAGACCGTCCGCCGCGGGCCCGAGCGCGTGGTCGATCAGCCCCGTGGCGTCGAAGTGCGTATGCGCCGCAAGCCACAAAAGCTCGTTGGCCAGCCGATCTTCCTCCTCCCGGCTGACCGGAGGGAACCTCGCAACGACGCACGCGGCAAGCGCGCAGGCCAGTGCTCGCCCCGCGTCGTCCTCCGGCCCCCGTTGAAGGACGTCGAGCGCGTTTCCGTAGGGCGTCGCAGCGTCCTCTCGCGAGATGCGCATCTCGACCGCGAGTTTCCCGATCTGCTCGCGAGGGGCCTCGATTCGCTTCAGCTGAAAGGCCGCGGTCATCAGCGACCGCGCTATTGTCGCCAGATCAGCCACGCGCGGATGCTTCGACAGGGCGTCGTAAGCGCGAGCGTCAGCGTCGACCTGCATCTACCAAGGGGCCGGTGTGTACAGCAGCATCGACCCGAAGTCGAGTCTGCAATGGGATGTTTTGGCGCGAATTTGGCCCTACAACGCTCAATCGCATATCAGGTGTCGAGAACCGAGGGAAACCATGCAAACGAGGGATGAGGTCCTGGAAGAGCTGCGAACGATGTTCCGCAACCTCCTCGCCGATTCGGCTGCCGGCGGAAACCATTCTCGCCTGTCGCGCGGGCGCGGGTGCGTCGACGGGTATATGCGCGCGCTGCTCGACCTCGGCGTTGCCACACGTTCGGAGCTACTCCAACTCATCGCGACGGAGCGCGAGCGTGTCGCGGGTCCGGCAGTGCGCACTCTCGACTGCCCAATCTGAGCTACGCGGAGGGGAGCGGGAGGTCTCCGCCGTAGTCGACTAGCCGCACGAAAGACGCCATGCGCGCGGCGAGCTCGGAGCGCCCGATCGCAATCAATCGCCCAGGCCCCACGCCCTCGACGCAGAAGCTGCCCAGCGCGGCGGCGTAGAGCATCGCTCTGCGGAGCGCCAACGGCGACCACTCTCCTTGCAGCGAGGCCAGATATCCCATTAACCCGCCGGAGAACGAGTCGCCCGCGCCCGTCGGGTCGACGACGTCTTCCAGCGGGTAGGCCGGCACGAAGAAGATGCCGGCGGCGTCGAACAGGAGTGCGCCGAATTCGCCTCGCTTTATGACCAGCATCTTCGGGCCCCGCTTGCGAATGTCGGCGGCGGCCCTTACGAGGTTGTGGATCCCCGAGAGCTGGCGAGCTTCTTCGTCGTTGATGATGAGCAAGTCGATCCGCCGCAGCATCTCAGCGAGCGCTGTCGGTTCGCGTTCGATCCAGAAGTTCATGGTGTCAGCCGCGACGAGCCGCGGCCGCCGCACCTGCTCGAGAACGCTCACCTGGAGCGACGGGTGGATGTTGCCCAGGAGGACAAACGAGCTGGCTCGGTAGGCCTCGTGGATTTTTGGGGAGAACTGCCCGAAGACGTTGAGTTGGGTGTCCAACGTGGTCCGACTCGCGAGATCGCTCGAGTAGCGGCCGTGCCAACGGAATGTGCGTCCCGCCGCCCGCTCGACCCCCGTGGTGTCGACGCCGCGCGCGCGAAGCTCCGTCAAGTGAATGTCGGGGAAATCCTCGCCGACGATCCCGACGACGCGCACGCCGCCGCGGGTGACGAGCGACGCGGCGAGCGAAGAATACGTGGCGGAACCGCCGAGGACGTTGCGGTACTCGCCCGAGGGCATGTCGAGGTCGTCGAACGCGATCGATCCGACGATGAGAAGCGATTCGGGGCCGGTGCTCACGTTGACTGCCACTCCTTTTTCTGCCGCCACTTGGATGCTTACTGCAAGCGCCCGGTTCGCAAAAGCGATTCGGCGAGCGCCGCGCGGCGCTGCCGCCGTGCCCGTTCCGCGACGGCGATGGAGCGAAGCTCGTCGAATGCCCGTTGCACGTCGTCATTGACGACGAGATAATCGAAGAGGGCGTAGTGCTCGATCTCGCGCTGGGCGCCGGCGAACCGCCGGGCCAAGGCGTCTTCGGTCTCGCTGGCCCGGCCGCGAAGGCGCCGTTCGAGCTCGTGCATCGACGGCGGGAGAATGAAGACCGCGACGACGTCGTCCACTTTCGACCGGATCTGACGCGCGCCCTGGTAGTCGATGTCGAAGATCATTCCGGAGCAGCCAGGGGTCACCCGCGCTCGGTCGATCTCGGCGATCGAGGTGCCGTAGAGGTTGCCGTGCACCTCCGCCCACTCGAGAAAGGCCCCTTGGGCGACGAGTTCCCGGAATCGGGCCCGGTCCACGAAGTGGTAATCGCGTCCGTCCACTTCGCTGTCGCGCGGCGCGCGCGTCGTGTGCGAAACGCTGAAGCGAAGATCGACGCACCGCTCGAGGAGCATGCGCGTGAGCGTGGTTTTCCCCGCTCCGCTCGGAGACGACAAGACGAGGAGAAGAAAGTCGCTGTAGGAGCTCATTCGACGTTCTGCACCTGTTCGCGCATCCGTTCGATTTCTGCCTTCACCTCGACTACGGCGTGCGTAATCTTGGCGTCGGGACTCTTGGCTCCGATGGTGTTCGCCTCGCGGACCATCTCCTGGAGCAGGAAATCGAGGCGGCGGCCGACCGCGTCGTCGCCGGAAAGAAGTCCCACGAACTGCGCGCAGTGGCTTTCCATTCGGGTCAATTCCTCGCACACGTCGCTGCGCTCCGCAAAGAGCGCAATCTCTTGCTCCAGCCGCGCGCCGTCCACCTCGATTTCCGTCGCGGCACGCAATCGGTCGGCGCGCTCGCGGAGCCTGCGGCGGTGCGTTTCTAGAACGTCGGGCGCGCGCTGGGCGATTCCCTCGGCCAGGCACCGCACGCGCGCAACCCGTAGCGTCAAGTCGTCGAGCAACGCCTTCCCCTCGTACATGCGCATCTGGTCGAGGGCGGACGCGGCCGCGTCGAACGCAACGCGCGTGGCCTCTCGCAAGCGCTCCAGCTCTCGGTCGCCCGAGGAGACGAAGAGATCGGGGACCGCGGCGAGGAGCGAGAGGGGGACATCCAGACCCGGTGCGAGCTCGTCGCGCAGCTCGCAAAAAGCGCGATACGCGCTGCGTGCCCGTTCTCGATCGAGTCTGGGCGCACCGAGGACGATGCCGTCGACGCGCATCGCCACCTCGTAGCGACCGCGCGAGAGCCTTTCTCGAGCGAGGAGCTCCACGAAACCGACGAGGTCGCCCAGTTCGCGCCCCATTCTCACTCTTACGTCCAAGAATCGATGATTCACGCCACGGATCTCGACGCCGACCTTGCCCGTAGCCAGGGGAGCCTCGCCGAGGCCAAAGCCCGTCATGCTGCGCATGCGCCCATGACGCTACGCCGATTTTCCGTCCGGCTACAGCCCTTTGCGTCGTCTGACCTGTTCGAGGATGCGGCTGTATTCGACCTCCCAGTCGCGAGTTCCCTCCTTGAGGTGACGCAGCTGGGCGCGCACCTCGGCGTCGACCGTCGAGTCGACGGCCATGTGCTTCTTGAACACCGGTGCCATCTTGCGGCGGAGCTCGACGTCGGCGGCGTACACCTCGTCGACGTTGTTCGAGTGCATCAGCATCTCGACGACCTGATCGAGGAGGTAGTCGAGAGCCTCGTCTCCGAGCTTGATTCCCTTTTCTTCGGCGGCGAGGGCCCGCAGTCGCTGGTAGTCCGCGGGGGGTTTGCCCGTGCGCTCGATCAAGTCCTTCGCGCGATCATTGACCTCGCGCTCGTCGGCCAAGTACTGATTGAGCACGGCAGCGATGTCGCTTTCTACTTCCTTGGGGCTCTCCGCCTCGATGTCCTTGGCCGCCACCAGGGCGCGGACGACTTCGGTCGCGATGGCCGGAACCTTGCCGCTGTAAAGACGCATGACGGTGGCATACTCCGACGCGCGCGCGGACGCGACTACGAGTTGAACGCCGCGCCTTATTTCCTCTTTCGGGGGTCGGGGGGCGGATGGGACCCTTTCGAGTCCGCTTCTCCGGTCCCACCGAGCTGGAGTCGCCGCATCACCGCCTTCTTTTGTCGCTCCTTGTACTTCGCGTGCGAGGCCTCGCCGAGCTCGTTGTGCGCTTCGGTGTCGCGGTCGACGATCTGGAATTCGCAGATGACGAAGATGACGTTTCCGAGCGTTGGCGCGCTCGGGGGCGCTCGCTCGAGGATGCGTTTCGGCAAGCGCACGGGCATGTCGACGACGAAATGAATGACGCGGTAGGTTTGCGCCGAAAACTGGTTCTCGCTCGGCGTGTAGTCGTCGCCGACGCTGCCGTGAACTTGCATTTCGCCCAGGAGTCCCTTGAGCGAAGTCTTCTCGAGGTACGATTTGAAGGAGAAAACCGAATTGATGCTCTGGCCGGGAACGACGTAGTTGAAAGGAAAGAGCTTGCTGGTGAGGTACTGCACGATTGGGAAGATGTCGTCGCGCGATCGAGTGACGATTCGGAACCGCAGCTTGTCGAAGATCTGTGCCGCGATCGTCTCCTGCTTCGATAAGAGCTTCGTGATGAGCGAATCCTTGTTCTTTCGGCCGCCGACGAACTCGATGATGGGAAACCCGGCGGCAAGCATCCCGCCGATCACGCGGTAAACCTTCTCCTCCACGATGTGGAAGACTTCCTGGTCGGACATCGGGAGAACGAACAAGAGTTCGCGTCCGTCGAGATGGTGAATGATGTGCATGCACTTGAGAATCGTGCATGCGCACATCGCGCGATGGCCGCGCCCGGAAGCCAAAAGGATTAGCTCGGGTACCGTCGCACGTTCGATCGGGCGCGGAATCGGATACTCGAATTGGCGGCGCAGGTAGGCGATCGCCTCGCCCTTGACGTGTTCCATGCGGATTCGATCGGCCGGGTCGTCGGGCCGGAGCTCGTGCGCGCCGAGAAATGCGCGAACTTCGTCTTCGCTCGCAAAATCGAGTCGCCGCCAATCGATTACCGAGTCGCCTCGGAGGACGAGTCGGACGGACTCGAGATCGGCGAGCGTGAACTGGTCGAGGGGTCGGAGACTCTCGACGGCGTCCCGGTTGACGTCGGACATTGGCGTGTTCGCGCGCGTCGTTCTCCGACGTTAGCGCAAAGGCAGGCCCTGCGGGCGCTATCGCGGACGACCGTGAAGATCAGGGGCGTCGGCCACGGGAGCCGCCGGGTGGCGGCCCAGCGCAAGCGTGCCGAAGAAGATGCAGAGCGTGACCGCGAGCACGGCACACTGGCCCAAGAACGCCCCCGAACATCCGGCGACAGCGATTGGCGCAAAGGCTACGAAGTACCAGGGTGTCAGCTTCATATCGTTGTGGGGTCTCCGGCGTGGACGTCGAACTGCATCCGGCTCTACATGTAGGCGAGGTTACGACACCGAGCGGCGGAGAGCCAAACTTCTACCGATGAGCCGCCCGGTAAGGCAAGCCGAAACCGACGGGCGTGTTCAGGCTCCCCGTTTTTGCAAGTGCCCGCATGTGCGACTCCCATGAAGAACGAAAGACGTCAGTCGCCGCGCCGGACGGGGGGAAGCGGCTGAGCGGGGCGTCTGACCGTCGGGGCAAAGCCGAACGGGCAGGCGGCGGCTGTATGCGCGTGTCCGCGTCGCGAAGGCGTCCTTCGACGCTTGTGGCGGTGGTAGCGAGGATCTATCGTGGCGGTGTGGCCGCTGGCATGGTTCGACCACGCGGGGATGCCTGGTCGAAGGCGATGCGGCGCGCGGCCACTGCGATGGGGATGGCGCCGATGCTCGCTGCCTGCGGCTGCACGACGGTGGACCCCGGCCCGAACTTCTCGATCGCAAATACGAGCTTCGATGGCGACTATTTTTACTGCCACGTCGAGCCCCAGTTCATCGTCGCGAAACATTGTGGACCGGGTGGTCCCAGCGACTCGAATAGCTGCCACTTCGTCCCGTCGGCTGTGAGCGGGATGGTGCTCCTGGACCATCCCCCGGTCGATTGCGGCGGGGGGGATCATCCCGTCGATACGACCCAGATTGGCACGGGCAGCCCGGCGCAGAGCAACCTGGAGGCGGTCTCGTTCGAGATGAGCAAAGACTACACGACCGCCCCTATCTACGTGCGCCCGAGCGGCAGCGGAAATGCCCTCTATCACCCCCGGCAGATCTTCGATCCCGGCGACGTGACGGTCATCCAGCTCCTCTCGACCTGGGCCAGCAAGTGAGGGGTGCCTCCGCGTGGAGTGTGCGGGCACTGGTCGGCGCGGCGTCGTGCGCGGCGGCGGCTCCCGCGCCTGCACGCGCCGCCGAGGAGGCCCAGGCATTTGCTCGCGTCGTCGTCGATGCCGCCGAGCTGAGGACGGGGGCGGGCGTGAGCTTTCGCGTGATTTACGTGGCCCACCGCGGCGAGACGTTCGCTCTCGACGGCCGTCCAGGCGCGGGCTTTTGGCTCCGGGTTCTTCTCGCTGACGGTCGCGTGGCTTACGTACTCGGCGACGAGATACAGCCGTACTCGGTGATCCCCGGCGAGCCCGGAGCGCCGTCGCGTCCCGGCATCTTCGCGCCGCCTCCGCTCGTCGGTTCGCGCGGAGGGCTTGCGCTCGTCGGGGGCATCTTGAGCATCCCCGTGGCCACGGGGGCCGTGCAGCGGTTCGGGTACGTCGAGGCGCGCCCATCGGTCGTATTGCACGAGAGCATTGCCCTCGAGGGTTTCGTCGGCGACGGGCTGACCAGTGATGGCGCGCAGCTCCTCTACGGCGGAGGCGCCGCGGTGTACCTCGCGCCGCGCTGGATCGTGTGCCCGTTCGTCGGACTCTTCGTCGGAGGCCTCAGCGTCGTTCGCAACCACGACTCCTTCGTTCTCAAGAACGAGGACATGTACCTCGCGCGGGCCGGGGGCGGAGTGCTCTTTGCCCTCCGCAACCGAATCCTCGTCCGTCTCGAAGCCACGAACTTGTCGCTGTTCACCGCAGAAACGTACAAGAACGCGCAGACCTACTCGGGTGGTCTGGGCGTGTACTTCTGAAAGGAATCGAAAGATGAACCGCAAGCCGGCGAGACGGGGGGGATTGAAACGTCCATACCGCAAGCTTTCCGGTCTTTCGGTGTGCGCGGTTCTCTTGATCTGCTCCGGGTGTGCGACCGTCGCTCCGCAAGACCGGGCGATTCTGGCCGACCCGACGATGCAATTCGACGCGGAGGCCAAGCACGACGCGGCGCTTCGACACGCCATCGAGAACCGAGAGGGATCCATTGGAGGAAGCGGAGCGACGGGCGGGGGATGCGGGTGCAACTGACCCGGATCGCGGTTCTCGTGGCGATCGTTTCCGTCGCATTCCCCGCCGCAGCCCAGGTGGCAGAGTTCGACACCGCGCACACGGTCTTCTATGAGGCGCCTACGCGCACGCACATGTTCGTTTATTCGCCGTCGGTAGACGTCCAGGCCTCCCCGTGGTCCTGGCTCGACGTCCGCGGCGGGTGGGAGGCGGACGTGGTGTCCGGCGCGAGCGTGAAAGTGAAGGCTGGCCCATCGTATGGGGCGACGCACACGGCGGACGTGGTGACGACGGCCAGCGTGCGCGACCTAAGGAACCTCGGGCGCGGCGAGTTTACCGTCAAAGGCGACACGACTGCGCTCACAGCGGGATATGCGTACGGCGCCGAACACGACTATCGCTCGCATTCGATCCATGCGAACGCCCGAACCGACGTGCTGCAGCACAATACCCAGCTTCAGCTCTCGTACGCCCACGACTTCGACACCGTTTGCGATCGGATGCAAAGCTCGAGTGCCGTCGATCCGACGCAGTGGGCTGCGCTCGAGTCCTCCACCGGATGCTTTACGTCGTCCGCGCCCGGGCGAACGACGCGGCCCATCGCCATCGACACCTACGAGGCAAGCTGGTTGCAGTCCTGGACGCCAGTCTTCGCCACCCAACTGACATACTCGGCGCAGCTGGTCGACGGCTTCCAGAGCGACCCCTATCGCAGCGTCGTTCTGGGCGAGGGCCTCCTGGCCCAGGAGCACGAGCCGAACGAGCGCGCTCGCGAGGCCCTCACCGTGCGGGTCGCCTGGTACCTTCGCGCCATCAAGGGAGCGTTGCGCCTGGCTCTCCGCGGCTACCACGATACGTGGGCGATCGATAGCGCCTCGGCCGAGCTCGAGGCGGAGAAGTCGGTCGGCGAGGCGCTTCGAATCCTGATGCGAGGACGCATCTACCGGCAGACGGGAGCGGTATTCTGGAGTGACGACTATACGGGAGGGAGCGCGCCGCTCGGCCCCCGGGGGCAATACTGGAGCGGGGATCGCGAGCTATCCCCGCTGACGAGCTGGCTCCTCGGCCTGCGGGCCGTCTGGACGTTGGCGCCCGTGAACAAGCGTTTGCTCGGGATCCTCGAAAGCCTCAAGGTCGTCGGCTCGGCCCACGTGTTGGCGTCGTCTTACGACGAGTACACCCTCGCCGGGATCCCGATCTCGAACGCGCGCGCGTACGTGGGCACGCTGAGCCTCGGCGCGGCGTTCTGAAAGATGGGCTGAAAGACGGCGCCTTTGCGACGGGCGAGTCGCGGTTGACTCGAGTGTTCCACCGAGTAGGTTGAGGGGGTCATGCCGTCGCCCATGATCGTGGCCGTCGTCCAGCTCAACTCGCAAGACAGTGTCGCGGCGAACCTCGAACGCGCAAAGCACTTGATTTCGGAAGCGGCAAGTCGCGGGGCCAAGCTCGTGGCGCTTCCGGAAAACTTTGCGTTCATGGGCGAGGAGGTCGCGAAACGAGAAATCGCAGAAACGCTCGACGCAGCCCGTCCAGGCCCGATCCTGAGCGCGCTCGCCGAGAGCGCCGCTGCACGCGGTGTGTGGATTCTCGGCGGAGGCATGCCCGAAAAGAGCGACGACCCGGCGCGCCCCTACAACACATCCGTTCTCGTGAGCCCCGCCGGCGCGGTCGCTGCGAAGTACCGAAAGGTGCATCTCTTCGACGTGTCGCTCGCGGACGGCACTTCGGCGTGCGAGAGCGCTGCCACGACGGCGGGGTCGGACGTCGTGACCGCCGAAGTTCTCGGTGCTCGCGTGGGGATGAGCATTTGCTACGACGTGCGCTTCCCCGAGCTCTATCGACGCCTCGCCGATCACGGCGCGAGGGTCATCACCGTCCCCGCGGCGTTCACGCTGACGACGGGAAAGGATCATTGGAGTGTGCTGCTGCGCGCGCGCGCGATCGAGAATCAGGCGTATGTGATGGCACCCGGTCAGCACGGCAAGCACTCCCGCGGGCGGCAGACTTACGGTAAGTCGCTCATCGTCGACCCCTGGGGCGAAGTGATCGCCCAGTGCTCCGAGGGCGAGGGGTTTGCGATCGCCCACCTCGACTTCGAGTACCAGGACAAGGTCCGGAAATCGCTCCCGGCGCTCGCCCATCGCAAGTGGTAACGAGGGTTCCTCTCGTGGGCCTGGCGGCGCAAGAAGCGACCGTCGCCGAAGAGATTCTCGCCGCCGTCGCGGATGTCGCCCGCGAGGGGCGCTTCGTGCTCGGGCCAAGGGTCGAGGCGTTCGAGCGCTGGTTGGCCGAGGCGTGCTCCTGCGGACACGCCGTCGCAGTCGGGTCGGGGACCGACGCAATCGAGCTCAGTCTGCGTGCGCTCGGGGTGGGTGCGGGAGACGCTGTCGTGACTCCGGCGTTCTCGTTCGTTGCCGCTGCCGAGGCCATCGCGGCCACCGGGGCGCGTCCGGTTTTTTGCGACGTCGACCCGGTCTCGATGAACGCCACGGGGAGGACAGTGAAGCAGGCGATCGACCGCGCGCGCGCGGCCGGACTGCGCGTTCGGGCGATCGTGCCAGTGCATCTCTTCGGGCTCTGCGCCCCGCTCGGCGCGCTCTCGGCGATTGCGCGTCAGGAGCGTCTGGTCCTCGTCGAGGATGCGGCCCAGGCGATCGGCGCGCGCGACGGGGCCGGGTTCGCGGCGGGGGCGGTCGGCGACGCGGGGTGCTTCAGCTTCTTCCCGACGAAGAACCTGGGAGCTTGGGGGGACGGCGGGGCGGTCGTCACGTCCGACGAAGCGGTGGCGAAGCGCCTTCGCCGCCTGCGTGCGCACGGCGCCGTGGCGCCCTACACGCACGCCGAGCCCGGCCGAAATAGCCGTCTCGACGAGCTTCAGGCCGCCGTCCTGCTCGCGAAAGCGAAGCACCTCGCCGACTGGCAGCGCGCGCGCGCACGGGCGGCCGAGCGC
>Ga0265316_10000690_pt1 | contig 37547 bp, 36 predicted proteins | sample 4522metaG_FD_202092 | JGI IMG/M metagenome (GOLD analysis project Ga0265316, IMG submission 202092) | Rhizosphere microbial communities from Carex aquatilis grown in University of Washington, Seatle, WA, United States - 4-5-22 metaG | ecosystem: Host-associated > Plants > Roots > Rhizosphere >...
CGTTATTCTGCCCCAAGCGGAAAATCAAGCCCGCGTTTGGACTGCAGAGGGAGAATTCAATTTGCCGGAAGATGCAAAAAAGATCCTGGGTGCGGACCACCCATTTTTAGCGGCGGTGACGCAGGACCTTATTAGCCTATGCCATCACCCTAATGCCGGGGAGTTTACCTTTATGGGGTTTAAGCCCGGCGAAAAATATATGACCTTTCCGGTCGAGAACGGCTCCCATGCCGGGCCAGGCCCAGAGGAGACCAATGGTTTTGCCCTGCTTCCCAGCGATGTCATCCCCCGACAGAGAGAGCGAACTTATTTGACGCCGATGGACTTGCGCTTCGGGGCCCTGAGATTTTTAAAACGCCAGATACCGGAAGAGTTAAAACAATATTCTAAAATTTTAATTCCTGAAAAGATTGAAGTCGTTCCCGACACCATCCGGGTCATGACCTATAATGTACATTCTTGTGTTGGGAGAGATGGCAAGATATCACCTTCCAGGATCGCGCGCGTCATTCGGCGCCATGAACCGGATATCGTCGCCCTTCAAGAGCTGGATGTTGGGCGTAAACGCACTGGAGAGGTGAATCAACCCCGCCTGATCGCTGAAGAATTAGGGATGGATTATTATTTTCGCCCTTCGGTTTTGATCGGTGAGGAGCGTTACGGTAATGCAGTGTTAAGCCGCTACCCGATAGAATTAATACGCGCTGGGCAATTGCCGAGAATTATAAAAAATTCCATGGTGGAATCGCGGGGAGTTATTTGGACGGTGATAAATATCGCGGGTACTAAAATCAATCTTTTTAATACACATTTGAGTTTTTTACCCTTGGAAGGGGTCAATCAAGCCAAGGCCTTGCTCGGGGCTCAGTGGGTAGCCAACCCCGCTTGTCAGGGGCCGGTGATTTTGTGCGGTGATTTTAACGCTTTCCCTAATTCGCAGTTATACCGGAATATCAAGAAAGTTTTTCGTGATGCGCAGGAAGAGCTTAGTGATTACAGCCCTAAAGCGACTTGGTTTAGCCGTTATCCGATCGGAAGGATCGACCATATCTTTATCGGCCCCCAAATCGAGGTGACTAACGTGGAAGTATCCGGTACCGACATAGATAGGATTGCTTCGGACCACCTTCCCCTAATCGTTGACATAAAATTTAAGATATAAAGACTAATAGAATAGTTATCGCGGCGTTAACGGTTGCAATGATTTTTGCCGCAATCTATTGGCCATACCAGAGAGAGTATCATAATATACGATAATCCTATTTTATTTGAGCCTGCAACCCGATCTTAAAATCGGCTGGAATTTTACTACCCGCGTCCCGCTTAAAATACGAGGAAAAGATATTATCAGCCATGCTTTATCGATGGAAAAATATACTGGGTACTATTAAGAGGTGAGTCCTGCGCACCTATGCAGTAAAAGGATGTTGTGCAACCTTTGAAATTATCGTATTTACCAGTTTCTTTATCGCAATTTTCCTCTTTTGGTTGGTCAATAGGCGGCTGACTGGCCGTTTGGCTAGTTTTTTAACTACTTGATTCCCCTGTTTAGGCCTGTTTTTGTCAGTAAATAAGCGGTTTTTTGGCCATTGCGTCGACTTGACAAAAAGCTTGACAATATGGCTTTCTTTGTGCTATTATCTTTCTAAGATTCCCAGACGGGAATTTTTTTATTACAGAAAATAGTCGTCTTACTAAGCAACTATGAATTTTATGAGTACAAATAAACAACCAAGCAAGCTTTTGTTAGCCCCGTTATTGTTTATAAACCTGGCGCCGAGCATGATTATGCCGAATACGGCAATGAAAGACTTGGCCTTAAGAGACGTAGTTAACGACAAGAACGAGACTAATACAGTAGTTGTCCAAACTCCGGCGACGCACTTATTGCCGTCCCCGGTTGACCCGGACAGCAACTTAATAACCATAACCGCCTACTCCAGCACCCCTGACCAGACCGACGACACGCCTTTTATAACGGCTTCGGGAACTTATGTTGAAGACGGTGTTGTGGCTTGCAACTTCCTGAAATTCGGCACTAAAGTCAGATTTCCGGAAATCTACGGCGATAAAGTTTTCACAGTTGAAGACCGGATGGCCAAGAAAAACAACACCAAAATGGATATTTGGTTCCCAACCAGAAGTGAAGCTAAAAAATTTGGCGTCAAAAAGACTACAGTTGAGGTTATAGAAAGCTAAAATTCTAACTCTGCTAAAAAAACAGCCTCGATTAATCGAGGCTGTTTTTGGTTATTTAAACAATCTTTTCGGCAATCGCCAACTCTTCGTTGGTGGGAACAACTAAAAATTTTGTTTTGAACGGCAGGTCTTTAGTAATCATTGCTCTGACGGGTAAACTGCGCTCGCCGATTCCAGCTGTAAACACTATCGCATTTACTTTACCGCCAAGAGCCAAATAATAAGAAGCAATATATTTTCTGACCCGGTAAATAAACATATCCAAAGCGATTTTTGAGTACTTCTTTTGCTCCTCGGTAAAATTTATCTGCGATTTATATCCTTCAACTTTAATTCCGGAGGCCGAGAGAACATCGCGCAGGTCTTTGAAGCCGCAAACGCCGATAAAACCGGATTCTTTGTTCATGGCATTATCAACTTGGTCCGGAGTTAAACCTTTTTTTATAAGAAACAACGGAATAGCCGGGTCGATGTCGCCGCAGCGGGAAGACATCATCAGGCCTTCAAGCGGGGTCAGGCCCATGGAGGTGTCAATGGATTTTCCGTTTTTAATGGCCGTAATGCTGCAACCGCTGCCCAAATGGCAGGTTATTAAGTTTAGCTTGCTTAAATCTTTTTTAAGATTTTGAGCGGCCTGGCGCGCGACATATTCGTGGGAAATGCCATGAAAGCCGTATTTGCGGATGCCATATTTTTGATAGAAAGCCAGAGGAAGCGGATATAAATAAGATTCAACGGGAATTGTTTGGTGGAAAGCTGTGTCAAAGACGGCGTAATTTTTGGCGTTTGGCAAAAGCTTTAAACAGCCTTTGATGCCAGCGATATTGGGAGGGTTGTGGAGCATGGCCAGTTCGTTGAGTTTTTCCAACTCGGTGACAACCGACGGGTTAACCTCGATGGGCTCAAAAAACTTTTCGCCGCCGTGAACTACGCGGTGGCCGATTTTTTTAATATCTTCCAAAGAAAAACCGGAAGCTTCGATTTTCCCCAGAACAACAGACAAAACAATTTCCGTATTAGAAAAATCTTTGTCTATTCTCTCGGTTTTTTCGCCGACTTGAAAATCAACAAATCCTCCGGCCAAACCGATTCGTTCGGCGTTACCGGACATTAAAACTTTCAGTTTTTCTGAAAACAATTTAAATTTCAGGCTGGAAGAACCGGAATTGATTACTAATATGTTCATAAATTATTTTTTAACTTAATACGGCCATTTCCAATTTTGGATTTCGGGCATGTCGTCGCCTTTTTCGTTGATATAGCGGCGGTGCTCAATGAGCTTGTCGCTAATCATTTGTTTAACATAGCCTGCTTTAGCGCCAAGCTGGGGCAAGCGGTCGATGACGTCGCTGGCCAAGTGGAATCGGTCAATCTCGTTTAACACGGTCATATCGAAAGGCGTGGTGGTTGTTCCCTCTTCTTTGTAGCCGCGAACGTGGAGATTGTCGTGATTGGCCCGGCGGTACATTAACCGGTGAATAAGCCACGGGTAGCCATGAAACGCAAAGATAACCGGTTTATTGGTGGTAAACATTTCGTCATAATCTTTATCCGGAAGTCCGTGCGGGTGTTCGCTTTGCGGCTGGAGCATCATTAAGTCAACGACGTTAATTACCCGGATTTTCAATTCGGGAAAATTCTGCCGCAGAATATCAACGGCGGCGAGAGTTTCAAGGGTGGGAATATCGCCACAGCAGACCAAAACCACGTCCGGCTCGCTACCCTTGTCGTTGCTCGCCCACTCCCAGATTCCGACTCCGCGGGAACAATGCTTGATGGCCGATTCCATATCTAGATATTGTAAAGCGGGCTGTTTTCCGGCAACAATAACATTAACTAAATTGCGGCTTCGCAAGCATCCGTCTGTTATCGCGAGCAAACTATTGGCGTCGGGCGGCAGATAAACTCTGACGATGTCGGCTTTTTTATTTATAACAAGGTCAATAAAACCCGGGTCTTGATGGGAAAAACCGTTGTGGTCTTGTCGCCAGACGTGCGAAGTGAGCAAATAATTCAAAGAAGCGATGGGTTTGCGCCAAGGAATTTGGTGGCAGACTTTTAGCCATTTGGCGTGCTGGTTGAACATGGAATCTATTATGTGAATGAAAGCTTCGTAGCAAGAGAAAAATCCGTGGCGGCCGGTTAAAAGATAACCTTCAAGCCAACCCTGGCAAAGATGTTCGCTTAAAAATTCCATGACCCGGCCGTCCGGGGACAAGTGGGCGTCATTTTTGAGGCGCTTGGCCATCCAGACTTTGTTTGTGACTTCAAACAAAGCGGTTAAGCGGTTGGAAGCGGTTTCGTCGGGGCCCATGACCCGAAAATTGCGATTTTCTTGATTCATTTTTATGACATCGCGTAAAAGATTTCCCATAACGCGGGTGGCTTCGGCGATATCAATGCCGGGCTTGGGAACGGAAACGGCGTAATCGCGGAAGTCAGGCAAGTGGAGGTCTTTGAGCAAGCCGCCGCCGTTGGCGTGCGGGTTGGCGCTCATTCTGGAAATGCCTTTGGGCGGAAGCTCGGCTAAGTTATGTTTAAGTTTTCCGCTGGCATCAAAAAGATTCTCGGGATGATAACTTTTCATCCATTTTTCCAGAAGCTTCAGGTGCTCCGGATTGGAATACACTTCCATTAAAGGAACCTGGTGCGCGAGCGAAGAGCCCTCGATTTTTTTGCCGTCAACTTCTTTCGGTCCAGTCCAACCCTTCGGAGTTTTTAAAATAATCATCGGCCATGTCGGAAGTTTCAAGTCATTATTTTCTCTAGCATTTTTCTGAATCGCCAAGATATCGGCAAAAGCTTTATCAAGAGTGGCGGCCATTAACTGGTGGGCAACTTCCGGAACATCGCTTTCTATAAAATATGGTTTGTAGCCGTAGCCTTTAAATAAATCTAAAAGGTTTTTCTTGGAAATGCGGGAAAGGACAGTTGGGTTATCTATTTTGTAGCCGTTTAAGTGGAGAATCGGCAAGACGGCGCCGTCGGTTTTTGGGTTTAAAAATTTATTGGAGTGCCAGCTGGTGGCAAGCGGGCCGGTTTCGGCTTCACCGTCGCCAACAACACAAGCAACGATTAAATCGGGATTATCAAACGCCGCACCGAAAGAGTGAGCCAAAGAGTAGCCGAGCTCCCCGCCTTCGTGAATGGAGCCGGGGGTTTCCGGCGCGACGTGGCTGGGAATTCCTCCGGGAAAAGAAAACTGCTTAAACAACTTTTTCATCCCCTCCTCGTCGGCAGAAATTTCGGGATAAACTTCGCTATAAGTTCCTTCAAGATAAGTGTTAGCCACGATACCAGGGCCGCCATGTCCGGGGCCGATGACATAAATCATATTAAGATTATTTTTTTTGATAACGCGGTTGAGATGGGCGTAAATAAAATTAAGGCCCGGAGTTGTTCCCCAATGACCCAAAAGGCGGGGCTTGATATGTTCTTTTTTAAGTTCTTGTTTTAAAAGCGGATTGTCTAAAAGGTAAATCTGTCCGACTGACAAGTAATTGGCCGCCTGCCAGTATTCATTTATTTTACGGAGTTCATCGGAAGTTAAAGGACCGCCGGTAATTCCAGCGCCAGATTTCTCTATTCTTTCTTCGTTTGCCATATTTATTAATTCTAAGGGGGCATTGATAGAACGTCAATTTTATTTCCTAAGACAGAACCATTTCTTTGCTGAAAAATCCGGCCAAAAAACTCAAAAATTGACAAATACGATAATTATGCTATTTTATGTTTAGTTAAATTCTGCATATTAACAATTAAAAAAGGAGGCAAAATGGAGGGGATAATCCAGAGAATTGTTGAAATGATAAACAGCAAGGGTTGGAACATCTATTACCAAGGAAAATCGGACGAAAAATTCAGCGAAGAAAATATGTATAAAATGGGGCCGGTTAAAGCTTTGGAGAAATATATTGTCTATAGAATTCTGCCCCAAGTTGACGAACCCTATAGCCAAACGGCAGTGGAAAACTTTCTGAAAAATCGCCGTCATCCAACGATAACTGTGCCTTTCGGATTTCCCAATAATTTGGGAAGAAAAAAATCCTACGGAGCCGGACCAGCTGAACCAGAATGTAAACTATGTTCCGGAGAAGAGATTCCGATTGTCGGGATTAAGCTTCTGGACAAAGAAATTCAGCTAATCGCCGCCACTGAGACTTTCATGCCTTATAATGTTTTCCTGTTAGCTGTAGGATTGCTTCAGGACACAACAGAACGACAAGCTACCGGTAAAGCTTGATTTTAACAGCCAACCCGATTTCACCATATTGGTGGAGTCGGGTTTTTTAATTCTGGGGATTAGTTTTAAGATAGAGCTAAAAGTCCTGGTTTAGAGCCATTTTCTTGCCTATTGCATAAAAAGTCTTTTCGTGTATAATATATTCTTATAAATGTAAGTTTTCTCGATAAGTTTCCTGATTCCTTATGCCATTTGCTAGCGCTTTCCGAAAGGAAATAGCTTTTAAACAATAAGGAGGCCTTACGGTAAATAGGAAAACGAAAAGAGAATGGTCGCCTTACGTAAATATTAAAAAACAAATGGCTAAGAAATTGTACGTTGGTGGTTTGTCTTACAACACCACCCAGGACACTCTTAAGGAAACATTTGCACAAGCTGGTACAGTTGTTACGGCAACAATAATCATGGACAAAATGTCCGGCCGTTCCAAAGGTTTTGGTTTCGTGGAAATGTCTTCTGATGAGGAAGCTACTAAAGCTATCGAAATGTTCGATGGCAAGGAGCTTGATGGACGCAAAGTGACTGTCAATGAAGCCCGCCCGATGGAACCCCGAAGAGAAGGTGGTTTCAATCGTGGAGGATTCTCTGGTGGTCGCCGGGATTACTAATCTCGCGTTCTAACCTAAAAAACAGTCCGCCAATTGGCGGACTGTTTTTGTTTGGAAAATAAATTCGGCGGCGGACAGGAAAACTACAAGAAAGCGCTCTTTAAGGCCTGGTGGCACTGACAACCAGTTCCCCTGTCGGCATTTACATCTATTTTTTCAATCATTTTAAAAATAACTTTTTTAACTTTTTCATTGTTCTCATTGAAAACTTTACCGACTTCTTCGGCAGTGACGGGTTCAATGCCGTGCGCGCCTTCAAGCCCGGCGTCGTAGTCGGTTATTAAAGAAATGTTGACGTAACAAATTTCGGCTTCACGCGCCAAAACCATTTCGGGATATTGAGTCATGTTAATAACTTCCCAGCCATGCGAAGAAAACCAGCGGGATTCGGCAGTGGAAGAGAAACGGGGGCCGTTGATAATGACTGCCGTCCCTTTTTCGTGAGTTTGGACGCCAGTTTCTTTAGAACATTCAATCGCCAGTTTTCTGAGCTCAGGGCAATAAGGATGCGCGGCGGAGATATGCGCCACTTTCGGGCCAGGGAAAAAAGTGTCTTCCCTGCCCCAAGTCCGGTCTATAAATTGGTCGCAGATTACAAAATCGCCCGGCTTAATTTTGGGCTGAAGGCTGCCGGCGGCGGAAGGGCTGATTATTCTTTCCACGCCCAATTGTTTCAAAGCCCAAATGTTGGCCTGAAAAGGAATTTTATGGGGCGGTAAGCTGTGTTTTTCGCCATGCCGAGCCAGAAAAGCAATCCTTTTGCCAGCATATTCTCCAACCATAATTTTGCCGGACGGCTTGCCGTAAGGAGTGTCGATATCAACAGCTTCGGCGTTTTCCAATAAACTATAAAAACCAGAACCGCCAAAAATTCCTATTTTAACTTTTTCCATAAAATTTAATTTTTAATTTAATAATGAAATAATGTGATTTACCAAAGAATTTTGAGCCGAGCGGCGGCTGAAAGCCGAACAATCAATAACATAATCGGCGTTTGATTTGTACATCGGGTCTCTTTCCTGAAATAAATTATCCAGGCCTTTTCCTTCAAGGCCGACAACCGCTTCTTTTCTGATGTGATTTTTCATGCGTTTTTTAATTTCTTTTAAAGAAGTTTCCAGATAAATAACTGTTGTTTCTTTTTTCAATTTTTCCATTGCTTCGGCCGAATAAATTATGCTGCCGCCGGGAGAAAAAACAACATCGGAAAAATTTTGTTTCAAGGTATAAATATTTTCCAACCGCAGCAATTCTTGCTCGCCTTTTTTCCGGAGAATTTCATCAACGGCCGTTCCCTCTTCCGTGTTAATTAAAACATCTAAATCAACGAATTTCCATTTTAAACGTCCTGCTAATTTCTTACCGATTGTTGATTTGCCGGAAGCAGGCATTCCTATAAGAGTGATGCCTTTCATTCTTTTTCTTAATAGTTAATCAAAGAAAAAACATCGTATTTTGCCAGTTTTTCTTTTCCTTTAAGGAAGGTTAAATCAATTAAAAATCCAAAGCCGATAATATCTCCGCCCAATTCTTCGGCTAATTCAACTGCAGCTTTAGCGGTGCCGCCAGTGGCTAAGACGTCGTCAATGATAATAACTTTTTCGCCGGGCTTAATGGCGTCTTTGTGCATTTCAACGGCATTGCTACCGTATTCCAGTTCGTATTCACGGACAATGGTTTCTGAGGGCAATTTGCCTTTTTTACGGACAATGGCGACCCCGGCCCCGAGTTTATAAGCAACGGCTGAGGCCAGCAAAAAACCGCGGGCGTCGATGCCGACGACTTTTTTAATTTCTTTTCCCGCGAAATGCTCGGCCAGTTTATCAACGGCGAATTTAAAGCTTTCGGCGTCTTCCAGAAGCGGAGTAAAATCTTTGAAACCGACACCTTTTTTCGGCCAATCGGGAATTTCCCGAATTTTTGACTTTAAATCTTGAATATTCATAATAAATTTATTATAGCTTTTCCATTTTTCTTTTCAATATGAATAAGTTGATTTCTGGCGGGTTGAGGGCTAAAATTCATTAACGATGCCCACTCCTCTTGAAGAAATTAAGGAAAAAATAGACCTGGTAGATTTTATCAAATCTTATATCCCGCTTTCGCCGGCTGGCAAAAATTTCCGAGCTCCCTGCCCTTTTCACCAGGAAAAAACTCCGTCGTTTATTGTTTCTCCGGAACGGCAGATTTGGCACTGCTTCGGCTGTAATTTGGGCGGCGACGCCATTAAATTTTTAATGCTTTATGAAGGCCTGGAGTTTTATGAAGCTCTGCGGGTTTTGGCGGAGAAAACGGGAGTCCAGTTAAGGAGCTTAAATCTGCCAGACCAAAAAGAATTTAATGTTCTTTATGAAATTAACGAAAAAGCAAAAGACTTTTACAAAGAACAACTACCGAAATCGGCTCTGGCTTCGGAATATTTAAAAAAACGAGGACTTTTGCCGAAAACCATTGAAGAATTTGAAATCGGGTTCGCTCCGCCGGGCGGAGAAAACTTGATTTTAACCCTGCACAAACTTGGCTATAATATAAACGATATTGCCAAAGCGGGACTGGCTTTTAAAACAGACCAGGGAAAATATCTGGACAGATTTTACAACCGGATAATGTTCCCGATTTATAATAATTTTGGCAAACCAATCGCTTTTACCGGGAGAATTTTGCCGGCTTTTGAAAACTCTGATGTAGGCAAATATGTAAACACTATGGAAACGCCGCTCTTTAATAAGTCAAAGGTTCTTTACGGATTTCACAAAGCAAAAGCGGAAATAAACCACTCTAAAACGGCGTTGATTGTTGAAGGACAGATGGATTTTCTGATGACCTGGCAATCGGGCATTAAAAACGTGGTCGCGACATCGGGCACAGCTTTGGGCGACAAACAGATAGAAAGTCTGAAAAGGCTGGCCGACAGCGTTATTGTGAGTTTTGACAAAGACGAGGCCGGAATTAAGGCAATGGAACGTAGCCTTGACCTCTTTAGTAATTTTGATTTTAATGTTAAAATCTTAGACCTGAACGGATATAAAGATCCGGCAGAAGCAGCTGAGAAAGACCCTGATTACCTGAAGAAAGCCGTGGAAAAAACCCAGCCAGCGTTTGTCTGTCTTTTTGATTTTTATTTAAAAGACAGCTTAGACTGGACAGCCAAAAAGCGGAATATCAACCACTTATTGGGGCACATTAAAACAATAAAAAGCGGCATTGAGCAGTCGCATTGGCTAAACGAGCTTTCATTGAAATCGGGAATTGAAGAAAAAGTACTGGTTTATGAGCTGGCGGCGATTAAGAGCAAAGACAAAGACTCGGATTCGAACTCGCCCGAAGATAAAAAAGCTGAGAGCAAGCAAGCAAATAAACCAACCAAGCTGGATATGATTTGCCAGCGAATTTTATCGCTGATTTTATCAAAACCAGAGTTCGCGCCGGAGCTGGTTCAAAATCGGGATTACTTCCCTGTCGGCTGGCAAAGGTTTGTGGACGAACCGGCGTTATTGAAAGCGAAAGAAGAAAACGGAGCGGGTTCTTTTCTTGATTTGCGTTCAAGTTATGAATTTGCCGATTTAGACGAACCGGCTATAAAAAAAGAGTTTCAGGATTTAGTTAAACAGCTGAAAATAGAATTTTTAAATAATAAGGTCCGAAAAATTCAGGAAGAGATGAGACTGGCCCAGAGAAAAGACGATAAAAAATTTTTAGAAGATTCTTTAAAAAAACTTCACGCGATTTATAAAGAAGTTAATGATTTGAAAACAATGACAAACGGCCCTTCGGACGGACCGGGGCAAACCGCTTCAAAGGAATCGGCAAGCCCGCCGAAAGCAAACTCCTGGAGAGCCACTCCGGCGAGTTCAATAATATCGCCACAGGAGGAATCAAAAAAACCACAGCAAGGAACTTTAGCTTAATAATTAAATAAAAAATATTATGAAAAAAAATAAAAAAATAAAAAAGGTGAAGAAAATTAAAGCCAAAAAGGCCAAAACCAGCAAGTCGAAAAGTAAATCAAAATTACGCCAGCCGAAAGTTAAAAAAGCTAAAAATACTAAAAAAATAAAGGCGGTTTCCGATGAGAAAGAAGAGCTGGCTAAAACAAGCGGCCGGTTTACCGATAAAGATAAAAAAAACCTGGAAAATCTTATAAAAATAGGCAAAGAGAAAAAATTTGTTACCGACCTGGAAATCCTGCAATTATTTACCAACATAGAGCTAGACATTCCCCTTTTGGAGAAAATCTACGAAACTCTGGAGAAAAATAAAATAAAAGTAATAGAAACCGAGGAGATAATAGAAGAAGAGCCAAAAAAAGAAGTTAAAGTAAGCCCGAGCCAGGATGTTTTGCCTGACGCCGTTCAGATGTATCTGAAAGAAATTGGAAAAACTCCCCTTTTAAATTCAAAAGAAGAAGTAGAACTAGCCAAAAGAAAAGAAAAGGGCGACGAGAAAGCCCGCCAGCAACTAATGAAAGCCAACTTGCGCTTGGTGGTTTCCATAGCCAAAAAATACGTACACCGCAGCCCGAATTTGAGCATTTTAGACCTGGTGCAGGAAGGCAACATCGGCCTTTCAAGAGCCGTTGATAAATTTGATTACCACAAGGGCTTTAAATTCTCTACTTATGCGACTTGGTGGATACGACAAGCCATTACGCGGGCATTGGCAGACCAATCGCGCACGATCAGAATTCCGGTGCATATGGTAGAAATAATCTCTAAATACACACAGATTAAGCGCAAACTGACGCAGGAGCTTGGACGAGCGCCGCTGGCCGAAGAAATCGCCAACGAAATGGGCATTGATGTTGAAAAAATCCATTATATCCAGAAAATTTCGCAGGAAGTAATTTCTCTGGAAACTCCGCTTGATGAAAACGAAAGCGAAGGCGTGACTTTGTCTGACTTTATTAAAGACGACCAAAGCTTAACGCCGGAGCAAATGGCCAGCCATACTCTTCTGAGAGCCCAGCTTAAAGAAATCATCAGCGACTTATCCGAAAGAGAACAGAAAATTTTGGATATGCGTTTCGGACTGGAAGACAACGTTACCCACACCCTAGAAGAGGTGGGAAAAGAATTCGGCGTAACCCGCGAAAGGATAAGACAGATTGAAGCCAAAGCGTTGGAAAAAATAAGACAGCATCATAAAATTGACAAGTTGGAGGGATACTAATAAAAATGACCGGCAAAGAAATTAAAGAATTATTCTTGAAATTTTTTGAAGAAAGAGGGCACAAAATTGTCCCCTCTTCTTCTTTGCTTTCCGACGACCCGTCGGTGCTTTTTACAACGGCGGGAATGCAGCAATTTAAGCCGTATTATCTTGGCGAAAAATCTCCTTACGGAAACAACGCGGCTTCGGTTCAAAAATGCTTCCGCACTTCTGATATTGATTCGGTTGGCGATGAATCGCACCTGACTTTTTTTGAGATGCTCGGAAATTTTTCTTTCGGCGGATATTTCAAAGAAGAAGCGATTAAATATGCTTATGAGTTTATAGCTAAAAAACTGAAGCTAAAGATTGATCATGTGAGTATTTTTGAAGGCGACAAAGAAAACGGCATTCCGACAGACGAAGAATCGGAGAAAATATGGAAAAAAATTGACGCCAGCCTGGTAATAAAAAAATCTGGTAAAGAAGATAATTTCTGGGGGCCAACCGGCGAGGAAGGACCTTGCGGTCCGACAACGGAAATCTACGTGAAAAATGCCGGCGGGAAATCAATTGAAATCTGGAATATCGTTTTTAACGAATACTACAAAAACAAAGAAGGAAAATTTGAGAAACTAAAAACGCCGGGCGTGGACACGGGAATGGGGCTGGAGCGCCTGACAATGGTTGTTCAGAACAAGCCGACGATTTTCGAGACGGATTTGTTAAGCCCGCTTATGAATTTAATTCCGAAAGATATACAGGAACAACGGATTCGTCGTATAATCACTGACCATTATCGCGGTATTACATTTTTAATCGCGGACGGTTTACGACCATCTAACAAAGAACAAGGATATGTTCTTCGCCGGCTAATCCGCCGTGTTATGATGCACGAATACTTGAATACACAACGAATATATTTATCAGGAGAAGATATGTTTAAAAAAATAATTGACGAAAATAAAGATTTTTATCCAAGTCTTGATTTTAAAACCACAATGGACGTGTGGTCAGAGGAATCGTCAAAATTTTCCTTAACTCTGAAAAATGGGTTAAAAGAGATTGATAAATTAAAAAATATTGACGCAGCAACCGCTTTTAAACTTTATGAAAGTTTTGGATTGTCGTATGAACTTATCAAAGACTATGCCGCGGAAAAAACAAAAGACTTAAAACGCGAGGATTTTGATAAAGAATTTGCTCGGCATCAGGAAATTTCGCGGGCGGGGCTAGAGAAAAAATTCGGCGGGCATGGGTTGAAAGAAGGCGGAGAAATTGCCGGAGCGAGCGAAGAAGAGAAACAAAGGGTGATTAAACTCCACAGCGCCACTCACCTACTCCACCAGGCCTTATTTGACGTCCTAGGAGGCCAGATAAAGCAAATGGGCTCGGACATTAACTCGGAGCGGCTGCGGTTTGATTTCCCGTTTGAAAGAAAATTAACTACCGAAGAAATCGGCAAAATTGAAGCGATTGTTAACGAAAAAATAAAAGAAGCCCTACCGGTTGGATTTAAAGAAGAAGCTAAAGACCAAGCGATTGCCGAAGGAGCGAAAGCGTTTTTTAAGGTAAAATATCCTGACCAAGTAAAAGTTTATTCTATGGGCGATTACAGCAAAGAAATTTGCAACGGACCGCACGTTGAAAACACCGACGAAATAGGAAAATTCAAAATCTTAAAAGAAGAATCCGTTAGTGCGGGCGTCAGAAGAATAAAAGCGACGATTGAATAAAAGAAATATAGCTGAAATTAAAATAAAAACTCCTGCAAAATTGCAGGAGTTTTTATTTTTCTTAGCAAGAGAACTTTATCTCTTTGCCCACTGAGGAGCGCGCCTGGCTTTTTTGAGGCCGTATTTCTTTCTTTCAACCATTCGCGGGTCGCGTTTGAGATAACCCGAGCTTTTCAATATAGCTTTTGAACTGGCATCAAATATGACTAAAGCTCTGGATAAACCGTGGCGAACTGCTTCAGCCTGGCTGCTCATGCCGCCACCAAGAACCTTAGCGACTACTTCAACTTTGCCTGTAAGTTTGGTTTTTTCCAAAGGAGACTGCACTACGTATTGAAGACGAGCTATCGGAAAATATTTCTGATAATCTTTGTCGTTGACCAACACACCGCCTTTGCGGTCAAAAAGCCGGACTCTGGCGATGGCAGTTTTTCTTCGGCCGACAGCTTCAAAATAATGGCCTTTTTCTCCTGCAACTACTTTTTTTGTTTTTAATATTTTTTCGGTCATTTTATGGTTTTTCAATTATTAATCTTTTCATTCTTCCAACCTGCAATCTGTTTTTGGGAAGCATTCTTAAAACTGCCATAAACAAAACCTTGGTCGGGTCTTTAGCGAAGACTTCGCGGTAAGTCTTTTTCTTTAAATGGCCCAAGTATCCTTTGGTTTGCTGGTAATAAACTTTTTGCCGTTCTTTTTTGCCAGACACTTCAATGTCTTTGATGTTTTTAACAATGACTCTGTCTTTACCCGGCAAGCGCGGTTCATAATCAGGATTTTTCTTTCCCTGAAGAATAACGGCAATTTCGGAAGCTAATCGTCCCAATTTTTTATTTTTTGCGTCTAAAATGTATTCCATATTATTTTACAAATTCAACGGTGATTACTTTCGCTCCGTCGTTTTTTCTGGTTAAAGTGTGCTTGGTAAATCTTAAATAGCCGCCTTTTCTTTCTTTGAATCGCGGAGCCAATTCGTAATAAACTTTGTCGGCAGCCGCCTGCGGAATTTTCTGTATCAGAAGACGATACGAAGCCAAATTTTGTTTTTTGCCGTAAGAAATCAAACGCTCCACAAAAGGCCGAACGTCTTTAGCCCGCCTTTCGGTGGTATCGATTTTTTCTTTCAAAATCAAATTATTGGCTAAAATTTTTAAAAAAGGCTTATCCATAAATTTATTTTTCTTCGGTTTCGTTCAGAGCGGCAGAAACTTTTTCAAAATGGTCTTTCAAAACATTAGCTGTTTTGTGAAGAGCTTCTGAAGGAGTAATGGTGCCGTCAGTTTCAATCTCCAGTTTCAATCGGTTGTAGTCGGTCCTTTCGCCAACGCGCATGTTTTCAACGGAAGTATTTACTCTGGTAACAGGAGAAAACATGGCATCAATAACCAAAACGCCTATAGGCAAACGTTCGAATTTTCTTTCGGCGGCTGGCAAATATCCCAATCCTTTTTCCACGGTTATTTCTATTTCTAATTCAGCTTTTTTGTCGGTTAAGGTAGCCAAATGAAGGTCGGTGTTCACGACTTCTACCTGGGAATTACCTTTAATGTCGCCGGCGGTAACTTCTTGCTCGCCTTTAATCTTAAGGGTCAAAACTTGCGGCTCATCGGCAAAAAACTTAAAGCGAACTTTTTTGAAATTAAGAGTTAATTCAACAACATCTTCAGCAACTCCAGGAATAGTGGTGAATTCGTGCCCAACGCCTTTAATTTTAAGCTGGGTAATGGCTGCTCCCGGAAGCGCAGAAAAAAGAGCGCGCCTTAAGGAGTTGCCCATAGTCAAACCAAAGCCGGAATAAAGACCTTCAACGTGGAACATCCCAACAGTTCCATCGTCGGAAATTTTCTTTATCTTGACGCTTTCTAAAATATAGCGGTGAAGTTTGGTCATGATTAATAATTATTTTATCTTGAATAATGCTCTGCGACTAATTTAAGGTCAAATGGCAAATTTAATTCTTCCGGCTGGCTGATTAACTGGCCCGCGGATTTTTCTTTATCCAACCGCAACCACTGCGGAGGTTCAAATTTTTTCAATTTAAGTTCCAGGCTTTCAAACATTTTTAATTTCCGGGAATTGGGGTCAATGCTGACTACTTCTCCGATTGTAACCCTGTAAGAAGGAATGGTGACTTTCTTGCCCTTTACTAATATATGGCCGTGATTTATCAACTGGCGGGCGACAATTCTGGAATCGGCCAAACCAAGACGGAAAAGAACATTGTCCAGCCGTTTTTCCAAAGATTCTAAAATTTCCCGAGTATCTTTTTTGCCGCGGAAAAGCTTCCGCATCTGCCGATTATTCAAACCGTAAGAAATCTGAACTTTTTGTTTTTCCTGAAGCTGGCGGCCGAAATCAGAAGACGATTTCCGGCTCTTTTTTCCGCCATGAATACCGGGCTTGGAAGGCCGGCGAACCATCGCGCATTTTGGAGAATTACAACGGGAAGCCTTTAAAAAAAGTTTAGTTCCCAAAGCTCTTTCTCTTTTTTCTTTTATTCTTAACATATTTTTATATTCTTCTGGTTTTACACGGACGAGGACCGTTATGAGGAATCGGGGTCACATCTTTGATGGCGATAAGGTCAAATCCGCGAGCGGCAAAAGCTTTAAGAGCAGAGTCGCGGCCACCACCGATGCCTTTAATATAAACCTCCACGCTGAAAGGACCGGATTTCTGAAGTTTTTCAGCCACAGCTTCGGCAACTTTACTGGCGGCAAAAGCAGTCGCTTTTTTCGGGCCGGAAAAGCCCAAAGAGCCAGCGGTTACCCAAGCTAAAACATTGCCCTTGGTGTCGGTAGCAGTAATTATAGTGTTGTTATAGCTGACCTGAATATAAATTCGGCCGGTTTCAATCCGCTGCTTAACTTTCTGGCTTTTTTGTTTGGCCGCAGCCGCTTCGGTGGTTTTTTCTTCCTTCAAAGCCGCTTCGGTTGTTTGTGTAGTTATTTTCTTTTTACCCATAATAAAATATTACTTTAAGTCAACTTTTCTTTTTCCGCTACCAACGGTGCGACGAACGTTTCCGCGAACACTCCGGGAATTGGTTTTGGTCCGCTGTCCCCTGACCGGCAAACGCCTTAAATGGCGACTGCCGCGATAGCAAGAAATTTCTTTCAACCGATTGATGTTTTGTTTTATTGATTGCCGAAGTTCTCCTTCAACCTTGTAAGTTTTTTCTATAAAATCTTTTAACTGGTTGAACTCCTCAGTGGTCAAATCTTTAACTCTCTTTTTCGGGTCAATTTTGGCGGCAGCAACAACTTTTCGCGCCGAAGCAACCCCTATACCATATATATAAGATAAAGAAATTTCAACTATTTTGTTGTCGGGAATGTTAACTCCTAAAAATCGCATATTAACCTTGTCTTTGTTTATGCTTTGGCGTTGAGCAAGTAATATAAAGCCGACCGCGACGACGCACAGCCTTGCACTTCTGACAAATTTTTTTGATTGATGACCGAACTTTCATGTTTTATAAATTTTATAGCCTTCTGACAATTCTGCCTTTCTTTTCGTCGTAAGGAGTCATTTCAACAATGACCCGGTCTCCAGGAATCACTTTTATATAATGGAGTTTCAAGCGGCCTCCTAAATAGGCCAAAATTTCTCGGTTGTCATCTTTTAACCGAACTCTAAAAGTTAAGCCCGGCAAAGCTTCTTCAACCACTCCTTCTATTCTGGTAATTCTTGGGTCCAATGGCATTAATGTTTCCTATAATAGAAGTAAGACCTGTAAAAGTCAAGTCCTATCAGGTTAAAGCCCTCGAGCGTCCAACGGCCTTTTTTTAAGAAGAACAATAAGTCCGATTAATGCCAGATAGTATATTAAAACTCCGAAAAAATTGAAATTTATGTTAAGCGGCAGAGCGATTTTGGCGAAAAAATTAATAATGAAAATTTCGTAATTTAAAAATAGAGAAACCAGCCAGCCAAATATCAAGGCCAAAAAATAAGAGAAAGGACTAACAAAACCAATTACAAAACCCAAAATCATGGTTAAAGGAATAGCCATTAAAATCATAATATTGGACAAGATGGCAAAGACAGAAAAATTATTGAAGGCAATTATTAAAAACGGAGCCGTGGCTAATTGCGCCGACAAAGTCATGAGAAAATTTTCCCGCCAGGCAAAAAATCCGGGTTCGTCTTTGAGCCGCAATAATTTTTTGAGAGAGGGACGAAGATAAATTATTCCCAGAACCGCCAGAAAAGATAACTGGAATCCGATATCAAAAACCAAGACTTTGGGATTAGCGAGAACGATTAGAAAAGCCGCCAAGGCGATGCTATTTCTCGGACTGTAAATCCGGCCGACCAAACCGGCCAACAAAACAGTGAAGCCCATAATCGTTGCCCGAACCGCAGAAGGGTCAAAGCCGGTCATGGCGACAAAACCGAAAATGACTAAAATAGTTATTATCAAAGTAAGGGACTGCGGGAAAATAAAACCGAAAACTGCGGCGATGGCCACAACAATAATAGTGATATTTTGCCCGGAAAGAGCCGTTAAATGAGTGGTGCCGCTCAAGCTCATGGCTTTTTTAAAATCGGCGGTAAATTTTGACCGGTCACCGAAATCCAGGCCGGACAAAAGCGAGGCCTGGCTTGGGGGCAAAACTCTGTAATAAGAATTGATGACTGAATGTTTGAAATTAAAAAGAGCCGATTTAATTTTTGAACCAAGGCCGGATTTTATAAGTTTGGCTTGGGGTAAATCGGATAAGCCGCTGATTCCTTCTTTGGCTAAATAGTCGGCGTAAGAACTGCTGTCCTGGATATAAGACAAGTCCGAAGGTTTATCAATTTCTCCCTTGAAAGATAAATAATCTCCGTATTTAAACTGCGGATAGAGCATAAGCTTGGCCTGGATATTCCCTTTGAAAGGTTGGCTCAATTGGACTGTAAAGGTTTGGGCGTTGGAGCCGTATTGCGGGTCGTCAACAACAAGGCCGCTGAAATTAATTTCTTTATTAAAAGTTATTTTGATGTCTTTGAATTTTGAATCGTTCCAATTGTAATAACCGGCTCCCAAAAGAACAGAAATTATTAAAATTGATATTATCACCAACTCCCCCGGAAAGAGACTTTTCTTCTGATTATCTGTTCCGTTATTTTTTAAAAATTTCCAAAATAAAAAAATTGCCGCCAAAAGGAAAGCGGCAACAACTATGAACGGCAAACTAATCCCAAAACTGGCGGCTAAAATTCCTGCTAAAAAGGAGGTTATTGCATAAAAGAAAATATCATAAGAAGGCATTGATTTATTTTATCACTCCGCCGCCTAAAAGTTCTTTGGCTTTGGTATAGAAAACAGCCGACTGGCCGGCTGCGACAAATTTTTGCGGCTTATTAAAAATTAATTTATAACTTTTTTTATTAAGCCTTAATACCCCTTTGGCTAATGGCTGGCGGTAGCGGACGCGAGCGTAAACAGCAATCGGCAACCGATTTTTAATAGCCGGATTTATAAAATTAATGTCTTTGAGTTCAATTTCTTTTTTGAAAAGAGCGGGATTGTTTTTGCCTTCAGCCACAATCAGGATATTTTTCTTAATATCTTTGGACGCCACGTAATATGGCTTTTGGCCGGAAATTTCCAAGCCGTGCCTTTGGCCGATTGTGAAATAAGATATTCCCGGGTGTTGGCCGACAATTTTTCCGTCAGTCGTAATGATGTTTCCCGGCTTTTCTTTAATTTTTTTCTTTAAAAACTCTCTCAGCTTAACCTCGCCGATAAAACAAATTCCGGCCGTGCCTTTCTTTTGGGCATTGGCCAAGCCGATTTTTTCAGCAATTTGGCGCACTTCGGTTTTCAAATAATCACCTATCGGGAATAAGCAATATTTTAACTGGCTTTGCTCAAGCGTCCACAAAAAATAAGATTGGTCTTTTTCTTTATCTTTGCCTTGGAAAAGTTTTGACTCACAGTTTTTGGCGGAAGTTTTTATTTTTAAATAGTGACCAGTGGCGATAAAATCGGCACCCATGTTCAGAGATTTTTTCAGGAAAAGAGGAAATTTTATGAGCTTGTTGCACTGGATATCGGGGTTGGGCGTGCGGCCGGCTTTGTATTCGGCATACATATAATCAACCACTAATTTTTTATATTCTTTTTCAAAATCAAAAGTCAAAAGAGGGATGCCAATTTTGGCCGCCACTCTGATGGCATCACGGCGTTCATCAACCCAGCAAAGAGATTTTTTCTTGGAATAGGTTTCAATCGGTTCGGACCAATTTTTCATAAAAACTCCCGTGACATCATAGCCCTGTTTTTTCAACAAGTAGGCGGAGACAGAGCTGTCCACGCCTCCGGACATGGCGACGAAAACTTTTTTGCTGTTTTCTATATTAGTCTTTTTTATTTTTTTAGCTTCTTTCATATAGCTTTCTTTATCACAGAAACATGTTTATGGTCAAGCATAAAAAGCGTTATTTTATAAACATAACGCTTTAAAATAAGACCAAAAAATAACAAAAATTTTAAGAAGCTTTTCCTTTTTCTAACCTTTCAACGTATTCTCCGGTTTGAGTGTTTATTTTGACTGAATCCCCTTCGTTGATGAAAAGCGGAACGGAAAGTTTGGCGCCGGTTTCAATGGTGACAACTTTCGTGCCGCCTTGGGCGGTATCGCCGCGGATAGCGGGCGGAGCTTCAACAACTTTGTAGTCGTTTTTAATAGGCAAATCAATGCTGACAAATTTATCTTTGAATTTTAAAGCGGAAATTTCCATGTTAGGTTTGAGAAAATTAACAGCCTGTTCGCTTAATTCTTCTTTATTGATTGAAAAACGATTTTTGGGATTACCCGGTTCGGCAAACCAAAAAACGCCGCGGCTTTCATAAAGAAAAACGGATTTCATTTTTTCCATTTCCGCTTCCTCAAAATTGTCGCTGGCCTGAAAATTACGGTCAACGATTTTGCCGGTCATCAGGTTTTTAATCTTGGTCTGGACAACGGCTTTTCTTTGTTGCATGCGCAAAAAATTGGCTTCTAAAACCTCCCAGGGTTCGCCATCCATAACGAATAAAACGCCTTTGGTTAATTCAGTGTAAGACAACATGCCTTTATTATATGAATTTAAATCCACCTGACAAGCGGATTAAAATTTTGCGGAAAGCTCTTTATTGTTTTTTATCTTTCAGCGCTTCTTCGATGGCTTTCTGCAAATCTTTGATATTTACTTCGGTTCTTTCTTTAGGTTCTTTGGTTGGCCTTTCGCTTATTTGGGGCAAGGGCTGTTTTTCTAAACCGACATCGTTGGCAGAAGGCAAATTAGCTAATCTCGGTTGGCTTTCTGCGGGTCTACTTTCTACGGGCGCAGGCGCCGGACGCGGGCCAAGGACTTTATCTAAAGGCATTTCGTTGCGGCGATTCATCCTTTGCTCGACTGGTTCTTTATTAATCCAATCTTCGGCAATTTTCCGCTCAACATTTTCTTTAGGAGCGCTGTAGCGGCGGCGGCAATTTTCAATAATTACGTCTTTGTAATTGTCAGCAGTGGGCTTGCCCAAAGGCAAGGTTTCGGCGGAAAACGCTTTGGAGGCGATGCCGTTAATCATTAATTTGGTATAAATATTAAATTTCGGAAGATTGACCAGGTCGGTGGCCATAAATTCCGGCTCAAATTCTTTTTCCAACATTTCCGCATCTTCGGCGCCCACGCGGAAACAAACGAAAGTGCCGATGTTTCCGAAAACGGCGTCCCGGACTGTTTCGTCAAGCTGATTGATATATTGATGAGCCAAAATCAAATCAAGGCGGTATTTTCTGGCTTCGGATAAAATATTGGCAAACGATTCGGTGGCAAAGTTTTGGAACTCGTCAACGTAGAGATAAAAATCTTTTCTTAAATGTTCGGGAATATCGCTTCTGGTCATGGCCATTAACTGGATTTTGGTAATCATTAAAGCTCCCAAAAGCCGGGAATTATCTTCTCCGATTTTTCCTTTGGAAAGATTAGCGATGAAAATCTTTTTTTCGTCCATCATTTTGCGGATATCAAAAGTGGAATGCGGCTGGCCGATAATATTACGGATTATGGGATTAGAAACAAACTGACCGACTTTGTTCTGAATAGCTGCCACCGCTTCGGTTTCCAAACGCTGGGTATAGCGGGCGAATTCATCGGTCCAAAAACTTTTAATAACCGTATCTTTTAAATTCATTACAATTTTTCCGCGATATTCTTTGTCGGCTAACATGTGCATGATTCCAAGCAAAGTTGAACCGGGATATTCCAAAAGAGAAAGCAGCGTGTTGTTTAAAATATATTCCATGCGGGCAGACCAGACATCAGGCCAGATTTTTTTGAAAACGCTCATGATGCCGGAAGCGATTAAATGACGGCCTTCGGGGTCGGTTATTTCAAGCGGATTAAAAGCCATCGGGAAACTAATATCGGCCGGATTGAAATAAATAACGTCGTCAATCCGCGATTCCGGAACCAGTTCCAACATCCTTTCGGCGAATTCTCCGTGAGGGTCAATAATACCGATACCTTTGCCGGCTCTGATGTCGGACAAAGCCATGTTTTCCAACATCTCGGTTTTGCCAACCCCGGTTTTTCCGATGACGTACATGTGCCGGCGACGGTCGTCGGTTTTTATTCCGAATTTTACTTTATTATTTCTAAAGTTGGTCTGGGCGAAAATTGTGATGTCGTCGTTCATAATATTTTTTTATTTATTCGGCAATAGGAAGCTCAGCCGGCGGCTCACCGCGTTTAGAATCGATACGGTGCAAAGTCGGAGCTTCCACAAAAGTTGTCGGAAAATGAAAGATAGTGGCCAATTCTTCGGTATTTAAAACCGGCAGCTTGCTCATCATCGGAAACATTCTAAATATGCAGCTTTCAAAAAATCGGCGTTGTCTGGTATAAAGTTTTTGAGCCTTGAAAGGAAATTTAGTTTTGGTGACGGTTTTGCTTTCAATTTTAAAAGAGTTGAGATTCTGACTATTAAATTGCCGAAATCCTCCCAAAATAGTAGGAATGATTTGTAAATTATAACCCTCTCTTTTGTCTATATAGAGAAATTTGATAACGGTTTCAAAACCAACTTTGGCAATTTTAGTTTCAATGGCCTTGACCACATCTCTTTCGCCGGGAGTCAAAGAACCAAGTTCTCCTTTTGAACCTTCGCTGCCCTCATCTTCGGACCAAACCGGATGAATAAAGGGAGCCTTAACCAAGTTTCTGAAAAATTCTTCAAGGTATTCCAGAAGCGTTTTTTCTTTGCCTTCTTTTCGGCCGATTAATTTACCCACTAATTTTTCCGCTTCTTTTTTCCAGCCATCGCCAACCGGACGAATTAAAAACTGAAGCCAAACTATCTCGTCGTTTTTTGTTTTAGATAATCCTTCGGTTAAGACCGCTATCGGGTCGAGCCGCTTTTCTTTAACTAATTCTTCGAAATAATCATAAGTTCTGATAGGATAGCCGCTTTCTTTGGCTAAAACGAAATTCGCTCCCCAGACGTTATAAGTTTTATTCGGCAAAACCGAAGGAACCATACTTGTGTAATCATCAACTTCGGCGATTTCAACATCAGGATACTGGGCGTAAATTGCCGATTCCACCATGTTTCTATATTTTTCGATTATTCTGACGTAAAAGTGAATACGGCCGTCGTGGCTCATCATTTCAAAACTCGCCCATTCCTGAAGTTCTCCCTTCCACCAAGTATCGACAAAATTTCTCTTATCGTACATGTTGTACATAGTGGAGAAAACTTGTTCCATGGCTTTAGGAGACCTCAAAATTTCTTTAGGGATTTTTATTTCCAAAAGCTTCCATTTCATTTTGATAATGAACTTGAAGCGAATGGACATCAGCCAAGAATTCAAAAAAACAGGCAAAAGAATAAGCGGCAGGTCTATCCACCAGCTCGCCGCTAAAACATAAAAGATATTCTGGATAATTCCGCTGAAATTTTCCACTGACATTAAATTGTAGACTTAAACCAAAACTACGCCTCTTTAATTAAAGCATAGCGGTTATCCGGCAATTTTTCAAAATAACGTTTATTTTGAAGATTCAAAAGAATAGTATTTTCTCTCAAAAAGCGTTCTTTCTGAACTAACTCAATAATTTTTTCAATATTAAGAGGGCCGTTTTTCTTTAAAATTCGAGACAAAACTTCCCGGGCAGTTCCCGGCTCATAACCCTGTTCGCGCAAGCCGTAAATTCCCCGGCCAACCAAAACAAATCGATTGTCTCTGATTAATTCGTTGTGAACCGTCTGAGGATAAGCTTTTTTCTTATCAAATTCCAATTTATTGATTTTTTCGGTCACTTCTCTGAAGTGAAGAGGCTGGGTGTGTTTTTTAATAACCAAATAGGCCTTGTCGCTGATAACTTTGGGATTAATTTCCGGCCAGTGGCTTAAACCAAAATCGCCGAAGACATTAACATCAAAATTTTTAGACAAAGACAAAAAGTTAATGGCGGGCAAATTACTGAAGCGAGTAAGATGAATTTTCTGACCGATTATTTTATCCTGACCGGATTTCTTGCAGAAATCGTAAACTTCTTCAATCTTTTTTAAAGCTTTCTTTCTTGTGTCTTCGCTGAGATACCAAAAATCATGCAATTGGTCATCGGATTCCGAGAATTTGGGCTCGCCATTGAGAACAAAAAGGAATCTTAGTTTGCGGTCAAAAAAATTCGGCCAATTTTCTTTAGCGGTTAAATGTTTCAAATCCTGAATAAATAAGTCATCGCGTCTTAAACCGCCGGATGAAGCCAAATGGACTTTCGCGGGGTCTATTAATTTATCCACTTGTTTTTCGTCAAGAAGAGTTCTTAATTTATCCATTCCCTGATTTTCAATCTGTCTGACTCTTTCTCTGGTAATGCCAAAACTATCCCCAATTTCCTGGAGGGTTTTGCTCTCACCATCTTTCAATCCGTATCTTTCAACTAAAATTTCACGCTGGCGTTTTTCCAAATTTGATAAAAGACCGTCTATAAAATTGTCGAGTTCTTTAACCATTTTTAAAATTTTAACATATTCGAAAAAAAAGTCAACTACCCCCTAACGACACCAAAAGTGAATAAATATATTGTGCCATTAGAGCAAAACCAAACCCGGTTTTATTCGTAACGCAGAGCTTCTATCGGACTCTTACCGGAAGCCTGTTTAGCCGGATAAAGGCCAAAAATAAGACCAACTAACGCCGATGTGGTTAAGCCAAGCAGAGCTCCCATAATCGGGAAGGAAAAACCCCAAGCAAGCCCTGCAATCTTACTTAAAATTAGCGCGGCAACAAAGGCGAAAGAAGCTCCCAAAATTATGCCAATAATTCCGCCGACAGTAGTTAAAATTATCGCCTCTAAAAGGAATTGGGTTAAGATGTCGTGTTCGGTGGCGCCGAGAGCTTTGCGTAAACCGATTTCTCTTGTTCTTTCGGTGACCGAGACCAACATTATATTCATAATACCAATACCGCCGACAAGCAGTGAAATCGCGGCGACAGCAACCAAAAACAAAGTCAAAACGCTTGTGATACTACCGACTATTTGCATGGCTTGCTCGGCAGTTTCAACAAAAAAATCATCCTTTGCCGGGTCGGTTATATTATGGCTGGCTCTTAAAGTCATTGTTACGTCACTGACGGTTTGGGAAACATATTTAGTGTCATCGGCTTCAATTACTAAACGATGGAAATATTTTATCCCGAAAATATATTGCTGAGCAGTGGTATAAGGCACTAAAGCTATATCGTCAAAATTGAGAAAAGAGACCTGGCCTTTTTTTGCAAGAACTCCAATAACCCGAAAATTTTTCCCTTTAATTTTGATTATCTGATTTAAGGCGTCATCGCTACCGAAGAGCTCGGTTTTTACTTTTGAACCAAGAATAACAACATCAGCATAACCTTTAATTTCGTCGTTGGTGAAATTCCGGCCTTGGTCGGGATAAACGCCGTAAATTTGCGAAAAATAATCGGTGACACCGAAAACTGTCGGGCGGTAAGTCTGATTTTCGTAAACCGCGCTGGCAGTCCCGAAAACTACGGGCATAATTGTTTGCAAATGAGGAACGTTGGATTTTTTCTCAAGTGCATCAAGGTCTTTTTGTTTTAAAGAATCGCTAAAAATAGAAGCAATATCGGTGGGACCTTTCGGCTGTCGGCCAGGCGAAACGCCAATAACCTTAGGGCCGATGCTTTGAATTTGGCTTAAAATTAAATCTTGCGCTCCTTGGCCAAGAGACATTATTAAAATTATCGAGGAGATGCCGATGACGATGCCTAAAATAGTCAGAGCGGAACGAGACTTATAAGTGCTTAGCCCGATAACTGCTGTTTTTAAATAATACTTTAGGGTCATAAATAAATTATTTTGTGAAACTGTCGGCGGTTAAACGATGGTCAACCGGTTTGTCGCTTTCAATCTTGCCATCATGAAGGCGGATAATTCTTTGGGCTTGCTGGGCGGTGTAGGTTTCGTGAGTTATCAAAATTATTGTGTGGCCGGATTTTTCGTTTAATTCCTGCAAGAGTTCCATGATCATTTGGCCAGATTTGGAATCAAGGTTGCCCGTCGGCTCATCGGCGAAAATAATCTGCGGGTTATTAACCAAAGCGCGGGCAATGGCCACTCTTTGCTGCTCCCCGCCTGAGAGCTGGGAAGGGTGGTGGTTTAACCGGTGGGAAAGACCGACAGATTCAATGGCTTTAGTAGCCATATCATCCCAGAGACTTTCCTTAACTCCAGAATAAAGAAGCGGTAGTTTAACATTTTCCAAAACCGAAGTCCGGCGGAGCAAATTAAACATCTGAAAAATAAAGCCCATCTTTTTATTTCTGACGCGGGCAATTTCTTGCGGAGATAAGTCGTCGATGGTTTTATCCGCAAAACGATATTCGCCTTTAGTTTGCCTATCTAAAAACCCTAAAATATGAAGCAGGGTTGATTTTCCGGAACCGGAAGAACCAGTGATGGCGACAAACTCGCCTTCGTTAATTTCAAAAGTAACTCCGTTTAAAGCCGGAGTCTGCAATTCTTTATCAGAATAAATTTTCTCGAGATCTTTTACCTCTATTAGTGCCATAGAGTTGCTTGGTCGCCTTCGTTAATTCCTTTGGTTATTTCCACGTTGCCGTCGGAACCTTTAAGCCCGATTTCTACCTGGACATCGTTAATGCTTCCGTTCTTTCCCAAAACCTTAACAATTTTTTCGCTGTTCTGGCTGACAACAGCTCGCTGAGGAAGAACGATAACGTTATCGCGCTCTTCGGTGAGAATGTCGATGTTAGCGGTCATCCCCGCTTTGATACCCACATCTTCTTTGGAAAATTGAAAAGTGGTTTTGTAAGTGGCCACTCCTTCGATTATGGTTTCAGCCGGGTCGATGGCGATAACTGTCGCGTCAAAAATCACATCGCTACCGAAAGCATCAAGCGTAATTTTGGCCGTATCCCCGATTTTCACTTTGGTAATATCGGTTTCGGGAATATTGGCTTCAATTTTGAATTTATTTTCAGAATTCAATGAAACTAAATTTATATTAGCAGGGATAATTTCTCCGACATTGGCGTCTTGTCTGGTGACAATCCCGTTAATCGGCGAACGAAGAATAGATTTATCAACCTGAGCCTGATAATTTCTAACACTGGCTTCCGCCTGGTCAACGGCGGCTTGTTGGCCAGCGATTTCCTGAGCGGTTGAGCCAGCTTTTTCGAGATTTAATTCCTGCTGGGAAAGCGCAAGGTCTGACGCGGCGGTTTGAAACGCATTTTCAGCAGTTGAAAGACTAGCAATGGCTACATCAAGACTGCTACGGCCAGCGGAAACAGATGATTTCCAGCCATCTATCGTAGTTTGAGAAAGACTGACGGAAGCCGCAGCGCTGTTGACTGCAAGCGCAGCTTTATCCAAAAAAGCTCTTACCTGATCAAGGTTATTTTTAGCGGAAGTGTAATAAGAACTTAAATCTCCGGATATGGATAAGTTGTTTAAAGAAGACTGCCAGTTTAAAAGCATGGCTTCAACAGACAAGCGGGACGTTTCTAAATTTGTTTTTAATTGAAAATTATCAATTGAAAAAGACAAAACGGGGTTGGAACCGCGAGGATTAGTAAAAAATTGGTCAACTTTATTTCTGACGGCATCATCGGATTGAGTATAAGCGCTTTGAATGTCACTGACCAAGCTTCTTTCGGTATTATCAAGAGCAACCTGAGCGCTGGCGACTTTCGCTTCGGTAACCTGTAATTCTTCGGGTCGAGTGCCGATTTGTAATTGTTCAAGTTTCGATTCCTGGGCTGCGGCGTCGGCCTGGGCTTGGGAAAGTTGGGCGACGATATCGTCATCAACAAGCCGCAATAAAATTTGGCCAGAAGAAACTTTGTTTCCGACGCTTACGTTGACAGAACTAATCCGGCCGCCTTTTTCAAAAGCCAAATCTATTTGCTCTTGTGATTTTACCTGGCCAGTAACGCTGACCTCCTGAACGATATTGCCTCTTTTAGCGACGATAACATCGTAATTCGGCGTTGAAGAATGGCCGAAAAAAGAAAAAATAATAATAAAAATTAAAATAACTAATGGAATATAAAAAGCGGGTTTTTTCATTAAATTCCAAAACTTGGAAAGATTATTATTTTTTTGGTTATCATTCATAAAAAATTTGGTCTGAATTATAAATTAGGACTATTTATTTAAGTATAACAAAATAATCCCCCTTTAGTGAAAAAAAATAAGGACAAAGAAAAATCTTTATCCTTATCACCTAACGCTAATTTATTTAGCTTGGATTTTATTTATTTTTAGGGCGCCAAACGTACAAGAGAGGGCTGGCGATAAAAATCGAAGAATAAGTTCCAACGATTGTTCCGATTATCAAAGTCAACACGAAATATTTCAGAGAAAAAGGACCGAAAACATAAAGCGGCAACATGGCCAAAACCACAGTCAAAGAAGTGTTGATGGAACGGCCGAAGGTTTGTTTGACAGCCGAATTAATTACTCCGGCAAAATCAAATTTATTTTTGTTGTTGGTTAAAATAAGATTTTCTCTTATCCGGTCAAAAACAACAATGGTGTCGTGCATGGAGAAACCAAGAATAAACAAAAGAGCGACGATAAAGTTAGTATCTATTTCGGTGCCGTTGCGCCAACCCAAAAAAGCCATAATACCAACGGGAATAATAATATCGTGAAAGAGGCAAATGATACCGATAATCGCATATTTAAAGGACTTTACAGGGTAAGAAACTTTCCGGAAAGCGTAGGCCACGTAGCATAAAATAGCCAAAAGTCCGATTAAACCAGCCCAGAGAAAACGCGCTTTTAATTCCTGGCCGATGGTCGGGCCAATGCTCTGGAAACCTTGTTCTTTGACGTCGCTGAATTTAGCTTGCAAAGCCTGTAAATATTTTTGATGATTTTCTTCAGAAATACTCGGGAACCTGACGATGAAATTTCTGTCGGGCAAAGATGTCATTGTTAAATTGGAATACCCCGAAAGCGCCGTAAGCTCTGTTCTTAAATCATTGTCGGAAACCGCAGTGTTGTTTATTTGAATTTGCCAGTTGGTGCCGCCAACTAAATCTATCCCTTCTTTCATACCGAAACGAAAGAAAGCAAAAATACTCGCCAAAATCAGAATAGCGGAGAAGATAAAGAAAATATTTCTGTGTTTTATAATATCCATATTTTTAATTTATTTTTTTAACATCTTTATCTTTGACGAATAATTCCAACAAAGCTTTGGAAACCGTTATAGCCGAGAACATGCTCATTAATACACCGATCAAAAGCGTCAGAGCAAAACCTTTCACGAAGCTGGTGGCAAAATAGAAAAGAATAACGGAAATTATCATGGTGTTAACGTTGGAGTCTCTGATGGAAGGCCAAGCGCGACGGAAACCTTCTTCAATGGCCGCTCTTCTAGACAGTCCTTTCTTTAATTCTTCTTTGGTGCGAGAAAAAATTAAGATGTTGGCGTCAACAGCCATACCGATAGAAAGAATGAAACCGGCGATTCCGGCCAAGGTCATGGTTACCGGAATAACTTTGAAAAGGCCGAGCGACAGAGCAGAGTAAATTAACAGCGCCAAAGAAGCGATTAAACCAAAGCCACGATAATAAGCAACCATGAAAATTATAACCAAAAGGAAACCAAAAAGACCGCTAAAGATTGTTTTTTGCAAAGAATCCTGGCCGAGACTGGCGCCGATTGTCTGCTGGCTAACCAAGTTAATAGGAGCGGGCAAAGCGCCGGCATTAAAACGTTCAACCAATTGGCGGGCAGAATCGGGAGTCATACCACCGCCGGAAATTTGGGCTTTGCCGCCACTGATTTTTTCATCAACTTTCGGAGCTTCAATTAATTGATTGTCCAAAAAAATCGCCAAGAGTTTCCCGACGTTTTGTCCGGTTAATTGTTCAAAAATTTTTGCGCCCTCAGCATTGAAAGTGATATCAACTACGGGCTTACCATAGCTGTCAAAATTCAATTGGGCGCTGGTCACATAACGGCCGGTGAGAATAGTAGGCGTAAATTTATAAGTTGTTTCTCCAGTGCTGCTGGCATTGGCTACGGCAGGAATTTCTTCCACTTCCCGGAAATCCAAAAGAGGCGTTTCCCCAATCATATTAATCGCCTGATTAACGTCTTTAACTCCGGCAAGCTCCACAACTAAACGCTGTTGGTCGCCGATTTTAGAAGTATAAACCTGGGGTTCGTTGACGCCGAAAAGATTAACTCTTTTTTCAATAACGTCCCTCAAACCGCTGACAACTGAGTCTTTGTCCGAAGCAGTGATTTGGCTTAAATCAATGTTGTAGTTTAAAACAGTGCCGCCAACCAAATCCAAACCTAACCGCCAGTCGCGGTTAAAAACCTGAGGCAAATGAATTTTGGAAACGATTTTTGACCAAACCGGCTGGTAATCAAAAAGGCCGGCCACGATGGCTACTAAAACTATTATTATAAGGAATGTCGGAAATTTATTTTTATTCATTTTATTTTTTTAAACAAATTATGTCCGCCCAGTAGGATTTGAACCTACGACAAACTGCTTAAAAGGCAGCTGCTCTACCAGACTGAGCTATGGGCGGATTATATAAAAATCTTTCTCTCAAATCAATCGCGAATTTATTTATGAATATTCACGAAAAAAAATAGAGAGAAATTAACGATTTTATCGTTAATTTTGATTTTTATTATACATCATCTATTTATTTTTCAAAATAGCAAAGAAAGCTTCCTGAGGGACATCAACCGTGCCAAGCCGTTTCAATTTTTCCTTGCCGGCTTTTTGTTTTTTCCAGAGTTTCATTTTTCTCGTTCTGTCGCCGCCTGTTTTTCCAAAATTGCCGAGCAGTTTTTTCATTGCCGGAACGGTTTCGCGGCTGATGATTTGCGAACCGACGACGGCCTGAATAGCGATTTCAAACATCTGACGCGGAATAACTTTCTTTAATTCAACAGTTAAGCGTTTGCCTTCGGTCTGAATTTCGTTTTTGGGAACGATAATGGAAAGAGCGTCGGCTTTTTTACCGGCAATTAAAATATCCATTTTCACCAAATCGCCGGCGCGGTAATCAAGGAACAGGTAGCTCAAAGAAGCATAACCGGCGCTGATGTTTTTTAGGCTGTTGTAAAAATTATCCAAGAAAGAAGCAAGCGGCATTTCGTAATAAAGAATAACGTCGTCGGCGAGATATTCGGTTTTGTTGTAAGTGCCGCGGAAAGTTTTGACCAAATTCATTATCGGGCTCAGGTAGCGGGCCGGAGAAAAAATATCCAGCCGCACCCACGGCTCTTCTATGGAGGTTATCTGGTTGGGGTCGGGAAACTCCTGCGGAGAATGAATAAATCTCGTTTCATTGTTTTTTAAAATGACTTTATAAGAAACACTGGGGGCGGTGATGATTAAATTAAGATTGTATTCCCTTTCCAGCCGCTCTTTGATTATTTCCATGTGAAGCATGCCTAAAAATCCGCAACGGAAACCGAAACCCAAATCGGAAAAAACTTCCGACTTAAAAGTAAAAGCGGCGTCGTTGAGAGATAATTTTTCCAAAGCTTCTTTGAATTTGGAATATTCGCTGGCATCGGTGCAGTAAAAGCTGGCGAAAACCATCGGCTGGGGTTCTTTGTATCCTTTTAAGGGTTCAACTATATCAGCGCTGGAATTAATAGTTTTATTTTTCGGATTTTTGGCAATAGTGTCTCCCACGCGGCAATCCCTGATTCCTTTAAATCCGGTAACAATGTAGCCCGCCTCTCCGGCAGATAAACCTTCCACGGGGAAAAAATCCGGATGAAAAACTCCGACTTCCAAAACAGTGGAAACTTTTCCGGTTCCCAAAAGTTTTATTTCTTCGCCTTTTTTTATTTTTCCGTCAAAAACTCTGACGTAGGCAATCACGCCGCGGTGCTGGTCAAACAAAGAATCAAAAACCAAAGCCCGTAGGGTTTTGTCGGGGTCGCCTTTTGGCGCCGGAACTTTCGCGACAATGGTTTCCAAAACTTTTTGCACATTAAGTCCGGATTTGGCGGAAATATAAATCACATCTTCTTCTTTCGCGCCGACCAATTGCGCCAATTCCATTCCGGTTTTTTCCGGCTGGGCGTTAGGCAAATCAACTTTGTTAACAACGGGAATAATAACCAAGCCTTCTTGTTTGGCGAGGTGATAGTTCGCCAAAGTCTGCGCTTGAATGCCTTGCGTGGCGTCGCAGAGTAAAACAGCGCCTTCGCAGGCGTTTAAACTTCGGGAAACTTCATAAGAAAAATCAACGTGGCCGGGAGTGTCCACCAAATTCAAAACGTAGCTGGTGCTGTTGAGTTGAAAATCCATCCGGCAGGGATGGAGTTTTATAGTGATTCCCCTTTCTCTTTCTAGGGACATCTTGTCCAAAAACTGCTCCTGAAGTTTGTCTTTAGCGATGGTTTTGGTTATCTCCAGAAACCGGTCGGCTAAAGTTGATTTCCCGTGGTCGATGTGCGCGATGATACAAAAATTTCTGATTTTATCTATGTTTTCGTTCATTGAAATTAGTTTATTATGTTTATTTTACTCGGATTTTGGAAAAAATACAAAATTTGACAAAATATCAAAATAAAATATCATATTCGTCAACCGTACGTTAACAATTTAAAGCGGGAAAAGGCGTGAAATGATTGATAATAAATAATTAAACTAAGCGAAAAGGAGGAGGTAACAATGGATAAGGAAGGGAAAGCAATGGGTTTCAGTTTGAAATATGGGCATCTTAGCAGAAAAGAAGAATCGGGAAAGAAAAATTCAAGCGAACACCCAAAATGTCCGTCGGGCGTAAAAGATTGCGGAAAATGCAAAGAAACTAAAGCGAAAAAGTGCGACACCGAAGGATGCGGCAGTTTTGAGGAAGTAGAATTTCGCCATAAATACCATAACCAATGTCTGTGCATTACCTGCCGGGAAGCAATCGCTAAAGCAAAAGCGGATGCCATGACTTCCAAGAATTCCAAACATTAAATTTCTGATTAATATGACAATCACAACGAATACTAAAGAGAAATAGCCAGCGCCAAAATCCCAAGACAGAAAACTTTCGCAAAACAGCGAAAACAAAACCGCTCCGGTTTTTACGGAGCGGTTTTTTATTTTTTCGATTGAAAATTACTTCAAGCCGTGGTCTTGAAAATAGACGGTGTATTTTTTATCAAACGTGACAATATGCCCTAACAACCAATTTCCCGAATAAGTAGCCATATCTTGGGCGATTGTTTGAATATCGGCTTTTTCGTCGCGGGCCTGGTCAAGAAATCCTTTAATTTTTTCCCGGAATTGGTTGTGCATCACAATATGCTGTGGGGCATCTTCATAATTAAATTTATCAAAATAGGATTCTTCGGTGCTGAAATGATAAAAAGTATAATCCCCCAGTTCGCCAAGAGATTGAAGCAGGCTGTCCCGCGAAATATTTTTTCCGGAATTCTCCACGATAGCATTAGCAACGCCGAAAAAATGCTGGTGTTGTTCGTCAATTTCTTTAATGCCGACGCTGTAATCTTGTGTCCAGATGAATTGTGGTTTATCCATATGCATTTATTATATCATAGTGGATTTGAGTATTTGTCTTTTATTTCTAAATAATTATAATTGAGATATTCCGGCGTAGCTCAGTGGTAGAGCGACTCCCTGTTAAGGAGATGGTCGTAGGTTCGAATCCTACCGCCGGAGCAAATAAAATTACTTTTTCGAATCACCTTTTAGCGTAGCAAAGGCTTCCTGGACAGTGGTCATAAATTGAGCCGGAAAGATAATGGTTGAATTTTTTTCGGTGGCAATCTCTGACATAGTTTGCAATGTGCGGAGCTGTAATGCCACAGGATGAGCGGCGATGAGGTCAGCCGCTTGACCCAATTTTTCAGCTGCCTGAAATTCACCTTCTGCAGCAACAATCTTTGCGCGACGTTCACGTTCTGCTTCGGCTTCTTTTGCCATGGCTCGCTGCATATTATCTGGCAATATAATATCTTTTATTTCCACAGCTGTTACCTGAGCGCCCCACGGTTCCGTGTGAATATCTATGACATCTTTAATTTGAATATTGATGTCTCCGGTTTGTGAAAGAAGTTGGTCAAGAGAAAAACGGCCGACAACATTTCGTACGGTAGTTTGGCTTATTTGATTTACCGCATCATGCACATTTTCAATAGCGATAACTGATTTCTGCGGATCAACAATGTGATAATAAGCAACCGCAGCTATATCTATTGAAACATTATCTTTCGTAATAATTTTCTGCGATGGAATATTCATGGTAATTGTACGCAAAGTGACTTTGGTCATCTGTTCAAAAATAGGAATCAAAATAATAAGTCCGGGACCTCTTACTCCCGTACACTTGCCTAGAAAGAAAATGATTCCACGATCGTATTCCTTGACCACTTTTAACGATAAAAAGAGTAATACAACAACTATTATGATTATGTATAACATGAGGTTATTTATACCATTTATGACGAAAAATATATAGTGGCTCATGAGTGGGAGTAGGTCTAATTCCTTGCTAGACAAGTTCTAATATCGTTCAACATGCGGAGCCAACCAAAAAAAGACCATTGATTTATATGGTCTTTTTTTGGTATAAGATAGAATCCGTTAAGACAAAAGCCGAATAACAAGCGCAATAAGAGCAACGATAAGTAGTATGTGGATTAAGCCACCTCCTACCTTAAAACTAAACCCGAGAAGCCAAAGAACAAACAAAACTATAATAATTGTCCAGAACATAATTTTAAAATGTTATACACAAAGATGACCTTTATTTAAGTATAGCACATATGCAGAGTCTCACAGGCAAAACCGAAAAAAATCGGCAAAATGGCGGTTTTTTGATAAAATAAAGGTGATGATCAAGATATTTTAAATTATGAAAAAGACTCCAGCTATAATTTTAGTTTCAATAATTATTTTAGGGCTAGGGACCGCAATTTATTGGCAGTATAAAAATGCAGCTAAAAAAAACACGAAACCTTCCATCGCCCTTAATTGGCAATCTTACATAAATGAGAAATTCGACTATAGCGTCAATTATCCCAGCAATTGGACATTTAGAGAATTCCCAGACACCCAAACCGGAGCGGGATTTCGACCATTAAGTAGCTCGGAGGAAATAGCATCCGAATGCGTTACTATCAATGCGATGGGAACAGCCGAAAATGAATACAACGCGCCATTTGGCGAATATGTTAAAAAAGCAGCGATAGTTGAAATACAGGGTTATGAAAAATTAAATTCTATTGAATCTCTCACGACTGCCAACGGATTAGTTGGCTACGAAACAACATGGATTTATAAGACAATAGATGGACAAGAAAAAGTCTCCTTGCCCATCACATACTTTGAGAACCAAAAGACTGTCCAGACGACATTCGGGCCGCTTAAATATAAAACAGTTCAAATTGCTTTAAATAATGAGGACTGCAAAGAAAGCTATAACCAAATGCTTTCTACCTTTAAAACAAACGGGCTTTAATTATGAAAAAAATTACTTAGGGTGTGTTTGTCCACAAATAATATAAAAGACCCTAATTCTTGTTTAATAACATTCCAGTTCATTGTTCTGAATGAGTTTTGAATGGGAGCTAGCAAGAAAAATATTAGCGAAAGCTGGTGCTTTTCTTTTACAGCAACAATCTACAAGATCGATTCAGCGTGATATAATAAATTCATGTTTAAAAAATCTCTCACAGTAGCCGTTGTCAGTGTATTATTCTTTAATATTGCCTTTGCTCAAAACATTACCTCCGCGGATCAGGATTTGCTCGCCGTTATAAAACAACTCCAAACTCAGATACAATCACTGCAGGCGCAAATAGTGGACCTCCAAGCCCAGGTACAATCCGTAAAAATAGAGCTTAATTTCAGTAGGGCTTTAGCGCAAGGAGCCACTGGAGACGACGTAAAACAGCTACAAGAGTTTTTAAAAACCTTTACCGGCGCTTACCCCGATGGCTTGATTACCGGCTACTTCGGACCGCTTACCGAAGCGGCGGTTAAAAAGTTTCAGGATCAGAATGGCATCGAGTCCGTAGGAATAGTGGGCCCGAAAACACAAGATAAATTAAATGTTCTTGCCGCCGCTATTCCAGCTGCAACAGCAACTGCTCCAGCTATGACAATTCCTGCCGTACCAGCAACTCCTGCCCAAACTATTGATCAGACTGGCACTTCAACAACTGTGTCAGCGGTACCGTCAACCCAACTAACGCCGACTACGCCGACTACGCCAGCTACGTCATGCATAAATTGCTCACCGACAGTTCCATTCACTTCTTCCATTATCAAAGTTCTTTCTCCGAATGGAGGGGAACAGTGGCAGATTGGCGGAACTTACACTATAAAATATTCTGCGAAAAATATTGCTAGCAACGAAGCTTTGTTAATTTATTTAGAAAAAGGATATGACGCGCCAACAACTAAAACAGGCGTGAACAGCAGTTTATTAATAGGGGCTACCACAAATTTAGAAAGTTATACTTATACGATTCCATCTAACATTCAATCATGGCCTGGTTTGGGAAATAATTACACAATAAAAATTTATGGTGCGGGTGCTTACTATGCTAATGATGCGATTTACTACATTGACGATTCCAGCGACGCGACATTTAGTATCGTGGCAGGACAAGTTAATGCTCCGCCCGTAACATCGGCGGCAACAGCAAGCCCCTCCCTGACGACTACTACGACAGGTGGAGGGTACGGTCAAGCACAACCAAGCGGTCAAACTAGCACCGCAATCACGCCAACCATACTGATTACCCAAGAGAAAATAGTCAATATACAGGGACAAATTACCGCTTTACAGGAAAAATTAAATAGTACCACCGACACCGTAACGCGGGATTCTTTGACGGCGCAAATTACCGCATTACAGAAGACTGTACAAGAACTTCAAAATCAAATATTCCAAGGCGAATTATTACCGGTTACAGCACCCGTTCCAGCCCCAACCGTTTCTATTCCGACTACGACTACCCAAGATAATACGGCTATCCTACTGGAACAAATCAGCGCCTTACAGAATAAATTAAATACTACCACCGATGATGCAACGCGGACTTCTTTAATAAATCAAATTGTTTCATTAAAGGCG
>Ga0265316_10000691_pt1 | contig 37520 bp, 28 predicted proteins | sample 4522metaG_FD_202092 | JGI IMG/M metagenome (GOLD analysis project Ga0265316, IMG submission 202092) | Rhizosphere microbial communities from Carex aquatilis grown in University of Washington, Seatle, WA, United States - 4-5-22 metaG | ecosystem: Host-associated > Plants > Roots > Rhizosphere >...
CCTGCTTGTTCAAGCGAGCGATATCGGCGAAAAACACTTTTTGGCCCGAGGAGATGAGATGAAGGATGTACATCGACAGCGCCGCGGGCACGTCGGCCTCGCAGGCGATCATCGTTCCGACCTCGTTGAGCATGCAGGTGGCCAGGCAGCCCGCGTAGCCATATCCGTAGGGGATCGCGGACATCTCGGGCATGCATTTGTTGGCGAATACATCGATACCATAGAGCTTTTGCATTCGTTGGAAGGCCAGGAACATTTTTGCCTGCGTGAAAATGGCGTCCTTCTCCATGCGGTCGCCGTTATCAGTTTCCCAATGTACCTTGTCCACACGTGAAAGGAAGTCATTTTCCACGCGGTGTGCTTCCGCATCGTCGACGTTTTCCATTTCCTTGAAGACCTGCGCCGTATCGTATTGGGGGAAATCGACTCCGAAGGTGCGTTTCCATGAATACTCGTTGACTTGAGTCTGGTACATCATCATGCACTTGCCCCCGATGGTGGCGATTTTCCTGTTGCGCAGATATTTCATCACCCATGCGCCTTTGAGATATCGTGCCACCTGTTGGTAGTTGCCTTCGTCCCCGCTCGGGCCGCAGAGATACAAGAAGCGCTTGCCCATCTCCTTGAGCACGTAGCGGATCTGCAGCGATGCGCCCAGGTTTCCGTTGGCGATGCGCTCCGAGTAGCCCCATAGGATGAAAGGAATCTGCAGATCGTTCACCGCGGTGATCACCATGGAGGAATAAATCCATGTTCCCACGACCAGAAGGATGCAGTCCGCTCCTTCGGCAGCCATGAGGCGCACCCGATTGGCAATTTCGTACTCGTCAAAGAGCACTTTCTCCTCCAGTGCGAGTACCAAAGAGGAATCAGAAGCGTAGCGCTGCTGAAGGACTTTCAAGAACGCGTAGATCTCGTCCTTCTGATGGTTGTACTTCGCAATCGCGACAATCCCGAGCGTGGGTTTCGACGCAACGGGAACGCCGCGGTCTTCGACGTGAGTCAGCCCCGATGACTCTATTCTTTCCATGATGTCCTTCCCCCTTCCCAGCGGTTGAGACCTGCCATGCCGACGCGTTCTACAGTCGTCCCTCCGCGGCGCGCTGCCTCGCTTCCGTTAGGATCGCCACTGTCGCCGTCGCTCCGAACCGCGTCGCGCCGACGGCACGCACAGCGAGCGCATCATCAAGCGTTCGCACCCCGCCGGCCGCCTTGATCGGCTCCCGCGCGATGCGGCATGCCTCAAGCACATCGTCTCTGGTGAGCTCGGGCCGCAGGATCGAATGGTCGATCATGTCGGCGATGTCCTGTACCGTCAGCGTATGCAATTCCTCCTATGAAGCATAAAACCGCCGCTCCCGCATGTGGGTGAGCGCGCTCATCCACCCGGCGGCGTGCGGTATCCAGTCCTCGTCCGTGTAGAACCACGGGCCATCCGCGTCCCTGCTCGGCTTGACGACGAGCTTGAATTGCGGGTTGACGCTGAAGCCATTGGGGATGGTTCCCCGTATGCCGGTCCAACAGCGGACCTGTCGCGCGCCGATCCCCACGATTTGACTGACCGGGAGGGCGGCGCCGTCGGGAACATCTTCTTTCCACAACGTGAAGTTCTCGAAGCTGCGACGCGTAATGCCGGCGTTCACTCCCGCGATCCACTGCACATTGCCGGCCGCGATCTGACGGAACCTCACGTCCCCTGTAAAGTCCTCTATCCGCGAAGCGAGCGAAGCGGCGAAACAGAGGGTTGAGTTGGCCCCATGCCAGGGGCCGCAGAATACGAGCAGTCCTTCAGCACCGAAGCACCCCATGGGTAGAAGGAAGAATGGGTTGCGCGAGCAAGCGGGCAGAAGATAGCCGTACGCGAACGCGTGGATAGCTTCCCTCCAGAGGGGGGCATCGGGATGATCATACCACCGCACCGTCATATCGATGAGTGGCACCAGATAGTGGGGGAATGTGCCGCCCGAGTCGTGGCCGACGTGGTGATGAATCGCCGCCTTCTCAGTGAAACTGCATCTATCGAATGTATAGAAGTGCCCGTACAGGCCGTCTTCCGCCCGATCCTTCGGCACCTGGCGTCCCATCACCTTGCGCGCCAGCTCGACGGCGGTTTGCTTGTACGATAGCTTGCCCGACGCCCAAAGCTCTACGCCCGCCCACATCATCATCAACAGGTCTCTCGTCATCCACTCGGCTGGGACGTTGAAATCCTCCGGAGCGCCGTGTCCGTCGTGCGAGAATCCTTCCTGGCCGTATGGACGCGCGTCGTGGAGCAGGAACTCGTAGGCGGCGACTGCGCGGTGCAGATATTCGGCGCTCTTTTCGGCGTCAGTGTCGGCGAGAAGCCGTGAAGCGCGTGCAAATGCAACCGCGGATTGGGCTGCGTCGCCGGGGATGACAACCATGTGGTTGGGTATTTCGTGTATCAATGCGCCTTTCGGAAAGCCGACGAGTTGAGCCTCGTCCTGGCAGATCGCCAGGTAGTCGCAGCCGTGGACGAGTTGGTGCGTGAGGCGTGCCGTTTCGGAGGCTGGAAGCCATTTGTAGGCAAAGGAAAGGGTATCGCAGAGTCCAATCAGAGCTGTCGCGTGGCTGTTGACCTCCCGCCAGTCGGAGCCGCAGTCCTTCCACCCGATTCCGTTCCGAGCGAGACGTTCCCGTTCTTCCAGCTGCTCGATGCCCACGGCAGAGTGTGTTTCGTTCCAGAGCAGGTCAGTCTCCACGCGCACGGGGTCGCTTGTGAGAATCGTGAGACCGCCGGACTTTACGATGATTCGAAAGGCTCCCGCGCGTTCGATGCCGGAGAAGTCCACGATCCACCAGTGGCTCTTCCACAGCTCTCCCCAATAGCTTACTGCACCAGAACGTACTATTTCTGCGCTTGCTTCGTCGACAATTTCGAAAACCGTATTTTCCGGCAGGTGGCCGCGCTCCGGGCCGCGCACAAGAGCACGCATGGGCTCATGAATGTCGTAGCCGATCTGCGAATAGAGGAATCCAGAAACGCCTTCTCGCATACTATCCATCCTTTGCCGGCGGGCCGCGCGCGCCACACCTATGCGATCTCGTATCTTCCTTCATTCGGACGGGACAAAAGGAACTCCTCCAGCTCGGAACGGGTACAAAGCGACTGCTGAGCGCCCGCTCGAGAGGCGCACAGAGCGCCGGCAGCGTTCGCAAAACGAATCGCGTGGCCGCGTTTCATGCCTTCAGCAATGGCAACGGCGAAGGCGCCATTGAAGGCGTCTCCCGCTGCCGTGACGTCTACCGCGCTCACGGGAAAGCCGGAAACCATTTGCCCGCCGGTTGCGTCAGCGACATAGACACCGTGTTTGCCAAGCGTGACGAATACGTTGCGTGCTCCCTGCCCCAACAGCTTTTCTGAAGATTGTGCGCACCACGATTCTAGCGACTGATTCCCGCGCGGCAGCCCGCTGAAATACTCCGCCTCGGTTTCGTTTGGCGTGAGGTAATCCACCCCCTTGAACATGCCGGGAAGGATCTCGCGCGCTGGGGCAGGGTTGAGTATCGCGATGGCGCTACCGCCGCGGGCGCTCTCCAGCGCGTAGGCGACAGTGTCGACATTCGTTTCCAGTTGGAGAAGAAAGACATCCGCGGTCCGAATCAGCTCACCGGCGCGGTCCACATCGGCCCGATCGCATGCCGAGCTTGCGTTCGGGGCGATGATGATCGCGTTGTCTCCTTCGCTGTCAACATGGATGCAGCACGCGCCGGTTGGCAGCAGGGCATCTTTCCTTACGAAATCGGTATGGACACCGCTTTTCCGCAAGGTATCCAGGAGACGTTCGCCCAGGAAATCATCACCAACCCGTCCGATCATCCACGTATCGGCCCCGAGCCTGCCCGCCTGGACTGCCTGGTTTGCTCCCTTTCCTCCGGTAAACATTCCGAAGGAGCTGGCAAGCACGGTCTCGCCGCGACGAGGCAGACGGTCCGCGCGTGCGACGAAGTCGAATACCAGGCTTCCCAATACGACAATCCTCGACACGACGCCCCCATTTTTTGCACGCGGATGCGAGGAGCGTACTCTATCGCCCTTTTCTCTGTCAATTGGAAAATGTTCAAATCATGATCATCTGTGCAAATGTGCTACTTTTGTGCTACGCTCGACCATGGGTGAGGGGCGGCGCATCACCGCGACGACAGGTTTCGCGGGTGGTGGCGATTGCGCTTCCTCTCATTGATGGATTGCAAGAAGGAGCGGCACTCTATGGCAACGGTACCCAGCTATTTCGGCAATTTTCCTTTTCCTCCGGACCAAAAAAGACCCGTCGTCATCACAAAACAAATGATGAAGCTTTTCGTGTATCCCTTAGGCGATTTGCGGAACAGTGACCTCAACTGGATCATTGCCAGCACGGATAAGCTTTACACGGGCATTTACCAACTACCGCCCGGTGGCACCTTTGATCCGCCCGATATCCATGGAGGCGACGAGCCATACTACATCCTCAAAGGTACGGTCACCGTGGCCAATCCGGAGACCGGGCAAGTTGTGACTGCTCGGGAAGGCGAGGCAATCCACATCCCAAAAGGCGCCTGGCATAAGGCGTACAACTTTGGGCCCGAGGCGGCGCGCATTCTTGTGATGATCGCGCCGAAAATCTGGGACGAATCAGGTGCACCCGACAGTTTCCCGGGAGAGATGAAGCTGTACAAGCATGGAATAACGGAGGACTGCTGACATGTTGACGACGCATGATATCGGATCGTTCCCTTCCTCGGGGCCGAAATCGAGGGAAAAAAAGGAATTGACCCACGTGACACGAGAGAAAATGCTGACGGTGATTCACGGTTCTACGCACCCCGTCCCCCTCTCTTTCACCGTCAGCAATGATGTCTGCCACATGGGCGAAATCGTTATCCCCAATGGCGAAGGTTCGCGGGCTTCTGAGCCAGATGTCCACAAAGGCGACGCGGTTTTTTACGTTTTGAGCGGACCTATCACTTTTTTCCTGCCCGAAACGGGTGATACATTCGTTGCTGAGGACGGGGAGGCAATGTTCCTCCCCGAAGGCACGCGCTATCAATGCGTCAACTACGAATCCTCCGTAGTCAAGGCAATCTTTATGATCGCGCCGGGCATCTGAGGAATGGTCGTGTCATCCATAGAATTCCCGGACGGCCTCCTTGAATGCAAAGTAGGCTTTCTTGCTTCTCCCCAATCTGTCAACCAAACCCCAGCCGCACTCATGAGGGCAAAAGGCCTTTTTGCAATAACAGAACAGATCGTCCTGCCAGTCGTACATGATGCTTCCAATGACCCGCGGATGATCGGCGAAAATCTTGAGGCATATTGACAGGTATGATGCTTGGGATTCTTGGCTGTGCACCCCGGCAAAGGAGTTCGGCCAGGACTGGGTTTCGCAAATCGGATTGTAGCCGGGGGGGAATGCCTCCTTTGGCCATGACGCGGGGTCGAACGCACCGAGGGAAGAGTATCCCCATTCGTTGATGAGGATCGGTTTTTTCGTTATTTCGTAAACTTCATCGATCCACCGGTACCAATCCGTGGGTTTCCCGCGATGGAACGTACCCATGAAGCCGTCCATTCCCGCGTAGTCGAAATCAACCAGATTGGCGCGCGTGTACATGGTCCGATAGAAGCTGTAGGCGTTTTCGTTTCTTTCGCCTGTCGGGCCCCATTCAACGAGAGCGGTCGTGTTGATTCCCACCATTGCATCCGGGTCACCCTGTTTGATCCCCAGAGCCGAGGAATTGATAAACCGCACGACCTGGTCGATCGTCATCGGGCCGGTGAATCGCTTGCAATCCATTTCTCCGGAGATTTGGTACATCCGCACCTTGCCCATGAGATCTCGGCCGATGAACGCGCATGCATCGATCATGGTCTTGTAAAAATTTTCTGACTTATAGTCTCCAGCCCAAGCTGGGATGTTTGTATAGAAGTGGATCTCCTCAGGCTTTCCAATCGGCCTGTCGTATTCGTACGCGCGGAAGAACTGTTCCAGGAAGTCCGGATCCTGATACGATTGCAGCTGACCGAAAAGTGGTGTAATGCAGAGAATGTTGAATCCATTCTCGGAAAAGTTGAGGATGTTCTTCCTCTCTCGGACATAGCGCTCGGACAATTGACTCATCGCCTCATCTTTGAATGGGAAGGGCACGTAGAGTCTCACCCACTCGATGCCTGCTTCTTTCATCGCTGCAAAATCGGGTCTTTTCTTCCAGCAACTTACACCGACAATCTTGTGGTTTGCCATGGCCGCTCTTTCTCTATGTGCCACCAACGTGAATTGCTCCCATTCTTTCTTTATACGCAATATGTCAACATGTCAACATACCTACTTCGCAATCCTTGACAAATCGGTAGGCAACATGACAACATGTTGACAGGATCAATAGCGTTTTCCATTTCAAGGGAGGCAGCATGAAGGATTTTCTGAAAATCAAAGGCATGGACATACTTCGGGGGAACGAAAAGGTTCGTCTGCGCGGCGTGAACTATGGCAACTGGATGCTCCTGGAGCATTACATGCTCGGCTTGAACTGGATCGACTACAAGATCCGCAGTGAGTTCACGCGCGTTCTTGGCAACGAGGCCTACTCCGCCTTCTTTGATACATACATGGAATCATACGTGCAAGAAGATGACTTCAAGTTCTTTGAGGAGTGCGGCTTCAACCTTGTCAGGCTGCCATTCAGCTATCGCCATTTCGAGAATGACATGCATCCGGGGGAAATCCTTGAAAACGGCTTTCGCTATTTCGACAAGATCCTTAGCTTGTGTCGCGCACACAACATTTACCTGCTTCCTGCATTCTTTTCCGTTCCGGGAGCGCAGGCACGTGACCACAACGCGGAAAGCATCTACGGAGAATCGTTCTTCTGGGATTCAAAAAACCACCAGGACCGCCTGTATTCCATGTGGAAGGTGATCGCGAAGCGCTACAGCAACGAGCCCACGATCATGGGCTGGGAGCTGCTGGAAGAGCCGCTCCCCGACAAGGTTGACATGCTCAACCAGGTCTTGAGGAACTGCATTCGTGCGGTGCGCTCGGTGGATCGAAATCACATTCTGATCGTGCAGGGCACCGTGTGGGGCCAGGACGTTTCCAGTCTCCACGACGAGCTGTTCGAGGACCCGCAGGTCATGCCGACGATGCATCACTACCACCAGGTCTACGAGCACTTCAAACAGATCACGGAATATCCCGGAACGCATGAGGGCACCGTGTATGGCAAGAAGGAGCTCCTTGCCCTGCAAAAGGGTCATTTCGACCTGGAGAGGATCCCGCGGCCCGTGATGGTAGGTGAGTTCGGGATGAACTATCAGTTGCACAATAGCGATGCGCTTTTGAAGATGATGGACGACATCATCGCCTCATTCGAGGAGAAGGGATTCCATTGGGCGATCTGGGATTACAAGGATCTGGGCAAGATGGGCCTCGTGTATCCCCGCACATCCACTCCCTGGAAGCAATTCCTCGCAAGCCCCGAGGTGAAACCATTTGTGGATCAATGTTTTGAAGCCGGGAAAAGGTTCGCGGAGCAGATCCAGCAGATGCTTGCCGGCAAGGGGATCGAAAAGGACTGGGTGGATTTTGTGCCGGACCATGTCGGTCTGGTGCTCCAGAGGCTCATGCTCAGCTACGAGCTTAACGCAATGAAGAAATTTTCACCAGCGGAGCTGGCGGAGTTGGCCAAGTCATTTGAGTTCAAGAATTGCGAAATACGAACTCCGGCCGTGCAACTTCTGAAGAAATATACGTCCGCGCGATAGCGGGCGTGTCTGACCGCGGCCGGCCATGGGTCGGCCGCGGCTTATGTCATGCCTCGCGGATGACCCTCACCCCGAAGGGGTTTGCGGAAGTGTCTTTACTGCCCGTCGCGACTCAATTCTCAGCATGCAAATTTTCAGCTGATCTCGTCATGACGCTCAATGAGCTCACCGCTTCGAAGAAATATTCGCGCTGTCCAGGCCCCCCGCCCGGCTCGCGCCGCGTCTATGGGTTCCGCTTCCCATGTACTGAGGGAATGGAGATAAAAGGGCTCATCCCATGCCGTGTCTATGAGGACGCCGTCATGGATGAACTCCACGTGGTCGATACTTTCTGGATATTCGCTGGCGACGCACAGCCACCGTTTGCCATCATATGTCATGCGCGGTTCGAAGCCCTGGAACATGTACTGTTCTTCCCGGGGAAGATCGGTGAGAGCAATACCAAGGCCTCGTGCCATGCGGCGGGCGAAGAAGAGATCCTCGCCCGGTGTCACCGTCCAGTCCACGGGAGGTTCCTGCTTCGTGAGATTGTTATAGTATCCCCACGAGCTTTTCGTGGCGTAGGCCACCGCGAGCTGACCGATGCATGGCGAATCCTCGTTGCAGACGATAGGCCGCTCGAGGCCCAAATTGCGGACTCGCCGAATCATCCGATAGTACTGCTCGCGCGAGCAGCCGTTCCCGTGAACGAGGATGATGTCGCTTGAACGCACGATCTCGTCGAAGGCGAGGCCTCCACCGGAGCTGCACCCAACCGGCAATCCACCGGACTCGGAACGGGCAAAGGCCAAGAGCTCAGCCATTCGCGATGGCTCGAATATTATCGGATGATGATTGAATTCGCCTACATTCTGTTCGTTGGCAACTTCCACGATAATGTTGTTACGTCCGAGTTCGCGGAGAAATCGGCATGCCGTGGACACCGCATTGCGGAAAGTCTGTTCATGTTTCATGCGCGGGGCCTGGCCTTGGTAGAGGAGGCTGACGATAGCGATCATGCCTACCTCATCTGCTGCGGCGATAAGGCGATCGAGGCGTTTCAGATAGGCTGGATCGATCTTTCTGCCCTCGTCGGCATAGGGATTATTGTCAATGGTTTCGTTTTGAATCGTGAAGACAGGCATGCCGCCTTGAAGGCCAACGGTGAACGCGCGAAGTCCGTAGCCGTACCACTGTGGAAGAGCGGCTATCAGTGCGTCGGTGTGCTCCTCCGGGTCAAATCTGTCTGCGCCGAAACGGGCGTAGCGGGCGCGGCCGGTGGCGTCGTCGAAAATCCCCTGTATAAAGCGGGCATTCATGAGCAGACCATGCATGTCGGGATCAGTTCCGGCGGTTTCGGCGTAAGTTTCGCGATCGTTGATCAGAAGCCGTTCTCCGCGAGCATCGAGTGTTGTTTTCATATGAGTCCAATCCTTTTGGCTTTTGAGACCTTTATCCCGTGGGCGTCCAGCTCATCCCTGCGCCGCCCCCGAATGGGACAACCAGAATGTCAAATCGTTCCCCGTGTGGGTGGCCAACATATACCTGCTGCCGCGGATTCGTCAAGAATGGATTATCCGCAAGTATTTTTCTTCGAATTACTGAGATCCCGTCACTCGTGCGCGTTCAAGGGGAGAGAATCTTGACATCTCAAGGAATCCGTACCACATCTCATGGACACGTTATTATTGCGAACGGGCAAATCTGTATGGAGGCAAAGTCTTGAGCGTTATGAAATATGGTTCTCTCGTCAACAAACTATCAGGGGAAACCCGTGTCCGCGTTGGAGTCTACATCTGCGGGGAGGAAGGCGAATCTCCCATTGATGCTTGGCGAACCGCCCTGGGCCCCGATATTGCATGCATTGAAGCAATTGACAGGGAGTTCCTGACGTCGGGGGATCTGGTCGACCAGAAACTCCTTGATGTTCTCGTAGTGCCCGACCTTGCAAAGGTTCCGGCCGATTACTTTCTCCATGTGGAACATTTCTTTATTCGGGGTGGGAAGCTGATCATCGGATCCTCCGACTACCTTTCGCAGGAAATGCCCTTTGCCAGTTTTGTGACGGGCGATAAAAGCCGAGTTGATGAAGTGGAGATGTACACAAGGACCAGCGCTCTCCTGGGCATAAAGCCTTACGTGAGCGATGTCGAACCTGTTCAGCTCGTCGTCGAGAAGAGATTTCTTCCTTCACTGCCGCGACTCATCCCTCATTACCACAACAAAGCCGGCCTCTATTTGAACAACAGCGCACGCAAGCCGCATCCCGCCCCCCGGTATGGGAGCGTGTTTTCCGAACGCACCCCCGATGCCAACGTCACGGTATTGGCCTGTGGACAAGCGGCCGACGGCACTGACCTCACTTCGGCTGTGGTCATGTCTCAGCGTTGGCGGAGCGGTGCCGTTGTAATCGCAGTTGCCGGGGCCGGCGATGACTCACTTCTAGACCCTCTATCTACTTTCGGTTCTCTGTTCCTCAAAGATGCCGTTCGGCTGGCGGTCGCTCCCGTGCGAATTACAGGTGTCTCCAGCGACTTCCCTGTGTACCGCGATGCGGAAACTCCCGTGGTGTCCTGCACCGTGAATACCAGCTCCCGCATTCGGGCTGACATCTTCGTCACGGTTTCTCATGGCGAGAAGCCTGTCTGGCAGAAAAGAGAATTGGTGAATCTCGAACCCGAGATTTCCTTTAGGGGTCAATGGACGGTGCCCCGGAAACATCTGAAAGGGGATGTTTTCACAATACTGGTCAGTGTATCAGATTCGCGTGGCATTTTGGCCGAAGAAAAGAACGGATTCATTATTTGGGACGAGGGTGTCGCTCGCAATGGTCCAGAGGTGGAGCTGGAGGGATCCTACTTCAAGCTCAACGGGAGAGGCAGGGCCATCAACGGCGTGAACTATTATGAGTCGCATCTCGGAGAAACCATGTGGGTTCTGCCGAATATCGCGAGCCTGGCAGAAGATTTTAGCAAAATGGAAGCTAGTTGCGTCAATTATGTGCGGATTCACTACCATCACCCGGCCTGGTTCCTGGATCACTTCGAGTCGATCGGTGATGAGATCCCAGCCGCCTATCGACACCTGCCACGGACGCCAATCGCACCGGAATACTACTGGCGAGTTCTCGATGCCCACATCTACCTTTGCCAAAAGCACGGAATTATTTTTGGCAGCGACCTTTTTACCCTTGTCGGCCGGGCAATGGGCGATCCCCGAGGTTGGTGCTGGCAGGTCCAGGATGTAATTCAATCCGCGGACAAGCGCAGATGTCAGGTGGAATTTATTGCAAAGCTGGCAGAACGGTACCGGAATCTGCCAGCCATCGCCTGGGATCTTTGGAACGAGCCCTCGGTTTCTGAGGAACAGCTCCCGTTGCTCCTCGATTGGGCAACCGAAATTCGGCACGCGTTCCGTGCCTCGGGAGATCAACATCCCATCAGCATAGGGAGCTTTCACCCGGCCTGGTTTGATTCCGTCAGTGATTTCTACGCTGGACACGGACATGCCTTGACCTTGAGCGAGCTCGCGGCTTCCACTAGAAAACCGCAAATCTTTCAGGAAGTCTGGATGGACAGGTATCCGACTCCTCAAGGAGAGAAAGTTCAAAGAAATGACATGATGAATGCCCTGGTAAGTACGTATGCCCGTGGATTTGCCGGGTTCTCTCCTTGGCAGTGGACTCAGCAAGCTCGTCTCTGGAACCACTTCCTTGTCACCCAGTGGGAGCTGTGGGACGACTGGCTGGGATGCTGTCGTCGCAATGACGGAAGCGAAAAACCCGCTGGCCGGTTTTATCGAATGTTCTGCCAACTCGTATCCCGTCTTGATTTTCAAAGATTCGATTCCGAAAAAAATGCCATACAGACCGATCAAGGGCTCCTGGAGTTCAAGGTTGCGGGCAAAGCGCCCTTTCCCAGCATGACGCTGATGAGCCCCCAAGGCGCTGTGTCTGGTTTCGGATTCGGGAGGATATCCATCAAGGAGTATCTTGCCGTTGAAACTGCCCCGACTTGTCTCGTGTGGTACCATCTGGACGACTCGGATGGGCGTCGCATCCTTTCTCTGAACATCGACGGAGATTCGGAGGTGTGGATATCAGGCGCTGAGATTGCCGAAATGTTCCTCTGCAATTCTCCCTTCCCGAATCGGAAAACGGCAGGGCTGGACTTGAAGATGACGTTTGCAAAAGAAAAAGGCTACCAGTTCAATCATCCAGCCCGGCTGAGCCAGTTTTGGCTGCAGCTTTCGTTGAAATAGATTCTGGGACTCTCGTATGACGCCTTAGGTCCTATGATGAGCCATAATTGGAATTTCGGAAAATGTCGGAACTGCTGAAGTCGGGTATGGGTACAATCCGCGTGAAAAAGCGGCAGCTCATGAGGGAGGTTCTATCGTCATGTTGTTGAAAAAGAGTAATTCCCCAAGGAGAGAATATGCCGATCTCGTATCCCGCTCTGGCTTTCCGTTCACGGAGGCAGAAGGGCAAGCTCTGGAAGTGAGCGACTTTGGGTTGGGTAATCTACGCTCCGAAGGGTTTGGCTTCATCGATATTCTTCGTTCCGAACGCTTGAGAATCACACTTATTATATTGCTTCCGAATCAATCTCTTCCCCAGCATATGCATCCATCCTATGAAGGGGAGCAGGGAAAAGAGGAGACCATCAGAGTCCTCTTGGGACATACGAAGGTGTACGTACGAGGCGCAGCAAATAACCCCAGCATGCTGATCCCCGCGGGAAAAGAGTCGTTTTACTCTGCTCGGCAGGAAATCAGGCTGAGCCCCGGCGGGCAGCATACCATTTCTTCCGGCATCGAGCATTGGTTCCAGGGTGGCCCAGAAGGGTCTGTCAATATCTGTTTTCAAAACCGGGTTGATGAGACCAAGAACCGCTTCTGGGATCCTCAAAGTACCGGGTGTCCCACGTTAGCGGAATAATCGCCGTTTCCAGACCCTCCCCGCTTCGCGGGGAACGACAACCTTTCTCCTCAGTCCTCCCTCTCGTAATGGTGAAAGAGCGTGTACGGCTTGCGGACGTCGTCAATGGAGAAGGGCCGGCTGTCGCTCTCCCCAATCTCCGGTGAAAGCTCGACAACGAGGTAGCCGCTATATCCTCGCGCAATCAATCTCTCTACAATCCGCGCGTTTTCCGTCGTCCCTTCGCCGAAGCGTACGAACTTCTTTGCCCCGAATCCACGGTTCTCCTTGAGGTGGATATGGTTGATGCGCCCGGAGAACTTGTCGACCAGATCGTCGAGGCGGACCGCGGCGGCCTCAAAGTGGCCGGTGTCCATCGTGATGCCGATATGCCTCGAGGGGACCGCGTCGAAGATGCGGGCGTAATCATCCAGATTCTCCAGATTGTTGCCAACATGGTTTTCGAGGCTGATCAACACGTTTTTCTCTTCCGCGATCGGCGCGAGCTCCTTGAGCACCGTGACAATAGAGTCCAGCCCACCCTGGAGCCCTCGCTGCGCCCCGGTGGCAGATACGACTCGACACCCCAACTCAAGGGCGGCGTCGACGGCACGCATTTTGTGGCAGAGGTCCTTGGTGATGCCCTCGCTGCCTTCTCCTCCGAAGCCCGCGATATTCAGAGAGCCGGGCTCGAGGCCGGCCTGTGCGCAGCGCACCTTGAGATCGTGCATCTTGGAAGGCATCAGCGTCTCGGGATACCAACAGTTGAACTCTATGTGGCGATAACCAGCCTCTCGGGCGTGCAGAAATGTCTTTCTGAAATCTTCATTTCCGAATCCGTCGAATGACAGGGTTGCGCAGGATACTCGAATCATTGCCTCAGTCCTTTTCGTTCATGAGCGAAGACCAATAGGGAGGATACGGTCGGCCCATATTGTCCCGTTCGGTTTCGGGAAAACGGTGCAACCAGCCATCCAAAGCGCGAAGCAGCGGAGCTGGAAAGCCCACGTTATCCGCTTCCTGCAAAAAGTACTTGTACTCTGGATACTTTGTGTCCAACGCTTCACCTTCACCGGAGATCACCCTCGAAGCCGTTTCGGAGAATTGCTGTCGAAAGCCGGATTTGTCGCCAATCGCCTCCATGAGCACCATAGGATCCACACCCGCGCGTGCACCATAGGCCACGCACTCGATATAAGCGGCGCTGACGAGGCCCATGGCGAGCTGATTGACCGCCTTGACGATCTGACCGGACCCTGAAGGACCACAATAGGTGAGCCGTGTCCCGCCGAGCTTGGAGAGGAGGGGCCATTGCTTCAGCGCTGTATCGCGGTCACCGCCAACAAAAACGTACAAGGCACCCTGAGCGCTGCCGAGCCGTCCGCCACTGACGGGGGCATCGATATACGCAGCGCCCTTGGCTTTGAGCAGACTGTATATCCGACGGGATTCCTCCACCACGGTCGTGCCGAGATCGATGAAGGTCTGGCCCGCACGCGCATTCGGGATGATCCACTTTTCGGCGACTTCGACGAGAACCTCCGATTTCGGCAAGCTCGTCATGACGGGGTCGCACGCCCGCACCAGAGTGGCGGCATCGGTGGCAGCCTTGGCGCCGTTTGCAACCGCCGTACGGATTCGTGCCGGATCGCTGTCATAAACCTGTACGTCAATAAACGCCCGCGCGAGAGTAGCTGCGATGGCACCACCCATGGCGCCCGCGCCAATAATTCCTACCATGTTGAACCATCCTCTCTTTTAGGATATTCGGACGCACGAGGGATGAGAGTTGATAGCATAGAAAATGTACCGTGAAAAGCTCCCGGACAATCGCTGTCCTCGAGAGCGCCTTCGCTACGAAGGGGCCGCATAAGCCTCTACCCGTAGGCTTGCAGGAAAACGAATGAATAGGCAGGAATCTGCACATCCACTCTACGCGAAAGGGGAAGACCCGGCGCACCCTGCGCGTCGGACTGAGGATCGAAGATCTGCCAATATGCCGCGTGACCGGTGTCGATGGTGCCTCGAAAAGCCGTCGGTTCCGCATTCCAAAGCGATATGGCGCGCCCGCTACCTTTTTGATATGACTTCATCACCACTCCACCCTCGTCCCTCAGGACGTGAAGATACGGGTCGGCGATGTCAGATCGCGAATCCAGGGGTGCGCAAGTCGCATGAGCGCCCTCGATTTGCGGAGCGTCACCGAGCATTTGCAGAATATGTTCCGCAACCCCCGCCGCGCTCATATCCTGCTGGCGGACCTTGGTCCCCGGAAAATCGACGTCGCACCCCGCGGGCACAACGAGAATCATATCGAGCGCTTTCTTCAACTGGCTCCGTGTGGCAAAGACAAAATCGATATGGCGCTGCCTCAGAGCATTCGGCAGCTCCTGCATCAATCTATGGAGGGACAAGGCCCGCCCACCGGCGATTGGGTCGCAGCTCTCGTATTCGAGCGTGAAGGCCGCATTCGGCCGGTAGTCGGCGATGTACTCGTCAACCGGATAATACAGCGCGACGCGATAGATCGGAGTGAGACCGTCCAGCACGTTCTGGATTTTGGTCGCCCACGTGGTGTATGCCTTCATCTCGTTCCAATGTTTCCACCGAAAGAACATGTCAGGCGGCCAGTCCGCAGGGTTCTCCTCGTAGTAGAAGCCGTGCAGCACCTGACGGCGTATGCCGTGCGCATACAGCCATCCCGTGTTGCGTCTCAGATCGACCGGCGTGAAGTCCCAGGGCAACCCAGCGCCCGTTTCGCACATGGTGATGGGGTTGCCCATGAAAAATGCGGCAGATGCGAGAAATGACGGATGAAGGCCTTCCGCCTTGGTGCCAAGGTGGTCGATGGCGGGAACATGATACAAGGACAGCATCGAGCTCAGGTCTCCACCAAGGTAGCGGATCTGGCTCGCCAGACTTTCCTCCCCCATGACGTGACCTAGGAGCAAGAGATTGTTCTCCTCGCACCACCGCGCAAGCGATCCTACATAGACCTCGCGAAACGCCTGTCCCGTCATACGCACTCGATCGGCGAGCGAAAAGAGGCGGTGATCTGGGAGCTCGAGGCTCCACGGTTTCGCATTGGCAAAGCGTATCTCGTCGTTGAAAAATCCACGAATGGTCCGCCCGAAATACGAGTGAAAACGTTCGCGGTACCGCTCATGGGTGAGGCGCAGGAACATTTCGATCGAGGTCCGGCTGAGATAATCAGGGGACCGAAGGCGCATCTTCGGGTCTTCGTATTCCCTCAGCACTTCATTTTCATCGATGTAATGCTCGACCATATCCGAATGAGCCGTTATTTTCCCTCCTGCAGACCCGCTTGGCCAATCGATTTCGTCATATATCCAGAGATGCATGCCGGTTCGATCGGCTTCCTCGATGACCGCCGCACACAGGGAAAACCATTCCTCCGAAAGGTACTTCGTAACGAGTCCGCTTCTAGCGTGGATGACGAACTCGAAGATTCCCGCCTCACGGAAAAGCTTCATTTGACGGGTAAGCTCGGGCTCGGTCAACGCGCCATTCCAGAACCAGAATGCTATCGGGCTCTGCGGTTCGGACGGAATAGTGGCAGCGAGATTCATGCTTTCGGTATCCTCTTCTGAGCCAAACTATGGTGCACCAGGGCCGCTAATCGCCATGTCAGCACCGATCGAGCACTTGACACAGGTCATACCAATATGACAACATGACGACAGAATCACGGCGGATGGACGAATACCTATTGCGCCGAGTCGGCTTCGAGATACTTTATCCGATACGGAGCCCCGTCAAGGGGCGTTTGCCTTAATGGAGCACCGCCGATGATATCAAAGCAGATCGAATTTGCCTCAGCGGGCGTTGTTGCAATAGCGACAAGAGAAATCGACCTGAGCGATCTCAAGGTCAACGAAGTCGTCATTCAGAACGAAGCTTCAATCATAAGCAGCGGCACTGAGCTTGCAAACTTATATGCAGTGGGTAGGAAGAATCCGGTTTTTCCTTATTACCCGGGATACGGCGCAATTGGCCGCATCATAGCGAAAGGCAGCGGAGTTACAGACTTTGAAATTGGTGAGAGGACCTATTTCGCGGGAAAGCATGCATCCGTGCAAAAATTCGAGCATGCAAACGAAGAACAGTGGTCCCATCTCTTCAAAATTGATCAACGCCTGGATCCCGTAGAGGGTGTGGTCGGTTGCATGGCCGAGATTGCCTTGACCGCACCGAATATAACGCCCTTAAAGCTCAACGATACCGTGGCGATCTTTGGCCTTGGCATCGTAGGAGTGCTTGCTTCGATGCTCTATAAGATATACGGAGCAAAGGTGATCGGATTGGACCCCGTCAAAGAGAGATGCGCGCTTGCCAAACGCGTTGGCATAGAAACCGTCATCGATGCCCTCCCTGAAGCGCAGGTTGAGGAGTTGAAGAAGATCACGGGCGGCAGAGGCGCCGACATAACGGTGGATTGCGTGGGACATAGTGCGGTCATTTGCAATTGCGTCAAAGGTACGGCCTACATGGGCCAGATCGTGCTTCTCGGTACCCCACGCGCTCCTTATGAGTCGGACATGAACCCCATGCTCCAGGACGTCCATGTCAGGGGGCTTGTGATGCGTGGGGCGCTGCTGGAGAGATATCCTCTGAAAAAAGACAGGTTCGGATCGGAGATGTCAGTTGAATGGGCTCTTCAGACGGTCTTCGAATTGATAGGGACGAGGAGGCTCGACGTGCGTCCGCTTCTCAGCCACGTGATCAGTTATGGTGAGGCTCCCCAAACGTATCGCGGTCTTCATGAGCAATTGTCGCACTATACAAGCGCGGTCATTGATTGGCGCTTGTAGGCAATGGTCGCGAAATGAATTGAAAGAGGTGAAAGGAGCCTCATGACGATGATTCAGGAATACAGGAAATTGAAAGTTGGAATGGTTGGCGGCGGAGAAGGGGCATTCATCGGAGACGTCCACCGCAAGGCGGCCATTTTTGATGGCAGGGGAGAGATTGCGGCGGGTTGTTTCTCGCGGAATTGGAACACTACCCAAACAACCGGGCGGAAGCTCGGAATAGAGACGGAAAGGCTTTACCGGAATTTTGAGGAAATGGCGGAAAAAGAGGCACAGCGAGAAGACAAGATCGATTATGTCATTATTGTGACTCCCAATAATAGCCATTATGCAATTGCAAAGGCTTTCATGGAAAAAGGCATCCATATTTCCTGCGACAAGCCCTTGACAATTACCCCGGGAGAAGCTGATGAGCTCGCGCGTATTTCAAATGAGAAGGGGATTCTTTTTCTCGTGACCTACTCAAATGTTGGATATCCAATGGTCAAGCAGGCGCGTGAGATGATAAGGAACGGGGATATCGGGGACATACGGATGGTGATGGCGGAGTATGTCCACGGTGGGCTTGCGCGTAGAGCGGAGAACCCGACTGCCGATGGGAAAGTCAGATGGAGGCTCGACCCTGAATATCAAGGCATTTCAGGTTGTGTCGGGGACATCGGCTGCCATATCGAGAACACATTGTCATATATGACGGGCCTGGAAATTGACTCTCTCTGTGCGAAGCTGGATTCGTTTGGAAATACTTCCAAGCTCGATAACAATGCCGCTATCATGATTAAATATGCAAATGGGGCAGGTGGTGTCTATTGGTGTTCGCAGATTGCGGTGGGAAGCAAGAATTCGCTCAAGGTAAGGATATTTGGCGAAAATGGAAGCATTGAATGGCTTCAGGAGTTTCCGAATGAGCTCAAAGTTGCAATAATCGGCAAGGATTGTTGTACGCTTTCAAAAGGATATAGTGAGCTTTACCCCCTGGCTCAGTCCTCCTACCGCCTGCCGGGAGGTCACCCGGAAGGGACTTATGAAGCATTTGCGAATATATACCGGCCCTATTCGGAAGCACTCCTTGCATTGAAGCATGGCGAAACTCCCAATCGGGGTCGGCTTGATTTTCCGGTTGTGGATGATGGAGTGCGGGGCGTCAAGTTCATAGAAAAGTGCGTTGAAAGCTCAAAAGCCGAATCTGTCTGGCTTCCTATGAAATCTCATGCCCGTGTCAGCCAAACGCGTTAGGAGCAGGCCATGAAACTGGGGATATTTTTCGCCTTGCTATCGAGATTCAATATCGATTTTCAAGAAGCCCTCAAATTTGTTTCAGAGCTCGGAATAGGCGCCATAGAGCTTGCTCCGGGAAGCGGAAGGGGTGGCCATCTCGATCTCGACGAGCTCCTAATGAGCAGGATCAAGCGTGATGAAACTCTGAAGCTCATTGGCGATCATGGCTTGACGATAAGCGCATTCGATGCCCATGGAAATCCCGTGCACCCAAATAGGGAGATTGCTGACGCGGCGCACAACAGATTTATCAAAGTCGTAAATCTCGCAGAGATGATGGGCGTAGATAAGATAATAGGCTTCTCGGGGTGCCCAGGCGATGCCCCGGGCGCAAAACATCCCAATTGGGTCGTGCAGCCATGGCCTGATGAATTTTACGAGGTTCTCCAATATCAATGGAACGACGAATTGATCCCTTACTGGTTCAAGGCTGCCGAATACGCAAAGGCGCATGGAGTCAAGATATGCATCGAGCCCCATCCTGGATTTGCTGTGTACAATCCCGAAACGCTCTTGAAGCTGAGGAAGGCAGTAGGTGAGACCCTAGGCTGCAATTATGATCCGAGCCATTTCTTCTGGCAGGGAATCGACCCTTCCGTCGCGGTATCCGAGCTTGGTCCAGCCATTTACCATACCCACATGAAGGATACACGAGTGGACAAGATGAATGTCCTAAGGAATGGAGTCATCGACACAAAGCATTATTCCGAAATCAAGAGTCGCGCATGGGTTTTCCGCACTGTCGGATATGGACATGATGCTCAGGTATGGAAAGACATAATCCTGGCCTTGAAATTGGCGGGATATGACGGTGTCTTGAGCATTGAGCACGAAGATGCGGCAATGTCTTTGAGAGAAGGAATTGTCAAGGCCGTGAGCTTTATGAAGGATGTTATTATTGAAGAAGCCACGGACGGCGTCTATGAATCCATCTATCCAGTCAGGAAATAGAGGGAGGGTTTTTCATGGCGGTGCCCATTGGACTTATTCCCGGCATGGTGCGTGAAGAAATTGAAAGGGATTTATTCGGCACGCTCGAAAAGATTGCGGAGATTGGCTACAAAGGTCTCGAATTCGGCAGGTTCAAGGACTTTTTACCTGGACAGGTCAGAACCAAGCTCGAATCATTAGGCCTTACTGCCATATGCCACCATACGACGTATGAAGAGCTTGAGAGTGATTTTGACGGGGTTGTGAACTATGCGCTCGCGTTTGGCTGCAGATACCTGGTATTGAACTGGCATACATATGATTCACTCGAGGACGTACACACGTGCGCTGCATTTTATAACACTATCGGTAAGCGGTGTGCTCAAAAAGGAATTCAGTTCTGCTATCACAATCATGCTCACGAATTCTGGAAATATGGCGAGAAACGCGCATTCGACATCATTATGGAAGAAACGGAACCGGCATATCTCAAGATTCAGTTTGATACATTCTGGTTCTCAATTGCCGGGCTTAAAATAGGCGATTATATGGTCAAATATGCCGGCAGATTTCCTCTGGTCCATTTTCAGGACAAGATACCTGACAATGCCGACATAAAGATCGAAAAACAGCCGGATGGCTATCCCGATTACAGTCCGCTCTTGACGGAGATCGGGACCGGTGTTGTCGACTTCGCGGCTATCGCGTCGTTAGGGGAGAGGTGTGGAGCCCAATGGTTCACGGTCGAGCAGTGGATTCCGGGGAAGAAGTATCCGCCATTGGAAAGCATCCGCATGAGCTTTGATAATCTCCGAAAGCTGCGGTTGGCTTAAGCTTCATAGTCCCACAAGGCCGCGTCGGCCGAGCGCGATGTTCATCGTGCAAGGCGATTTGCGGAATGGGCTTGCCGAGAAAGAAAGGATAAACGATGCCACTTCATCCAAAGATCAGCGCCATCCCCGATGTCCTTCTCATGGGACCTGGCCCCTCTTGTGTGCCACCGGAAGTCCTCCAGGCGCTTGCCCGACCTACAATTGGTCACATGGATCCTTATTTCATCTCTCTGATGAATGACATCAAGGAGATGCTCCAAAAGCTTCTGCACACGTCCAATCGGCTTACGCTCCCCATGTCGGGGACCGGCTCGGCGGGAATGGAAACTTGTTTTGTCAATTTGGTGGAGCGCGGCGATCACGTCCTTATTCTCATCAACGGCGTGTTCGGAATGCGGATGAAAGACCTTGCCGGCAGGCTCGGCGCTGTGGTCGATACTTTGGAGTTCGAGTGGGGGACACCAGTCCGCGTAGAGGATGTGAGGAAGAAACTTGAGGCCAACAAGTACAAAATCGTCGCCGTGGTGCACGCGGAGACTTCCACCGGAGTACGCAATCCGGTAGAGGAGATTGGCGGCCTTCTCGAAGGCACGGATTCTCTCTATCTTGTCGATGCCGTGACCAGCCTCGGGGGCCTTCCGGTCACCATGGACTCTTGGAGGGCAGACGCGCTATATAGCGGTTCTCAGAAATGCTTGTCTTCCCCGCCGGGTCTCGCCCCTGTCTCTTTCTCGGATCGCGCGCTGTCCAGGCTTTCGTCCAGAAAGAGCCCGGTCCCGAATTGGTATCTGGACCTCTCCATGATTATCAAGTATTGGGAAGGCAGTGCGCGGGTTTACCACCATACGGCGCCAATCAACATGCTTTACGCCCTCTACCAGTCTCTCGCCTTGATTCACGAGGAAGGAGAGAATGCCGCGCACGCACGGCATATGGCGATGCATGAACGGTTGGTGGCAGGGCTTGCGAATCTCGGACTTTCGATGCTGGTGGAGGCCCCCCACCGCCTGCCTATGCTGAACGCGGTCAGAATCCCTGACGGGGTAAATGAGGCCGAGGTGAGATCGCGGCTGCTCCGTGAGCATAGCATAGAGATCGGTGCCGGCCTCGGCCCGCTTGTCGGCAAGATTTGGCGCATCGGGCTGATGGGTCATACGGCGCGTCCGCACAACGTTGACCGTGTCCTGTCCGCCTTGAGCGCGGTGCTCAAATAATGGCCGATCAGGATCCCTGGTACCGTCGCTGCCTGCGCTGGGGGCAGACCAACATCACTGAGATAGATCCTACGCGCTACGACATCCCCTGGTGGCGGGAACACTGGCGCCGTACCGCCGTTCAAGGCGTGATTGTGAACGCGGGGGGGATCGTCGCCTACTACCCAAGCGCCCTCCCGCAGCATCGTGCGCACTACCTCGAGGGGCGTGACCTCTTTGGCGAGCTGCGCGCTGTCGCTCGGGAGGATAAACTCGCTGTTATTGCCCGCATGGATTGCAACAGGGTCCGCGAGCCGTTTTACTCGACCCACCCCGATTGGTGCGCCGTGGGTGAGGATGGACGGCCCTATCGGAGCGGAGAGTTTTACTTCACGTGCATCAACAGCCCGTACTACGACGAATTCATTCCCCGCATCCTGCATGAGGTAATCGAGCGGTATCGCCCTGACGGATTCGGCGACAACAGCTGGAGCGGGATGTGGCAGGACTCAATCTGCTATTGCGAACACTGCAGACGCCGGTTCTTCGATTTCGCCCATTTGCAGCTTCCGGAAAGACATGATTGGGGCGACGACGCCTTCAGGCGGTGGATCGACTGGAGCTACCGTCGACGCATCGAGGTCTGGGATCTTTTCAATCAGGTCGCCAGCTCCGCGGGAGGACCGGATTGTCTCTGGCTGGGAATGCTCCATGGCAGCATGATCGGATGCGCGCAAGGGTTTCGGGACATCAAGTCGCTTTGTGAACGGTCGCGATTCGTGCTGCTTGATTTTCAGACGCGTGAACGTGCGGGACTCGGGTTTACGGACAACGCTGACCAGGGAGCCCTTCTCAACGATCTGCTCGGATGGGGTCCCGTGGTCATCGAGGCGATGGCAATGTACCAAAGCCCCGAGCCCACGTTCCGACTCTCAGCCAGACCGGCCGCAGAAGCCCGATTATGGATGGCCGCGGGAGCGGCGGGGACGATTCAACCGTGGTGGCACCATATCGGCGCCTATCACGAGGACCGCCGACAGTATGGGACCGCGGAACCGTTTTTCGCTTGGCACCAGCGGAACGAGCGGTTCCTCATTGATCGGAAGCCCGTCGCAAACATCGGTGTGGTCTGGTCGCAACGGAATCTGGATTTCTTCGGCCGCAATCTTCCTTCCGAAGTATGCGTCCAGCCCTATCAAGGCGTCGTGCTGGCTCTGGTTTCCGCCCGCATCCCCTATGTGCCGGTTCACATCGACAACTTGGACAAACAGAGCGGCGACCTCGACGCGATCATCCTTCCTAACATTGGCGCCATGAGCGACGCTCAGGCGGCTTCCATTGAAAGCTTCGCGGCAGGCGGCAAAGGCGTGATGGCCACGGGTGATACCAGCCGTTGTGACGTATGGGGCGAGCCGCGTGCCGATTTCAGGCTCGCGGAACTTTTTGGCGTTCACGCCTACGGACCTTGTCCCACGCCGCCTGCCCCGCGGAACACGGACTGGGAGTCGCCATCTGCTCACACATATCTGCGGCTTTATCCCGAATTACGCGAGAGGGTGAACGTACCGCACAGTCAGGATGAGCTGCTCGGGACTGGCCGCCGTCACCCCGTTCTGATTGGCTTCGATGAAACAGATATCCTTCCTTTTGGCGGGCGGCTGACACAGGTCTCAGCCGAAATCGGCACGGTAACACCTCTCACCTTCATTCCCGCTTTTCCGATCTATCCACCAGAGACTTCGTGGATGCGTATTCCCGCAACATCGGAGCCTGGATTGGTACTGCGCGAAACGGAGGCGGGCGGTCGTGTTGCATACATGGCGGCAGGCATCGATCAATGCATTGCGCGCGACAACCTTCCTGATCATTGCGATCTGGTTGCAAATATTGCCAGATGGCTCTGCCCAAAGGGCTTCGCGCTGGAAGTACTTGGACCGGGGCTTCTGGATTGTCGCCTTTACCACCAACCCGGTCGAATGATTGTGCATCTCGTGAATTTGACGAATCCGGGAGCTTGGCGGGCGCCCGTCCGAGAGCTTGTGCCACGCGGCCCCTGCACGGTACGTGTCAAACTGCATGCTGATATTCAGGGCGGTTCGGCACGGGCCCTTGTCGGAGAATCGTCGCTTGACTTTGTCAACCGCGAGGGATGGGTCACCATCTCTGTCCCTTCGATCTTGGATCACGAGGTCCTGGTTATCGAGTAGCGTCGGACGATGTCGACCCCCGAAACGATGTGCTTCTAATCGTTTTCGGGGTAGATGACGCCGCTGATATACATTTTCTCATCACCGTGATCTTCCGCGGAGCGGGTGCCGTCCAGATCGCAGCCCTGTTCAACGAGCATCCTCCGCAACTCTCCTACGTCAACTTCGCGGGCCTTGATTCCCTTTTTCGCGACGATGGATGCAGCGAGTCCGGCCACCTGGCCGAAACCGATCATTGTTCCCATGCCCCTCGTTCCTGCCTGGGCGAGATGTGATGATGAGAACATCCTTCCGGCAACCAGAATGTTGTCCAAACCCTGCGGCACGAGCGCTCCATAAGGCACTTCGTACCAGTCTTTGTCGTTTTGCATTTGCCTCACGCTCGACTCTGTACCTTCGCCGCCCTTTTTCCTGCTGACATCGTCAAGCGGTCCCGCAGCTCGGATGACAGAATCGCCGCGTTTTTTGAACGAGATGCAGTCCGCGGTCTCGAGGGTCGCCTCTCCTCGTATCCGCCGAGTATCGCGGATTCCTATCTGGTCGCCGACTTTTGACACATAAGCCTGTTCAAATCCGGGGACATACTTCCTGAAAAAGGCGATGTGCACCGCAATTCGTTTGCGGGCTTCCAATTCCGCCAGAGTGATCTCCTCTGTGTTGCTTCCGTCGAAGCCGTTGATCCTCGTGTTGTTTGCATAGAGCGTATTTGGTCTGATTCCATTGAACAGCACCCAAACCTTATCGTCGGCGTGGAGCTGCAAGCCGTCCCGGAGGGCGCGTGCGGTTGCCTTGACCAGTCTGGGGTCTTGATCCAGAGATTGCCATGCCCGCGGCACATCCACGTCAGCCATGACGTAGGGAAGAGTGAAGGCCATTGTTTTCTGGCCCTCGTCGCCCGTGAAGAAAGGACCTCCAGCCCAAGCGACGATGTCCGCATCACCCGTGCAATCGATGGTTGCCTTGGCAAGTACCGCCTGTCTGCCCGATTTCGATTCAATGATTACTCCCCGCAAAGTATTGCCTTCCATGATTACATCAACAACCATTGCATGGAGCATGATTTTCACTCCTGCTTGCTGCAGAAGCTCCCCGGCAAGATACCGCAAGTACTCAGGATCATGGAAAAACCAAAGACTGAAGTACTTGACGTCCCGAACCGAGGCGGAATCAGGTCCTGCATGACGGAGACTATCCAGAATCTCCTCGGCAATACCCCCGATCTTCTTGTACCCGGGATACGCGCCCCCAAGAGGCATTCCTTCCCCAAACGCGGCCATACCGCCGACATATCCATGCTTTTCAATGATAATCGTAGAGCATCCGTTCCGCGCGCTCGAAAGGGCTGAACCTATGCCTGCCGGGCCCCCTCCTGCTACGATTACATCACCTGACCAGAACACAGGTATCTCGGCTCTTTCCTGATAGAGCTTTCCATTTTCAAGCGTGTAGTTTCTTGGCATGCCGCAGCCTCCATGGAGCCTTCTGTTTGACAAGCAGATCCAATATTCCTGAGCGAGTCATATCGATCGCATTTCCATCATTATTGCCAATTACATGTCGACATGTCAACATGTCTACATAGCGTCATCGCCTCACGATTAGAAATTTGGTGGTTAATTTGACAGTATGCTGATATCAAGTAACTCGGCAGCCAGGAAGCATTCTTCTATATATATGGGAGACAGATCGATGAGAGCAAAAGCCATTCACTTTACCGGTGTGAATCGGATTACTGCGGATTCCGTGGAAGTACTTGAGTCTGACCGCGATGCACGCGCTCAATGCAGTCTTGCGATTCCGCCGGAGGGGGGATGCATTTGTCCCCCCTGAAGGCGTTGACCCGGTTGTAGGCTTAGGGGTTAACCTTTCAGCGACCGCATAATGAGGCGTGTAGCTGGGACGGGTACGTGCGTCGGCACGGGTGACTTCATTAAGCGGCATGCCAGCCGAATTCTCACGATTCATCTCAGGATGTTCGACTGGCGGTTGTACGCCACGGCGGAGCAGCAGCAGAAGATTTCATTGGTTTCGCGAGCAAATGGGTGGGTTGTTGTCGAAACGGGCTCGCCTCGATAATGGGCAAACCCGCTTGACAAATGTTATATTTATACTATTCTGATTGCATCATCATGACGTCATGACGAGTAGGCTGGCGCATGTTGCTGTGCACAATTGGAAGCAAATTTGAACAATTGTTCGGAGGAATCGATCGATGGGGAACAGTTTGGTCGACAAGAGTTCCGAGGGCATCCCTAAGTACTATCAACTGGCCAAGATCATCAAGGACAGGATTGAGCGGCAAGAGTACAAGGGCGAAGAGCAGATTCCTTCCGAGGCGGAGCTCATAGCCACATTTCAAGTAAGCAGAATAACTGTTCGGGAGGCCATCAATCGGCTTGTCGCTGAGGGATACCTCGAGCGGCGGCAAGGGAAGGGCACATACGTCGCACATCAGAAACTGCGGAGGAATATCGACAGGATCTATAGCTTTTCCAGCGACATGAAACATCTCGGGCTGGAGCCCAGCTCGCGTGTGCTTTCTTTTTCCGTGGAAGAAGCCGAACCCCAAGCTGCCGAGCTTCTCAGGCTTCCGGAGAACAATCGACGCGTTACTCGCATCACCCGGCTGCGTCTCGCCAATCGGATACCCGTGCTCAAGGAAACGACGCTCATCCCGGTTTACCTGTGCGCGGGCTTCCCCGAAAGCGAGCTGGAGGCCGGGTCGCTCTACAGAATGCTCACGGAGCAATTCGGGCTCGTGCTCGATCACGCCGAAGAGACCTATGAGGCAATCATCATGGCAAAAGATGACGCTCTGCTGTTCGGCCTTGATGAATCGACGCCGAAACCTGCTTTCGCGATCAAGAACGTCACGTACCTCGATAATGGATCCCCGATCGAACGCACGACTTCAGTGGGGCGTGGCGATCTGCTCACACTCGCCATCCACATGGTTTCCAGTGAGGCGGGTTTCAAGCGGATTGTGGGCGTCTAAACCCCGCTGATTTGAGTCAACTGAGAAAGAGGGCCGCAGCTCCGAGCACTCCGGCTGATTCCTGAAGGCGGCTCGTCTTCAGCTCGACCGTGTAGCCTTCGCGGGGGAGGGCGAACAGCAGAGACTCGAGCTCTCGCATCCACGGATCGAGGCTCTTCGACAGACCTCCCCCGATAACGATGGTATTAGGCCCGAATAGGTAGATGTACGCGTTCAATCCGGCGGACAAGTCAACAAGCCACTGACGCACGCCGCGGACCGCCGCGGGGCTTTGCGATTGCGCGGCCTCAAACACTTCCTCCGCGGTACCTGCCACTTTCTTATCTCCATCCGGAGCCGCCGTCAAAGCTTCGCGGTAGCTTCTCATCAGGCCGGATGCGCTGACGAGCATCTCCAGACATCCATGGAATCCGCAATAACACCGCTCCGCGATAGACCGAACGGGAATATGACCGGCGAGATGGTTGATTGAAGTCGGCTCCTGCAAGCGGCCTTGCACGACAAATCCGAATCCGAGCCCGGAGCCCAATGTCAGTGACAGCAGGCGCTGCGCGCCACTCGGGGAAGCGAAATTCGCTTCTCCGAGCGCGACCAGCCTTGCGTCATTGTCCGCCCGGATGGGCATCTGAAGCGTCCTTGCCAGCGCCGGCACGAGCTGATTTCCTTCCAGGAAGCTGAGCGGCTTCCACAACGCACTGATCCGCGGGCCGACAAATCCCGGCAGACCTACCCCGCAAGCGCGCACGCGTCGCTGGTCGATTTTCCCTGATTGGCACAGGTCCCCGAACGCCTCGCTGATGGAGAGGAGATACTGCTCAAAACCGTCGGTGCAGGTCGGGCGAACCAGTTCCACGATTATCTTTCTTTCCGCAAGATCGACGAGACCGAACTTGGTGCGAGTACCACCGACGTCGATTCCGAGAACCGGGCCGTGAAGGATCACTTCACCACCCATTCTAGATAACGCATCTCCCCGGCCTCGATCCCGAGGGTCTCTGCGGTTCGCCACGCGATGAGCTGGACGGGCATGGCCGCCAAGAGCACCCGGAAGGATGTGGGCAAACCGTGAGAGCGCAGGGAAAAGTCTGACTCAGCGTCATCCATCATGAGCTTGATCCAGCGGCCTCCATGCGAAAATGCTTGCGCAAACTTTGCTTTGGAATGCGCGCTCGGGGAAAGATCGATCCACACTCCGCGGAACCGGTCGTCCACCTGCTCGACGGGACCGTGCAAGAAATTCGCGATCGACATTGTGGACGCAGAGACCCGCGCGGCTTCTTCGAGCCAGAGCGCGCCGGAGAGTGTGAGCGCATCGCCCGCGCCGTAGGAGAGAAAGTAGAGGGATCCGTTCAGCCAGCCTAGTGCCGCCGCGGCTTTCCAGAAAGTCTCTTTACTCTCCTCCAGCCATGCGAATGAAGAGGTGAGACGGGCAGTGAGAGTCGCCGTCAGAGTTCCGGAAACGTGCGCGGCCATCAGAAGGCCGACAAGCGTCAGGGTGGTGTATGCCTTCGTGCAAATCAAGCCGTCGTAAGGAACCGGATCGTGGAGCACGAGATCCGCGTTTTTCGCCAGCGTGCTCGAAGGAGTCATGGTGACGGCGATCATCGGCATCCCTCGCTCGTGCAGATACCGGGAGAAGGAGGCCACTTCGCCGCTTTCACCGGAGCGCGACAGGATCACGTACAGCGTGTCGGTTCCGGCGGGAGGCTCGGCAAGGAGCTCAGCCGTCTCGATCAAGTGGACGGCGGGGTGTACGCGCGCGAGCTCGTGGTGAAGCGGTATCAGCGAATAGAGAGCGCTGCCCATGCTCGTAAGCACCACGCGCTTGGCCGATGTGATCATCCGAGCCGCGCGGCCGAGATCCCCCATCCCTGTTGAGAGCGTATAATCGAGCGCCGTCTGAAGAGCCGCGGGTTGGTCGAGAATGTCCTTGAGGAATTGGTTCATAGTACCTCGATTCGAATTGCCCGGGCGTCGCCCGGGTCGAGCCGGAGGCGGATGATTGAACCTCCGGGGCTGTTCGCGAAAGTCACGGCCGTCACCCCCTCCAGATCGAATGCGTGGGCTACCGCTACGCCACCGAGCCGGATGCTCAACTCGGCTGTCCGTGTCTCGTTATTGAGGGCGATCATCGCTCGGCTGCCGTCTGGATGGCAGAGAAGCTTCGCGGCCACCTGACGATTGCCGCGGTTGAGGATGGTGAGCGTCGGCTCGACGCCCGCAAGAGCGGCAAAATCTTCTGCAAGCCTGTTCAATCCGGTGACCGCGAATTCTTGCTCGGGAATCGGGAACGAGCCTACCATAATAGCCTGCCCGGCTCCGAATCGATTTCTGACCACAACCGGTTGCTCTCGTTCATCCACCGCGATAACGTCGGCGTTCGGAAATGGACTCAGATGGGAAACGTAACAGAATCCCGTGAAGCTGTCTCCGGGTTGTGCCTGCCCCTCCGGCAGAAGTGGCTGTACAATCCGAAAGAGGGGCCTTCCGGTGATATTCCCGTTGAATGAGAACTGCATATTAGTCTGCAGACGATCCTTTTCGCTGAACACCGGGTAGAGCGCTCTTTCTCTCGCTCCGAACACCTCAGCCAGGCCAAAGCCTGGCACCACGGGCTGGCCGTACCCATGCTCGTCCTTTGCGCCGCACCACATGCCGGAGAACAGGAAGCCGCCACCGTGCACCCATGCGCGGAGGGCTGCGCCGGTCGCGGGATCCAAAGCGTACGCAAAAGGCACGACGAGAAGACGGTAGCGCGCGAGCAAGCCAGCAACGATCTCTTCTTCTCGAATGAAATCGACGTCATACCCCTGCGATTTCAACATGTGGTGAGCGCCGACCTGCGATTCGAAGACAAGTGAGTCAGATCCTTCCCCCGCGGCGATGATACGCGACAACGGGCTGTCCAAAAGAGCGATACCCGCCTGCGGAACGTGCGCCTCGAGGAACCATTCGCGATTCTCTTGCAGCAGCCGGCTGATGCCCCCGACTCGTCGCACCCGATCGGTTACGCTGCCGTCACGTTCGGTGAAGCCGTGGCCTCCGACCTCGACACCGCCGATATGTGGGCGCCAATTCCAGTATTGGATTGATTTGCAGTCATGGCCAATGGCCTGCCATGTGAACCGCGCCACGTCATTCGCGCTGACCGGAAGCCCCCAATTGGTGATTCCCCAGGCGTTCTGGCCGCATCGCAGCTCCCAGATCCAGTAGGGCTTCCCACGCGCCGAACAGCGAAAGTAATCCTCCCAGTATTCGGCACGTGCGAATTCACCGGGATTGTTCGAGACGAACATGCTCGTGCCGATGACATCCATCCGCTCGTTGATCTTCCAGATATCCTGCGCGTTTTTGGCCGGGTCAATGACGTAGGATTGATCGCTCACCAGCGCGTCAGGTTTCAACTCACGCACCGCGTCCGCTTTGAAGTGGATATATGAAGTGAGGACGTCGATCATGTACAGCCGCCAGTCCAGCCACGGCACTTGGTTGATGAGCATGAACTGTTCCTGGATATATCGGCTATTGGGCGGTTCCACCTCCGCGAAGGACTCATAGTGATCTCTGTAGATGCGATTGAGCTCATCGAGAGATCCGTATTTTTGCCGCAGCCAGCGCGCGAAGCCCGACACGACTTCCTCGTTGTAATCCCAAATCCGCGCCGCCGGCTCGGAGCTGTCCTGTTCTTCCATCCAAAAGAGGCCGGACTCTATTCCGACGTTATACCCTATGCAGAGAGGCGAATCGCCGTAGCGGCGAATAACGGCATGGATGAAAGTGCGCACGCGCTGGAGCGCAAAGGAAGACCCGTAACTGTGCGAAGGCCCGCGGTAGCCTGTTGCGGCGACGGCCGCGGCTTCGGGATGCTCGCGCGTCAGCCAGCGCGGGGTAAGCTCGGCAAACATCCAGGAAAAGAATGGCAGCCCGAGTTGGGTGCAGATTTCGAATACGCTGTCTGTGCGATCGAAATTCCAAACATCGCGGCGGATCTCGAGATCCAGCCAGCCGAAGTTCATGTTGTAGACGTTGAATCCGGCGTCCACCATGGCACGGATCTCGCCGAGCATGAATTTCTTGTATTGGGGTGTCGTCAGGGGCGCAGACTGCTTTAGAAAGTCAGCATGATGCGTGTTGCCCATGGGAAACATCCCAAACGGGTTCTTTTGCTTCTCCGAAAAACGGGGACCCACTTGTTGCCTCCGCTAAGCTCTTCGTTCAGGCCTTGCTTCTCATGATTAGTAAATCATAACATGTCGACATGTCAATATGTCTAGAAACCTCACGGAAGGACTGGACAAAGAAAAGTCTTGACAACATTTATCTTAACATGACATCATGTCGTCGTGTTAACGTTATCCCATTAGGCGAGATCGACTAAAAAGGGCAATTAGGCGATACAGATGGCAGGCAAGAAGAGATCTTTTTTTCGTAACCTCATCAGTTCCAGAGAGTTGCTCCTCATGCTGGCCATACCCGTGGTCTACACTTTGGTCAACAGCTACTTCCCGATGGTTGGTGTGATCATTGCGTTCAAGGACTACAACTTTACGCAGGGAATGTTTCGCAGCCCCTGGAGCGGCTTCAAGAATTTTCACTATTTGTTTGCCATGCAAGACGCATGGATCATCACGCGTAACACCCTGGGCTACAACCTGTTGTTCATAGCGCTCAACGCCATTGTTCCGGTGACCCTCGCTCTGCTGCTGAACGAGATTCGCGGCCGGATGTTGAAAAAGATCTACCAGACTTCCATGCTCTTTCCCTATTTCCTTTCCATGGTCATGGTGAGCTACCTCGTCTACGCCCTCCTGTCCCCCGACACGGGGGTGATAAACAAAGAGGTGCTCCCCTTATTCGGCATTCATGGCGTGCGCTGGTACAATGAGCCAAAATACTGGCCGTTTCTTCTTCCTATCATAAACACTTGGAAAAACGCCGGTTACACAACGGTGATCTACTTGGCGGCACTGGCCGGCATCAACCCCGAATACTACGAGGCCATAGCCAGTGACGGGGGAGGCAAGTGGGTTCAGATGCGCTATATTTCCATTCCTTTTCTTCAGCCTCTGATCATCATTTTGAGCGTCCTCGCCGTCGGAAGGATTTTCAATTCGGACTTTGGACTTTTCTACCAAGTTCCTCTCCAGTCGGGCTCTTTGTTTCCTGTCACGAATGTCATTGACACCTACGTCTACCGCGCGCTGACCCAGACCAACGATATCGCAATGGCCTCTGCCGCGGGATTCTACCAATCGGCGGTGGGGTTTGTTTTGGTCCTCGCCACGAACCTCGTCATTCGCCGCATCAACCCGGAAAGGGCATTGCTATGAAACGGAGAGCACTGAACACTGTCTCCCCCGGCGCCGGGGCGGCCATTCACGTGGTTTTCATACTCTGCACATTGGCGTGCGTCATTCCCTTTCTCATAGTAGTGGGGGTGTCTTTCACCGATGAGAGGATAGTGATGCGGGTGGGCTACCGGCTCATCCCGCGCGTTTTCAGCCTGCAGGCGTACAAGTTTCTCGCTCTCGACATCCAGCAGATCGGCAGATCCTACCTTATATCGATCATCGTCACGGGAGTGGGAACCGTGGTCAGTCTCATAATGACTGCGTTGTATGCCTACCCGCTTTTCCGTAAGGACTTTCCTTATAGGCGTTTTTTCGCAGTGTTCCTTTTCATTACCATGGTTTTCAACGGCGGACTGGTGCCGTTCTATATTCTTTACACCCAGTACCTCCATTTGAAGAACTCGCTGATCGCCCTCATTCTTCCCTACTTGCTGAACCCCTTCTACGTCATCGTCATGCGCACATTCTTGACGGGTTCCATCCCCGATTCGCTTGTGGAATCGGCAAAGCTCGACGGGGCGCGGGAAATCACGGTCCTTTTTCGAATAGTGGCGCCGCTTGCCCTTCCCGCTTTTGCCACCATTGGTCTGTTCACCACGCTCATGTACTGGAACGACTGGTTCATGAGCCTTTTGTTCATTTCCAATCGCCAGAATGTGAGCATCCAATACTACATGCTGAAGACCATGCAAAACATACAGTTTATGCTTCAAAACCCGAGCGTCGCGTTCAAAGTCAACAGGTCTGCAATGCCGAGTGAAACGGTGCGGATGGCCATGGCGGTGGTGGGCATCGGTCCCATAGTCGTGGCGTACCCGTTCTTCCAGAAATACTTCATCCAAGGCCTGACGGTGGGCGCAATCAAAGGATGAGAGAACGAGAGGAGGGGAAAGAACGCGAAGACTTTGGAGAATCGAGATTCTTTTCAATTCCAGGCCTAAGACGGCCTGAACACTCAGAAGGGGGATTTGTATGAAACGCACAAGGAGATTCCTCATTTGCGCGGCCGTTGTGGTGCTGTGCATCGTGGTGCCGGCATTGTCGCTGACCGCCCAAACGCTTGCGCCGGTGACCTTGAAGATCATCGCTTGCGGACCGCCACAAAAGGACGTCCAACTGGTCGACGACGCTCTCAGCGCCTACCTCAAGCCCAAGATCAATGCAACGATCGTTCTCGATCAGTACGATTGGGACGCATGGAATGACAAGGTGAACTTGATCCTTGCCTCGGGAGAAGACGCGGACCTCGTCTTCACGGCACCGTGGTGCAGCTATACCACCAACGCCCCCAAAGGCGCGTTTCTCGACCTGACAAGTCTCATCAAGAAATATGGTCAGGGCATCCTGAACAGCAGCTATAAATGGACCTTGGATGCCGGCCACATGGGCGACAAGCTTTATGCCATACCGTCCAACCAGATTCTGGCGCAGAGCCGCGGATTCCGTCTTCGCAAGGACTTATTGGACAAGTACGGCCCTTCGGTCAACTTCAAGATGAAGGACATCATCACTCCTGATGAGCTTGAGCCGCTGTTCAAGGTCATCAAACAGAAAGAGCCCGATGTCATCCCCTACTTCGGCATACCGAGCAAGCTTCTTTCCTGGCTCGGTCCGTGGGACAGGCAGGGGCAGTTCGAAGTGACCACCATGAATATCTACGACCAGGTGCCCAAGTACATCAACTTTTACGACACCGACTACTATCGGAAATCCATGGACATCGCTCGGAAGTGGTTCCTTGAAGGGCTCACGAATCAGGACATAGCCACATCGCAAGCCGATCCCATCGACATGATGAAATCGGGAAAAATTTTCTCTTTCTCGCAGGAAAGCAATCACCTTACCCAGGAAGTCGAAAGCCGTCAGACCGGCTATACGCTCGTGCTCCAGAATGTCATAAAGCCCATCATCTCCACAAATCTCGTCCAGGGGACAATGTGGGCGATTCCCCGGCAGGCCAAGAACCCGGAGCGTTCGATGATGCTCCTGAACCTCATGCACACGGACAAGACGGTCCAAAACCTGCTCGTGTACGGTGTTGAGGGCCCCCATTACGTGAAGAAGGGCGGAAACGTCATTTCCTTCGCCAAAGGAAACGATCCGTCCAATCCGCTTTACTACAACCAGGTCTGGGAGTGGGGAAACCAGGCGATGAACTACGATCTGGACACCGATGCACCGAATGGAGCGAAGAGGCTCGCCGATTTCAACAACAGCGCGGTCAGAAACTCGTCGCTGGGCTTCGTCTACGATGCGAGCAACATGAAGAACGAGCTCAGCGAGCTGGCCAACGTGGCGGCTGAGTTCGATCCGCAGATCTCCTCAGGCACGATTGACGCCAGGGCGGATGGCACCTACCAGAAGTTCCTTGATAAGCTGAAGGCGGGCGGAATTGACAAGCTGCTTGCGGATCAGAACGCACAGCTGAATGCATGGCTGGCAGCCAACAAGAAGAAGTAGTCTTTCGCAATTCTCATTCGGAGGGGGCTGCACGTACAACGTGAAGCCCCCGATTATCTGCCCCGCTCATATATCGGAAAAGAGGAAATCGTGAAAGAAAGCTCGACCACCGCTATTCGTCCGACGGATTCGCCCTATGTGCGCGACATTTTGGAGCAGGCTCATCTCTTAGCTCCGGCGATAGAACGCATGGTAAAGGTATGCGCGCAAGGTTCGCTGCCCGGACTCCTTGAAGGCAACGCGTTTGACCGGATCGTTCTTACCGGAATGGGATCTTCGTATTGGGTTCTCTATCCCCTGTATCTGCGGCTCATTGCAAGGCAGCGGCCGACATGGCTCGTGGAAACTTCTGAGCTCCTCTACCACGCTCCCGCTCTCTTGAGCGCGGGCCGGACCCTCGTCATTGTCGCCAGTCAGTCGGGAGCAAGTGGCGAAGTCGTTCGCCTCCTGCATGAGTATGGGGATCGGCTCAGCGTGCTCGGTCTGACCAATGAGCCGGAGGGACCGCTGGCGCGTGAGGCCAAAGCCGCGCTGGTGTTCGGCGTGGGGCCGGAAGCCACCGTCAGCTGCAAGACATTCACAGCATGCCTGGCCGCGCAATCGCTGCTCGGGGACGTACTTCTCAGGCTCCCGCTGGACACCGCTTCGGTCCTGGCGGCGGCATCGGCTATCAGCGCTTATTTGGAACGCTGGCAAACATTCGTGAAAGCTCTAGGAACCGAGCTCAAGGATATACGCCAGCTCTACCTGGCCGGACGTGGCGCGTCTCTTGCCGTGGCCTGCACGGGAGGGCTCGTGATTAAGGAATCCACGCATGTAGCGGCGGAAGGCATGAGTTGTGCCGCCTTTCGGCATGGGCCGGTCGAGATGGTCGGCCCAGAGACATTCGTTGTCGTTTTCGCGGGGAGCGAACCAACGCAGGCCCTCAATCGCGGCCTCTACGAGGACATCGTGCGCTTGGGAGGTAGAGCCGCCCTCGTGAATCAGTCCACGGAGCATGGTGTGTGGGACATATCCAGGGTGGGGGAGAATGCGTTGCCAATGCTGGAGATACTTCCGGTTCAGATGATGACGCTCGCTTTGGCAGAGATGAAAGGTCACACGCCGGGTACGTTCACCTTCGCGAGCAAGATAACGGCACAGGAGTAGATGGGGGTTCCATGAGTCTCTCATTTGTTCGTCGCGACGGTACGTATTTTCGTAATGCGCAAGGACGCTTCATCCCCGTGGGCGCCCACTGGGTGTCTTCGCGAGGGCTGCACTGGCCGCTAGAATGGAAGCCTGAGGACATTCGTGCAGATTTCGCAGCGATGAAGCGACTCGGCTTCAATGCGGTTCGTATCGATCTCTTTTGGGCATGGTTCGAGCCTTACGCAGGGCAGTACAACCCTCGCGCTTTCGAGCAACTGGACGAGTTCATCCGCCTCTCGCACGAGTTCGACATCTATCTTCATCCCTGCATGCTCATCGGCGGGGAAACCGGATACTACGACATTCCCTATCGCCATGGTAGGCATCCCCATGCGGATCCCGACATGCTTCGCCTCCAGACCGATCATGTCCGACAGATTGCGGAACGCTACCGAGACGAGCCGGCGATCCTCGCGTGGGATCTGACCGACGAGCCGCCTTTTTGGATCGTGCGGGCTCCTTCAACTACCGACGCAATGGCAATCAACTGGACACGCCTCGTCGGTGGGGCTGTACGCCGCGTGGATCCTCGTCACCTGATTTGCGTCGGCACCGATCAGGAGGATCTGCGCCGCGGGCCGTTCCGCCCTGATCTCATTGCCGAAGAAGTGGACTTTTTCTCCTCACACCAGTATCCCATCTACATGCCGGTCCTGTTCCCCGACCCGATGCTTTCTGTACGCATGACCTACGCGGGCGCATTCCAAGTCACTCTTTCCGGCGGCGCTGGCAAACCGGTCATGATTCACGAGTTGGGTGCTTCCGCTGCGCAATACCTTCCCGAGACCATCGCGAGCTACGATCGCGCATCAATGTACTCGGCCTTTGCGGCCGGCTCCAATGGATTTTTGCTCTGGGACGTCATTGACGCCGCACCACACGCGTGGCGCCGCGCTCCCTATAAAACCGTTCCCCACGAAACGCAATTCGGACTTCTGGCGCATGATCGCACTCCGCGGCCTGCGGGTGGAGCCTTCAGTGAGATCTCCCGCGTGTTCACCCAGATTGATCTGGAAGGATTGGAACCGGAACCCGCAAGCGCGGCACTCATGGTGCCGTGGGAATGGTCGAAGCCGGAAGGGGATTACAGCCGCATGGGCATGGAGGAACCGGCGCCGGGACAGTATTTGGCGCATCATCAGGACAACGGACTTGTCTCGGGCCTTCCCCGACGAACCTTTGATGACGATAACGTTCGCTTTATGCGCGCTCAGCTTTCCGCGTTTATTCTCCTCCGCCAGGCCGGGCAGAAACCGGCGCTCGCGCGCGAATATCGAGACTGGCAGTCAGCGCCACTTCTCGTGCTCCCTTCTCCGCTCACGGGAACCGAGTGCGATATCACGCACGTGCATACGACATTCTGGGATCAGGCGCGGCGGCATCTTTCCTCCGGGGGATCAGTGTACGCCTCCGTGAGCGCGGATGCGGCTATTCCGGAGATGGCGGATATTTTTGGCGCACGTCTCGTGGATCATCGGCCGGCCGCCGGAGGGTCTCTGAAGATCATGCGACCATTCGGCGGCTTGCAAGCGGGGGAAACCATCTCCTTTCAGGGCGATGCTTCCGTGCATCAGTTGTGGCCCGCAAC
>Ga0265316_10000693_pt1 | contig 37504 bp, 36 predicted proteins | sample 4522metaG_FD_202092 | JGI IMG/M metagenome (GOLD analysis project Ga0265316, IMG submission 202092) | Rhizosphere microbial communities from Carex aquatilis grown in University of Washington, Seatle, WA, United States - 4-5-22 metaG | ecosystem: Host-associated > Plants > Roots > Rhizosphere >...
GCCGGCCCGCAGGCGGCGTACCTGTCCGCAGTTACGCTTTCAGCAGTGACCTGCCAATCCAGGCCGGTCCCGCCGAGGACCGGCGGGGAGGCTCTGGGCCTTCAATCCGCAACACGCTCCTAGCGGGGCGGTGTCCCGGATGATTGTGTCCAGAATCGCCGTGTCCCTGGGGGGGGCGGCGTCGGGGGTGCCGGAGGTGGAGCTGCTTCCACCGCAGCCGCCGACCGCCAGCATGCCAACCAGCCCCACGCAAGTGGCCTGGAGTAACCGATCGAGAGATCTAGAACACGTCATGGGTACCCTCCGTCAGTAACATAGGTGTTGTCTCACAAGGTGCGCGCATTGTGGCGACGCACACAGGCCTAGAATGTATTCCAGCAGTGAGCCGGAGTCGTCAGATGGCTCACTGGCCCGAAGTCTAGGACGAAACGTCCGAGAATAGAAACATAATTCAGATTCCATCTGTGACACCCATCACAGTGCTGCTTTTCTTTGTGACCGTCGTCACGATAGCGGTCTCCTTTTCCTGTTCCCCGCTGCCAGCCGATTGCCCGTTACTCTCGTCAGCACCAGCTCATAGAGTGCAGAGAATCCTCAAAGCGGATCCAGATTCCGTGGTCGGGCCGCGAGCCGTGCTAGCGACGCCGTGCTGCTCAAGCAGCCCGGGGAATTCGGCGCAGCTTGGCCAGCTCTTGCACCATGAACGCGCCGGCGACGACAGCAAACGGCAGATCCGCGCACGGCCCCACTAGGTAGATCCCGTAGAAGCCCAGCCAGCGCGGCAGCAGCACGAACAGGGGCATGGCCACGAGCTGCCGGCCCAGGAGCAACAGTGCGGCCTTGCGCGGCTCGTGCACGCTGAGAAAGTAATGCGCCATGGTTCCGGTCAGGCCGAACAGCGTGATGGGACCCACGAACCAGGGCAGTCCACGCCGCACCATTGCGATGAGTTCCACGTCGTTCTTGCTGAACAACCCGGCGATGGGCCCAGGAAACACGGCGACCAGCACCGAGAAGACCGCGCCCATGGTGATGCTGGCCAAGAGCACGCGCACCAAGATGGCGCGCACGCGGTCCATCTGACCGGCCCCTTTGTTGAACCCGACCAGAGGCTGCATGGACTGCATCACTCCCAGCGGGGGGTAGATCATCATCATGGCCACGGTATTGAGTACACCCAGCGCCGCCACTCCGCGCGTGCCAGCCTGGCTGCCAGCGCCGTGGTTGGCCGCGAGAAAAACCAAGGTGGCCAGCGCCTGCATGAGACCGAAGGGCGCGCCCAGCGTGAGGATCGACCGTGCCAGCCTTCGATCCGCCTTGAGAAAGGCGCGCCGGATGTGCAGTACGCTTCTGGGGCCTTGCACGAACGTGATTACCGTCAGACAGCCGGCCGCCTGGGAAATCGCCGTGGCCAGCGCCGTTCCGGTCACGCCCCAGTGCAGCCCGAAGATTGCCAGCGTCGCCAGTCCCACGTTCAGCAGGTTGCTGGACAACATGATGAGCAGCCCAAGCATGGGCCGCCCTTGCACGCGCAGGATGTTGCCCATGGACACCAGCGCGATGAGAAAGATGTGCCCGGCGGCCACGATGCGCGTGAAGGGAATGGCCATGGGCAGAAGCCGCGGCACGCATCCGCAGGCGAGCAAGAGCGGCTTGCTGAACGTGCAGACCAGCAGCGCCAGCACGACCCCGTTGATGAGCGCCAGGCGCAGACCTTGGCCCAGCACGCGCTCCGCTCCCTCGCGATCGCGCTGCCCCAGCAGAACCGAGATGCGATTGCCCGTGCCCGTGCCCACCAGCAGCCCCAGCGCCATGGCCACAATGGCCAGGGGAAACGCCGAGGTCACGGCCGCCATGCCGTCGGTGCCGACCCCGCGACCAACCAGGATGCGGTCGACGAACTGATAGAGCGCATTGGCGAGAAAGCCCGCGATGGCCGGCAGCGAATAGCGGACGAGCAGTCGGCCGACAGACAGCTCGCCCATGTGCCTGACGGCATCCATGAGGCTGCTGTGGCTAACACTTTCGGGCGCTCAGCTGCAACCTTCATGTGCCCCTGAAAACCAAACTGCGCGCCCTAGAAGCAGACAGCGGCGCCCTGGAAGCCGCCATTGCCCGCTTGCCCGACACAGGGCCGCGGAGAGCCACGGTTTCGATCGCCGGCGCCCGAAGTTCCCTCGACCGTGGAGAAAGGCGGCTTCGCTGTGTCTTCTTATCTACTTATCCAGCAAGCACGGCTTTCTTATCCGACAGGCCAAACGCCCTGCTTTGAGGAACCCAGGTTGGCCCACACCGCGAAATCATATGTGTCCGTCGGTTGATCCTGGCCGCAAAGACCCGCGACTATCGCTGGGATATTGGTTATTCTTCGCACGCTATTAGATAGTTGGACTGACGGAGAAGGAGAACAAAACATGCCGAGTGTCCTGATTGAGATTCGTCGAGCGATTGGCGCCGACGAGGAAATGGCGATCATCGAAGCGGTGCACTTGTCCTTGCGCGAAGCTTTCAAGATCCCGCCGGGGGATCGAAATGTGCGACTCCTGGTCCATCAGCCGCACCGATTTGCTTGCCCTCCGAACCTTGCGAAGCCAGAGCTGTTTACCTTGATAGGCATTGATGGGTTCTTCGGTAGATCGCTCGATGCCAAGCGAGCCCTCTACGCCGGGATTGTTGAGAAGCTTGCAAAGGTAGGCATCCCCAAGGACCACGTGATTGTCGTTTTGAAGGAAATTCCGACGGAGAATTGGGGCATACGCGGCGGACTGGCCGCCTGCGATCTGGAGCTTGGATTCAAGATCAATGTGTAGGCCGCAGTCCAACAAGCCGTTGAAGCTGTCGGTCGGCCGCGGACGGCCGCCCGCAGCTTAACGGCAAATCGTTGGGAGCTGGCCCATCACGCGACTACCCGAAGAGGAGAGCCACATTGGGATTGATCACAAGAGCGCTCTTGGGGCTGTCGTTTCTCATCCTTGTGCTTGCTGCCGGGCTTTTCGCTTCCGCGAGGTCTCTTGGTTACTGGCAGGCATGGGTGTATCTGGGAGTCTTCGGCACGTGCACGGCTGTTATCACGGTCTGGCTCATCCGGAATGACCGGGAACTGCTGGCGCGCCGGGTGAAAGCCGGGCCCGTCGCGGAGATTCGCCGGAGCCAGAAAGTCATCCAAACTGTCGCCAGCATTTTCTTCGTCGCCCTTTTCGTCGTTTCAGGCCTCGACTTCCGACTCGGGTGGACTCATGTCGCCAGCGTTCTTGTGGTTTTCTGCAACTTGCTCGTGGCGCTCGGTTTCGTCATCGTCTTTGGAGTCTTCCGCGCAAACCGGTTTACGAGCGGGACTATCGAGGTGGTACCCGAGCAGAGGGTGACCGAGCATGGGCCGTACGCCTTCGTTCGTCACCCCATGTACGCAGGAGGCGGTCTATTGATTCTCTCTACCCCACCCGCCCTGGGGTCCTGGGCGGCGCTCCCGTTGTCCCTCGGAGTGCTGCTTCTCCTGATCGCTCGCATTCTCGACGAGGAGAGATTCTTGTCGGCAAACCTGGCCGGCTACAAGGATTACCTGCTGAAGGTTCGCTATCGGCTGGTGCCGTTCGTATGGTAGGGCCAACGCCACGACCCCGAGGGTTTGCAGCTCGCTGATGGTAGCGGAAGCTCGGTCGGCGTTGCGCGAACAAGATGGCCCGGGGCATGGGGACTAGTTGACAAAATCTCGAGATCTCGGGACATTCTGAAATGCAGTGTGGGCGACCCGAAGAGCGCGCTCAAAACGACTGCGCACCTACGCGCAGGTTCGCCAGAAGAAGGGGAAGAGAACCATGAAAACCAAGCTTGGCATGATTGGGGGGCTCTGTCTTACGATGCTGCTGGCGGGTTGCGGAAGCAGCAGCGCCGGCAAGTAGCGGCAGCGGGGGCTCCACAGCGGGGGCCGGCGGCGACTCAGCTGCCCCCAACAGCGCCATCAACGCGTGTTCGGGAGCGACGGTCGACGCAGCCGCCACGGCCACCATCCTCGACCCGACCGGGATCTACGGCGGCAAGACCTACGGGCAATGGGGCGACGCATATTTTAAGTGGCTCTTTGAGCTGCCCGGCCCCGACTTTCCGTTTGCCGACTCCACCGGCGCCCTCTGCGCAACGGGACAGTCGGGCGCGGAAGATGGCGGCGCTGCCGCAGACGACCCGTTCTTCTTGGCGTGCACGAACGCAGGGCGCGTCACACGCACCTGCACGATTCCTGCAGGCAGAATGCTCTTTCTCCCCATGGCTGATTGGTATGGGGACAACGGTGGCATGGCCGTCGGAAGCCAGCTTACCGACCAGCAATGGGAGAACGAGCTCTCGGCCATGGCCGCATCGGTGACCACGGTCGCACTCGAAATCGACGGGAAGTGCTACGGCTCGACCAAGTCGGATTTCGCGCCGTACCTCACCACATGGTCCCAGTACGCGTACACGGTTCCGAACACTCCCAGTAACTACTACGCGACATTCAACAACTCGACGTTTACGGGGCCAGTTCCCACTGCGTTTGCCGGAGGCTACTTCATCCTCCTCGCACCACTCTCGGCCGGTTCGCACACGATCCACTTCACAAGCCTACGTCCCGCGATTTCGGAAGACGTGACGTATAATCTCACGGTGCAGTGAGGCCCATTACCATCGTCATTCGAGCGGCGTGACTCACGTCGACGATCCTGGGCTGTGTCTAGTACTTCGAGCGTGCGTTCGCTAAGCCCAGCGAAGCACAGCCAGGGTCCGAGGGATTCCTCGCGTCTGCTGGTGTCGCGGGATTGTGGCATCCGCTCGGTCTGGACGACCGGCAGCCTTGCTTCTAGAGTGCGCAACCGGGGGGCCTCATGAGCATCACGGTTTCGGGCATGTCGGGCAACGAGCTCTACTGCCTCGCGGAGAAGAATTACTGGCCCGGCGAGATTGCCGTCGGCAACAGCGTGTTTTCTCTCGGCATCGGCGGCGCCATCTCTGCGTTTGGGCAAACCCTGACCGGGGGCGAGCTGAGCAATCTCTCGGAGCTGATTTCGCAAGGCCGGCACGCGGCCATCGATCGCATGGAGGAAGATGCGCGACGCCTGGGCGCCGCAGGAGTCACGGGGGTGGTGAGCGAATTGCGATCGCTGGGCGGCTATCACGAGTTTCTCTCGCAAGGCACTTCGGTGCACAGCAAGTTCCCGCCTGAGCGCTTGTTCTCGACCTCGGCCTCGGGTGCCGATCTGTACTGCCACCTGGATGCTGGCTATCAGCCGATTCGCTTTGCCATGGGCAACATCGCCTACGCGCTCGGCATCGGGGCTGGCCTGACCGGCATGCTGCGCTCGCTGGCGCGCGGCGAGGTTCACGAGTTCTCGAAGATGTACAACCAGATCCGGCACACCGCCCTGGCGCGCCTGCAGCGCGAAGCCGCGCAACTGGGAGCCAACTCGGTGGTGGATGTGAAGCTGCGCATGCTTCCCATGGCGGGCGCCGTGGAATTGCTCATCACGGGAACCGCCTCGCACCACCCGCGCTTCTCCACCGGTCCGGTCAGCCCCGAACAAGTCGTGACCTCTGAATTGACGGGCGACGAACTGTGGAACCTGGCGCAAATGGGATATGCGCCGGTTCGGCTGGTCATGGCCACCAGCGTGTATTCGCTTGGCTTGAGCAAGAGCATCGGGGCCGTGTTCCAGAGCATGAGCCGCGGCGAGCTTCCCGAAGTCACGCGCCTGGTGTACCAAGCGCGCGAGAACTGCTTGGAGCTCATCCGCAAGGAGGCGCAGCACTACGGCGCCGAGCGCGTGATTGGCAACAAGCTGATGATCTACGATCTGGGCGGCGGAGTCATCGACGTGATCGGCGTGGGCACGGCCGTGCGCCGACTCGATGCCATCAAACCGACGACACCGACCCTGATTCCGCAAGCCATCATCGTCGATCGCGAGTCAATCAAGCTGGAAGGCTCGCTGCAAATCGGCGGGGGTTCCTCGCGTGCGGGCCTGCGCTCCAAGGTCGGCTGCCTGATGGTGGCGTCGATCGGCATGATGATCGCATTCGGCGTCTTCGCGGCCATCGTGAGCAGCATCATGGCGCATCGCTAGAGTTCCTTGCCAGGAATGGCGCGCACACGCCGGCGGCAGAATCGTAAAACCGGCTGGCCGGTCACAAACGTGTGACCGGCTTCGCTAGGGTGCGGGCAGAAGTGGGAAGATCATCTCGCTCGACGCATCGTTGAGCAGGCTGGTGGCGCCGATGGCGTAGATGGCGGATGGAAGGCGAGGCTTCATCTGCTGCCAAGCTAGCGCTCGCGCGTCGTTGCGGCTAGAGTCGACATCAGAATGTCTCAGCCTCCGGACTCGACGCAGACATCGCCCGCGCGCAAGATGACCGACGAGGAAAAGCGCGGCCGGCTTTACGAGGAGCAAGTTTTTCCACTCATCGGCCGAAGATTGGTCGAGCGTCTGGTCGACGGCGTGCCCCTCAAGCCGCGCTCCCAGGTGCTTCAGATCCGCTGTGGCCTGGGCCAGGCGACCGCCGACCTCCTGCACCGGTTGGATCCAGCTAGCCGGATCATCAACCTGGAAACCGCGCAGGGTTTGCTCGACCGGGCCCGCGCCAACGTGGCGGCTGAGCAGGTCGGGCGCCGGGTCTTCTTCCGACTGCAGAGCCTGGACACCCACCTGCCTTTCGGCGACGACGCCTTCGATCTGGTGCTGGCCAACGTGGGCTTGGCAGATCTGGCCCGGCCCGAGGAGTTTCTCGCCGACCTGGCGCGCGTGGCCCGGCCCGGGGCCGAGGTGCGCGTGGCCTCACCGCTGCACGGAACCTGGGTCGAGTTGCTCGACGTATTCCGGGATGTGCTGGTGCGCCTGGGGCGCGACGACGCGCTGGCCAGTCTGCGCGGATATGCCGCCTCTTTCCCCGAAGCGGGCGCGGTGGTCCATCAGATGGAACAAGTGGGCCTCACCCCGGTCACTGTGCAGCGCGATCACTGGGAGCTGGTGTTTCGCAGCGCGCGCGAATTTTTCTACGCGCCGGTGGTTGAATTCGGGCCGCTGGCCCGCTGGAAAAAGATCGCGGGCTCGGGAGCCGAGGTGCAAGACACCTTCCTGGCGGTCAAGCAAGCCATCGACACCTATTTTTCCAGCCAATCGTTCAGCGTGAGCATCGACGCAGGGCTGTTTGTCGGCCAGAAGCCCGGCGAAGCCAGCGGCTAGAAAAATCTGTCAGACAGCAATCGTCCCACGCCAGCCAGCGCCACGGCAAGGCCCGCGGCCGCCAGCAGCGCGCCGGCCAGATCGATGGGCCGATGGCGCTCGTTGACCAGGCGCACACCGTAGATGGTGGCGGCGAGGCCAATCACGATCAGGACGAACGCCAGCAGCATGAGCCCACCATCTTGGAGTAAAGTCCGCCGATGGCAAAGCCTGAACAATTCGCCGTGATCTTGGCAGGCGGTGGAGGCACGCGTCTGTGGCCGGCCAGTCGGCGCAGCCGGCCCAAGCAGTTGCTCAGCCTGGGCGCCAGCGAATCGCTCCTGGCCGCCACATTTCGCCGACTGAGCGCTTTGCTGGGCCCGGAGCGCACCCTGATCGTGACCGCCGCGGATCAGGCCCAGGCCATCCGCGAAGCCCTGCCCGGCCTTCCAGGCGACAGCCTGGTGGTCGAGCCAGCGCCACGCAACACGGCTCCGGCAGTGGGCCTGGCGGCTGCGCACATCGCGCGACGGGCAGGCCAGGATGCCCTGCTGGCTGTGGTGCCCTCTGATGCATTCATCAGAGATGAGTCGCGGTACGCGACCGTGTTGCGAACCGCGCTGGCGCAAGCCAGCCAGGCCATCGTCACCATCGGCATCAAGCCAACGCACGCGGAAACCGGCTACGGCTACCTGCAGACCGGGGCCAAGGTTGCAGGCAGTGCCGACGTGTGCCACGTGGCGCGCTTCGTGGAGAAGCCCGACTTGCTGACCGCACGCGCTTATCTGGCCTCGGGCGACTACCTGTGGAACTCGGGCATGTTCTTCTTTTCTGCCGGGCGTCTCCTCAGCGAAGCCCGCCGGCTCTTGCCCGAATTGTCCGCCCTGCTCGACGAGCTTTGTGCCTCACCCGATCCGATCGCGCTGGCTCAGCAGCGCTACCCGCGCGTGCCGGCCATCTCCATCGATTACGGCATCATGGAAAAGACGCAGGGAATCCAGGTAGTGCCGGGCGATTTCGGTTGGAGCGATGTCGGCAGTTGGGCCGCCGTGACCGACATTCGGCCCACCGACGTCGACGGAAACGTCATCTCGGGCGACGCCATCGTGAAGGCCAGCAAGGGCAGCGTGGTGATGGCCGAGCCGGGCGCGCCACTGGTGGGCGTGGTGGGCGTCGAGGGGATCGTGGTGGTGGCCACCCGCGATGCCGTGCTGGTGGTGCCCAAACATCGAGCACAGGAAGTGCGCAGCGTGGTAGATGAGCTGTCCGCGCAGGGCAGAAAAGAGTTGCTGTAGCGAGCCCGGAACATCAGAAGCAATAATGAACCCAAGAGTCTTTCGCGAGTACGACATCCGCGGCGTCGCGGACCAGGATTTCCCCGACCCCTTCGTGGCTGAGCTGGCCGACGCCATCGCCGAGCATCTGCGCGAGGCGGGCGCGCGTCACCTGACGCTGGGCCGCGATTGCCGGCTCTCCTCGCCGCGCATCCACGCGGTCATGAAGGCGCGCCTGGTGAATGCTGGCCTTGCCGTGTCGGATCTGGGGGTGCTGCACACGCCGGGGATGTATTTCTCGGTGTTTCACTACAAAGCTGACGGCGGCGTGATGATCACGGCCAGCCACAACCCCGAGCAAGACAACGGCTTCAAGATCATGCGCGGCCCCAGCACCATCTTCGGCGCCGAGATCCAGGTCTTGCGTGAGCGCATCGAGCGCCACCAGGCCGGCGCCCGGCCGAAAACCGTGCCCGGGGGCACGGCGGCCGAGGTGGATGTGCTAACACCGTACATCGCCGAGGTGGCAGACGGCATGCGCCTGGGCGCCCGTCGCTTCAAAGTGGTGGTCGACGGCGGCAACGGCACTGGCGGCCTGACCTGCGTGTCGGTGCTGCGCCGAATGGGCCTCGAGGTCGAGCCCCTGTACTGCGACCCCGACGGCCGCTTCCCCAATCATCATCCCGATCCGACGGTGCCGGCCAATCTCACCGACCTCATCAGCCATGTGCAAAAGGGCGGCGCCGAGCTGGGCATTGCGCTCGACGGCGATGCGGATCGACTGGGCGTCGTGGATCCAGCGGGCCGCATCGTGTGGGGCGACCAGCTCGTGATGCTGTTTGCGCGCGACATTTTGCGCGAGCGGCCGGGCGCCACCTTTGTCAGCGAGGTCAAGTGCAGCCAGGCCATGTACGACGAAATCGCCCGGCTGGGGGGCCGCGCCATCATGTGGAAGGTGGGCCACTCGCTCATCAAGACCAAGATGCGCGAGGAACAGGCTGCGCTGGCGGGCGAGATGTCGGGCCACATGTTCTTCGCCGATCGCTACTACGGCTTCGACGACGCCGTGTACGCGTCAGCGCGCCTGGTCGAATTGCTGACACGCAGCGAGCATCCGCTTTCCGCGCTGGTGGACGCGCTGCCCGTAATGCACAACACGCCTGAGATTCGCGTGCCCTGCGCCGACGACATCAAGTTCGAGGTGGTGCGCCGGGCGCTGGCGCACTACCGCCGCGACCACAAGGTGGTCGACGTGGACGGCGCGCGCGTCAGCTTCCCAGGCGGCTGGGGTCTGGTGCGCGCCTCCAACACGGGACCGGTCCTGGTGCTTCGCTGCGAAGCCGACAGCCCGGCGCGTTTGGCCGAAATTCGCGCCAATTTGGAAGGCTGCCTGCAGACCATCACGGCCGAATTGCAACCCACGAGCCGCTAGGCTTCCGCCGAAAGCATTGTAAGCTTTAGCAGACGCGCGAATCTCATTTGGGAGGCAACCGCCATGCAGACCATCGCCATCGCTTCAACCCTGCTCCGCAAGGTGTTGCCGACCTGCACGTTCTTGGCCCTGCTGTTCGGCTCGTCGCCTGCATCGGCGGCCTTGGGCGGCGATGCCTCATCCATCGGCACGGGCCAAACTCACCTGCTGGCCAGTGCGCGCATCCAACGGGCCGCCACCCACGTCATGCACGAGCTTCAGGCGCCGACCGGCACCAAGGTACGCGAGTATCTCGGCAACGACGGCAAGGTCTTCGCGGTTTCCTGGCAAGGTCCATTTCGCCCTGACCTGCGCCAGCTGCTCGGCGCCTACTACGATACGTACATCCAGGCTGCCAAGGGCCGCGTGGCCCGCGGCCCGGTCAACATTGAGCTTCCTGGGCTGGTCGTCCACATGAGCGGCCACCAGCGTGCCTTTTACGGCCGGGCCTATCTGGTGGATCGCGTGCCGCAGGGGCTATCCACCGACGAGATCCGCTAGTGCGCACCCCTCGCATGCGACGAGCCGGGGTGGCCTGCACCTATGCCGCCCTTGTGGGCGTGGCGTGCAGCAGCAGCAGCAGCAGCGGTAGTTCCGGCCTCAGCCCCAACGTCATTGCCCTGCCGGCGGACAACGTGGCCGAGGTTTCCGTCGACTATGGGCTGCCCAACATCGGCTACCTCAATGGCCTGTTTGCCACGGTCACTGTGTGCGTTCCTGGCAGCACCAGCGAGTGCCAAACCATCGACCATGTCCTCGTCGATACCGGCTCTTCAGGCCTGCTCCTGCTCGGGTCCGTGCTGACCCTGTCGCTGCCAGCGCTGACGGACGACAAAGGAGCGACGCTGGCCGAGTGCACCCAGCTCATCAGTGGCTCGCTTTGGGGCCCGCTGCGCAGTGCCGATTTCAGCATCGCCAACGAGCAAGCAAAGAACCTCGCCATCGAGGTCGTCGAGGAGTCAACCTATCCCATGCCGACCAGTTGTACCGGCACAAATTACGGCGACCCGAACGACCTCGGCGCGAATGGCATTCTTGGGGTGAGAACGTCCCTGCAGGATTGTGGGCCGCCTTGCTCCGCGGCCGTTGGCCGCGGATCTGAAAATCCCGGGATCTACTACGCGTGTTCATCAGTAGCGACGGATGGCTGCCAGCCCACGGCCGTGTCGCTGGCCCAGCAACTGTCCAATCCCGTCGCCTTCTTCAGCCAGGACAACAACGGCACGATTATCGAGCTGCCCGCCATTCCCGAGGAAGGGGCGCCCAGCGTGCTGGGATCCCTGGTCTTCGGCATTGGCACGCGCGACAACAATGGCCTTGGGCAGGCGACGGTGATCCCCATCGATCTCGGCGCCATGTTTACCACCAAGTACCCCACCAACGGCAACGCAGTCACTGCCTTCATCGACAGTGGCTCGAATGCGACCTACTTCCTGGACAGCGGCACCACGCACATCCCAACCTGCTTCAGCGCGAAGTACCCCGAAGTCTCGGCCTTCTACTGTCCCACCTCCACACAAAACCTGACGGCCAGGATTCTCGACTACACCGGCCAGGTTGGCCTGAACGTGAACTTCGGCGTCGCCAACGCCCTGAACCTGTCCCAGTACAACTTCGCTTTTGACGATCTGGCTGGGCCCAGTGGCGCCCCAAGCTCGGGAACGGGTTTTCCGTCCAGCTACTTCGACTGGGGCCTGCCCTTCTTCTTTGGCAGGAACGTGTTCACTCCCATCGAAGGCGAAGTGACCACAGGCCATGCCGGACCCTTCGTTGCGTTCTGAGATGGCGCCAGGCTACTCGCCAGTCAGCATGCGCATCAGCGCTGCCCACGCCAGCTTTCCCAAGAAGAGGTAGGCCAGGGCGCTGGCCGCCAGGAATGGACCAAACGGGACCTCCGCCTTGCGAATGGACGCCGGCTCGGCGGGCGATGGAGGGACGGCTGACCCCACCGCGGCCTCCCGACGTCGACGCAGGACCAGCACCGGCACGCTCACCAGGATGCCCGCGAGCGACGCCAGCAACACGATGGCGGGAATGGCTTTCCAGCCGAACAGGGCGCCCATGATAGCCAAGAGCTTGCCGTCGCCCAGGCCCAGACCCTCGCGGCCGGTGGCGTAGTAGTAGCCGTCGGCGACGATGCGGACCAGGAGATAGCCAGCGGCGGCTCCGATGGCGCGTTCTGACCAGGAGACGTCGTGGACCGCGAACCCGGCCAGAAAAAAGACCGCGATGGCCGGCAGCGTGATGATGTCAGGCAGGCGCTTGGTGTCGAGATCGATGAACGACAGCACCAGCAGCACCGCCGCAAAGGTGAAGTAGGTGGCGAAGCGGGCGGCGCGAATGCCGAGCGGCTCGCCCGGCGCATCGACCACGAAGGTCCAGAAAATCAGGGCTGCCAGCGCGGCGGCGACCGCCTCGACCAACGCATAGCGGGACGAGAAACGCGCGCCACAGTGGCGGCAGCGACCGCGCAGCAGCAAGTACGAGAGAATGGGGATGTTGTCACGCGCCCACACGCGCTTGCCGCACGCGAAGCAATGCGAGGCTGGCCTGACCACCGACATGCCGCGTGGAATGCGGACAATGCACACGTTGAGGAAGCTACCCCACAGGGCGCCCAGGCCCGCGGCCGCGAGCGTGGCGGCCAGGCGCAAGCCGGGCGAGTTGAGCGTGGGGAGTGCGTCCACCCGCCCACGTTACCACTGCTGAGACGGAACCGTGTGTCGGGGAATCATGCGTCCGAGAGGTTCAGTGGTAAATTGCCAGCCCTCGTGCGCCGATCCTTTTCCCGCAAGCGGATGGTCACCACGCTGCTTCTCGTGGCAGCGTGGTCAAGCTGTGCTCGCGGCAAGCGCGACGAAGTCCAACCACCGGACCAGGAATTGGACGCGGCCTTGCAGCCAGCCGCTCTGGTCTCGGCGTTGCGCCGTCTGTCCGGCGCACACTTTCATGCCACCGCGACTTTTCGCGTGAACGCAGCCGGTGGGCCTGATGCCGGTGCCAAGGACGCCATCACCACCACCACCGACCTGTGGATCGACAAGCACGGCAACTTTCGCCTGGCCGAAAGCAACGATCAGGATGGCGGCCGCGAAGTGGTGCGGGTGGGCGGCGAGCTGGCCGTGGCCTTGCGCTACGGGAAGTTCATCCGCCGTCCCGCCCAGGATCCCGAGCCGCAGCGATTTCTGGAGGAAGGCGTGGGGGCGCCGTCGGCAGCCTGGGACACCGTGCGCAGATTTGTTGAGGTCGTGCCAGCCGGCAGCCGCGCCTTCCGCGTGAGCCAGGCCGCGGATCCACGCCCGACGCCGGCCGCAGCCACGCCTTTGCGCAAGTGGCGTGAGACGGTAGAAGTCCAAACTCTGGTGGGCGATGCGCGGCTCGATGCCAGCGGCGGGCTGCAGGCCTTTTCGCTCGCCTCGCATTTCCGAGCCGTGCGCGATGGAACCCCTATCGAGGGTGAAATTGCGGTGGCAGCCATCGTCGACGCGGTGTTGGCGCCGGTGATCATGCCCGCCGCAGAAACCCTGCCCGCGCGGCAGCGGACCGTCCTGGAAGAACGCGCCCTGCTCAGCGGCCTGGGTGGCCGCGCGCCGGTATTGGCGCCATCCCCGAAAAACGGCGCCGGCGGTCGGCGCTCGGTCGAGGGCGTGGGGTCAGGCCAGAATGGGTCGAAGCAGCCCCGCTGGCCCGCCAAGTTGCCCGCAGCCGCCAAGCAGGAAACCCCGTGAGCGCCGAGAAGCCCAGTGACAAGATCTCCGTCGAGGTGAAGATCGAGCCGGTCACGCCCCAGGATCCGTCGCAGCTTTCACACCTGGCCCAGCACCGCCGCCTCATTGTACGGCGTGCGCTCCTCGCTTCGACTCTGGGCGGCCTGGTTCCCGTGCCGATCGTGGATGACATCGTGTCGGGGCGCGTGCGCGCTGGCCTGTACATGAAGCTGGCGGCGTGCCGTCAGGTCGACCTGCCTGCTGTTTCGGCCGGTGTGCTTGCCCAGGGCAAGGCCGGCTCGGCTTGGCGGAGCATCACGCTGGCCGCGGTGACCCTGGCCGCACTCAAGCTGGCCTGGCGCAAATTGTTTGCTTTGCTGGCTGCCGGCCGCAGCGCAGAGGACATGGCGACCACCTTCCAGGCAGCCACGCTCATCGACCACTACTGCGCCAAGCTGCACGTGGGCGGGCCCATCAGCCAGCCGCAGGCGGCCGAACTGCGCGCGCTCGTGTATCGATCCGTGAGCCGCACCTCGACGACCAAACTGGCGGCCGCGTTTCGCGAGGGGGGCCAGATTCTGGGTCGCTCGCTGGCAGAAGCGCCGCGCTGGGTATCGCGCAGTCTCTCCCGCCACGCCGAGCACTGGCTGCGTACCAGCGGCCATCCCGAGGTCGCGCCTGCCGGTTGGCCGATCGACGAGAGCGATGAGGAGAGGACCTGGCTCGATCGCGCTGCCCACGCAGTGGAAGACCGGCTGGCTGCCCTGGGCAACGGGTACTTGGGCGGACTCGTCGACGATTTCGAAGCCCGCTGGCGCGAACGCCCGCCGACGAAGGGCTAGCCTTTTTCACCACGTAGGATCTTCTGACTTGGATTGAGGCTGGCGCTTGGCTTTGCTACGATTGTGGCAAGTGAAGAAGAAACCCGCCCCCAAGCCAAAGCGCAAGGCACCCAAGACCTCAGGCAAGCCCGGTCGTCGCGCCGGGCCCAAGGCGGCAGCGGGCAGAGGCGTCGTTCCTGCACGCGCGCGCCACGCGGAACTGACGAAGCCGGTTTCTAGCAGTCCCCAGGAACAGCGCGAGGCACTGGCCGCGGCCCGTGCCGCCATCGACGCGGCGCTGGCCAAGAAAGCGCTGCTGCCCGTGCTCATCGACGTGTCGGGCCGGGCCAGCTACGCCGACTACATCGCCATCGTGAGCGGCCGCAGCGATCGGCAGGTGGAGGCCATCGCGGACCACGTGAGCCAGGCCATGCGTGAACGGGGCCGACGGCTGCTTGGCCGCGAGGGCACGCGCAACGGGCGCTGGGCCTTGCTCGACTTCGGCGACGTGGTGCTACACGTGTTCTATCACCCGGTGCGGGAGATATTCGACATCGAGAGCCTGTGGATCGATGCGCCCCGGGTGAAACTGCAGGTTCCGCCCGAGGCCACGGTGATTGCCAGCGACGGCGCAGTCGGATCGTGAAGGTTCTGGTCCGCGCTGTCGGCAAGATGCGCGACCGCCGGCTGGAGTCGGTGTGCCAGGAGTATGTCGAGCGCGCGCGACGCCACCTGCCGGTGGTGATTGAGGAAGTGGAGAGCGACCCGGACCTGCTGCGCAACCTGCCCGCGGGCACTGAAGTCGTCGCGCTGGAGCCGGGCGGCGATTGCTGGACCACGGCCGAGTTCATCAAGTACCTCGAGCAACGCATGGTGCAGGGTACGCGCGCAATCGCTTTTCTCATCGGCGGGGCCGAAGGCCTCACGCCAGCCACGGTCAAGGCCGCGAAAAGGCGTCTGTCGCTCTCGCCGCTTACCCTGCCCCACCGCCTGGCCCGCGTGATCCTGTGCGAGCAGATCTACCGGGCTCTCTCAGCCCTGCGTGGCGAGCCGTATAACAAGTGACGACGGCCCCGGTGTAGACTGACAGCGAACGCCATGACTATCAGCAAGCGGCTTTTCGACATGGCTCGGGCCGAGTTGAATTCGTTGCTCGACAAGGCGTCAACCTGGGAGTCGCCGCGCGATCCCGACGAGGATCTCTATCGCCGCTACGGGCTCGACCAGTTGACCGACGAACAACTGGAAGCCGAGCTGGAACGCCGCCACCGGGCGCGCGCCGCCGTGAAGGCCAAGGTCAACGCCCCACCACCGCGCCCGACGGCGGCCAGCAGCGGATCGCGACCCAGGGCAGGGCGTGCCTCGTCGGGGCCGCTGCCGCGCAGGTCTTCGCCCGAGGATGACGTGCGCCGCGCGTACGCCGCGCTGGAAGTGCCGGTGGGCTCGAACTTCGAGACTGTGCGCAAGTCGTATCGTGCGCTCATGCGCAAGTACCACCCCGACCATCATTCCGAATCGCCCGAGAAGCAGAAGACCGCCACCGAACTCACGCAGAAGCTGACCGAGGCTTACAAGCTGCTCGAACGCCGACTGCGTGGGTAGCTGGCGCGCCGAACGGTTTGCCGGAGCGAGCGAGATTGCGCGATTGCGAAGCCCGAGGCGCAACCGCACTTGACATTCGTCTTGACATTCGTCACTTGACGCCTGCCACTCTTTGCGCGAGGGTACGCGTCCATGATGCGCAATTCTAGGGTGTCTTCGCGCATGTTCGGTGTGCGGAAGAGCAGGTTCAGCGTCGTCCTCATTGCCGCCTGCGGTGTTCTTTGGGGCAGCGCCCCTGCGCGCGCGGATTTTGATTCCAACATTCGACCCTACCTCATCGGGTCGCGGGCTGCCGGCATGGGCGGAGCGTTCACTGCTCTCGCCGACGACGGCGCTGGCCCGTACTACAACCCCGGGGGCATCGCGTTTGCGATGGCCTCGTCCCTGTCGTTGTCGGCGTCGGTCTACGGTTTCGTGGGCGGGACCGAGGCGAACGGCATCGGCCCCGGCCATAACTTCACATACCGTGACATCAACACCTTCCCGGTGTCGACCTCCGCCGTCTACAAGTGGGGGCCGCGCGCCGAGCCTGACGGGGCGCCGGTGAACGCCTTGGCGGTGAGCGTGTTCGTGCCCAACTCCCTGGTCATCGACGACCGCAAGACCGCCGACAACGTGCAAGTAGGAGGCCTCGCCGGCCAGCAAACCCAGTTTCTCAGCTCGAGCGAACAGAGCATCTGGGCTGGCGCCACCTATGCCCGGCGGTTCGGGCGCCTCGGCCTCGGGGTGAGCGGCTACGTCATCATCGACACCTCTAGTATGTCGGAAGACATCAGCATTATGTGGTCGGACACCAATTTTGCCATCATGAGCGCGCGCCTCGACCAGACCAGCGTGGGTCTGGTCGGCGCCCTCGGCGCGCGCTACGACGTGAGCGACCACCTGAAGCTGGGGCTGTCCGTGTTTACGATGGAAGCGGGGATCTACCAGGATCGGCGCGTCTACGCCCGCCTCGCCGGCGCCAAACCAGTTATCGGCATTCTCAACCAGGGCGGTATGCACGCAACCCCCACGCTGCCGTGGCGCATCCAGCTCGGCGGCGCGTGGGTCGATGGACCCTGGACTTTCGCGGCCGACGCGATGATCCTGCCCCCGCTCGATGTGCGCGACGACCACAGCCTGGGTCAAGACTTTGAGCGGCACATCAAGCGCAACCTGGTCGTCAACGGGTCGGTCGGGGCCGAGTATGTTGTGCGCGGCAAGTACCCCGTTCGCGCCGGCTTCTTCACCGATTTCGCGGCGTCGCCCTCCCCCCATGCCTACAACGGCACCACCGACGACCCCAATCCCAACACGGAGAACGGCGAACACGTGAATCGCTATGGTGGCAGCCTCTCTGTCGGCTACCGCACGGAGCACACCGCAACCGACGTCGGCACGATCATCTCCTACGGCTTGGGCAAGACGACGGGCTTCGACCCCTCGAACTTCTCCGCGACCCCCGTACACGACATGACCAACATGCTCGCCTACATCTTCCTCGCCTCGTCGTATATTTTCTAGCTCCCCCCCTCGGTGGGGTGAAAAAGGGGCTAGCCCTACTTGGCCTTGCCTTGGTTGGCCACGGCCTTCATCGCTGCCGCGATGGCAGCCTGATCCCCGAGGTAGTAGTGCTTGATGGGCTTGAGGTTGGCGTCGAGTTCGTACACCAGCGGGATGCCGGTCGGGATGTTCAGCTCGACGATCTCGCTCTCCGGGATGTTGTCCAGGTACTTGACCAGGGCGCGCAGGCTGTTGCCGTGGGCCGCGATGATGACCCTTTTGCCCGACTTCACCACCGGCGCGATGGTCTCGTGCCACAGCGGCAGGAAGCGCGCCACGGTGTCCTTCAGACACTCGGTCTGGGGCAGCTCAGCGGCGGTCAGATCTTTGTAGCGCCCTTGCGGATCGTTGCCCGGGAAGCGCGGATCGGTCTTTTCCAGGGGAGGCGGCGGGATGTCGTAGCTGCGCCGCCAGATCTTGACCTGCGCCTCGCCGTACTTGGCCGCGGTCTCCGACTTGTTGAGGCCCTGCAAGGCACCGTAGTGTCGCTCGTTGAGTCGCCATGACCGGTGCACGGGAATCCACATCAAGTCCAGCGTGTCGAGCACGCACCCCAAGGTGCGGATGGCGCGCTTGAGCACCGATGTGTACGCCACGTCGAAGATGTAGCCCCCGTCCTTCAGCGCCTGGGCGCCGGTCTTGGCCTCCTGCCGGCCCTTCTCGGACAAATCCACGTCAGTCCAGCCGGTGAATCGGTTCTCTTGGTTCCAAGTGCTCTCGCCGTGGCGAAGCAACACGAGCTTGTACATCGCGGTCTCCTCTCTTACTTTGCGGGCAGTATTTGTAGCATGCCCTGGTGGGCCGAGGGGCCAGCCAAAACGATCAGGCTGTCGGGCCACGCCTCGATTTGGATGAAGGTATCGCCCGCTGCGCGATAGCGCCACACCTCGCAAGTCCCCGACGCGCGCCCCGGCGTCCGTCCGCTGGTCACCACCTCGGCCCGACCCGCGAACACGCGCAGGTAGGTTCGCCCCTTGAACAAGATGTTGGCCGGCGGTGGTGCGGTCATGTCGAGATCGTGCACCTCCTCGAGAAACAGCACGCGCTCGTCGATCTCGTCCGGCCGCGGATCCATCCACAGCACGCGCTCGCCGTCGACCAGGCGCGCCAGCACCCGCTTGCGGTTTCCCAGGCGGTAGCTGATCAGCCCCTCGACCAGGTAGTCCGCCCCGGTGTAGCTGACGACGTCTCTCAGATGAAGTTCCATGGGTGTGCGTCCCGGCAGCGCAGTATCCTGCCTGGCCTCTGTCTTGACAACCCTGGCCGCCGCCGCTAAGCACGACTGGTGAAGTTCGAACTTGTCCGGGTTCTCGACGATGCGGGTCGCGTGGTGCATCCCGAGCGGGAGCCTGCGATCCCGGCCCCCGAGCTGCGCCATATCCTGCAGACCATGGTGCAGAACAGCCTGCTCGACGAGAAGCTGCTGCGCTTCCAGCGCCAGGGCCGCATCGGCTTCTACCTGACCGCCTGGGGCGAAGAGGCCACGCTGGTGGGCCCGGTCTGGGCGTTGCGTCCCAGCGACTGGATCTTCTCCTGCTACCGCGAGGCCGGCGCCGCGCTCTTTCGCGGCTACCCGCTGCGCACCCTGCTGTGCCAGCTTTACTGCAACGCCGAAGATCCGGTGAAGGGCCGGCAGCTGCCCGTGCACCACACCGTGCGTGCGCTCAACTTCGTGTCGGTCAGCTCGGTGGTGGGCACGCAGATCCCGCACGCGGTGGGCATGGCCATGGCGGCCAAGTTGAGCGGCCGCGACGATGTCAGCCTGGTGTACTTTGGCGACGGCGCCACCTCGACGGGCGACTTCCACGTCTCGTGCAACATGGCGGCCGTGCGCAAGGCTCCCTGTGTGTTTTTCTGCCGCAACAACGGCTGGGCCATCTCGACCCCGCGCTCGGCCCAGACCATCACGCCCACCTTGGCACAGAAGGCGGTCGCCTATGGCATGCCGGCGGTGCTGGTCGACGGCAACGATGTGCTGGCTTTGGCCCACGTCACGGCCGAGGCCGCGGCGCGCGCGCGCCGGGGCGAGGGGCCCACGCTCATCGAGGCGCTCACCTACCGCCGAGGCGCCCACACCTCGTCGGACGATCCCACGGTCTACCGCGATCCCGCCGAGCCACGCGAGTGGGAATGCCGCGATCCCATCCGGCGCTTCCGCGCCTACCTTGAGAGCAAGGGTCTGTGGAATGCCGACGAGGAGCGGGTGTTCGTGCAGAAGTGCGAGCAGGAATTCGCGGCGCTGGTGGCCGAGGTGGAGAGCCTGCCCAGCAAGTCGCCACCGGCGACGATGTTCGACGACGTGTATGCCGAGCGGCCCTGGCACCTGGACGAACAATTCGTTGAGCTGGACCGCGAGCTTCGCCGCCACAAGGCGTAGCGCCGACGTAGCGTCGAGGTTGCTGCCTGCGGGCGCGGCTTGATGTAAACTGTGGCTAGTCTGGCGGGCTGACAGCCAGCAAGAGAGGTACTTGCCATGAAACTAGCCATGTTCTTGTTCGCCGTTGTCTCCCTCGCGTCGTTTCTGGGCTGCGCTTCCACCCAGCCTCCCCCACCGCAGGGCCCGTCGCCCGAAGAGACCGCCGCCATGCAAGAGTTGAATCAAGAGACACAGAACGCGCAGCCCGCGCCCCAGCAGCCGCAGGAGTAGTCGCGCGGTTGCCGCCGGTCCGCTTCACGCGGCCTTGACCGATTTCACCTTGAGCCGCGGGCCGGTCATGGCTAGGGACAGAGCCGTCCGGTCGATGGCCCCGTCGATCTCCACCCGCGCCCCGTCACGGCGCAGGAGCGGATCGTTCCCCTCGACCTCGTAGCTGGTGCCGTCGTCGGCCAGCAACTGAAAATGCCCGCCCTCAAGGGCGTTGTGCTTGATCGTGCCGCGGAACTTGGCCATGACGGAAGTATAGCGCCTACCCCCGAAATGCCTGCGCGATGGGGTAGCGGCGGCCGGTGCCAAAGGCCTTGCCGGTGATCTTGAGTCCCGGCGGAAGCTGGCGCCGTTTGTACTCCGACTGGCGCATCAGGCGCATGACATCGGCCACCACCGCGGGATCGAAGCCAGCCGCCTGCAGGGCTTCGCTGTCCAGACCGCGCTCCACATGGGCTTCTAGGATCGCATCCAGCACATCGTAGGGCGGCAAACTGTCCTGGTCCTTCTGGTCAGGCCGCAGCTCGGCCGAGGGCGGCTTGCTCAAGGTCGACTGCGGGATGACCGCGCGCTCGGCATTGATCTCACCGGCGATCTTGTACACCAGGGTCTTGGGCACATCAGACAACACAGCCAGGCCGCCGCAGGTGTCGCCGTAGAGGGTGCAGTAGCCGGTCGCGATTTCGCTCTTGTTTCCGGTCGAAAGCAGCAGAGCGCCCAGTTTGTTCGACAGAGCCATGAGAATGCCGCCGCGGATACGCGCCTGCAGATTCTCCTCGGTGACATCGGCAGGCCGGCCTGCAAAAGCCGGTGCCAGGGCTTCGAGATAGGCAGCGAACATGGGCTCGATGGAGATGGTGCGGAATTGGATGCCCAGCGCCGCGGCCAGCGCCGCAGCGTCGCTGCGCGAGTGATCCGACGAGAATCGCGACGGCATGGACACGCCCAGCACATTGGCCGGCCCCAGAGCCCGCGCGGCCAGACAGGCCACCACCGCCGAGTCGATGCCACCCGAAAGCCCGACCAGCGCGCCGGAAAAGTGGCAGCGTCGGGCGTAGTCGCGCGTCCCCAGCACCAGGGCATCCAGCGCCGAGCGGGCATCGGATTCCACCAGCGGCCTCACCGTGCCGCGCCCGGTGTCCACATCGACCACAATCAGATCGGTCGCGTGCTCCGCCGCGCGCGCGATCACCTCGCCGCGTGCATCCAGCGCCAGGCTCGATCCGTCGAAGAGCAGGTCATCCTGTCCGCCGACCTGATTGACGAACACCAGCGGGCGCGCCCAATGCCGGGCCACATTGGCCAACATGCGCGGGCGTAGGTGGCGCTTGTCCAGGGTGAAGGGCGAGGCCGCGATGTTGATGAGCAGATCCGCGCCCGCGGCCACCAGCTTCTCGATGGGATCCTCGCGATACAGGCGCCGGGGCCAAAAATCACCGTCGTTCCACATGTCCTCGCAGATCGAGATGCCCAGGCGACGGCCCGCAAAATCGACCGGCGACACAGACTGGGCCGGCTCGAAATAGCGCCATTCATCGAATACGTCGTAGGTCGGCAGCAACGACTTGCGCTGGACCGAGACGATGCGGCCCTGGTGGATGAGCGCCGCAGAGTTGGCGATCCGGCGACCCACCGGCGATTCGGGCAGCAGCTCCGGAAAACCGACGATCACCGCGGTCGAGCGGCCGGCCGACCCGCGCCCGACCCGCGCCACCAGTCGATCCAGGCTGCGCACGCCCGCCTGCACGAAGGCGTCTCGCTCCAGCAGGTCGCGCGGCGGATAGCCCGAGAGCGCCAGCTCGGGAAGCACCAGGAGATCGGCGCCCGCTGCCTCGGCCGCCGCCAGCGCCTCCTCGGCCAGCCGCCGGTTGCCGTCGAAATCCCCCACGGTGGGGTTGATTTGGCCGAGTGCGATCTTCACGGGGGTATTGTACCTAACCCAGACAGTTCACAAGCCGGAAGCTACTGACGGCCGCACCAAAGGCTGCGTGTGGCTGAAGAGACGAATGCACTCGCCCTTCCCGCCGCCCGGCTATGCACAATACCCCACGGCGTCCAGGGCTGCGTCGTGCAGTGCTGGTCGCAGGGCTCGGAAGCGCGGATCCTTGCGCGCCGTCGGATGAACGAAGTTGGTCAGCAACACCACAGAAGTCTCCCGCTCAGGATCGATCCAAAGCGAGCAGCCAGTAAACCCCAGGTGGCCCACGGCCTGGCGAGACAGGCGGTCGCCGGCCAGCGATCCGGTTGCCGCCGGCCCATCCCATCCGAGACGCCAGGTCGAGCCCGGGATCCCGGCTGGCTGCCAGAAGAGACGCAGCACCTCAGCCGAAACCAGAGGCGCACCGCCCGTGGGCGCAGTATCGCGCCAGGCGGCGCACAGGGCGCTGGCCAGCTCAAGCAGATCCGCGGCGTTGGCGAAGAGCCCGGCGTGGCCGGCCACCCCGCCCATGGCAAAGGCGTTGAGATCGTGGACCTCGCCCACGAGCATGCGCCCGCGCACCGGACAACGTTCGGTGGGCGCCAGTTTTCGGCCGGAAAGTGCCGCCGAGCCGGAAAAGCCCGTGGCGCGCAGCCCAAGTGGCGCGAACAAAAACTTCTCGGCCAGCACGTCCAGCCGGCCGCCCAGCCCGCGCTCCACCAGATCGCCCAAGAGAATGAAGCCCAGGTCCGAGTAGAGCGAGCGCGTTCCTGGCTGGTAGGCCAAAGGCTCTGCCGCGGCCAGCGTGACGATGCGTTCCCGTCCCTGCGCAGGCGCCACGCCGTCCTCGATGACCTGCTCGAAAAGCGGACGATGGGCCGCGAATCCGCCGGCATGAGCCAAGGTCCGCCGCAAGGTCACCTCGGGCCGCGCTGCCAAAGAAGGTAGGTGCTTGTCGAGCGGGTCGTCCAACCCCCAGATGCCGCTGCCCACTCCGCGCATGACGAGCAGGCTGGTCACCACGGCCTTGGTCAGCGAGGCCAGATCGTAGACCACGTCGGTCGTCAGCCCCTCGACCTCCGGGACGACCTGTCGATGGCCAAATGCATCAAGAAACCGCACCTGCCCTCCCTGTGCAATGCCCAAGACCAATCCCGGAATCACGCCGTCGTCGACGGAACGCCTGGCCAGGGCGCGAACCAGGGTGAAATCAGCGGCCATGCCTGTCAGGCTATCAGGTTTCGGTTAGGTTTCGTGCAACCCTGCGAACCCGCGCGCGAGTATATTGGGCTCTAGGATGCGCGGCCGGAACTGACAGCGATGAGATTCGGACACTACGAGCTTTTCGACCGCTTCGCCGTGGGCGACATGGCCGAGCTGTACCTGGGCCGAGCCTATGGCGAAGAAGGCTTCGAAAAGCCGGTGGCCATCAAGCGCATTTTGCCGCATCTGGCCGCCGATGAACGCTTCGTTCACATGCTGCTCACCGAGGCAGGCATCCACGCTTCGCTGTCGCACAAGAACATCGTGCAGATTCACGACCTCGGCATTTCGCCCGAGGGCGAGTACTTCATCGTGCTCGAGTATGTGGACGGTCGTGATCTGGGCGAGCTGCTGACGGTGCTGCGCAAGTCATCCAGCCCCGATGGCCTGCCCAAGCGCCTGGACGACGCCATCGCCCTGTACATCATGGGCGAGCTGTGCGAGGGCGTGCACTTTGCTCACGAGCTGCGCGGGACGGACGGCCAGCCCACCGGCCTGGTCCATCGCGATATCTCGCCTGACAACGTGCTGCTCTCCTATGCCGGCGAGGTGAAACTGTCCGACTTTGGCGTGGCCAAGCGGCGCACCGACAACTCGCTGATCTCGTCGCTCAAGGGCAACCTGGCCTACATGTCCCCGGAACAGGCGCGCGGCGTGGCCCTGGACCGACGCAGTGACATCTACTCGCTGGGCGCTGTGCTCTTCGAACTGCTCACCGGGTATCCGCTTCGCGATTCCTCGAACCAAGCCGAGACTTGGCGCCAGGTGGCTTCTGGCCTCGTGTTCTCGCCCCAGCAGCGCCGGCCAGACCTGCCGCCGCATCTGGCACGACTCATCGCCGATTCGCTGGCCCCTGATCCGCGCGATCGCTTTCCCGATGCAGCCGCTTTTGCCAACGCTTGTCGCGCGGCACTCGATCTGGTCCCACGCCCGGCTTCCGGCGAGGCCACCGAATTGAAGCTCTTGTTGCGCACTCTGTTGCCGTCCGGCAGCCTGACCAAGCCTCGGCCGCCGACCAAAGTGATTCGGCTGGCGCCCGATCTGTGGTCCGACCAGACCGCACCCGCGTCCGATATTCCCCTGCAAGGAAATCTCGCCGGGCGGGCGAGAACCACGCCCGCGCAGAGGCCGACCGGTGGACCAGCCCCGGCCGCCAAGTCGCCCCGGCCCTCACTGGCCGGTGCGCAGAGCACCGTCTTGGTCGCGCCTCGCCAGATGATCAACCCACGTCCCACGCTGCCGACTCCCTTTGGCACGGCCTACCCGACTCCGGCCCTCACGCCGCTGACCAGGCGGCGCGGAATTCTGGTGCCTGTCCTGGTCGTGCTGTTCTTCGTCCTCGCCGCAGCCGCGGTGCTGGTTCACCTGGTGGTGATGCCGCTTCCCGTGGCCGCTGTGTGGTTTCGACCCGCGATGCTGCTCATCGATTCGCAGCCCCAGGGCGCCGACATCGTACTCGACGGCAAGAAGCTTCCCGCGCCCACGCCGATGCGCGCGCAGGTGCGCCGGGATCTGGCCGTGCACGTCGTCGAGTTGCGCCGGGACGGCTTCTTGCCGGTCTCGCATCCCATCCGCTACGACAAAGATGTCGATCTCGCGCTCACGGTGGCGCTCGAGCGCACACCCCGGCCTGCGACCGTGCCGAAGAAGTAGCCCGACCGTGGAAGTCAGGCGCCCATGACCGACCCGGCTTCCGATCTTCGCCCGGCCCCGCCCCTGGCCCCGCCGCCCGGGTCCGTGGACGCGGACCACATCCTGGAGCAATTCCTCGGCTACGTGGCTGCGCTGGGCCTGTCGCTGTATCCGGCGCAAGAAGAGGCGCTGTTCGAGATCCTGGCCGGCAAGCACGTGGTGCTGGCCACGCCGACGGGATCGGGCAAGTCGCTGGTCGCCACCGCTTTCCTGTTCAAAGCCTTATGCGAGGGCAAGACCGGTTTCTACAGCTGTCCGGTCAAAGCCCTGGTCAACGAGAAGTTCTTCGATCTGTGCGCCTGCTTTGGCCCCGAACGCGTGGGCCTGCTCACCGGCGACGCCTCGGTGAACGGCGACGCGCCCATTCTGGTGGGCACGGCCGAGATCCTGTCCAACATGGCGCTGCGCCGGTCGCGCCCAGCGGCCGACTACGTGGTGATGGACGAGTTCCACTACTACGGCGATCGCGAGCGCGGCATCGCCTGGCAAATTCCCCTGGTCACTCTGCGCGACACCGTCTTCTTGCTCATGTCAGCCACCCTGGGCGACACCACGTCCATCGAGCAAAAGCTGGCGGCCTTCACTGGCCGTGAAGTGGCCAGCGTGCGCGGCGCCACCCGTCCTGTGCCGCTCGACTTCGAGTACCGGGACACGCCGCTGCACGAAACCATTGCGGAGCTCATCAAGCTCAATCGCGCCCCCATCTACCTGGTGAACTTCACCCAACGCGCGGCCGCCGAGGAAGTGCAGAACTTGATGAGCGTGGACGTGTGTAGCAAGGAGGAGAAAGAGGCCATCAAGCTCGCCCTGCGCGACGAGCGCCTGGACAGCCCCTATGGCAAGGAGCTGTTGCGTTTTCTCCGGCACGGCATCGGCCTGCACCACGCCGGCCTGCTGCCGCGCTACCGCCGCCTGGTCGAGCGCCTGAGCCAGCGCGGCCTGCTCAAGGTGGTCAGCGGCACCGACACACTCGGCGTCGGGGTCAACATCCCGATTCGTACCGTGCTGTTCACCCAGCTGTGCAAATACGACGGACAGAAGGACGGCGTGCTCAGCGTGCGCGAGTTCAAGCAGATCGCGGGTCGCGCCGGCCGCAAGGGCTTCGACGAGCGCGGCTGGGTGGTGGCGCAGGCGCCGGCGCATGTGGTGGAAAACCTGCGCCTGAAAGCCAAGGCCGCCGGCGGCAAGAAGGTGCACATGCAGAAGCCGCCGCAGAAGGGCTACGTGCACTTCGACAAGGGCACTTTTGATCGCCTGGCCGCAGGCACGCCCGAGCCGCTGGAGTCGCGCTTTGCCGTCAGCCATGGGCTGCTGCTCACACTTCTGCAAGGTGAGAAGGGTGACCCGCGCCGCGGGGGCGGCTATCGCAAGTTGCTGGAGGTCATCGCCGCGTGCCACGACAGCGACGTGCTGAAGCGCCGCCACCGACGAACCGCGGCCGCCTGTTTCCGCACCCTGCGCCGAGCCGGATTGGTCAGCCTGGTGGTCGACGAGAAAGCCCGCTGCCCGCAGGCGGTGGCCAGTCCCGAACTGCAGCACGACTTCTCGATGCACCACACGCTGTCGCTGTACCTGGTCGATACCTTGCCCCTGCTGGATGCCACCGCGGAAACCCACGCCTTTGACGTGCTCTCGCTGGTCGAGTCCATTCTGGAAAACCCGCGGCCGGTGCTCTTCGCGCAACTTGATCGGGTGAAGGGTGAAACGGTGGCGGCGCTGAAAGCTCAAGGTGTGGAGTACGAACAGCGCATGGAGGAGCTGGAAAAGCTGGAATGGCCCAAGCCCAACCGCGACTTCATCTACGAAACCTTCAACGCCTTTGCTGACAGGCATCCCTGGGTGGGCGAGGAGAACATCGCGCCCAAGTCCGTGGCGCGCGAGATCTTGGAGCGCTTCTGCAGCTTCCACGACTACGTGCGCGACTATGGTTTGCAACGCGCCGAGGGCGTTCTCCTGCGCTACTTGTCGGACGCCTTTCGGACCTTCAACCAGTCGGTGCCGGCCGCTTTTCGCACCCCGGAGTTGGAGGATCTCTTGGCCAGCCTGGGCGGAGTGGTGCGCACGGTTGACTCCAGCCTGCTGGAAGAGTGGGAGGAGCTGCGCGCACCGGCTGGCCCATCAGCGCCAAGCCAGCCAGCCCGCGCCGCGCGGCCGCGCGATCCCGCCGCCGACCCGCGCACCTTTGCCGCCCGCATTCGCGCCGAGCTGCACCGCTTGCTGGGCGCCCTGGCCCGTCGCGACTGGGAGGAAGCCCTGTCCGCCCTGCGCGACAACCCGTCCAGCGACACACCCGAGTGGACCGCCGAGCGCCTGGCCTCTGAGCTTGAGCCCTACTTCCAGGAACACGCTTCCATCTTGGTCACGCCTGCAGCGCGCAGCCCGCACAATACCTTGGTGATGCCGGCCGGGCCGCGCCTGTGGGAAGCGCAGCAGCGCCTGATCGATCCCGAAGGCGACGAAGACTTCGCCATTCACGCGCGCATCGATTTGTCCCAGCCGCTGGCCCCCGGCCAGGAAAACGCACCGCTGGTTGAACTCCTGCGCGTGGGGCGGTGATCGCCCGAGGCTCAGTCTTCGTCGAAGAAAAGCGACTCGCGTTGGGAGAGGAAGTCCGTCACCGCCTTCTTTGCCCCGGGCGACATCTGTAAGAAGCGCAGACCCATACCGGGGTCGTCGATGTCCCGGCTGAAGGAGGTGCTGCGCACCCAGCGTACCTCGGCGAGGATCTCAAAAGTCTCCTGCTGCCCGGGCAGGGTGAGCAGCACCTTGATGCGCTCGCCGATCTTCCGGATCTGGTTGGTGGCCACGAAGACTCCACCCCCGCTCAAATCCTGAGTGAGCCCGGTATAAAAGTTGCTCTCGGTCTGCATGCCGATCTCGACATTGACCTGCAAGCGTGGACTAGTGCGTCGTTCGTCTTCCATAACAAACCCACTCTCTTGCTTCGGCAGAGGGGCGCAAATAGTTAAGCGGCGGAAAGTATACGCCGGTTCGCGCGCGGGGAAAGGTCGCGCCTGCGTGGTCAATCAGGCTGCGCCATTGTTGCGACTATTCAGCCCGCGGAAGTATGCGATGGTGGCCTCCAGCCCGCGCTCCAGCGGCACCTGCGGCGTCCAGCCACCGAGCAGCTCTTGCGCCCGCGCGATATTCGGGTTGCGCCGCACCGGATCGTCCTTGGGCAAAGGCGCGTGCACAATCCCGGCGTGCGATCCAACCATGTCGCGAACCATGGTCGCCAGCTCCAGCATCGAGGTTTCACGCGGATTGCCCAGGTTGACCGGGTCGCAGCCGTGCGGGCTGGCCATCAGCCGCAGAAATCCCTCGATGAGATCGGACACGTAGCAGAAGGAACGGGTCTGCTGGCCGTCGCCAAACACGGTCAGCGGTTGCCCGGCCAGCGCCTGCACCACGAAGTTGGACACCACCCGGCCGTCGTTCTCGTGCATGCGCGGCCCGTAGGTGTTGAAGATGCGCGCGATGCGGACCTCCACGCCGTATTGGCGCGCGTAGCTTGTGGCCAAGGTCTCGGCGCAGCGCTTGCCCTCGTCGTAGCAGGCGCGCGGCCCGATGGGATTCACATGGCCCCAGTAGCTCTCGCGCTGCGGGTGTTCGGCCGGATCGCCGTAGACCTCGGAGGTCGACGCGATCAGCATGCGCGCCCCGGCCTCGCGCGCCACCTCCAGCAAATTGAGCGTGCCTTGCACCGCGGTCCGGATGGTGCGCACCGGGTTGCGCTGGTAGTGCACCGGCGAGGCGGGGCAGGCCAGGTGGAAGATCTGGTCGACCTCCATGGTCAGCGCGTGCTCCACGTCGTGGCGGAACAGCTCGAAACGCGGGTGGGACAGCAGGTGCGCCACATTGGCCCGCGTGCCAGTGAAGAAGTTGTCCAGGCAGACGACGTCGTGGCCTTCGGCGACCAGGCGTTCGCACAGGTGGGAGCCAAGAAATCCAGCCCCTCCTGTGACCAAAATGCGCGCGGGTTTCTTCACAGCGACTCCTGTTTTTTCGGCTCGAGGATGGCGATGAGGGACAGCGGCGGGAACGGCAGCTTTTCGTCGATGCGGCGAAACACGGGCGTGAGCGTGTTGAGCGCAAGAACTTGTCCCAGGCCAAACTCCCGTCGCTTGAGTACCTTGCCATTCAACCACCAAGCGGGCCAACCTGCGCGGTTGAAGAGGACGGTGTGCTGTAGGCAAAACCCCGCCTGGTCCGCGACTTGCTGGAGCGACTCTGGTGTGTAGCGGCGCCGGTGACCCAGAACCTCGTCGAGCGTTCCATGAATTTGCGGGCCGTGGGGAACCAGGATGATGGCACGACCATTGGCCGCGAGCACGCGTCGGATGTTTTCCAGTGCACCCCGATCATCATCGACGTGTTCGATAACATTCAGGCAGACAACCGTATCGAACCCGCCGGGCACCTGGGGAAACGTCTCAGCCTTGGTCACGTCGGTCAGTGACACATGAAGATAGGGCCGGTCGTGGGTGAGGCCTTTCAGAGAATCCAGATACAGCGGGTTGATGTCCGACGCATAGTAGAGTTCGCGCGGGATGAGTTCGCGAGTCAGGTTCCCCGTGCCGCTGCCGATCTCGAGCACACGCTGCCCGCAGTACGGCCGCACGACGTCCCCCATCCAGGCATTGAAGCGCGGGGCGCGCGACAGGCGGTTAAGCGTGTGGGAGCCGTGCTCATCCGCCGTGAAAAGGTTGTCGCTGATCCCGAAACGCACAATGGCCGCCAGGGCCCCGACCCCATCACGCCAGTTGATCTTCTTGCCCTCCTGGTAGGTGCGGCCGGCGTAGCTGATGGGAACCTCAAAGATGCGTGCCCCGCGCTTGGCCAGCTTGATGGCAAGCTCCGGCTCGAGCCGGAAGTCATTCGACACGATGGGGATCGATCGCAGAAGGTCGGTGCGGACCGCTTTGTAGCAAGTCTCGATGTCGGTCAAATTCAGGTTGGTGGTGCAATTGGTCAGAAACGTGATCAGCCGATTGCCAAGCTCGTGACGAAAAAGCAACGCCCGTCGCACCTGGCCGCCCGCAAAGCGCGAACCGAAAACCGCGTCCGCCCTCTCCTCGAGAAAAACCTCGACCATGCGTTCGAGATCGCGTGGGTGATATTCCAAGTCCGCGTCGTGGATGACCGTGATGGCACATTGGGCGCGAGCCAGCGCGGTGCGGACAGCGTTGCCCTTGCCGCCATTGCGCGCGTGCCTGAGGAAGACCCAGTCGGTCTTGCCCGCACGCCCGCTTGCCGTAAGTGAAACCCCGTCCACCGGCGCGGCATCATCCTGCCAGGCCAACCCACGCTCGGCCGCGAAGGCGCGCAGCCGTTCGGGCGTGCCGTCCTTCGAGCAGTCATCCACGACGATGACTTGGATCCGATCGAGATGGGGCGATGATTCAAGAGAATCCAACCTGGCCAACGAAGCAGCCACCAAGTGTTGCTCGTTGTACACGGGGACCAGTACCGAAAGCGATGTCATCCGGCCGATCTTATAGGCGCTAGCCGCTCTTGCCAAATGCCTCGCCACGGACTGGTTCGCGTGACTTCCCACCGGCCAAAGCCGCGCCCCCGCCCAGAAGCGAGCCCACACGCCGCTGGCACGCCTCTCTTTCGAGTTTCCGCGCAGTTTCGAAGGTACATGTTCATGAGCGTCTGGTACGGCACCGATGGAATTACTCATACATTGAGTAATAACACTCTGTCACTGAGTAATAGTTGACGGCCGCCTCGGATGGCGGCAGAATCGGGACATGGTCTTCCGCCGCGCCCTAGTGCAGGAACTGGCGACCGCGCTTGCGCGCAAGCCGTCCCTGCTTCAGGTGATCGTCGGCCCACGCCAGGTGGGAAAGACCACGGCGGCGGAGCAGCTGGTCGAGCATCTGGGGTGGCCAACTGTTTTTGCCGCTGCTGACACGCCGCTGCCGCCTGGGCCCGAATGGATCGAAACCCACTGGCGCCGCGCGCGTATGCAGAAACCCGGAAAAGCCGGCACGGTTCTTCTGGTTCTGGACGAGGTGCAAAAGGTCACGGGCTGGAGCGAGGTCGTCAAGCGCCTATGGGACGAAGAACGGCGGACGGGCGGGCCGGTTCGCGCCGTGCTCCTCGGCTCGTCAGCCCTGCTGGTGCACAAGGGTGCGACCGAGAGTCTGGCGGGCCGGTTTTTTCTGCACCGATGCCAGCATTGGTCGTTCGCAGAATGCAGGCAGGCCTTTGCATGGAGTCTCGACACCTGGCTGTACTTCGGTGGGTATCCTGGATCCGCGCCGCTGGTGGAGGACGAGGCGGCGTGGAAGCGCTACGTGACCGATTCGCTGATCGAAGCCGTGCTGGCCCGTGACGTGCTGTTGTTGCAGCCGATCACCAAGCCGGTGCTTCTGCGACACCTGTTCGCGCTTGCGGCGACCTATCCGGCGCAGGTGTTGTCCTACAACAAGATGCTCGGGCAGTTGCAGGATGCGGGCAACACGACCACCTTGGCCGGCTATCTCCGACTGCTGGAAGCCGCGTTTCTCGCTTCGGGATTAGAGCTTTTCAGCAAGGGCCACGTGCGAAAGCGTGGCAGCAGTCCGAAGCTTCTGCTGTGGAACAATGCCCTGGTCAGCGCGCTCGGCCTGCGCACCCACAAGCAAGCGATGGCCGACGGTGCATGGTGGGGACGACTGGTAGAAAACGCGGTGGGTGCTCACCTGCTCAATGGTTTGCCAGCCGCAAACTTCGGCGTGACCTACTGGCGCGAGGGAGATCGGGAGGTCGATTTCGTGGTCAGCCAAGGAACCCAGGTGTGGGCCATCGAGGTCAAGAGCGGACGGCCGGGCAAGTTGAGCGGCCTCGAGGCGTTCAAGCAGCGCTACCCCAAGGCCCGCGTCTGGCTGGTCGGTGGTGGGGGCGTCGACCTGGAAGAGTTCTTTTTGCGGCCCGCCACGGACTGGTTTGCGTGACTTTCCAACCTTTCAGACCTGTGCCGCCGCCTGGCCCCGATCGGGCGGCGTCTGACTTAACCGCGTCGGTCGAGATAGCGCCCGCTGATGGTCAGGTCGGGTACGCGCGCGAAGTGGTCGAGGTTGCGGGTGAGCAGGACCCCGCGGTGGGCCAGACAAACGCCTGCGACCAGGTAGTCGGCCATCCCGATTCCGTTTCCTGCGGCCTCCAGCTCACGCCGGATCGCCGCTGCGTGCTCGCTGGCCGCCGGGGTCACGCCGAGCACGGTCAGCGCCCCCAGCAACTGCGACACCTTGTCCCGTTCGGCCGTGTCCTTGGCTCCGCTCAGCAACTCGAAGCTGTTGATGGCGGTGGTGGCGAGATGGCCGGTCTTGATCTCCAACTTGATCCGTTCCGCCCAAGGCGACCGCCCGCGCAGAAAATCGATCAGGACGTCCGAGTCCGCGATCATCATCGCCAGTTCCTCCGCAGGCGAGTGATCGACGCCGTCAACTTGTCAGCCGCCTCGGCCGTCATCGAGCCTTCGAGCGCCAGGGCCGCTTCGACACGTCCCTTGCCCGCATGCTCATCGGCCAGGAAGCGATCGACAGCCTCTTGAACCAAGCGCGAGAAGCCCTTTTCCCCACGTCGGGCAGCAAGGTCGAGCAGCCCGGCTCTCTGCGCATCGGTGATCTCAACGGTGGTTCTCATGCACTCATGCTGACATGCATGCATGTGCATGTCTAGCTGAAACAAGCATGATGTCGCGCAGTTATATGCAAACAACTCGTATAGTCACGAACTAATTGATCTTGAGCCCGCGTGGTTCGCGCATGTTAGCGGAAGGGGCTCTTGGCAGCGTTGACGGCGTCAGCCTGGAAGAGTTCTTCCTGCGGCCCGCCACGGACTGGTTCGCGTGACGCCTCACCTTCCAGGCCATTACAAAATTGACCAGCTGGTGAACAATTTTGTATCCCCGAACCGGGAACATTCTGAATGTTTCCGACCTGGCCCGCGACGCCCAGCTTTCGATCAGCAGCGCACGACGGCGCAGACCTATCAGGTCTTTCTGCTTCAGCCCTACTTCGCCAACGTGGGCAAGCGCCTGGTGAAAACGTCGTCGGGGCGCACGCAGGCGCTGGTTGAGCTCACGCTTGCTGACGTGCGCGCGATCAAGGACGAAGACCTCATCTCCGTTCGACGCAACTGAACATTCTGGGGAAGCCAGGAGACGGTAACCTCGCTGAATCTCTGCACATTTTCTTGTGACTGGGCCGGCCTGCTGACGAAAATCGCTCGTGTGCTATTCTTCCGGCCGTTCCTGTGAGAGAGCCTTCCCTGACCCCAGGTGCAGCGTGCCGCGTTCTTCGTGGGTGGCTAGTACTGTCATTGCTGGCTGCGAGCGTGGCGTGCGCGGGGCGAAGGCTGCAGCCGAGCACCCCGATCCAGGCGGTGGATCTCACCCCAGAAGAGCGCCTGGGCGTCGACGACGTGTTCGAAGTGCGCGTGCTGGCCGAGCCCGACCTTTCCGGTGCCTACCGCATCGCCGCGGACGGCACGGTTGACTATCCCTTCATCGGCCGCATATCGGTCATCGGCATGCGCAGCGGGGACGTCCAGGAACTCATCGCGGCCAAGCTTGCCGACGGCTACCTCAAGAAACCGCAGGTTTCCTTGATGGTCAAAGAGTGGAACAGCCGCAAGGTTTCGGTCATCGGTCAAGTCCAGCATCCGGGCTCGGTTTCCTATTTCACCAACATGACCATCGTGGACGCCATCGCCGCAGCGGGTGGTTTCACCGGCATTGCTTCCAAGAACTCCGTGACCTTGCGACGCGAGTCCAAGGGCTCCGTGCAAAGCAGGAACTACCCCGTCGCCGACATCAGCGAAGGCCGAGCCCCCAACGTGGTCCTGCGGCCCGGCGACATTCTGGTCGTGGACGAGCGGCTCTTCTAGGAATCGCCTCCGGTGGATCTGCGCGCTGCTCCCGCGTCGGCAGAAACCTCTTCCCAGCGCCCGCGCCGCCAGGACAGGCGAAGCCGCCGCAGGCCTAGCTCAAGCGCCGCGCGGACCTTCACCACCGCGGCCCTGCTCGGCGTGCTGCTGGTCGGCGCGCCGCTGACCCTGGGTGGCGTGCATCGCCCGACCATGTTCGTCACCCTGGGCGTCGCCGCGCTGCTTGCCCTTGCAACCGCGTGGCTGGCAAAGAGTTGCAAGGACAATCTCGCAACCGCCGTCGCACTTGCGCTTCCACTTTTCTTTCTCGTCGTGGCGGCCGCGCAAATCGTGCCTTTGCCGGCCGGCCTGCGCGCCGTGCTCGATCCCAAGGGCTCCGCCCTGCTTGCCCTCGCGGATCTGCACGGCGCCCAGCCGCTCAGCCTCGACCCACCCGAAACCTACGGCGAATTCGCCAAGGCCGCAGCCGCGCTGTGCGTGGCCTTGGCCGCGCTGGTGTTGGCGAGCGGGCGCCGCCTACGGTCCATCATCCCTGGCCTGGTCGCAAGCACGGGTCTGGCAGCGATGGGCATCGGGCTCGGCCACCGCGCCGCGGCCGAGTCCGCGGTGTACGGCCACTTCCCCACCAGCGGCGGACTTCTGGTCGGACCCTTCATCAACCCCAATCACACGGCCGAGTTTCTCGAACTCGCTGCCTTTGCCGCGCTCGCCTTTGCCTTTTCCCGCACCACCAGCTACGGCCAGCGTGTGTGGAAACTCATCGCCGGGGTCCTGGCCGCCGGTGCGATTTCCACTTTGTCGCGTGGAGCGGTGCTGGCCCTGGGCGCAGGCGCGCTGACCTGGTTTGTTCTTGCGCCTCGATCCGACGAGGGCGAGCCTTTGCACCGCAGCCGATTCGCAGCCGTCTTGCTGGCCTTGCTCGTCGTGGTGGGAGCCGCCATCGGCCTGGGCGGCGATAAGATCGTTGCCGAATTCCGCGGCACCGTCGGCGACAACCTGTCCAAACTGCTCGTGTCGATAGATGCCCTGCCCATGGCGATCGCGCATCCGGCTGGCATTGGACTGGGCTCCTTCGGCCGGGTCTATCCTGTGTATCAGACCCTGCAATGGCCGGTCTGGCTCGAATTCGTGGAGAACCAGCCAGTCGGTATCCTCATCGAAGCGGGAATTGCGGGCGCTTTGATCTTGCTCGGCATCTTGTTTCTCGTCGGACGCAGGTTTTGGAAAGAAGCGCGCCGGGATCGCGTCGAGGCATCGCTGGTGGCCGGTCTGGTCGCGGTGCTGGCCCACAACCTGGTGGACTTCGGCCTGGAAACCCCGGGCGTATTGCTGCCTTTCTGCGCCCTTCTCGGCGCTATCTTCGGCAGGCAAGCCATCGCGGCAGAAGATCCCGCGCCCAATCGCAGCCCAGTGATCTTCGCTGCCGTCGCCTGCCTCGCGGCCGTGGCCGGCATCGGGCTGCTGCGTGCCCCGGTCGCGCGCGATTTCGATGCCCTGTTGCGACCGCCCTTCACCCCGGACAACCGCGCCCTGGTCCACGCGGCCTCGCTGGCCCACCCGACGGATTCTGTCTACGCGCTGGCCGAGGCCCGGCTTGAACCCCGGACCAGCATCGGAACACGGCTGCGCCTGCTCAATCGGGCCATGTTGCTTTGTCCTCTGTGCTTGGGCGCGCACCGGGAAGCGGCCCGCGATCTGTGGCGGCTCGGCCGTCGTCAGCAAGCCCTGCTGGAATGGAAGATCGTCGTCACCGAATCCCGCCCAAGCCTGGGAGGCGCGCTCGACGAGCTTTTCAAGGCCGGCGCCAAGGCCGGGGAAATGGCGACGCTGGCCGACGACAAGAATCGCTACGACATCAGCCGCTACCTGCTTGCGCACGGACTGACCGACGCAGCCAGGGACACGCTGAATCGGGACAGCAATGCGGAGAGCGCCGAGTTCCACCTGGTGCAGGCGCAGATCGCGCTTGCCGCAAAGGATCTCGCCGCCGCGAAACGGGCCAGCCAGCGCGCCCTTGAAATTGCTCCGCGCGATCCGCGCGCAAGCCTGATGGCCGCCGAGATTGCCTTGCTGCGGCCGGAAAGCCGGGACGAGGCCATCGCCATCCTTAAAAACGGCCTGCGCTTCTCCCCCGCCGAGTTGGATTTGAACCGCAAGCACCTGGCGCTCCTGATGCAGACCGATAGATGGCAGGCAATCGATCAGGCCCTGGCCGGGTTGCGCGCAGCTCTTTCCGAGGCTGGCGCACCCAGCACCGAAGCCAATCTCGCAGCCGCCTACGCCTTCGAACGGCGTGGTCAATTCACGCGAGCCATTTCCGAGTACCAAGCCGCGCTCGCGCAAAACCCGGACAACATCGGGCTGCTCCTGGCCCTGGCCAAGGCAGCGGAAGAAAGCGGCGGGATCACCACCGCCATTGACGCCTACAATGGCGTGCTCCGACGAGCCCCGACCAACGCGGAAGCCCGCGGCGCGCTGGCAAGAATCCAACACGACAAGAAGCAGCTTGAGGTAGATAGCATCTCCCCACCCCCTTGAGCCCTGTTTGAGCGAATAGTGACTGCTGTCGACATTCTGGAGCAGTTTCCGCTTTCGGGCAGAATCGTTCCCGAACGGTCCCGGGAAGATCTTCGCGAGCTCGTTCGACCTCCGCACCGAATCGAGGCGCCTCCGCCCATTTGACCAACGTCGTGGACGTTGATACTGTCAACGTTATGGACGTTGATCATCTCGACGCAAAGAACGAGGTCAACAGCGCGTTGCTGCGAGGGGAAGTCGAGCGCGAGGGACTGCTGCCCCACCTGGATCTTCTCCGCACGTCGAGCTTCATCTTCCGACACCAGTTCGGTCTCGATGACCTTCCCCGCGAACCGGGTTTGATCCTGGTTCGAGGACCGCGTCAGTTCGGCAAGTCCACCTGGATCGAAGGGGCCTTGCGCAAGACCATCCAGGAGTTTGGCCCTGGCACCGGGCTCTATCTCAACGGCGACCATCTTCGCGACGACCGCCATCTTTCCGATGTCCTTCGCGATCTCGCGTCCCTGTACCCACCGCACGTCCCCGTTCGCAGGCTCTTCATCGACGAAATCACAGCCGTACGCGACTGGTCCAAGGGCCTCAAGCGAGCCCTGGACCAAGGCTTTCTGCGCAAGGTCCTGGTCGTGACCACCGGCTCGAAAGCAACCGATCTCCGTCGAGGCACCGAACGGTTGCCGGGGCGGAAAGGCAAACTCGCAAGAACGCACTATCTCTTCCTGCCCGTTTCGTTTTCGGAGTTCGCCCGCGTCTGCGGCAACGACCTCGGCGAGGCGCTCCTGCCTGCGTACCTTCTTTCCGGCGGCTCCCCAGCGGCCTGTGCCGAGCTGGGGCGACAGCGGCGCATTCCCGAGTGGATCATCGAGACGACGCGAGACTGGATCCTTGGCGAATGCGCCATCGCCGGCCGGCAGCGCCACTCGCTCGTCGCCGTGATGGAGAATCTGCACCGGCACGGGAGCAGCCCG